>JADMIO012784747.1_pt1 | contig 101625 bp, 103 predicted proteins | sample 8958161 | NCBI WGS metagenome assembly JADMIO01 (sample SAMN16585339, study PRJNA669376) | soil metagenome | isolation source: Crop rotation soil | place: USA: Cullars Rotation, Alabama | collected 2011 | reverse complement strand
CGCGACAACTTGTCCACGTGGAATTCTAAGCTTAGGATCCCAATGTGCTGGAAAGTGGAAAGTCTTTGACTCCCAGGCAGTAAACGTCGTAGCCCTGCCGCTTTAGTGCCTCGGCCACGATGATGGGGTATCGCCCCCAGCCGGCGAGCAAGCCGACGCGGCGTGCAGCGGTGGCGGGACTGGTGGCCATGAGGCGCGAAGAGAGAAAGGGGAGAGAAAAAGAGATGGGGAGAGATTACGCGGCGTTGCGGTCGGGCGTGTCGTGAGCCGGCCGCGCCAAAGCATCAACCGCGCGCTGGAGTTCTTTCAACTGCTTCCGCATTTCCGGCAGCTTGGCGATCGCGGCGAACAGCACCTGTTCCTCGCGCAGCGGCTTGGCCGGCGCGCCGAGAACCGACATGCCATCGGGAATATCGGCGGCGACGCCCGATTTCGCTCCCAGCACGGCGTGATGTCCGATATGTACGTGATCGCGCACCCCGACCTGCCCAGCCATGACGACGTAGTCGCCGGTGGATGTGCTGCCCGCAATGCCGACCTGCGAGCAAATCAAATTATGTTTGCCGATGCGGCAGTTGTGCGCGATCATCACCAGGTTGTCGACCTTCGTCCCTTCGCCGATTACGGTCGGGCCATACGTGCCTCGGTCGATCGTCGAACAGGCGCCGATTTCCACGTCCGCGCCAATTTCGACGTGGCCCAACTGCGCCGAGAGTTGATGCCGTCCGTCCACGACCTTGTACCCGAAGCCATACGCGCCGACGACCGCGCCGGCATGAATGATCGCGCGCGGGCCAACGAACGTCCGCTCATAGAGCACGACATTGGGAAAGATCGTTACGTTCTCGCAGAGGCAGCAATCGGCCAGAATCCGCGTCCCGGAATGAATCGTGCAACCCGGCCCGATTACGACGTCTTCGCCGATGACAGCGCAGGGGCCAATCTCCACATTTTCCGCAACTCGCGCCGACGGATGCACGGAGGCCAGCGGATGTACACCACCCCGCACGACCGCGCGCGGCGGATGAAAATGGCGCACGATGGTCGCGAACGCCTGCGGCACGTCGGCGACTTGGATCGCCGGCAACTCCGGCGTCACGTCGCTGGGAACCAGAACCGCCGCCGCGAGGGCCTTGGCCAACTGCGGCAGCTTGTCCCGATGATCGACGAAAGCGATGTCGTCGGAGCCCGCGTCGCGGAGCGTAGAGGCGTTATGGATCAGCCGTTCGCCATCGCCCAACAGCCGTCCGCCCACCAATGTCGCCAGGTCCGCGAGCCGCGTTGCCATGATGCCGGGAATCCTTTCCTTGCCGTGCGGGCTCAGCCGCCGAGAGAATTTAGCCCGCGAATGCTATCGAAACCGGGCAAACCGGACAAGAGCGGATGGCGGGCACCAACCAATGTCGCGTCGATTAAAAACCACGAAATACACGAAACACACGAAATCGCCGGACAGTAGAGCCGTTGGAGAAATTTTGTCGGCAGGAAGAGATCCGACACCCTTCGGCTTTTTCGTGTATTTCGTGGTTTCCTTCCCACTGACAAATAAAAAAGGGGCTCTGACGCGCCAAATCCACATGGCCGTGTTGGGTGGCCAGGGGCAAGGCAACCACCCAACAACAATTCGTCAGAGCCCCTACGGGCCAGTCAGGTTGTCGGCCGCCGTGATGCGGTAGCCGAGGAACCTGTTATTTGCATGTCGTGTACCAAGCTGCACTAATCCTCCGATGTTGTACGTTCGCCGCCGCGCAGAGGTTCGCAACTCGTGAGTCGGACGTATGTTCGGAACCGAATCTCGCGTTGAGAATCTTTCGATTGGCGAATAGCACATCATTTGGCATCGTAGCAATTTGCAACACTACCTACATTTTTACACGGTGGCCGCCATTAGAAAAGACAGCCGAGTGGCATTATACTCTCAGTTTGAGAAAATCGCGGCGACCCGCTCGCACTAATCGTCCGGCTTTCCCCGACAATATTTTCCGCGCATTTCCTAGCTGATCGGTCCATGTCTACGGCCACGTCAAACTCTGCGGCTTCGCACGTCTTCCGGCTCGACGCCGCGCACGACCACGTTGTGTTGGCGCTAAATCCGAAATCCGGGGCGCGCTGCTCGCGGCACTTGATCGAAGAACTCGCCGACCGCTTGCGGTCGCGGAAGTATCAAGCCGAAATCTTGACCGACTTGGACGAAATCGCCGCGCGGACGCAAGAGTTGCTCATTGCCGGGCGCTTGCGGACGCTGCTGGGCTCAGGCGGAGACGGGACCGCCGCCGAGTTGGTCAATCGCACCGCGCCGGGCGTGCCGCTCACGATGTTCCCTTCCGGCACGGAGAACCTGCTGGCGAAATACGTCGGCCTGAAGCGAAACCCCGCCGCAGTCTGCGATGCGATTGCCGAGGGGTACGCCGTGCGCCTCGACGCTGGCCTGGCCTACCCGCCCGGCGAGCCGGAAAAAGGGCGCATTTTTCTGTTGATGGCCGATTGCGGCTTCGACGCCGAGGTGGTCCGCCTCTTGCACGATGAGCGCGAGGGCCACATCAGCCGCTTCAGCTACGGCAAACCTTTCCTCCGCGCACTGCGTAAGTATCAACATCAAGAGATGCGCGTGTACTGCGATCCGGAGCCGTGCGGGCGATCCGGAAGCGTAAGCGCCCGGAGTTCCGAAGGCGTTGCGTCACCATCCACCAACGGCGTTCCAGCAACCGCATACCTCCGCTCCCGCTGGGTGTTCGTGTTTAATTTGCCCTGTTACGCTCAAGGGCTACAGATTGCGCCGAGAGCGATAGGCACCGACGGCCTGTTGGATCTGTGCGCGTTTCGCGGCGGCTCGGCGTGGCATGTGTTCAAGTACTTGTTCGGCGTCCTGTTTCGCTTTCACACCAAATTTCGAGATTGCGAAACGCGGCTCGTCCGGCGGCTGCGGATCGAAGCCGATGAACCGATCCCCTATTCACTGGACGGCGACCACGGCGGAATGCTGCCGTTGGAAATCGAGTTGTTGCCGGAACGCCTGACCGTCGTCGTGCCGAAGGCCTGGCTGGTAAAAATGAACCTACAAGAAGCGATTGCCGAAAGTGCGGTCACTAGCGCACAATAGGGCAGCCTTACGATCGGCGTTTATCATAAGGATGTTCAGCTCTTGGCTCCGCCAGTGGACAGTCCGTTCGTAGTAACGCCTTTTAGGCGGAACTTCCGGCTGAAGCCGGGACTACGAACGCCTACGATCCCCCGGCGGAGCCGGGGGCTGAACATACGATCCCCCGGCGGAGCCGGGGGCTGAACATACGATCCCCCGGCGGAGCCGGGGGCTGAACATACGATCCCCCGGCGGAGCCGGGGGCTGAACATACGATCCCCCGGCGGAGCCGGGGGCTGAACATACGATCCCCCGGCGGAGCCGGGGGCTGAACATACGATTCGCCCGGCGGAGCCGCGGGCTGAACAATTGAAATCATCCCATGCCCAATCCTGTTCAAATCGGTCCTTACCGCTGCGGCACAGGCCAGCCGCTCATGATCATCGCCGGGCCGTGCGTGATTGAAAGCGAGGAACTGACGCTGCACATCGCGCGGCGGTTGAAAGAAATTGCGACGCACCTCGCACTCAACCTCGTCTTCAAAGCCTCATTCGACAAAGCCAATCGCACCAGTGTCGAAGCTTATCGCGGGCCGGGCTTGGAACGCGGGATGGCCATCCTGAGCACGGTCAAGCGCGAGACCGGCTTGCCCGTCACGACCGACATTCATGAATCGTACCAGGCCGCGCCCGTCGGAGCGGTGTGCGACCTGTTGCAAATTCCCGCGTTCCTCGCACGGCAGACCGATCTGCTCGTGGCGGCGGCTAAGACGGGCCGCGCGGTGAACGTCAAAAAGCCGCAGTTCGTCTCGCCCGACGCGATGAAGCACGTCGTCGGCAAGCTCACCACGAGCGGTTGCAAAAATATTCTGCTCTGCGAACGCGGCACGTTCTTTGGCTACGGCCGGCTGGTAAACGACATGCGCGCGATCGTGCAGATGCAGGCACTTGGCCCGCCGGTGATTTTCGATGCCACGCATAGCGTGCAGGAGCCGGGTGGGCTTGGTTCAGCGACCGGCGGCAATCGCGCGATGGTCGAGCCGCTGGCGCGCGGGGCCGTCGCCGTCGGGGCCGACGGCCTCTTTATCGAAACACATCCCGAGCCCGATAAGTCGCCCAGCGACGGTCCAAACATGGTGCCCCTCGATCAATTTCAACCGCTGCTGGAACGCCTGTTGAAGTTCCGTCGCGTCGTAGAGGAATTGCATGCGTAAATCATTTTGCATTTTGCATTTTGCAATTCTCAATTTGCAATTTCGTCTGTTTTTGTTCGCAATGCTCCCGGTTTGTCTGCTGCTCGCCGGCTGCGGCAAGCCCGCGCGTCCCAAGCCGACCTCGCAGGCCGCGTCGTCCTTGTCCTCGTCGCAGATCGTGTCCGACGTGCTCGCCACACTGGCCGATTTGGAAGCAACCGTGAACCTGGAGATGCGGCCCATGCGGCCGATTCTCGATTCCAAGCTCAGCGAAAATCGCGACCTCGTGCAGGCCACGCTGAAGCCGCCGGACTCGCTCCCGAATTCACCCAGCGTTGCGCTGCGTCTCGTTTCCAACAACGCCAAGCTAAAAAAATTGGAGGTTCAGCCGGACGACGTGGTGCGCGTCTTTTTTGAGACCGACACGGAAGACGGCAAAAAAACCGAGCACAAAGATTTGGAAGTCGCGAAAGTGGAAAACGACACCGACCTCCTACTGAAGCAGGGCCCGCTCGAACCGGTGGAAACGCCCGTCACGATCGAAATCTGGCGGCGCACGAAAAATAAGCTCGCCGGGCTGCAACAGCGGCTGTCGGGTTGGGTCATGACGGGACAGCCCGCCGTCGATTGGGAGCCCACGCCGGACGAAGAACTCTTGCATGAAGTCGTCGCGCGGCTGAATCAGTCGCTCGCGGATCAAAAGACCCCGAAGGATTGGCAGCCAGATGCGCTCCTCGCGACGCTGCCGGATGAATTGCGAAACCTGCCGCCGCTCAAAACTCTCGGCGAGATGAAGTTCACGCCGGACGACGGCCGCTTGCTCGAAGAAGCGGTTTGGCTCCGCGATATTTCGTATTTGGCGGCCGATGGGCAAACCGACGAACTGTCGCGCGCGACCGCGCTCTTCGATTGGACCGTGCGCCACATTCAACTCGAAACGCGCAAAAGCCTACAGGGACAATGGCGGCGGCCTTGGCAATCGCTCATGTTCGGCAATGGCACGGCCGAAGACCGCGCCTGGGTCTTTATCCTACTCGCCCGACAGCAGGGCTTGGACGCCGTCATGCTCGCGTCGCGAACGCTTGGCCCGCCAGCGCCCAAAGCGGGCGTAGATGATGGTGTCGATGTAAAGCTACGTCCGTTTCTCCCGGCCGTGTTGATCCAGAAGCAACTTTATCTGTTCGATCCGGCACTGGGCATTCCGCTGCCCGGACCAGACGGCAAAGGGATCGCAACCTTGACCGACGCGGCCGAAAACGACGCCGTTTTGCGGCAACTCGATCTCGATGAGAAACGCGCGTATCCTTGGAAAGCCGCCGATCTAGCGACTGTTGTGCCGATGATCGTCGCCTCGCCGCTCGAACTGTCGGCCCGCGCTCCGGAGTTAGAACGCGCCGATAAGAACCCGCGACGGCTGATTTTGAGCACCGATCCGTCGGGCATGGCCGCGAAGCTCACAGGGCTTCCGCATCTGGCGGATCCGCAACTCTGGCCGCTGCCACTAGAAACGCTCGCTCGTCAAACGAAGTACGATCAGGACACGCGACAGGCGGCCGCCGCCGAACTGCTGCCCTATGTCTGGCGGCCGGTCTTTTGGAAAGCGCGGCTCCTCGATTTCAAGCGGGCGCCGGCGGCCGAACTGCGCGCGGCGCCGCGCGCCGCCGGTGAGGATACCGCCGCGGTCGAAACCGAACGGAGCGCGAGGGACCTCTACATGAAAACGCGCGAGGAGGACGAGCTATCGGCCTGGGTTCCGCAACCCGTCTTCGCGGCCGCCAGGGTCGCCGCGGCCTATTGGTTGGGGCAGATCGCGCTAGACCGCGGCAATTGGGCCGTCGCCAGAGATTACTTTGGCAAGCACGTGCTCGACCGCAACCCCGGCAACCCCTGGACGCAAAACTCGCGTTACAATCTCGCCCGGGCCTACGAAGGCGCCGCCCGCACCGGCGGCCCAACCGCCGCCGCGGACCGGGAATCCGCGATCACCTGGTTCGAAGGTCGCTCCGCCGGGCCGCCCTCGCCGCAAGAACTCGGCAATCACTGGCGCGCGAAGCAATTGAAAAAAATCTTAGCCCCAGGTCAATGACCGGGGTTGGTGATCCGCTTCTCGATGTCGTCCGAGCCAACGAACACCACGGGCGAACCCCCGGCGACTCGCCGGGGACTAAGAATTCAGTCGCTCTACTTTCCAAAAAACAATATCGCCCACAGATCAATCGCAAAAAAGATCACGACAATGATCTCGAGCCACATCATTCGCTGATTGCTGATGTCGGAGTTCACGACCGAATAGAGTTCGTCGAGTTGACTCAGGCGGTTCTCGACGCTTTTCCGCCAGTGATCGAGGTAAAATCTTTCGCTCGCGCCGAGGTAGACGCGCGCGAGGTGCCAATCGCCGAATAATTTGCTGATGTGCGTGACTTCGTCGTTGAGCTTGGTCACGTCGACGCGGAATTTCCGCAACGTGCTCAACACGCCGGTGTACGCCCAAAACAGGCCGAACCGCCGCTTGGTCACGTCGCCATACGCGCGGTCGAGATACGCGTCGAGCCGCTGGTCCATCACGCGATACTCCTCAAGCTGCAAATTCGCCAGCTCCAAGACGTATAGCACGTCGTCCACGTAGCCTGTCAGATCGACGACCAGGGCCGCGTCCCAGTCGATGACGACGCCGTCGCTGACCGCGAACGAGCGACTGATGCGCGCGACTTCGACGACCTGGCTTTCGCTCAGCACGTTCGGGTCGGTCTCGGTCAAAAGTCCAGCCACCTCGCGGCGGTTCGCGTCGAGCCAGGCGTTCACGTCGTCGCATCCGTCGAGTTGCGTTAGGCAGAACGCGGTGTATGCCTCGGGCACGGACGAGAGCGTCGTGCGGACCATCACGTCGTGAAGGCTGTCGCAGACTTGCTCGCACAGTTCGCGCGCGACTTGGTCGAACGTCCGCCCATCGCTCAGGACGGGCTTGTGATACGACACGAGATCGGCCAGCCGATCGACCTGAAACGCGACGCGCATCGTGATCGACACGACGCCGACCTCGTACACGCGGACCAAAAGCCGCACCGGCTGCCCGGCGCACGTCGCCTCCGGCTGCGGCGGCTCGATCGCCAAAGGGCGGTACAGGGGAATGTCCTTCGGGATCGTGTGGTCGGTCTTGATCTCGAACGGGTACGGCTGGTTCGCCAGGATCTGCTGAATCCGCCCCGTCGCAATCTCATCGGCTACGTCGAACGCATAGAGATAAACGACTTCGCCGTGCATTGGTGAATTCTCTGCGGTGGTAGTTCAGCCCCCGGCTCTGCCGGGGGATAGCTGCTGGATTGCGAGGCTCGATCAAGTCCCCCGGCAGAGCCGGGGGCTGAACACGCTCGCCCCATTTGAACTCACCTCGACCCAAAATAAAACAACACCAGCCCCAGCGCGGTCTGCCGCACGTGCCGCGAGACCAGGTCCTGCATGTCCAACAAATAGGCTCCGGCCGTGAAACCCATCACGGCCAGGACGGTAATCGCCTTCAGATGTTCCCACCCGGCGATCGCCGGCGTTTGGCGGCCCTTGCTCCACCAGCGGATGACAGCCTGCACGAACACGCCGAGCACATAAGCGAAGACCACGCCCAGGATCGACAGCGAGTTTAGTTGCAGAAGTCTGTTTTCCTGGTAGAGATACACCGCCAGCCCGACGAACGCGACGATCAACGCGACCCGGATCGTCCCACGCGGAAGATACAGCGGCCGCGGCTCCGGCTCCAGGTGCCCCTCGCTTTCCAGGCGGCTGATCACGTCGGGCGAGAGATGAATGGACCGCCGCGACGAAAAATAGTGGGCCAGCGCGATCATCAACGTCTCGGTCCAAAGCGGCTCGACCTCATGCCCGCGAATCACCTCTACGACGACGACCGCGACGACCAGGATCGTCAGAATCGCCCGCACGCTTCCGGGCGGCAGCCCGAGCGGCGGACGACGTGTTGGCGGCGGAGTGTCCATTGCTGCGAATCCTGCTGAGGTGGTTCATGGGTCGCACCGCATTGTACCGCCGATTCGCGACAGTTAGAATCAGCGAGAATTGAACATTTTTTCACGTCCAGTTTGGGATGATCGCGCATGTTTTGTTCAAAAATGGCTCTTGACCTCGTCATGTCCCTGCGCCGCACAGCGTGCTTGCTCAGCTTCTTCCTTGCGTTTGTCTTTACGGCTACTGCCGCTGAACCGAACGCCTCCGCCGATCTGCAAACCCGACTGTACGTCGTCACGCCGGGAATTCGCAATCTGCTTGACTACGGCGGGGCGGGCGTGCTCGTCTTCGACGCCGACCACGATTATGCATTCGTCAAGCGAATCGCGACGCCGGCCAGCCGCGCCGCAAAGCCCGACAATATCAAGGGCGTCTGCGCGAATGCGGCGACCAAGCGGCTGTATTTCACGACGACTAAGGAAATCTACTGCCTCGACCTGCTCACAGAAGAAACGGTCTGGCAAAAAGCGTTGCCGCTGGGCTGCGACCGGATGTCGATGACGCCCGACGGCAAGACGATTTACGTCCCGTCGTTTGAAAAGGACACTTGGAACGTCGTGGACGCCGCGAGCGGCGAAATCCTGGCGACGCTCGAACCGAAAAGCGGGGCGCACAACACGGTCTGCGGGGCCGACGGCAAGCGGATGTATCTCGCCGGGCTGAAGTCGCCGATCCTCTCGATCGACGATACGCAGACGCACAAAATCGTCCAGACTTGCGGGCCGTTCGCCGACGTGATTCGGCCGTTCTGCGTCAACGCCGCGCAATCGCGGTGCTATGTGAACATCAACGGCCTTTTGGGCTTTGAGATCGGCGATCTGCAAACCGGCAAGAAGCTCGCCCGCGTCGAAGTCGAGGGGTTTCAGAAAGGGGCCGTCGCACGGCACGGCTGCCCGAGCCACGGCATCGGCCTCACGCCCGACGAGAAGGAGATTTGGGTCTGCGACGCGCACAATCGCCGGCTGCACGTCTTCGACAACACGGCCGATCCGCCCAAGCAATTCGCCGACATCCAGCTCCGCGACGAGCCCGGCTGGGTCACGTTCAGCCTCGACGGCCGCCGCGCCTATCCATCCACCGGCGAAGTGATCGACGTGGCGACGCGAAAAATCATTCACGCCCTGAAGGATGAAACCGGTCGCGCCGTCCACAGCGAAAAGGTGCTGGAAATCTCCTTCCGCAACGGCGAACCGGTGCAGGCCGGCGATCAATTCGGGACAGGCCGCGCGGCGACGAAACCGTAGGGGACGCTGAATGACTCGCCGTCTCAGCACTGCTTGACGGACTCCTGTCATGTGCCGTCGCCATTGCTGCATCGGTCCGGGCGTCCGTCAAGCAGTGGCACGAGCAGATTTCGATGTGCCACTGCTTGAGCGACGCCGCGAATGACTTTATTTTACTGTCACGCTTTGCCGGCGTCGTTCAAGCAGTGCTCCCCGGTCTGCACCGTCGCGTGTCGTCCCGCCGTCTGCCACTCCGCGGCGAACATCAGGACATTGATGCCCGAGCCGATTCCGAGCATGGCTAGCCGGTCGCCCGCCTGTACATGGCCTTGCTCGATGCCCAGCGCCATCGTGAGCGGCAGGGCGACGCTGCCGGTGTTGCCGAGCCATTCGACCGTGGGAAAGTCGGCTTCCGGCGCGAGGCCAAGCGTTTGCAGCATCAGCTTGCGATGCGCGACGCCGACCTGATGCGTGAACGTCTTGTCGATCTCCTCGGGACTCCAACCCAGGTCGGCGATGAACCGGGCAAACGCATCAGCCCCTGCGCGAATGCCGGCGTGCATGAGTTGCTCGGAGTCGGTGTCCATCAGCGGGCGCATGTCGCCGCCGACCGAGGAATCGCTGTCGCTGTGGCAAAGCTGATGATGCTCGGTTTCCGCCCGTGCGGCCGCCGCGAGCAGCCGGTTGCCGGTGCGGCTGAGCGAGCGATGCGTGAGGAGCATCGCCGCGCTGCCGGAGCCAATCGTGAGCGACGCGACTGCCCGTTTGACCTGCTCGCGCGTGAGTGATTGATCGGCGTTCAGGTGTGCGATCGTCGTTTCGACCAAGGCCCGGCTGCTCTCGGTGCCGACGACCAGGCCCGCGCGGATTTGCCCCAGCTCGATCATATTGGCGATCTGGAGCGCGCCGTTGAGCAGACCGAGGCAGGCGTTGGACACGTCATACAAGAGGCAATCGTGCGAAAGGCCCAGCAGGTGATGCACGCGGCAGGCGGTCGCCGGCTCCAAAAAATCGCGACAAACCGAGCCATGCACCAACGCCCCGATCTGCTGCCGCGAGATCCCGGCCGCTGCGATCGCCCGCTCGGCGCTTTGGGCGCTAATCGTGCTGGGCAGCGTGCCGCGCGGGAAAAACCGCCGGCTGTGAATGCCGGTCATCAATTCCAGCCGCCCCTCCGGCAGCCGCAAGCGCTCGTAGAGCGGGGCTAGTTGCCGCTCCAATTGCTCCGACGTGACGACTTCGTCCGGCAGCACGTAACCAAACGCTTCCAAGCAAACATGTTGAAATCGCATCGTGCCAAGATAGTCGTCGCGGGCGTGGGCGTAAAGGCGGGCAGCGGTGTCTGGCACCTACTTGGGGCCTTTCGCAACTGCCAAAAACGCCTTGGGCAGATACCGGAGCAAATCGCTGGCAATGAGTGACACTTGCCCGAGTTCTGCCGCCGCCAAATCGCCGGCCAAGCCATGAACGTGCGCGCCAAGCCGCGCGGCGTCGAACGGCGAGAGTCCCTGGCCGATAAGCGCGGTGATGATGCCGGTTAGCACATCGCCGGTGCCGCCGGTGGCCATGCCGGGATTGCCGGTCTCGTTGTGCATGGATTGTTTGCCGTCGGTGATAAACGTTCGATGGCCCTTAAGCACAATCACGCAATCGATCTCTGTGGCCAGAGCAATCGCGCGTGCTTCGTAATCCATTCTCGCAATTCTTTCCTCGCCAATCAGCCTCGCGAATTCGCCGGGATGCGGCGTGAGCACGCGCGGCCCGGCGTGACGTTTCAACGTATCTCGGTGTTTCGCCAATGCGTTCAACCCGTCGGCATCGACGACTAGCGGCTGTTCCAAATCTCGAAACAACTTGATCGTGATCGCAGTCACATCGCTCGTTTGCCACAGCCCCGGTCCCAAGCCGACGACGGTTGCTCTCTCCGTCAACTCCATCAAGGGCTGCGCGGCCTTGTTGTTCAGATATTGTCCGTCGCACGGCAGCGCGGCGGTCATGTAAGACGGCTCGAAACCGGCCACCGTAGCCTGGATGCAATCGGGCACGGCCAACCGCACCAGGCCCGCGCCGCTCCGCAACGCTGCCATGCCTGACAGGCTGATCGAACCGGCCATTCCTCGCGAGCCGCCGACAAGCAGCACGCGGCCATAGTCGCCTTTGTGGCTGTCTGGCTTCCGCGGCGGCAGATGGGGGAGTTCGGTGGACATGGTTTATCGTGTCGGCGGGGTCGGGAGACCCGGGCCGAACACGTCTTACTCACAGGCAACTCGGCGTTTGGCAATCATCCCCGCGACATACCCGGCTTTGAATCCGGCGTCGATATTCACGACCGTCACGTTCGCGGCGCAACTGTTGAGCATGCTCAAGAGCGCCGCCAGCCCGCCGAAATTCGCGCCGTACCCGACGCTGGTCGGCACGCCAATCACCGGGCAGGCGACATATCCGCCGACGACGCTCGGCAGTGCGCCTTCCATGCCGGCCACGACCACGACCGCGTCGGCGTTTTCCAAATCGGCCAGCCGTTCCCGCAGGCGATGCGGGCCCGCGACGCCGACGTCCTGAATCAGCTTGACCTCGACGCCCATCCAGAGGAGCGTCTCCTTCGCCTCTTCCGCGACCGGCAGATCGCCCGTGCCTGCTGTGACGACCGCGACGTGTGGGGAGTGGTGAAGAGTGAGTGGCGAGTGGTGAGTGGTGAGCGGCGAGGGGTGAATTCGCAGCGTCCGCGCGACAGTGTTGTAGATCGCCGACGGAAACTTGTCACGCAGCCCACTAAATTTTTCTGCCGATACCCGCGTCGCAAAAACCTCAATCCCTTCCGCGAGCAAGCGATTGAAGATCTTTTCGAGCGTCGCGACCGTCTTTCCCTCGCCAAACACGACCTCGGGAAAGCCGCATCGCCGCCCGCGATCCAGATCGAGTTGCGCCTCGCCGAGATCGGCCGTCTTGGGTGTGCCGAGCGGCGATAGCTTGGCCAGAAAATCCGCCAGCGGCAGCTTCCCGTCGAGCAACTCCGTCGCCAGCTTTTCGACTTCATTTCGATCCATCATTTCATCGTAACTGGTCGCGTTATGATCGGGTAGTCGGCTGCGTCCACTTAACGCGACAATCTTGACGATTTAGTCGCCGGGTCAATGTTATTTTCCCGAAGCCAGGATTCAAGATTTGCAAACGTCGTTGCAAACGGCATCAAGATCATCTTCTTCTCGTCCACTGCCGTTACAACATTACCGGGCCTAAATGGGTCTGGCATGAACTTCGCGTTCACTGCAATTAGAACCGCACCCGGCTTAAATGAGTGCGGCAAGAGCTTGAAATCGTCCTCGGCACGCACCGTCAGAATCTCGCCATCGCCATTAATTCCGTTGATTCTCTCGCACTCAAATTGGGCGACGAACTGCTTCCGTTCACTTTCTGCGCTTCGACGCTCGTGATAACCGGCCAGCGAGATCGCTGCGTGCGGCTTTTTGAATCGCAATTCGGGGCGGATCTGCTGTCCATAACGATCGGTGGGGATCTCTTCGCGTGGTCTGGGTGTCAATAGGCCGAGGCGTTCCGCAACGTATCGAAACCCGCGACCGATTAGCGTTGGCTCCGGTCGCCAGGGAAGAAACCCGACCATATCGTCGGCAGCGTTCCAAGCGCTCTGTTTGATTCGCTCATCCCATTCTGGCAAGACGCCGGCATTAACAATGATCCCGTCTGTGTCTCCTCCTGGGCCTTCCACGACATAGCGGATGATTTCTCCACGATCAACCACTAACAGGCCGTAGCAACCGGAAGTGGACTGCACGGATATGGCCGTGATCCTTGTCTCCAGTTTTGCGGATAACGATGCCAATAGCTTCGGCTCGATCCACACAAAGTCAAAGAGGTCCGCGGAATCGAGGGCTACAGATATGCCGCTCTCGGAAAGCAGTAGATCATCGTTTTTCGCTGCTTCCACGGGAATCAATCCGTCGGCAGCGAAAAACGCAAGTGTCGCTGCCGCAATTTCCTGCCAAGGGCGCTCTATTACCATTCGACCGTAGGTGCTCATTCGATCCAGTTTCCAGTCGCCGGGGGGATGCTGTCAATTATATTACTGCAATTTCACGCGATGCCCGCACCTGGGTCTCCATTGACTTCACTTCCCGTTCCCGCGTATCATCCGGGCGTAAAGATGGGTAAATCGTTTTCATGCTTTGGCAATTTCGTGGCGTGCGAATCGGAGCGTTTTCCTTGACCAAAACCGCGACCGGGCTGGGAAAAGAATTCGACCATATCCTGCGGCAAGGCGAACCCTTGGCGCAGCATACGTGGCTGCGCCTCGGCGGGCCGGCGCAGTATTTCGCCGAGCCGACCTCCGTCGATGAACTGGCCGCACTCGTCCGCCGCTGCCGCGAACAGGGCCTGCCGGTCCGCATCCTCGGCGGCGGGTCGAACATCCTTGTGCGCGATGAAGGCGTGCATGGCGTCGTCGCGCGACTCGATGCCCCGGCCTTTAGTCAAATTCAAGTCAAAGGTCAATCTGCCACGGCCGGTGGGGGAGCGAAACTTGGACACGTGATCTCCGTCGCGGTCCGCGAAGGACTTGCCGGCCTCGAACCGCTCGTCGGCATCCCCGGCACGATCGGCGGCGCCCTGCACGGCAACGCCGGCAGCCGCGGCGGCGATCTCGGCCAATGGACCAATCGCGCGACCGTGATGACCCGCTCCGGCGAGATCGTCGAGCGCGGCCGCAACGACATGGTCTTCGCCTACCGGCAAAGCAGCCTCGATGAACTCGTGATCCTCGACGCCGAGTTTCAACTAGAGCCGGAGAACCCGGAAGAGTTGACCCGGCGGATGCAAAAACAATGGATCGCCAAAAAGGCCGGGCAGCCGATGACGCACCAAAACAGCGGTTGCATTTTCAAGAACCCGCGCGGGTTGAGCGCGGGCATGTTGATCGAAACGGCCGGATTGAAAACGACGCGCGTCGGGGGAGCGGAAGTCTCCGATCGACACGCGAATTTTATCGTGACCGCGCCCGAGGCCACCAGCAAGGACGTGCTCAAGCTGATCGATCTGATCCGCAGCCGGGTCGCCGAACGGCTTGGCGTGGAGTTGGAAACGGAAATTGAAATTTGGTAGGAGGAAGGGATTGGAGACTAGGGACTGGGGGCTGGGGGCTGGAGATGAGAAAAACCGCAGACTGAATTCTCCAGCCCCGAGTCCCCAGCCTCTAGCCCCTTCCTTTTCCCGCGTTCTCAAGGATGAGAATCACGCGTGAAAGTTTCTCTCAATAAGCCCGACACGGAAAAACGCTCGACGCTACGGCGCGTGCTGCGCGCGGGGCGGAAGCCGGCGCTCGTCGCCGCGATCCTGGGCGGACTGGCCTACGGCGGCTGGATCTTGTGGAACAATGTCCGCAGCGAAGTCGCGATCGGCCCGGAATATCAATTTGATCCGAAAGACATCGACCTGCCGCCGCTGCCCGGCTGGATTCATACCGACATCAAGACGCAGGTCATTCGCGACGCGGGCTGGGGTTCGAGCCTGTCGCTCTTGGACGAGCGGCTCACCGTCCGCGTCGCACAGGCGTTTCAACTTAATCCGTGGGTCGCGAAGGTGACGCGCGTCAGTAAGAAACAACCACCTGGCGTGCAGGTCGATCTCGAATTCCGCCGCCCCGTCGCGATGGTCGAAGTCTCCGGCGGGCTGCTCGCAGTCGATGCCGAGGGGACCGTCCTGCCGAGCGACGATTTCACAGCCGCCGATGCGCAGCAATATCCACGAATTACCGGCATCCAGACCGGCCCGCGCGGCCCCGTCGGCACAAAGTGGGGCGATCCGGGCGTGACGGCCGGGGCGCAGCTCGCGGCGTACCTCCGCGAAAGCTGGGGCACGTTGCAGTTAAAAAAAATCATTCCTCAAGTCGCCACGCCGACCGACTTGCCCGAGCGGTTGAATTTTTCGCTCGTGACGCGTGGCGACCGTGTCCTCACGTGGGGCCATCTGCCCGGCCGCGAAATCACCGGCGAGCTGCCCGCGCCTGAGAAGCTGTCGCGTCTCAAGCGGCACGTCGAAGAGAGCGGCAGCCTCGACAACGGCGACCCGCCGCTCAACTCGTCCACGCCGCCTCCTCGCCGCACCGCCACGCTGCCACGCGCGAAGCACGAGTAAACGAGCGCAATCGACTCGCAGGCAGCCAAGCGTCTGTCCCGTTAGGCGAGCTTCATCGCAATTCTTGCAGGTTCCGATTGCCCAAGTCCTATCGGAAGTACGTTCCCCACTTAATCCCTGACACTTCTGGGATCTCTCGCAAGGTATCGCTAACGGCATTGCAGTAGCGGTCAAATGCTTCTTGCGGGCGTTTCATCAGCAGCTTCTTCAAGACGTAAGAATCCATGGAGACGGTGAGGTAGCATTCTCCCTGGTCTATCGGATTGATGACATTATAGAATGTCGATTGCTCAAAGACGGCATCGAATCCCCAGCCGTAATACTCGTGCTGGCGAATCGGTGAAACGGATGTTACGTGGACGCCTAACCTACCGACAATTGCATCGGCGAGATCACGCATACCGGGACCGATCGGTTCGTCGTTTTCGTCGAATCTCCAGTCGCCTTGAAAGCTAGATTGAAACTCGACTGCGCGATAGAGCTTCAGGCTCGAGATGACCGCACCGATAAGAAATAGGATGAAGACAGCGCCAAGAATGGTAAGGAACATACTTGAGCTCTTTCGCGGAAGCCATTGCTGAACGACGTGTTCCATCACGATTATAATGCAATCGCCAACTGAAATGTGACCGCCGGCAATCTAATCAGCGTTTGAGAGCCCCAGTATGAAAAATATTGCGAGAATGTCGTTAATTCCGTCAATTGTATCAATTGCGATTTTGACGTTCTGCGGTATAGGCTGCGGATTGCGTGAGAACCCGAATCCGAACAACCCACCGGCTGACTCGAACAACGCCGCTGCCAGCGCGACAACCAATGCCTTGTCCAACCCGCCGCACGTGCCGCGCGCGGAACGGCCCCGGCTGTGCATCCTCACCGACATCGGCGGCGATCCGGACGATCAACAGTCGCTGGTGCGGCTGATGGTCTATGCGAACGAGTTCGAAATAGAAGGGCTGATCGCGACCGCCTCGGGCACGCCGGGCGAGTTGAAAGAAGCGATCACGCGGCCCGACCTGATCCGCGAAATTGTCGCGGCCTATGGGCAGGTGCGAGAAAACCTCGCGAATCACGCCGATGGCTGGCCAAAGGCGGACGAATTGTTGGGGCGAATCAAATCCGGCAACTTGCACCGCGGACGCGATCACATCGGTGACGGGAACGACACCGAAGGTTCCCGTTGGCTCGTCGAGCGGATCGATGCCGGCTCGCCCGATCATCCGCTGAACATCGCGATTTGGGGCGGGCAGACCGATCTCGCGCAAGCCCTGTGGCGCGTGAAGCACGACCGCGACGCGGCCGGTTTCGCGGAGTTCGCGCGGCGGTTCCGTGTGTTCGACATCGCCGATCAGGACGGCATCGCCGACTGGATGCGCGGCGAATTTCCCGGCCTGAACTACATTCTCGCGAAGGCGCCGCCCGGCCGCGATCGGCGTGAGGGGACGTTTCGCGGCATGTACCTCGGCGGCGACGAATCGTTGACCAGCCGCGAGTGGATCGAAGCGAACGTGCGGAGCAAAGGTCCGCTCGGCGCGCTCTATCCGACAAAGACGTGGACCGCCCCGAACCCGCACGGCTGCCTGAAGGAAGGGGACACGCCGTCCTGGTTTTTCTTCCTGCCGCTCGGCGGCAACGATCCGAACGATCCGTCCAAGCCCGGCTGGGGCGGGCAGTACGAGAAGTCGCCCGACGGCTGGTGGCGCGACATTTCTAGCCCCGACCCGCGCGCCGCCATCTCTCGCCATCGTCCCGCGTTCCAGGCCGATTTTGCACGGCGCATGGCGTGGTGCGCGGATACGCCTTGAGCGATACTCATGCGAGTTACGAATTGCCTTCCCGCTTTCGTACAATCCAAACTAATTTTCCGAGGGGTGTTGCTGGAAGCGCGAGGAACGAATCATGGGCGTTCGATTCACTATGTGGGCAGTCGATGCCGAACGGCTACTCGACGCACTGACCGCTGACGAAGTATCGCAGGCTCGTGAGGACAGCCTGCCGTTCCAGATCGCGCTCGGACGGGTTTCGCAGTCGTCGAACGCGCATGACATTGTGCAGCCTCTTCTGGACGGTCACCGACGATGGTGGATCGGAAGTTTTCTCGAATCCTTGAGAGAATGCTCCCCGTGGACCATAAGACCAAGCGACGTTGACTACGTTGAGAGCCTGCTCTCATCCCTGCTGAGAGGGTGGAATTGTGGAACGGCGATTCGAAGCGAGGTTGATTTGCCAAATTGTTTGTCCTTTCCCATAACGCCAAAGTGTGACGTGGATTTTCGCTTCGCGGTGCTCTCGTCGTCTGATTTCGAATTTCTGCGTCTGTTTCTCATCGAGCGCCTTCGTGATGAAGATCGCCGATTTGTGCGACCGTCCGGACGCGTCGGGATAGCACCCGAGACTGATGAAGAGTGGGATGAATGGATTCGGCAGGTTATTCGTGAGATCGCTACGAAGCCGCTTGAGGTTCCGAATCCTTCGCTGGTGAGCTTCATTGGATAAATGTTCGTCACTCACCGCATCTTGCTCGTGGCTTGACAGTCCACTGTGCCTGATGGTTTTTTTCACCCGCTGATGTTACACTCGCAATCGGTGGTGGCAAGCATCGCGGTGTTCATTTCGCCTCCGTAACCGCACTATCCTTCGCAAGGAGATTGACCCATGAGTTGGCACTGGTTCTCGTCGTTTACGTTGTTACTGCTCCTACCATCGGCCGCTGCGTTCGCCGGCGCTCCGAAAGCTGCCTCGCCGGACGATCAATACAAGAAGCTCACGCCCGATTCCGAAGAACAGAAGGGCGTGCCCAAGGGCAAGCTGGAAAAATTCACCTGGGACCAGAGTAAAATCTTTCCGGGCACGACCCGCGAAGTGACCGTCTATATTCCCAAGCAATATGACGCGTCCAAGCCCGCCGCCGTCTTCGTCTGCCAGGACGGCGTGATGTACAAGGCCCCGACGGTCTTCGACAACCTCATCGCCAAGAAAGAAATGCCGGTGACGATCGGCATTTTCATCCAGCCCGGCGATTTTCCGCTCAAGGAGGGCGAGAAGCCGCGGAAGCGCCCTGATGGCCGTCCCGCCCCGCGCGCCAATCGGAGCAAGGAATACGACACGCTCAGCGGCGATTACGCCAAATTCCTGCTCGAAGAAATCCTGCCCGAGGTAGAGAAAAAATATAACTTGAAGTTGACCAAGGATCCCGAAGGCCGTTGCATCGCGGGCAGCAGCAGCGGAGGTATCTGCGCGTTCACGGTCTGCTGGCAGCGGCCGGAGGAATTTCACAAGTGCTTCACGACGGTCGGCAGCTTCACGAACATTCGCGGCGGCGACAAGTACCCGGAGCTGGTCCGCCAAGCGGAAAAGAAGCCGATCCGCATGTTTCAGCAGGACGGCACGAACGACATCGTGAACCAGTTCGGCTCCTGGCCCGAAGCCAACAAGGCGATGGCCAAGGCGCTCGACGAGAAGGGCTACGATCACAAATTCGTGGTTGGCGAAGGCGTCCACAGCGCGAACCACGGCACGCAAATCTTTCCCGAAGTGATGCGCTGGATGTGGCGCGATTATCCGAAGTGAAAGTAGCAGGCACACTCCGCGTGCCGTCCGCCGAACGCGCTGGCAGCGGCATACGGCATGCGCCTGCTACTTTTCGCCGTCGCGCAGCTTGGCGCTAGCCACCGCCCGCGCGAAAATGTTGCGAACCTCGCCTGCACTTTCACATCAGGCCAAATCGAACAACAGGATTTCCGCGTTGTCCGCGGCCTGGACTTGAAAACCACGTTCCTCGCTGACGGCGACGCCGTCGCCGGCCGACAATTCATCGTTGCTCAGTCGCACTTTGCCTCGCAGCACTTGCAACCAGGCGTGCCGGCCGGCCGCGAGTTCGTAGCTCAGCGTCTTGCCCGGCTGAACTTGAGCCAAGTACAGCCGCGCGTCTTGATTGATCTTTAGCGAGCCGTTCGCCGCATCTCGCGAGGCCACAAGCTGCCAGTCGTTCTGCCGCGATGCCGGATCGAACGCCTTCTGCTCATAACTCGGCGTCAGGCCCTCGCGCTCCGGCAGCAGCCAAATCTGGTACAGGTGGACCGGCGCTGTCTCCGAGGGATTAAATTCCGCGTGGCGGATACCGGTGCCGGCGGTCATTCGCTGCAACTCGCCCGCATGCAACGTTTCGCCGTTCCCGAGGCTGTCCTTGTGTGCGAGTTCTCCTTCGAGCACATACGTGACGATTTCCATGTCTCGATGCCCGTGCATGCCGAAGCCTTGGCCCGGCGCGACGCGGTCTTCGTTCATCACCCGCAGCGCGCGGAATTGCACGTGCTCCGGATCGTAGTAGGAGCTGAACGAAAAAGTGTGATAGGTGTCCAACCAACCGTGATTGAAATGTCCTCGTTCCCCGCCGCGTCGAATGCGTAACATGGCATAGTCTCCCATTTGTGCGAATACAGGATATACCAAGTAATACGCGGAAGAACGCGGTTGGATTGGTCGCCAAAAAAGCGCACCCGTTAGCCGGCACGCGACGCGCGAATCAACTCCGCCGCGCCTTGCGAGAGAAGCGTTTCGGCGACAGAGCGGCCGAGAGCGGCGGCAGCTTCCGCAGAGGCTGCACCGGACTGTTCCGCGCTGAGTCGTTGCTTGCCGTCCGGACTTAATACGACGGCAGAGAGGCGCAGTTGTCCGCCGGCTTCGATCCGGGCGTGCGCGCCGATCGGCGCCAGGCAGCCGCCGCGCAGCGTGACGAGCAACGTGCGTTCGGCCAGAACAGCTTGATGCGAGGCAGGATGATCGAGTTGTCCGACCGCGGCGCGCGTGACTGAGTCGTCGGTGCGCGATTCCAGGCCGAGCGCGCCTTGTCCCACGGCGGGCAGGATCAACGACTTGGGCAACACTTGCGTGATGTGCTCCGCGAGGCCGAGCCGTTTTAAGCCCGCCTCAGCCAGCACAATCGCCGCGAATTGCCCGTCGGCCAGCTTGCGCAGGCGCGTGTCCACGTTGCCCCGAACATCGGCCATCACGAGGTCCGCCCGCGCGTGCAGGAGTTGAGCTCGCCGCCGCAGGCTGCCGGTGCCGATCACCGCGCCCGGCGGCAGTTGCTCAAAGGGGATTTTGTCGCGGCTGACCAGCACGTCGCCGCAAGATTCCCGCTCGGGCACGGCCGCCAACGACAAGCCCGGCACGGCGTCGGTCGGCAAGTCCTTCAGGCTGTGTACGGCCAAGTCGATCCGCCCGTCGAGCAATGCGCGTTGCAATTCCTTGGTGAACACGCCCTGCCCACCGCTGATTTCGCTGATCGAGCCGGCCTGGTCTTGATCGCCGCGGGTTGTGATCGGGATGAGATCAACTTCGACCCCGCGCTTCCGTAGTACATCGGCAACCCATTCGGCCTGCCAACGAGCGAGGGGACTGGCGCGCGTGCCGAGACGGAGCGGTTTGGAGTTTGCATCTGCCACAGGGACTTCCGTAGGTCAGGGCTTGCCCTGACGGAATTTGCGTTCAATTCGACTTGAATTCGTCAGGGCAAGCCCTGACCTACAACTTATGTCGCCAACGGGTTTGCCGCCTCGATCATCTTGAGGCTATTTGTCCGCTGTTGCGGCGGGACGACGACGCCGCAGCTTACGATGAATTGCAGCGCTTGATCGACCGTCATGTGCAGCTCGACGACTTCGCGCTTGCGGACGACGACGCTCCGCGCAGCCATCGGCATGGGCGAACAAGGGACGAGCACGGCGACGACCGGCTCGTTGGCCGCCGCGCGGATGTCGCTCAAGCTCTCGCTTGTCACAAACCCGACCGACCAAACGCCTTTGCACGGATACTCGACCGCGACGACGCGCGTGAAGTCGAATTTCTTCTGAGCGAGCATGAAGTCGGTGACTTGCTTGACGGACGAATAAACGTGCCGCACGAGCGGCAGCCGGCCGATGCCGCGCTCGAAAAAGCCGACGACAAACGTCCCCACGCCCGCCGCGAGAAACTTGCCCAGCAAATACGTCAAAAGCAAGAACGTGCAAACGAAGACGGGCACAATGATTTCCGGCCGCAAAAACCGCAACTCGACGTACCGCTCGTAGACGGCTTGGCCGCTGGCGGGCACCGGCTCACCGTGCGAATGCGTTTTGACGTACTGCACAATTTCCTGCGGCACATACTCGGCGGATTCCAAACGGATAAACGTTCGCCCATTCAGGTCGATTTGCGGCTGCACGAATTTGGCCCATGGCGGCGTGCGGATTTCCGCCATACGCCAAACCAATGCATTGCGGACGCCGTCTTCCACCGGCCGCAAAACATTTTGATTGATCGTCGATCCGACCCAGACAAAGATCACGATCGTCAACAGCGGCGGCATGAGCACGCCCAGCCCGCTGATCACCGTGCGGCGAAACGAGCGGCGGCGGCGCGGCGGTGCGGCATCGGGCTGTTTCTGCGGATCGGCCATGCCCTATTGTTGGCCGATTCAAAGCAAAGTACAAGCGGCATCCTGCCGCCTCATCGATTGCCAAACGCGGCAAGATGCCGCGTGTACCTTAAACCCACTTCCCGACCTTTTCGAAGATATAGTCGAGGGCCGAGACCTGAGCCTGGTTCCGGCCGTTGGAATTGGCATAGGCTGTGACTTTGCCGAAGCCGTATAGGTACCCGTTGACGAAGGAATTCGTGATGGAAACCTGGCCCTTCTTGGCGGTAACCAGATTGTTGCCCGTGGAGTTGTAAACCTGGGCGCGGTCGCCGACGTTGGACGCATAGCCGTAATTGTTCTTGAACCCGTTGGCTTGATTGTTGAAGCCGGCGCCCTGCATCGAGGCGTAGGACTGCGTGATCGTGTACAAGTCGTTGCCGGCCGAGTCGTACAAGAACGCCGTGTCATTGCCGCCGCTCGAATTTGCGACGACGTTCGCGAAGTTGTTGGCCTGGTAGGAATAGCTGGCGCCCGTCAGCGTGCTTTGCGTGGGCCGCGACACGAACGTATCGGTGCCGGTCGTATCGTATAGGTACGCGATATCTTGTCCACCGGACGAATAGGCAAATACGCTGCCGAATCCGAGGGCCTGGTCGATGTAGCCCGTGCCCTGCATTGTGCTGGCGGTGGTGCGGCCGGTGAACGTGTCCTTTCCAGCGGAATCGTACATGTACGCCTTGTCCGCGCCGCCATTGCCGATGGCCGCGATCGAACTGAAGCCGGCCACATCTTGTGAAAAGTTCGTGCCCGTAAGGACCGCGCTCGTAGTCCGCGTGGTCAGCGTGTCGGCACCCGTGCTGCCGTAGAGATACGCCACGTCCGAACCGCCATTACCGTTGACGCTGACGATTTCGACGTTCGTGCCGTGGGCTTCGTAGCCGGACCCGGTGATATCCACCGAACCGGGACGGGCGATGACGGTTTCATTGCCGCTGGTGAGGACGAACCGGGCGGTGTCGCTGCCCGCGCCGCCGTCGAACGTGACTTTCTTCACGCTGCTGTTGGCGAAGGCATAGGTGACGCCGTTAATCGAAATCTGCTGCGTCGCGCCGGCCTGGAAACCGAAAGTGTCATTGGCTGTCGTGCCGAAGACGGTCAGCGCCGTTCCATTTTGCTGAATCAGGTTCGTGATTCGCAGTTCGGCGTCGGAGTTGGTGCCGACGAGTCGGACATAATAGGTTTGGCCGGCGGTGACGCTTAGGTCGATCCGTTCGCCGGAGCCGCTGTTGACGCTACGGACCAAATTCTTGTTCGCGTCGTAGATTTCCAGGCCAAGATTGCCCTTCGACGCGGCGAAGAACGCTTCGAGCGTTAAGATGCCGTTCCGCGACGCGGTGAACTGCGCCCACTGCTCGCCCGACACGTTCAGGTGCGCGGCGTCCTTGAAATCGACCGTTCCCCAGTTCGCGACGGTTACAGTCGCCTTAACCGAGCCGCTGATCGAGTAATGGCCGATGCCGTTGCTCGCGCCGACGCCGAACGTGTATTTCTGCCCGGCCACGACGTTGATTGTGAGCGAGTTGCCGCTGCTGGTTGCCCCGTTCACGATCCACTGCGGCGTCATGCCATCCTTCGACGTGAGCGTGAGCGTCAACGCGCCGGTTTGCCCGGCGGTGAAGGTAAAGAAGTCCTGATCGCCGATCTTGCCGATCACGCCGTTGAGCGTGGACGACGACCCGATCGTGCCGAGGTTCGAGGCCGCGGAGGTGGTCGAGCCGAAATCGTCGGCGCCCATCACCGATTCCAGCGCCGCCTTCATGTTGATGGCGTGATAGTCGGCATTCGTCGCAGTGTCATGAATGATCGACGCCGTGTTGAACATCACGTTGTAAATCTGCGTTTCTGTGATGTTGGTCTGGCCGACGAACTGCATTGCTTGCCGAATCAATACGCTGGCCCCGGCGACGAACGGGCTGGCCATGCTCGTGCCCGAGTAGTTCGCGAAATCGTCGTCCTTGCCGTTCAGATTGCCGACGTAATCGGGCACGGTGCTGCGGATGTTGCTGCCCGGCGCGACGATCACGTTGGACGCGCGCTGGCTAAAAGAACTTAATTGCCCGTTGGCGTCTTCGCTGGCGACCGGCACGACGTAGGGACTAACGGCCGGATAGCTGAGGCCCGGCGTGCCGTACGACTGGAACGAATTGCCCGCCGCGACCGCGATGAAAATGCCGTCCGCCTTCAATTGGGCGAAGTCCTGCTCGAGCATCGCCCACTGTGGCACGGTCAAACCGTTATAGTTGGTGCCGAGCGAAAGGTTGATCGCCGTGATCGGGTTCGCGTAGTCGTTGCGATGTTGATGCACCCACTTCAAGGCCGAATCAACCCAGCTAAAGTTGCCGTTGCCGTTGTTGTCGAAGACGCGCAGGGCGACGAGATCGACTCCCGGCGCGACGCCGGTGGCGCTCCCATCGGTGCTACCGATGATGCCGGCGACGTGCGTGCCATGCGAACCATACGGCCCGAAGTCGTAAGGGTTCGTCGTGTTGTTGGTAAAGTCATAACCGCCGACGACGCGATAGCCGGTCCCATAACCGCCGCCGAGGGCGGCGTGCGTATAGGCGATGCCCGTGTCGATGACGGCGACGGTTTGTCCTTTGCCCGTGAAGCCGAATTCCGCGCGAGCGACGTCGAGGCCGGTGAGTTGCGCCGAGTTGGTCGAGGCTTGCGTGGTGATTGCGACCTGTTCGATTGGATCGACGCTGAACTGATCGAGGGGCGTCGCGGTCATCAACTGCCGCGTTTCAAGCTGTTCAATCCGCAAGCTGCGCAGCCACGCGCGGCGTCCATTGGAACGGGCCATAACAAAGACCTCTCGGTGCGACTCAAGGACAAGATTAGGCGGAGTCGAAGCGTCCGGAACCGGACTTTTGCGACAAGCGGCAATCGGAATTGAATGCCGAAGTGAAACCTATGTCAGCTTTGCACCGAAGCAACCGTCGCCAGAGAAAAAGGCCGGATTTACTGGGTAAAGTTGCATTCTTGCGACGCGCGGGCGAGGGCTCGTTGTGAAAAAACAACGCGCGACAATTTGCCACGCAAAGGAGCGGTTGTTGGCAGGGCAATCGTTCTGGTACAACGAAGGCGATGACGTATCTTTGAGAAATTAACCTGGAAGCCCGAAGCGTGAGCGAGGGAGCGTGTTACCCTGGTCTCCCTCGCTAACGCATCGGGCTACTATGTCGAACGGCCGAAAACAAGTTCCCTAACCCCCAATCCCTAGCCCCTGCTTTCATGCGTACTTGTCTCGTCACCGGCGGCGCCGGCTTCATTGGTTCGCACATTGCCGACGCGCTAGTCGCGCGCGGCGACCGCGTCCGCGTTATCGATGACCTGTCGACCGGAAAATTGCACAACCTCGCCGCGATTCGCGATAAGGTCGAGTTCATTCAAGGAAGCATCGCCGACGAAGCGACCGTTGCCCGCGCGGTGAAAGGCGTCGATTGCATCTTCCACGAGGCCGCCGTCGCCTCGGTTCCGCGGAGCATCGAACGCCCGCTCGACACGCATGCCGCTTGCGTGACTGGAACGGTGATCCTATTGAACGAAGCGCAGAAGGCGGGCGTTCGCCGCTTTATTTACGCGGCGTCGAGCAGCGCCTACGGCAACCAGCCTTACGCCGCCAAGCGCGAAACCGATCTCACGATGCCGATTTCGCCCTATGGGGCGGCCAAGGCGGCCGGCGAACTCTATTGCCAGGCATTCGCCGCGTCGTTCCCGATCGAGACCGTTTGCATCCGCTATTTCAACGTGTTTGGCCCGCGCCAGGATCCGCTCGGCGAATACTCGGCGGTGATTCCCAAATTCATCACGGCCATGCTCGCCGGCACGCGGCCCACAATCTACGGCGATGGGCTGCAATCCCGCGACTTCACATTTGTCGAAAACATTGTCCTTGGCAATCTCCTGGCCGCCGACGCCGCGAACGCATCGGGAAAAGTTATCAACGTCGCGATGGGCAACAGCGTGAACTTGTTGCGGCTGATCGAGTTGCTGAACGAACTCTTGAAAACGAACATTCGGCCTATCCACGCCCCGCCCCGCGTCGGCGACGTCCGCGATAGCCTCGCCGACATCACGCACGCCCGCGCGCTTCTCGGCTACGAGCCGCGTGTGCAATTTGAAGAAGGGCTGCGACGGAGCATCGACTACTATTTGTCGGTGGTGAAGAAGTAGTACGCGACACGCTCGGAAATCGAATCCTAATCGCCCCCATCTAGAACAGATCGACCGGACCTCACGCTCGAAGTCTGTCCCGGTGGCATCACTTCCATCCACAGTCGAGGAGATTTGTACGCGATTTCCTTTAGGCTTTGCGAAAATTCCTTGTTGAGGACGATTGAGTAGTTCGTCTGAATGTATTCGTCCCGAATCGTTTCCGGCTCAAATAGATGGGCAACCGGCTGGCACAGCAATCCATTTCCGCAAGGCGGTGCGTCCGTTATTAGGATTCCCCACAAGCGGCGACTTTTGGTGAGAACGGGGAGGCCTTGTGCAAGTTTGTCGTACCTGAGCGTTGCTTCCGACACGTACTCCCAAGGCTTGACAAATGCGCTACCAGTCCACCCTTTGAGCCAGGGCGGCGCATCTTCCTTCCAAATGACTTCACCACCGAGGCTTGTAATTCCATCGGCAACCAGTTGCTCCGTGCGGCGGTTCCACGTTCCGTAGCCCGCCGAACAGGCGAAGATCGCCATTACAATCAGGGCTGTCCGCAAGCTGAACTGCCACGGCCTGTTCCGCTTTCGGCGAATCCATTCGTGCGCCAATGCTCCCGCGCCGACGAACGCCACGATACAAACAAGGTCATAGTACAACCAGAATTGGCGATACATGCACCTCTTTCTCGGTTGCCAGACCGAATCGCCCTCGCGCTCCATGTACGTTGCCGGACACCCGTAGGAGATAATGTGTTTTGGACCGGTAGCAGGCAGCGATTTTCCGACAATCCCAAACACATCCAAAAACAGAAGTAGGAAGGTCGCGACTGCGACCAAAATCCACGTTGAGACATGCAGTCGCCACCTTGGGCGTACATGCGAATCAATCGGGGATTCGAGCGGAATCGACATATGCTGGCAAAGCAATCTGGCAATGGACACGTGGGGAAGAATCGCTTTGGCTCGCGGTCCATCTTATCAAACAATGACACCACGCGACATTGTCGATGCCTCGCATCAGACTTGGCGACAACACAGTCCGTTCAAGGGCGATTCCTGTCACAGAATGTTAACAAGCTCTTTCCATGGATTTCAATCTGGCCGGACCGGAATTACCATGTTATCTTGATTGTTAGGAGATCAAGTCATGGCTTATCAATTTCCCCCCGACGTACGCGAACAAATGGCGAGCGGCGAATATCAGTCGGAAGACGACCTGCTCCGCGATGCGCTGATGGCCCTGGAAGATCACCGCTGGGTGGTCGGCGAGGACGATCCGGAGGTTTTGGCGGGCATTGAACGCGGTCTCGATCAAATGCGGCGCGGGCTAGGTCGGCCGTTTGAGGAATTCGACGCGGAACTTCGCGACAAGTTCGACCTGCGCCATGACGCCTAAATTCCGGGTCATCGTCCAGCCTGAAGCTGAAGGCAACATCGAAACAATTCTCACTTGGATTGCCAAGCGGTCTCTGCCAGGCGCGAATGCCTAGCATGCCGCGATTCTGAAAGCAATTGATTACCTCAAGATGCGCGCGGACACCATGCCGCGGGCTCATGAGTCACGACATTTCGACGACGACGTCCGCGAACTGCTATTCAAGACTCGGCGCGGACTGCCATACCGACTGCTGTTTACGATTCAAGGCTTCGACGTTCACGTGTTGTATGTGCGCGGCCCAGGCCAAGACTCGGTCCCGAAACCCGGTGAGTGACGATTGTTCGTGAGTGCGCGGCAATTCGATTCGCCCGCGGTTTAATAGTGCAGCCCATTCTTGCGAATGTGCACCAGCGGCTGTCCATCGCCGGAGAATCGACCGCCAACGACTTGCGCGAGAAAGATGTGGTGATCGCCCGAATCGGCGAACGTCGTGACTTCACATTCCAGATGCCCGAGCGAATCGGCCAGCACCGGAACGCCGCGCGGATCGCGCTCGAACTGCACTCCGTCAAACGCATTCTGGTCCGGCTCGAAACCCTTGCCAAAATGCTTCAAAAGGTTTATTTGGTCGCTGCGAATCACGTTGAGCACAAACGGCGCTTCGTTAGTGAGCCATTGCGCAATGTAGCGGCCGATTCGAATCGCGACGCTGATCATCGGCGGATCGAACCCCGCTTGCTGCACCCAGCTTGTCAGCATGCCGGTTTCCTCGTTCTCGTGGCGCGCGGTGAGAATGAAAACGCCGCTTGGAATGCGGCCGAGGATCGGAACGAACGGTGCGTCGGGCATGGGATCGCGTTCTCTTGATTAGGTTCTGTGTCAGAACGTCCAAATGATACACAAGCCTGAAGCGCAAGCGAAGGAAATATTCCGGGTTTATCGCGGCTTGTGCCTTCGCTGGCGCTTCAGGCTTGTGTTTTGAGACAGAGCCAGTTGCAGTTGTTGAAATTCGCCAGATTCCCATTCTACGGTTGTCATGCTATCGCCGGTAGCGGAATTACGCATTTCGCCGGGTTTGTTTAGCTTCTCGACGACCCGCAATCTCGATATGTTTTTGTAGACGGTCGAATTGGCGACGGTCGAAGTAACAAAGGACGTATCGCGCGAACCGCGTGGGCGTCCCCTAATCATTGCATCTTGTTGCTCGTTCATTCTCGCGCGTTTGTCCCTTGGGGGGTGACACGTGGCGCGTTCTTGGCTCATTGCCACCGTGGGTATCGGTACGCGCGGTTTGCTGCGCGCGTTTGCAGTGCTGTTCCTATTGGGCAGCGCCGCGCTGGCGCATGCGCAGTTGGAGCCGGCGCCGCTGCTGGATTTCACGCAGTCGGCTGCCTTGCCATCGGTCGTGGCTAATCCGGTTCCGACCGACCGCTCTTATATCACGCCCGACGGCCGGCTTGTGCCCGAGCCGCAGGCGAATTACCTCGCCGGGCCGCAGGGGATTATGCCGGCCCAATATCAAATGGGCTTGGCGCAACTGCAACCCAACTCAGCCAGTCCGCCTTCCGGTCCGAGCATGGGATCCTACGGAACCACGACCACGCCTTACGGGCCTGCCGCGACTCCCTATGGACAAGCTCAATTTCTGGACGCGCCCTTGTGCGCCGCTTGTGAGGACGAGTGGGATTGGCGGCTGCTGCCAACGAGCTTGGTATATCCGTCGTATTGGGCCGCGCCGAAAGAGCCACGGTTCGGCGGGACACACTTCTTTAACGGTAACGGACAGCTCATCGAGGAAGGCGTGCTGGGCGCGCGTTTTGGATTACTCCGCTACGGCACGGCAAACGACGTAGTTCCGCAAGGTTGGCAATGGGACGTCGAAGGGGCGTCGTTTCCGCGACTAACGCCCTACGATAGCTTTGACCTGCGCGCGGTCGACTTTCGGATCGGCACGGACTGTTCGTACGGCATTGGCCCCTGGCGGTTCCGCTTTGGATATTACCATCTCAGCTCGCACGTGGGCGATGAGTACCTGCTCCAGAATCCCAGTTTCAACCGGATCAACTTTAAGCGTGAAACCTTGATCTGGGGCGTGTCGAACTACCCGACGGATTGGGCGAGGCTGTTCTTTGAATGTGGCTGCGCGTTCTCCGTGGATGGCGAAGCCAAGCCGCTGGAACTCATATTTGGCGCCGACCTAGGAACCACGGCTCCGACAGGATTCGCCGGGGCTCCGTTTGCCGCGGTCGCCGGCCACCTGCGGCAGGAACTCGACTATGGCGGCGATTTTGTCGCGCAGGTCGGCTGGATGTGGCGCGACAAACCGTACGGGCACGTCATGCGCGTCGGCTTTCAATATCTGACCGGTTTCAATCCCGAGTACGAATTCTATCGCGACTACGAGCAGCAGTACGGCATCGGCCTGTGGTACGACTTTTGAAGTATGAAGTGCGAAGTAGGAAGTAAAGACTACCGAAATCGCTGTTGGGAAGTCCTGCTTCATACTTCCTACTTCATACTTCGCTCGCTACACTGGCGGGCATGTCCAAGCTCTTTGCCGATCAGCGCGTGTTCCTCAAGCAATTCTGGAAGCAGTATCGGACGACCGGTTCGATCTGGCCCAGCGGCCGCTCGCTGTCAAAGGCGCTAGCGCGGTTCGTCCGCGATGGGAAAGGTCCGCGGCGGATTTTGGAAGTCGGGCCTGGCACCGGCGCAGTTACGTGCGAGATCATTCGCGGCTTGAAAGACGGCGACCGTTTGGAATTGGTTGAATTAAACGACGATTTCGTTGCACACCTGCGCGACCGGTTCGCCAAGGATCCGCCGTTTCAGGCCGTCGCCGAGCGAAGCCAAATCCATCACGCCGCCGTTGAATCGCTGGCCTCCGACGGGGCCTATGATCTTATCATCTCGGGCTTGCCGCTCAACAATTTCGAGGTGGCCGAGGTTGAGAACATCCTGGCTTCGTTTCGCCGGCTGGCCAAGCCGGGCGGAGTGGTTTCGTTCTTCGAGTACGTCGCGATCCGTAAAGCCAAGGCCGCCATCAGCGGTGGCAAGACCCGCGATCGGCTGCGCGGGATCGCCGCGGCCCTGGACCGGCTGTTCGAGACCGAAGTCCGCCGCGACTGCGTCGTTTGGAACATTACGCCGGCCTGGGTCCACCACGTCCGCCTAGATTAATATTCCAAATTGCCGCTCGGAAGGCTTCATGGAGCGCCAGCGGGGAAAAATTTGACCAAAATTCTCGCGGACTGCCGCATTCATGCAAAAAATGGGCGGCTTTGCCCGTCGATTGATTGTGTGCTTGGGAGCACCAACGCTTTCTACGGGCGATTTCCCACTCAAGAATTCCCAATGCGATACAAGTCACAGATCGTCGCGGCGCTAATTGCCAGCCTCGCTCTTGTTTACTTGGTGAGCGCGACTCCGGCGGAGGCGGCCAAAGGAGTCAAGAAAATCCGAGTCGGAAGGCACCGGATCCACGCCACCGTTGTGGCCGTCCGCGACGGAGTGATTGCCGTTCGTGTGCGCCATCACCACAAGAAACGAGGCGTCAAACTGCCGCGGGCCAAGGTCACGGAATTTGCCATCTCCAGCGGAACGGTTTACACTCTCGTCGACGGCAAGCTGGAAACGCCCGGCAGTTTGGCGGACGTCCGAAAGGGAGTGCAATTGTGGATCGATGCCGAGGGCAATGGAGCCGTGCGCGTCGCCGTTCACCGCATTCACCACAAGAAAAAATAATGAGCATAAGCGGTCCCTCTCATGCCTGTTGAGAATGATCGCATCCAGAAGCAGAAGTAAACAGTGGTTTCGTTCAATTCAATTCGTTGATCTTGATTCTTTTTTGCGAGGTGTCAAATGCGCGTCCGTTCAAAGATTGTGGCAGGCATGATTGCTGGTTTGGCAATCGCCTTGGTCTGTGGCGTTTCTTCGGCCGAAGCGGCCAAGGGAGTCAAGAAGAAGAGTGAAAAGGGCGAGCACAAGACGCAGGGCGTCGTGATCGACGTGAACCACGAAAAGAACATCTTCATCGTCAAGCCCCACCACGACCATAAGAAGAAAGGCATCACCGTTCCTTCCATTACGGCAACGCCCAAGAAAAAGGGCAAGAAGGTGGAAGAGGTGAAGGAATTCGACGTCAGCAGCGGGACGGTCTTCTTGAAGGTCAACGGCAAGAAACACGAGCCATCCAGCTTCAAGGCCGTCAGCAAGGGCGATCACGTCGTGGTCGAGGCCAAGGGTCGCGCCGCCGAGCGGGTCGCCATCCATCATCACAAGGGCAAGAAGGGCAAAAAGAAGTAGTTTCCGCGCAGGACACAACGTCCTCGTTCGACTTCGTTCACTGCACTAATCGACTTTAGTGCTTTGTCAACGCAAGAGGTTCCGGTAGCCGAAGTCGCGAGACTTCGGATTGCCGTGCAAATCAAACCTGCCAGGCGTCTTGGGAAATCAAGACGTCTGGCATTTTTATTGGAGAAGTTGTCGCACTGCGCCGCCAGGATTCTTGCTTTTCTTTCCTCGGGCGGCTAATTTAAGCTGATCCGGAAAATTCAGGAACAGCTAGCTTTTCTGTAAGTCGGGACGCCCTGACTGTCGCCGCTCGCGATTTGCGGGGACGCTTCCATTTTTTGCACCCAGTTTCTTCAGTGAGGTTTTCATGTCCACCTTGATGTTCGTCCTTGCGCTCGTTGCCGCTCCCGAAGAAAAAGTCCCTACCCAGGCTCCCAAGGCAACCATGAAAGGGCATTCGGATTCGGTCAATACCGTGAACTTCTCCAAGGACGGCAAGCAGGCCGTCTCTTCCAGCGATGACGATACAATCAAACTTTGGGACGTCGCGACGGGCAAGGAAGTCGCGACGCTAAAGGGGCATGAGGACTCGGTGGTCGACGTTGTGTTTTCGCCAGACGGAACGATGCTCGCGTCCGGCAGCGCCGACGACACAGTCAAGCTGTGGGATTTGGCATCTCGCAAAGTGTTGAAAACGCTGAAAGGGCACAAGGACACCGTTAATGCCGTGGCCTTCAGCCCGGACGGCAAGTTGGTCGCCTCCGGCAGCGACGACGACACGATCAAGCTCTGGAACGTGTCCGACGGAAAAGAAGTGGCGACGTTGAAGGGCCACGAAGATTCCGTCAACGACGTGCGGTTCTCGCCCGACGGAACGCTCCTCGCCTCGGCGAGTTCCGACGACAGCGTGCGGCTGTGGGACGTGGCCGGGCGAAAACAAAAAACCGTGCTGAAAGGGCACACGGATACCGTGAACGCGCTCGCCTTCTCGACCGACGGCATGACATTGGCCTCGGCCAGTTCGGATGAAACGGTCCGGCTCTGGGACGTGGCCGGCGGCAAAGAAAAAAAATCCTTTGACTGCGAGGGCGAAGTCAATGGGGTCGCGATTTCGCCCGACGGAAAACTGGTGGCCAGCGGCGGAGACGACCACGATGTCACGATCTGGGACGTGGCGACCGGCGATGAACTTGTCAACCTGAAAGGGCACACCGATTGGGTCAATGACGTGAACTTTTCGCCGGACGGCAAGCTGGTTGCTTCCGCCAGCGACGACTCGACCGTGCGGATTTGGGAAGTGGTGATTCCCAAGAAGTAATTGCGCGGCCACCGCGCCAGGAATTTCCGGTTCGTAGTTCCGCCTTCAGGCGGTCTTCCGGCTGAAACTGGGACTACGAACCTCAAGAAACAGTACCTAGCTCGAAATCGCGACGACGCTACTCGTGCGCATGGATTGAATCGCCGCGTCGAATAGCGCGTGGCTCAAGGCCGCCTCGTGCGGCGTGGCGCAACCGGCGAATCGCGACGGCAACGCACCCTGCGCGAGTTCCGTCACGAACGCCGCCCACATCTGCAAGATCGCGTCGGTGAAGCCGAACTCGAAGATCGGGCCGGTGATCGTGGGAAACGTGGTTTCGCTGCCGGTCTGAACTTGCCGCCAGGCCTGCGGCCCGCCGGTGTATTCCATGATTTCCAGTTGATTGGCCGACCGCGTCGAATAGCGGACGCTCGCCCGCGTGCCGAGGATTTCGAGATACCAGGTATTGCGCTCGCCGGGCGCGATCCGCGCGGTGCGCAGTGTCCAGGGGAACGGATCGCCGCCGGACGGGTCTTGCAACGTAGATAGCAGCGTCGCGTTGTCCCAGGTCTTGCAGGCCGCTTTGCCGCCGCGGCCGTCCGGCCGTTCCGACACGATCTTGCTGAGCACCGCGCGAACCGTCGTCGGCCGCCAGCCGGCGCGAAAAATCATGTGGCAGGCGTGCATCCCTAGATCGCCCATCACGCCGTATTCGCCGTTGAACTCGACCAGCCGTTTCCAGTTGATCGGTTTGTTGGGATCGAGATCGCTGGAATGCAAAAATCCGCTTTGGACTTCGATAATCCGGCCCAGCGCGCCGGCGTCAATCATTCGCCCAATCTGTTGCACAGCGGGGAAGAACGGAAATTGTGATACGCAGCGCACAAGAATCTTGGGATGCCGTTCGATCGCAGCCAATATCTTTTGATTCGCGGCCCGATCGATGCCAAACGGCTTTTCGCCCATCAGATGCTTGCCCGCCTCGATCGCGGCGACGTACACCTCCTCGTGCAGATGGTGGGGCAGCGCAACATAGACCGCATCGACATTCGGATTGGCGAGCAATTCGCGATAGTCGTTCGTTGTCTGTTGGATCGACGGCGCGGCTTGCTTGAACCACTCACACGGCTTCTCCGAACGGTTGCAGATCGCGACAATCTCCGGGCGCGCGGGCGTCGCCGTGAGATGCGTCCAGCGCGCCGCCGCCGACGCGAACTCGCGCCCCATCAACCCGCAGCCGATAATGCCAAAGCGAATGGTTTTCATGGACGCGATCAATAATCCAATTCCCTTTCCGTCTCCCCGATCGCTTCGTCGATAATGTCCAGCCCCTTGAGCAGCGCGGCGTCGTCCATGACGACCGGCGGGCTCATGCGGAGGATGTGCCCGGCGGGGATCCAGGCGAGGCCCTTGGCGAACGCTTTTTGATAGACGCGCTTCCCGGCCTCGTCGAACGGCTCTTTGGTCGCGCGGTCCTTGACTAATTCGATGCCCATCAGGCAGCCCTTGGCCCGCACGTCGCCGACGATCGGATGCTCCTGCTTGATCTGGTTCATCCGCTTGAGGGCCAGTTCGCCGAGGTGCGTCGCCCGTTCGAGCAAGTTTTCTTCCTCGATCACTTCGGTCGAAGCGAGCGCCGCGGCGCAGGCCATGGGATTGCCGCCGTAGCTGCTCGACGCGCTGATCGACTCGAAGCTTTCCATGTAGGGCTCGCGAACGGCCACGCACGTCACCGGGAAACCGTTGCCAAAACCCTTGCCGATCGCGACGACGTCGGGCACGACGCCCCAATGCTCCGTGCAGAGCCACTTGCCCGTCCGCGCCCAACTCGTGAGCACCTCGTCGGTCATCAGCAAGATCTTCCGTCGATCGCAGAGCGCCCGTAGCTTGGGAAAAAAGTCGTCGGGCGGCATGACCGATCCGCCCCAGCCCTGGATCGGTTCCAGCACGAAGCCCGCTACGTCGCCGACCGTGCCCATGTCGAGATATTGCTCGTAAAACGCGATGTACTTGTCGGTGTCGATCGTGCCGTCGGGCTTGGTCCAGATCGGCCGGTACGTGTCGGGCCGCGGCACCATGTGCATGCCGGGCGCGCGGACGCGGCCGTAAACTTGCGAGCGGATGTGAGCGAGCGAAACCGCGCCGTACGTTTTGCCGTGGAAATCGTTGAAGCACGACAGCATTTCGTTCTTGCCGCTCGCCGCGCGGAGCACGCGTTGGCCCGCTTCGACGGCCGCCGTGCCCGCGTCGTACAACTGAAAGCCGGACAGATCGCCCGGCAGAACTTCGGCCAGCTTCTCAACGAGGCGGGTTTTGATCTCCGACGTGAAGTCGTGGGCGTTCATTAACTGCCCGGCGTACTTGCGCACGGCCTCGGTCACTTTCGGATGGCAGTGCCCGAGCGTCGTGACGTAGATGCCGGACGAGAAATCGATGTACTTGTTGCCGTCCGCATCGACGAGCACGCAGCCGGAGCCGGATTCGAACACGACCGGGAACAGCTTCGCCTGGCTCGACAACCCCTTGAAGTGCTTCGTGCACCGCGCATGCAATTCGCGGCTGCGCGGGCCCGGGACGGGTCCGCGGATGCAGGGCACTTCGGCGAGGTCCACCGCGCCCCAAGGTTCAGACATCGTTGCGTGCATGAATATCCTTCCGCTCAATAGCCTTTGTGCTCATCGGGCTCGATGTTCCGCGCGATCGTTTCGGAAATGTAAACGTCGGTCCGTAGCTCCTGCAAAATCGAAGTCGGCAGTTGAGGGCAGACTGGCCCGTGATATACGAGCCGTGCGATCAGGCGTTGCCAGGCGGTGGCAGTGCCGTGGACTGTGATCGCGGAAAATTCCAGCCGGTTCCGCGCGGCGATCACTTGCGCGGGTCCGATTGTCGCGGCCTTTGGCGGGACGGCTGCGAGGTCGCCGCTCAGGCCGAAACTGCCGTGCAGCGAGTTTTGCGCAAGCGTGAACGGGCTGAGCGTCACAATCCGCGGCCCCATCCTCCGCCATTCGTCGAGCGGCGCGGCAAACTCCGGCGCATCCGGCTCGATGAACGCCAGATGCCCCGTCCAGCCCGGTCCGCTGTAGCAGACATCCGCTCCGCCGGCATCCTCAATCAGCTTCGCATAATCTTTGACGTTCGCCGACGTGAAGCCGACCACCTGCGATTCCGGCGGGCGGAGTTCGGGATCGATCCGGTTCGTGAAGTTGTGACGCATGGCGTAGCCGAAGCCGCGCTCCCACGTCGCCGGCGCGATGTTGCCGTCCTGGTCGGCGTATTCGTCCATCGCAAACAGGTGCAGCTTGCGGCAGTCGAGCCGCAGAGCATTAACCAGCCGCGCGACGTGCCGATACGTCGGACATGGATTGGGCAGAATCATCACCAGTTTGCGGCTTTCCAATGCCGCACGCTGGATTCGTTGGACCATGTCCGTGATCCAGATCGGTTCGATGTCCGCGTCATTCTCGACTCGAATGCGAAAATCCGGGTTCGGATGCTTTATGATCTCGTTGCGCGTGATCCGGCGGCAGCGCTCAATCGCCGCCAGATCGCGGAAGGGCACGTGCTTCGATGGCGCGAAAGTAAACTCACTCATGCCAGGGCCGCCTCCGCCGGTTCGCGCCGCAGCGTAGTCGCTTCTCGATCGTATACTAACTCACCAGCCAGCCACGTCTTGCGAACATGCAGCTTGTCGTCCCACAACACCAAGTCCGCCGCGGCGCCGACGCGAATCGCGCCCAAATCGCGCAGCCCCATAACCCGAGCAGGATTTTCCGTGCCCATCGCCCACACTTGTTCGGCGGGCAGGTCGAGCCAATTGAGCAAGTTTCTCATGCCGCGGTCCATCGTCAGTGAGCTGCCGGCCAGACTGCCGCGCATCGCCGCCGGTTCGACGATCCGTGCCGCGCCATCGGGATCAGCCCGCACGCTCAAATTCCACGGCGTGTCGTATTCTCCTGCGGGCAAGCCCGCGCCGATGTTGGAATCGGTAATCAAGATCACGCCGCCGTAGCCCTTGGCGGCCAATGCCGCGCGAATCGCCATCGGATCAACGTGGACGCCGTCCGCGATGAAGTCCACGCTCACGCGGCGGTCGGCGAGAATCGTCTCCACCGCGCCGACCGGCCTGACGCCGGGGTCGGTCTCCACCGGCACGGGAAAGACATCGTAAAAATGCGTGGCATGCCGCGCCCCGGCCGCGATTGCAGCGACCGTCTGCTGTACACTGGCCCGCGTATGCGTCATCAGCGGAACCACGCCACGCTCAACCAGTCGCTCGATAATCGGCAGAATATTTGGCGTATCCGGGCTGATCGACATGGCCGTGACGCGCCCGTTGCAAGCAGCGAGCAAATCATTCAATAGCTCGACATCGCCGGGAATCGTTTCCGCGCCCGCGCCCGGCAGCGCGAGGAACGGCCCTTCCAGATGAAAGCCGGGCACGCGCACGCCTTGGACGTTGTCGAGCGCGGCGGCCAACGCGGCGAGCTTCTTCAGCGACGGCCGGTCCATCACGCGGTACAACGTCGGCAACACGCAGGTTGTGCCAAATTTCGGCAAGTTCGCCAACCCTTCGACGAGCGCCTCCGGGCCGCATTCATAGACGAAGGTGCCATTGCCGTGCGTGTGAATATCGATCAAGCCTGGCGTGAGCAATGCGCCATTGCCGGCGATGGTTTGGACGCGCTCGCGCGGAGGCGCGAAACCGCAAGCGGCGATCCGGCCGCTGTCAACCAGAACATTGCCTCGCTGCATTCCTTGACCAGGGACCGGAAATCGAACGTCCTCGAATAGTATCTCGCTCATTGCATTTCTCCTTCAAACCTGCCGAGTTCCAAGCGAACCGTGGATGTCAAGCGGAATCGGTCAGGCCGATAGTAACTAACGAACAGGCCGACCGGCCGGTCGGCGGCGTCGAACACGACATCGGTTTCTTTGAGTGCCGGCGCGCCCTTTCGCAATCGCAGCAAGTGTGCGACGCCGGCAGGCGCCGCGATGGCTTCAATTGCTTGCGAGAGATGCGTCAGGCGCAGCCGCTGCACTTCCTCCCAATGCTTCAAAAAATGCAATTCCTCCAAATCGGATGCCTGCAAGCGGTCGGCCGCGGCTTGCGCCAAATGGACGTCGTCGAATGCGACCGGCCGGCCGCGCAGCATGTCTAGCCGTCGCGCAAACAACACCGGGTCGCCGGTCATGATCCGCAGCGCGGCCGCGACCTCGACCGATGCCGGCTGCCATTTCCAGCGATCCAATTTGCGCTTCAGTTCCGGCGCGTGCAAGGCCATCGACCCGGAAGCATCGGTGTTCAAGAGCGGGATCTTTCGCGACGGCGTCGAATTGACGTACGTTCCGCTTCCCTGTCGCCGCTGGACGAGCATTTCGTCTTCCAGGATTTGCAATGCTCGGCGGATCGTGATCCGTGACGCCTGGAACGATTCGCAAAGCTCCCGCTCCGTCGGCACCTGCTCGGCGGGCTTGAACTGCCCGGAAAGAATCCGCTGCCGGAGCGAATTGGCGACGAGGCTGTAGGCGGTTGTCGGGCGATTGACGGGCATTTTGGAGGGGATGCCGAGCGGACCGAAGGCCACTTGAAACGTCGAGACGAAGTTATTATAACAACATAACCATTCGTCAACGCCGCCGTCAAGTTGCCGCGTCCTGGAGCCGCACGATGAGCCATCTCTTTCGCGACCGCACTTGGCCGCAAATCAAGGAAGACATCGCCGCCGGCGCCGTCCTCCTGCTTCCCTTCGGTCAGACGGAGCAACACGGCACGCATTTGCAAACCGGCTGCGACACCATCATCGCCGAACAAGTCTGCGACGCCGTCGCCGAGCGGATCGCGAAGGAAATTCCGACGCTCGTCCTCCCGGCCATTCCCTATGGCTATGTGCCCAAGGCCGTGACCCAATGGCCCGGCACGTTCCGCGTCGGTTGGGACACGGTCATTCGTTATACCGCCGACGTGCTGTGCAGCGCCGCCGACATGGGCTTCAAGAACATCGTCATTGTTTCGACGCACGGCCCGCACGGCGACGTCGGCCGGCTCGTTTGCCGCGATGTCTTCGACCGCACCGGGGTCTGCGCCGTCTTCACGCAGCCGCATTCGATGATCGGTGCGGCGTTCAAAAAGATTCGCCGCAGCGCGATCGGCGGCACCTCGCACGCCTGCGAATATGAAACGTCGCTGCTTCTGCACTTCGGCTACCCGGTCGATCTTAACGGCCTCGACGATCGGGATAGCCTGAAGATGTGCAACGAGTGGGTCGCGGGCGACTTGCTCAACGGCTCGGGCAAGGTGAGTTGGTCTACTTGGGCCGTGCAGCAGAGCGAAACAGGAACCTACGGCGATCCAAGCTGCGCGTCGGCGGAGACGGGCCGCGCGGCATTCGAGTCAATCATCGAAGAATACTGCCGCTTTCTCAGGTTTTTTCGCGCACAGAATGTGAATCTGACGCATCGGAGTTGAATCGTGTCGCTGATATTGGTTATCGATTTGGGCACGACCTTTCTCAAAGCGGCGCTCTTTGAAGACGGCCGCATGCTTTCCGTCGCGCGCCGGCCCGCGCCGCTCCTGCCCGGCGAACCCGACCGTTGTGAGATCGATCCCTTGCAGTTTCAAAACTGGGTGGGCGGGGGCATTGCCGAACTGCGCGAGGCCTTTCCCGACGAAATCAGGCGCATCGACGCGGTCACTTTTTCCACGCAGACCAACAGCTTTACGCTGCTCGACGCCGCCGATCGTCCGCTCACGCCGCTGATCCTTTGGTCCGACCCCCGCACGACCGAAAGCGGCAAGACGATCCACGATATCGAGTCGTTGCCCGAGTTTCGCCGCACGACCGGCATTCCGGCGCTGACCTCGGAATTTGCCGTGTCCAAATTGCTGTGGTTGCACCGGCATCAACCGGAGACCATGCGCCGCGCTCGGCAGTTCTGTTCAATCAGCGACTTTCTGACGCTGTTGCTCACCGGCCGCCACGTTACCGAAGCCGGCGTGGCCGGGTTGACCGGGTTGCTGAACATTCACGACTTAACCTGGTGGAACCTGACCTGCGAGCGCGTCGGCCTTCCGATCACTGCGCTGCCCGCGCTAGTTCGCGCGGGGACCGATCAGGGGGAGATTCGCTCGACCGTCGCTCACGACTGGGGCTTGCCGTCCGGTTGCCGCATGATTATCGGCTCGGCGGATCAATACGCCGGCGCAATTGGCACCGGCTGCGTGAGCGATGGCATGATGTGCGAAACGACCGGCACCGTGCTGGCCACTGTCCGTTGTCGCGCTGCGAACGGGCAGGCGAATCCCGCGCATGTATTCGAGGGTCCGGGCTTCGATCCGCGGATCGTGTTTCAAATGGCCTTCGGCTCGACGAGTGCGAACTTGCTCGAACATTACCACGGCACGCTATCTGGCGGCGGCTCGCTCGACGACTTAAGCCGGGCTGCCGCGAAAGAACCGATCGGTGCCGGAGGCGTTGTGGTGCATCCCTGGCGCGCCGGCGAACCGATCGAAAGCTGCTTTGCCGATGTTTCCGCCAAAGACTCGCCGGCGCGCGTGGTCCGCGCGATCATGGAGACTGTCGCCGTGGCTCTCCAGCAACAGGTCAACTCGCTCTCTTCGCCGGGCGAAGTCCAGGAAATCCGCTCGGCCGGCGGTGGGGCTCGCAGCGACACCTGGCTGCAAATCAAGGCCGATCTGCTCGGGATTCCCATGCTGGCCACGGCTTGCCCCGAGCCCACGAGCCTCGGCGCGGCGCTGCTCGCGGCGCAGTCCTTGGGCGAGGGCACGCTGCTCGAATTGTCTCAGCGCTGGTGCATGCCGCGACGGCGGTTCGAGCCGGACGCCAATCGGCACGCGGAGTACGCTGCCTTGCCAGCGCGCGGATAAGCTGGCTGCGCTTCCAAGTCTTGCGGGCTGCTATTCGGCGACGTTTGCATCCGACGGCACGCCACCGTAGGATTGTGAAACTTACCGGTTCTTCGGATCCTAGCACGGGTTTGTTGTTGTGGCCATCCTCGGAGCGCACCAGTCCATCGCCGGCGGATATTACAAGGCCGTCGAGATCGCGCACGCCAGCGGCTGCGATTGCGTCCAGTTGTTCACCAAGAACAACAATCAATGGCGAGCGAAACCGATCACCGATGAGGAGGCCCAGCGGTTCAAGGCCGCGCTGAAGACGCTGGGCATCGCGCATCCCCTCTCACACGATTCGTATCTGATTAACCTCGCCGCGCCCGACGCCGATCTCTGGAAAAAGTCGGTCGAGGCGTTTGTCGTCGAGTTGCAGCGAGCCGAGCAGTTGGGCATCCCCTACGTCGTTACGCATCCCGGCGCGTATACCACGAGTTCTGAGATCGCGGGCCTAAAGCGCGTCGCCCGCGCGCTCGACAAGGCTCACGCGCAAACTCGCGGCATCCGAGCACAATGTCTTTTGGAGTTGACCGCCGGGCAGGGGACGTCGCTCGGTTGGCGGTTCGAGCACATGGCGGCGATCCTCGACCAGGTCAAAGATCCGGATCGGCTCGGCCTGTGCCTGGATACCTGCCACGTCTTCGCGGCGGGCTATCCGATCACGGCGGAAAACGACTATCTCGCGACGATGCAACAACTCGACGACCTCGTTGGTCTGAAACTCATCAAGGCGTTTCATCTCAACGACAGCAAGAAGGACCTCGGCTCGCGCGTCGATCGGCACGAGCACATCGGCCGCGGCAAGATCGGCCTCGCGGCCTTCCGAAATTTGCTGAATGACCCGCGTTTTCAAAACGTGCCCATGTACCTGGAAACGGAAAAGGGTCAGCACGAAGGCGAGGAATGGGATGTCATCAATCTGCGAGTCTTGCGCAGCCTGATGCCAAAGCCGAAAGAGGAAAGTCGAAAGCCGAGCCGGAGTCGGGCAGCGAAAGGTTGAAGACCGCGCAAATTCTCTCGCAGAGACGCAGAGGACGCGGAGAATGGAAAAATAGTGTCAGATAAAGTGTTGAATTCGGAAACGATTTTCGTCGCCGCCATGCAGTTGACGAAACGTGAACGGCGTGACCTGGCACACCGTCTGATGGATTCGCTTCCCGAAGAGGCTGGTTTATCGCTCGAGGATCCAAATCTGCTGCCGGAACTTGAACGTCGGTTCGCCGACCAATCCGGCGCGCAGCCGTGGTCCGAGTTGCGAGAGGAGATATAACATTCTGTGAAAGCATTCGGCGTCAGATTTCGCGTGGATGACGCGGCGCGTTTCGAAGCGCTACGCTCGCTGTATGCCGAAATCAAAAGAGATAAGGACGCCGGTAAATTCCGCGAGGGCTCAGAGTGGGTGTCGCTCGTGCCAGACGAGATCAAAGGTTGCTTTTCGTGGCCGACTGCCGCTGAACGGCTGCACTGGCTGGCGGTTCGTAACTCGACACCCATCGTTATTCTCGAACCGTCCCAGCAACTGGGAACGGAATGGGACTTTTACCGCGTGTTTGAGTCGTTTGAAGAATCCGAATACGATGTGCTGGATTGCGTGATGTTCGGCGAAGGCGAGGCGGAGATGCATATCAACCCGCACGCATATCCGTATGGCGGGGTTGGTCCGTTGATCGCGCTCGCCGAGGCGTTCGGCTTTACCGTTCTCGGAGTGAACGAGTACGGCAAATACGAAACGCGAGAGGACCTGCTCCGCGGCAAAGGAAAGCACTGACATGCTTGCCACGGAGCCATACGTTGATCAGTTGCAGCTTTGGCCCAACGAAGGGCGGCACATCCTTGGGCAATTTGATGATTCAACGATCATCGTCTACCAAGCGTACAACGCCGCGATTGGCAAGTATGTCATTGAGTGTGGGAAGTTCGGCGGTGATTTCAGTTTTTCCCGCATGAGTTGGATAAAACCGAATTTCCTGTGGATGATGTATCGTTCCGGTTGGGGCACCAAGGAAAATCAGGAAATAACGCTCGGACTTCGGTTGCGGCGAGATTTCTTTGATTCTTTGCTCGCTGCGGCGGTCCCTTCATCATGGGACCAAGAGTCGTTTGCGACTCAGGAAGAATGGACAAGAGCAGTAGCGCACTCGTCGGTCCGTGTCCAATGGGATCCCGATCACCATCCATCCGGCGCTAAGGTCGAGCGGCGTGCAATCCAGCTAGGATTGCGCGGCAATGTGCTGGAAGCGTTTGGAAAACGCGAACTCGTCGAAGTAATTGACCTAACCGCGTTCGTTAATGAGCAGCGGTCGCGGTTGGCAGCAGATGGTGTCACAAGCATTCTCATTCCTCGCGAGCGCGTGTACCGTCCCCGCGATCATCGCATAGCCGAGCAGTTGCGGCTATCCAAGTAGAATGCCGCAACCGAGTCGCATCTACACCCCCTCATCTCCGCGTCCTCTGCGCCTCTGCGAGAGATGTTTTGATTTCCGCCTCACGCCGACTTCTCCAACTCCGCTCCGACTTGATTCAGCTTGTTATAGAGCGTCTTCAGGCTGATGCCGAGTTGCTCGGCGGCTTTGGCCTTGTTGCCGCCACAGTGCTCGACGGCTTGATGGATGGCCTGCATTTCGATCTCGCGCATCGTCTGCGGCTGGCCGCGGACGGCTCTGAGGCTCGGCCCGCGACGCGCGTCGAGCCGGTCGGGCAGGTGCTCGACGCCGATCGGCAACTGGTCGCACAGAATCGTCGCACGTTCGATCACGTTCGCCAACTCGCGGACGTTCCCCGGCCAGGAATGGCCTTTGAGCAGGTCAATCGCCTCGGGCGTGAACGATCCCGGTGCGCCGGGAGGATTCGGGTTGCGGCGGAAGCGTTCGATCAAATGCCCGGCGAGGTGCTCGATGTCGTCGATCCGCTGCCGCAGCGACGGCAGATTGATCTCGAAAGTGTTGATGCGGAACATGAGGTCTTCACGGAACTCGCCCGCCTCGACCATCTCGTCCAAGCGGCGATGCGTCGCGCACACGACCCGCACGTCGACGATCAGGGCTTCGTTCTCGCCGACGCGGCGGATTTCGCCGCTCTCCAACACGCGGAGCAATTTGGCCTGTAGCGGTTTGGGCAGTTCGCCGATCTCGTCCAGGAACAGCGTCCCGCCGTCGGCCACCTCGAACAGCCCGACGCGATGCTCGTCGGCCCCGGTGAAGCTCCCCTTGCGATGGCCGAACAGCTCGCTTTCGATCAGGTTTTCGGGTAAGGCCCCGCAATTCACGGCCACGAACGGCTTGTCGGCGCGGAGGCTTTGGTCGTGCAGCGCGCGGGCGACGAGTTCCTTGCCCGTGCCCGTTTCGCCGAGGATCAAGACGGTCGAGTGGGTCGGGGCGACCTTGGCGATCAGTTGCCGGACGCGGAGCATTCCGGCCGATTCGCCGATGAGCTTCGGCGCGCCTTCGACGCGCTCTAACTGCCGCTTGAGCGCGCGGAACTTGTTCGTCAACTCGCGCTTCTGAGCGACGCGGATCAAGAGCGTGTCGAGATCGGAGAGCTTGTAGGGCTTGGTCAGGTAGTCGAACGCTCCGTGCCGCAGCGCGGCGACGGCCGTGTCCAGCGACGATTTGCCGGTGAGGACGACGGCCTCGGTGTCGGGCGACGTCAGCTTGCATTTGGCGATGACCTCGATGCCCGACAAGCCCGGCATGTCGAGATCAACCAGGATGCAGTCGTAAGTATTCTTTTGCAGCGCGGCGACGGCGGTCAGGCCGTCCGGGCAGACGGTGACTTCGTGCCCCATCCGCGGCAGTTCGTTGCTCATCAACTCCTGCAACGAGCGTTCGTCGTCGGCGAAGAGGAGTTTTAGTTTTTTGGTGCGGGATTTTTGAGCGGGCATGGTGTGATTTTCGTGTTAAGGTTCTTGAATTCGCTTGTTCAGCCCCCGGCTCTGCCGGAGGACCGTCTCTCAAGCGGATTTTCTCGTCATGTATACCCCGGCAAAGCCGGGGGCTGAACACATGGCTTGCTGTTTCTTTTCCGCGAGTGGCAGCGTGACGCGGAATTGCGATCCGCGGCCGGGGCCTTCGCTGGTGGCTTCGATGTGTCCGTGGTGGTCGGCGAGAATGCGATAGGCGATCGACAGGCCGAGTCCGGTCCCTTGGCCGCTTCGCTTGCGCGTGAAGAACGGCTCGAACAGGTGCTCGCGGACTTCGGGTGTCATGCCGCAGCCGTTGTCGGTGAAGACGAGTTCCGCTTCGCCGCCGCGCGTGCTGACGTCGACCTTCAGCAGCCCGCCGTCTTCGACGCAATCCAGGCCGTTGGTGATCAGATTGAGCACGACCTGCTTGATTTCCTGGGCGTTGATCGCGGCGACGACCGGCCCGCCGCGTGTGAATTCGAGCCGCTTGTGCTTGTATTTGCCGAGGTGGTGCACCATCTCGACGACCGCTTGCACGAGTTCGTTGAGGTCGGCGTCCTGCCGCCGCGTTTCGCCGAGACGGGAGAAGTCGAGCAGCTTTTCCGTGATTTCCTTGCAGCGAAAGGCCTCGGTCTGGATCATCCGCAGATAGTTGCGAATGACTTTGTTGTCGTCGTCTTCTAGGTCGAGCGCGTCGGTCATCCGGCTTTCCAGCGATTCGGCGCACATCGCGATCGAAGCGAGCGGGTTGTTGATCTCATGGGCAACGCCGGCTGCCAGGAACCCGACGCTGGCCAACTGCTCGCCGCGGATGACTTGCTTCGTGCGAAGTTGCACCTGCGTGTCGAGGTCGTCGCGGATTGCCTGAAAGCGCGCGGTCATCGCGTTAAGCGCTTCGGCCAGTTCGGCCATCTCGTCGTGCGAATCGAGTTGAATGCGGTAGTTAAAATCGCCACCCGCCACGCGCCGCGAGCCTTTGACCAGCACCCGCAGCGGGCGGAACACCCAGCGATAGAACAGGTGAATGAACAGGCCCATCAGAAGCGTGGCCGCGGCGCCCGCGATCCAGCTTGTGGCGAACATCGCGTGATACTGGCTGCGAACGTTGCCGGCGAGATTGCGCAGGCGGTCGTGCAAGTGGCTGGGAAGCACCGCCGCGAGCGTTTGCAACGTGTCGAGTTCGCCGCGCAGCTTGGCCGCAACCGCGTCGTCGTAGGCCCAAGTGTCGTCTTGGCTCAGCTCGGCGACGGCCAACAGGTTCGCTTCGAGCTTGCTCACGGTCTCGTGCTCGAAGCGGTTGTCGTGAATCGTGTCCGGCTCGTCGTCGCCGTCGGCTTCGTTCTGGTCGAGTTGATTGCTGTACGCGCTCAGCGTCGCTTGCACGGCCTGGAACCCTTTGGCAAATTCGCGGTGCGCCCCGCGGCGGTCGGTCGCGTCGGGGTTGGCCAGCGCCGCGCTCAGCGTCGCCCTCAGGTCGCTCACGTTCTGTCCCAGCGCCGTCGCCAGCGGCAGTTCCGCCGCCCGTCCGCGCAGCGTCCGCACCAGCCCCCGATAGGCGTACATCGCCGACATGCCCGTCAACGACAGGATCGAGACAATGACCAACAGCAGGCCAAGGCCGATGAACAGCTTATTGCGAATGGGCCAACGAGCGAGCACGGCGACCTCCTTGTCGCGGCGGGAAACGGGGCCGAAGTGTAGCAAGTGCTTTGGAATCAGCGTAGGTCAGGGCTTGCCCTGGCGAATATTCGGCGGCTTGCGAAGGCTCGTTTCGTCAGGGCAAGCCCTGACCTACGCCAGTTTCGCCAGTCTCACAAATCGCAAGCTAGCGAAACCTGAACGCTAGCACGACGCCCCGCGAACGCACGCAAGCTGGAAAAACCGATACCTCCCGAAGAGTCGCATTGCACTTTTTGTGAATGGTGTTCAGCCCGGGCTTTGCCGGGGGATTCGCTGTGGTCCACCAACTCGGCCAACTATCCCCCGGCAGAGCCGGGGGCTGAACAGTTACGCATCCTATCCCCCGGCGGAGCCGGGGGCTGAACAGTTACGCATCAAAATCTTTGCCGATCCGGGGGGAGTGTGGCAAATGAAGGTCGCGTTGATCATCAGCACGTACAATCAGCCCGAATCGTTGCGCAAAGTTCTGCTTGGCGCCCTAGCGCAGTCGTATCGCGACTTTGAAACGATCATTGCCGACGACGGTTCTGGCCCGGAAACCGCCACCGTGCTCCGCCGCCGCGAGTTTGCCCCGCTGAAAATCCGCCACATCTGGCAGGCCGACATCGGCTTTCGCAAGACGCGCGTGATGAACCTCGCCGTCGTAAGCACCGACGCCGATTATTGCGTATTTCTCGACGGCGACTCAGTGCCGCGCGCGGATTACGTGGAATCACACCTCCGCTATAGCCGGCCGCGGTGCTACCTGAGCGGCTCGCGCGTGAATATCCCGCCGCACATTCACTCCCAATTGACCGACGAAGACATCCTCTCGAACCGAATGTTTGACCTGCGGTTTCTCACAGCCCGCGAGCCGCGGATGATCCGTTATCGCTATCGCCTGGGCAATACGCGGTGGCATCGGCTGTTCAATTTCTGCACCTACCGCCCGCGGGTCTGGTTCGGGGCAAATTCGTCGGGCTGGCGACGGGACATTTTGAAGGTCAACGGCTGGAACGAGACGTTCGGCTATGGCAGCGAGGACCGCGAGTTGGGAATGCGGCTAAGCAACGCCGGCGTCTATTCGAATTATCTCAAATTCTCGCTGGTTCAGGGGCATCTTGACCACCCGGTGAATCCGAACGCGGAACAACTTCGCGCCAACCGTCGGCGATTTCAGCGGCTCTATTTCGTCCGCGAAACGTGGTCGCCGCTCGGCATCGACACAGTGCTGGAACGCGAGCGTTTGGAGCAAGAGCAACGGCGGTACCGCCCGGCGGCGTAGGCGGCATAGTTCGGCGCGGGTCTCCGACCCGCGCCGAACAAAGTAGGCAGCTTCACCGCAAAAGTACGAAGGTCGCAAAGACATATCATCCAGTTCTTCCTTCGCGCTCTCTGTGTCTTTGCGGTGAGTTTCGCCATTGCTCGATTGGCTCGGTTTGGCTACAGTCTGCGCCCTTTGCCTTAGGCCACCAGACTACCAGTCCGCAGCCGACCAGCGCCTGATGAAAACTGCGCTCATTATTTCAACTTACAACCAGCACGAGCAACTGCGCAAAAGCTTGCTCGGCGTCTTGGCGCAGACGGAGCGGAATTTCGAAACGATTGTCGCCGACGATGGTTCGACGCCCGAGACGGCTGAAGCGATCGCGCAGCCGGAGTTCGCGCCGCTTCGCATCAAGCATGTGTGGATTCCCGATCGAGGGTGGCGGAAGCCGCGGGTGATGAACCTGGCCGTCGCGCAGACCGACGCCGACTATTGCGTCTTCCTCGACGGCGATACGATCCCGCGCAACGACTACGTCGAGAGTCATTTGCGAAACAGCCGCCCGCAATGTTACCTGTCCGGGGCGCGGATTAACATCGTGCCGGAACTGCACGAGCGGCTGACCGATGATGACATTCTGTCAAACCGCGTCTTCGACCTCAAATACCTGACCGCGCGCGATCCGCGGATGCTGCGATATCGCTACCGCCTCGGCCGGTCGCCGTTGGCGCCGCTGTACAATGCGCTCACGTACCGCGCGTGGGTTTGGTTTGGCTCAAATTCGTCGGCTTGGCGGAAGGACATTCTGGCAGTCAACGGCTTCAACGAGACTTTTTCCTATGGCAGCGACGATCGCGAGTTTGGGCTGCGGATGCGCAACGCCGGCATCCGCTCGCGCTACCTGAAATTCTCGCTGATCCAACTGCATCTCGATCATCCGACGAATCCCAACGTGGCGCAAGCCCGCCGCAATCGCTGGCGGTTCCGCAAAGTCTTCTTCACTCGCCAAACGCGCTCGCCGCTGGGCATCGATACCGTGCTGGAACGCGACGCCGCAGAGCGGGAGGAATTCGCGTACATTCACGAGCCGTGCGCTGCATAGAAGGGATAACGAAGAGACTTTCATGCGGCATTTTCTCTTCAGCCTCGATCCCGTTGCCTATGCTCGCCGCGAGCGGCTGATTTTCATCTTGCTCGCCGTCGGGGCGGTGGTCTGGGGCGCGACGGACGTGCGAATTCGTGGCGGGCTCGATCCCAAAGATCCCGGTCTGCATAAGACAGATTTCACTTGCTACACCGAGGCCGGCGCGGCGTTTTTCGACGGCCGCGACCCCTATCACGTCACGAACATCCGCGGCTGGGGCTATCCTTATCCGCCGCTGTTCGCGCTATTCGTCGCCCCGCTAGCCACGTGCGATTCGCAAGTGCAAGTCGTCGTTTGGTACGCGATCAGCCTGCTAATGGTTTGGGGCTGCTTTTGGGAAAGCCGGAAGCTGTGGCGGAAGTTTGTGGGAAAATCGGAGATCGGAATTCGGAAATCCGAAGCAAATTCAAAATCTGAAATTTCAAATCTCAAATCCGACTTCCTACTTCCTACTTCACACTTCATACTTCCGAACTCCCCATTTCTGCTCTGGCTTCCCTGGCTAGCGGCCCTCACCGTCGCCCTGCCGATCCTGAATTGTTTGCAGCGCGGGCAGGTCGGCATCATGAAGGCCTACCTGCTTTTGCTCGGCTTGCGGCTCTTAATCGAAAAACCGTCATGGCGGCGGGCGGTGTGCGGCGGCGTTGTGTTGTCGTTGCCCATCGTGCTCAAAGTAACGCCGATCCTGCCAGTCGGCGTGCTGCTATTCGGACTGATCGTGCAATCGCTGCGCGCGCGATTGGCGAGCCGGGAGCGTCAGCGACCGGAGTTTGCGAAAGTCGGCTTGGTTGAGCAAACGCTCAGCGCGGGGCGGTCGCAACGTCAGGGGTCCATTACGCTCGGCGCGTTCTTTGGCGTCGTGGCCGGGATGATCCTGTTCGTGCTGTTGATCCCCGGCGCGATCCTCGGCTGGGAATCGAACGCAAAACACTTGACGACCTGGTATCGCGAAGTGGCCACACGCGCGAACGATCTCCTTTCCCCCGACCGGACCGGCAACACGCGCACGATCCGCAATCAAAGTCTGAGCAATGCCGTGTTCCGCGCCGGTAACTGGCTGGTGCACGAATTTGCCGGCGGCCCCGAGGATTCATTAGCCGACGACGATCGGCGTTACGTCCGCGGCATGTTGCCCATGGACGCTCCGGCGGTTGAAAACGTCCTTTTTCTCGTGCGAATCGGACTGATCGGTCTTGTCGTCGCGGGCATGGCGCGGATGGCCTGGCGACAAGACTCGCTCGGCATGGCGGCGATGTTCGGCCTCGCGACGGCGGCGACGATCATCGTGGCCCCGCTCGGCCGCGGGCATTACTTCATGCTGCTCCTGCCCGCGATCTATCTTGTGCCGCTTTGGTTCTGGCGGCGCGGGCAAACGCGGTGGGCTTGGACCTCGTCACTCGTACCGCTCGCGCTGTGTGTCATCCACTACGCCGCTCTCGACATCGCCGGCCGCGCAGGTGTTCTTGGTATCGGCACGACGATCTGGTACGCGGCCGTGACGGGGAAGATGACCTTTAGTACAAGCGGCGTCTTGCCGCTTTCTGATGTCGCGACGCCGGGACATTCTGAAAGGCGGCAAGATGCCGCGCGTCCTTTTGATCGCCAGGCCGCATAAGAAAGCCGTCGTGTGATATAATTGATCCCATGACGACCAACGAAATGGAAACCGTTGAACGTACTTGGCCCAGCCTCGCGCCGCTGATCTACGTGACCCACACGGATAAAGACTATCAACGCTTGGTGCAAATGCTTGACGCGTTGATCGACATCGTCGGCAACGACGAAGACCATCCGCTGGCTTCGTTGATGGAGGTTATTGGCGTGGTGATCGAAAAATACGAGGATGATCATGTGCCCGAACTGGCATGACGTTCATTGCCTACTTATCTGGAAGTTTCAATCCTAGATTCTTGGCCTGAGCCAAGTCCGTTTGCGCCTTGGCTTCCTCCCCTTTTTCATGGTAAGCAAGTCCACGGCTGTAATAGGCCAAGGCGCACTTGGGATCCAGGCGGATCGCTTCCGTGCAGTCGGCAATTTTTTTATCAAAGTCGTTTTTGTCTCCGTACGCAATTGCGCGACTCACATACGCTTCGACAAACTCCGGATTCAAACGGATCGCTTCGGTGCAATCGATGATTTTCTTGTCGAGGTCGCCTTTGTCTCCATAGGCAATTCCTCGGCTGAAATAGGCCTTGGCAAACATCGGGTCTAAACGGATCGCTTCCGTGCAGTCGGCAATTTTTTTATCAAAGTCGTTTTTGTCTCCGTACGCTAGCGCGCGAATATAATACGCCTTAGCAAACCTCGGATTCAAACGAATAGCTTCGGAGCAATTAAGAATTGCATCGTCGACCTTTTCGTCTTCATAGCACAACCTGCCCTTTTCATAGGCTTTTGTTGCCGAATCTGATTCCTGACTACATGAAGGCACTGCGACGATCAAGAAGCACGGCAAGACCAATGCGGAAAGGCGCCTTCTCATAATTTTAATAATCCGCAGTTCAGTTTGTGGCATTTCCATTCCGCAACGACACACGTCACCTTACCCCAAATCCACTTCATCCGCCGGTTTGCCGGGACGCTTGACGTTGAGCTTGCGAAGCTGGTCGAGGAAGACGCTCATCGCGCGGGCGGTTTCGCGGAGCCCTTTGTTGAAGTCGCCGTTCGCCGAGGCCATGTGCGCAGATTGCGTCAGCGCGTTGAACTTCGACCAATCGACGGGCCAGCGTTCGGTCACGGCCGCCGCGCGAAGTTGCTCGACGACCTTATCGACGGCCGCGACGACGGCCTTGTTCGGCACGGCGTTCGCGCGGGTGTGCGGGCCTTTGCCGAGCATCGTCCCGTGCTGCAAAAACGACGGCCCCTTGCCGGCGGCCATCTTCTTCGCCAGCCCGACGAGGCCTAGCACCGCGCCGACCACGAGGCTGACGGCGGCGGGTATCCATTGCATGATCATCGCGAAGACCGCTCCCAAGAGCGCGAGCGCGCCCCCCGCCACCCAAAACGGCACGGCGATCCGCTGCGCCGATTTCACGTCGGTCGTCCGCACGGCCAGCGGCTCGGCGCCCTGAAAAAGCTGCGTCGAAAGAATTTTGACGATGATGATCGTGATGTTGTCCGGCCCGCCGCGCAGGTTCGCCAGGTCGATCAGCGATTTGGCCGCTTCCGAAATCGGCAAGGCCGTAAGAAACGCGCCGATCTCCTCGTCGGTCACTTGCCCGCTCAACCCGTCGCTGCACAGCAAAAAGGTGTCGCCGACGGCCAGCGGAAACGGGCCTTCCAGATCGACCTTGGCCTTCTCGTGCGGGCCGAGCGACCGCGTAATGATGTTCTTTGGAACGAGCGAAGCGACGGCGTCGGGCGCCATGTTCCCCTGGGCCTTCATCTCCCAGACGAGGCTGTGATCGAACGTAAGCTGCTCGATCTGTTGTCCGCGAACGCGATAGATGCGGCTGTCACCGACATGCGCGAGCATGGCACCCTGCGGCAACAGAATCAGCACGCTGCTCGTCGTGCCCATCCCTTCAAAGTCCGGGCTGGATTTGCCGCGATGATGAATGAGGGCGTTTGTTTGTTCGATGGCGGTCACGATCGCGGCCGGCGGCGGCTTTTCGGCCAGCTTGTGATATGTGTGCGGGATGCCATCGGCGGCCATTTTGCTGGCTAGCTCGCCGGCCGCGTGCGCGCCCATGCCGTCCGCCACGACGAACACATGCCCGCGCCGGCCCCACTCCGCATGATCGCCTGCGAGAACCGCGGCAAAGGCGTCTTGGTTATTTCCGCGCCGCATGCCCTGGTCGCTGACGGCGACGTGCTCGAAATGCTGCCTCCAATTGATCGCGGGCTGATCCATGAGTTGAATTGTAATCTGGGGAAATGGTGAAGTGTAGGTGGCTTTTGGGCGTGGTAAGTCGCCATTTCGCGGGGCGCCACTGCTGGCTTGCCAGCCGTGGGCCTAGGAAGGATGCCTTTCCTTGAAAGGAGCACACTCCTATACTCCGCGGCCTCATTCCTAGCGGCGTTCGCCGCGATGCAAGGTTCGTAGTCCCGGCTTTAGCCGGAATGCCGCCTGAAGGCGGAACTACGAACTAAGAATCTCGCATTACAAAACACTCGATTGCAACGCATGAAACCTCTCAAGCTACGATCTTCGCTTCCCCGCGCACAGACGATTCTCGTTCTCTGCCTGGCGACTTTCGCTTTCACATGGGCCAATTCCGCCGAAGCCGAAGTTTCGCGGCGGATCACCGTGCGCACCAACCCGCCCGGCGCGCAGGTGTACATCGACAACTACGAGATCGGCACTAGCCCGTGCTCGGCCTATTTCACGTACTATGGCACGCGCGAGATTCGGATCGTGAAGGACGGGTTTGAGACACTCGTCGTGCGGCAGCCGTTCCCCACGCCGTGGTACGAATATATGCCGCTCGATTTCGTGGCCGAGAATTTTTGGAGCAAGATCCGCGACGAGCGGGTCGTTGAATACAACCTCGTGCCGCAGCAGATGGCACCGGCCAGCCTGCTCTTAGGCCGTGCCGAGCAGCTCCGCCGCCAGACGCAACCCCGCCCGCCGGCCTACATTCCGCCCGGCGGTCCGACTCCGCCGGGCGCGCTCCAGCCCGTCCAACCGGGGCTGTCGCCGCAGTTCCCGAGTGGCCTTCCGCCCGCGCCGACCGGCCCGGTCTATACGCCGAGCAACACCTCTCCGACCGGCGCACAATGGTCGTCGAATGGGATTCGGTGACAGCCGGATTTGGAGGTCACGAATTGTGACCTCCATTCGTCATGCGCTTCGATTCAGCGCGGCGACGACTTCGCGCGTGACATCTTTGCCGCCGGAAAGATTGGTCGCCACGCTGCTGACTGTGAATATCGGTCCCCAGGGGATGCCCCACCAGCCGGCCACAAGCGATAGGAGCGTAAAGCCTAAGCCTTTCGTGGCGGCGCTTTGATGCCCGCGCACGAAATAGATGTCGCTGGGCCGTTTGAACGTCAGCACTATGACCGAAATACAGTACTGAAAAATGACAAACCGGCCGCCTTGCTGCAGTTCGGTGGCGAGTTGCTCGTACGTCAGCCCGTCGATGCCGTGGATTTTCATGGGGATGTCTGTTTCGTGCTGCGTGGTTGAGATATTCAGAGGTCTTCAAACGGATTGTATGACTTCGATTCGCCATCTTGCTGGCGCTTCGGGTCGGAATGCCATTCCATTTTGTAAGAGCGCGTCCAACGGCACAACGGACAGCGAAGCCGCACGCACCGCATCGTCATCGCTATAAGCCCGAGCCCGAAGCCCGGCCCAATCGCGATAACACCAAGCAACCCGCAACCACCCGGGCTGGTCGGAACGACGATGACGTTGAAGTAGGACATCATAAAGAAAAGGGCCAAACACCACGCGACAGTAGCAACGCCCGCGAACGCCATCAGCACCACGCCCTTCTTTTGCAGCTTGGATTGTGGGCGGAGGATCGAGGTGAATCGGTGATTACATTGCGGGCAGTGGTCGGGCAGATCTGGATAGCGCATCGCATTTCCTCCGTCGCATCAAGAACAGTCTCGCCCGGAAATCCAGCGATTGCCTGTGCCGGTCGGCGGGCGATTCGGATTATGCGTTTGGTAGGTGCAAAATGCAATGATTTTCCACTGGAATTGGGGATCGTTCAGCGCTGGCGTTCACCTTCCCACAGTCCGAACCTCCGCCCCTCCCGCCATTTCGCATGCTAAACTTGAATGGTGCCATTTACCCAATCGCAATAATCCCACCTCTCGGTTTGGAGTCGCGAATCATGACTACGCTTGGCTTGCTTTTGGCCTCGGCTTTGGCGGTCCCGCCGGGCAAGGACGTCGAAAATCACAATCAGCCGTATCACTCCGGACAGCCGGTCGTCCGCCGCTTCGAGCGCGCGCCCGAGGACGAAGCCCGGCACCGTGCCTGGGACGCCTACTGCCGCGAATTGGACGATCTCTGGACCGAATATCGCGAAGCCGGCTCGACGCCGCGCGCCTGGCAAAAATACAAAGACGCCGTCGCCGAAGCCAAGCGGGCCTACGTCTATCGCGACCGGTATTACGTCGCGATCGCGCCGTAAGGCATCGCACCCCCTGATCACCTTTCGGCTGCACGACGGGCGATTCCCGTCATGCGCGCGTTCCCTAGAAACTGCCCGCATGGGCAATGTCGTACTGCTGCGCGCGACGATGCAGCGATACTCGAGCCCGGGTGTCGGGAAATTGAGCTCGGCTTGAGGAGTCATTCGCTTCGAGCTTTCCAGCCAAGGCGCCGCGGCACGTACGCGCCGCCGACTTCAAAAGCGGCGCTGTCTCGACTAAACTGCAAGCTCCCCAGGCAGAGCTCCCATTGCAGTTTCCGAAACGGCCGAAATGCTTATTCGCGTCAAACTCTTTGCGGCTGCGAGGCAACGCGCGGGCCGCGAGGCGGTCGAAGTGGAGCTGCCAAGCAGCGCGACAGTCGCCGATCTCCGCCGCGCATTAGCCAAGGCCGTGCCCGAACTGTCTGAACTATTGCGAAATGTAATGTTCGCGATCGGCACGGAATACGCGGCGGATTCGGCTGTGTTAACGCCCGACGCCGACGTAGCCTGTATCCCGCCAGTAAGCGGCGGGTAGAATGAACTATTGGGTTTCACCGCAGAATACGCAAAGGGGCGCAGAGAAGACACATACGTTCCTTTGCGTCCTCTGCGATAGATTTTTATTTACAGCCGACACAGTGGTTGACCTGACAAACGATCCCATCGACAGTGCGGAGATGCTAGCCCGCGTAGGTTCACCCGCCGCCGGGGCCGTGGTGTTGTTCCTCGGTACAACGCGGGAGCTGACGGCCGGGCGGCGGACGGCGTCGCTCGACTACGAATGTTACCCGGAAATGGCGCGTGCGAAGCTGGCGGAATTGGAACAAGAGGCGCGACGGCGATGGCCGATTGTCGAGTGTGCGATCGTGCATCGCGTCGGCCATTTGGAGTTGGGCGACGCCAGCGTCGCGATCGCCGTCAGCACGCCGCACCGCCGCGACGCCTTCGCCGCCGGCCAATGGCTGATCGACGAGTTGAAGCAAGTTGTCCCGATTTGGAAAAAAGAAAACTGGGCGGATGGGACAAGTGAATGGTCTAATGGAGAGTCAAAATTGAACCACGAAAAACACGAAATACACGAAAGGATTTGAAGTCGGGTTTTGCGCGAGCATTATCAATTTCCTGTTTCGTGTCTTTCGTGTATTTCGTGGTTAATTCCAACGTTATGTTTTCCGGCGAACCATTCATCGACTCTTTCGGCCGCGTGCACACGAACCTGCGGATCAGCGTCACCGACCGCTGTAACATCCGCTGCTTCTACTGCATGCCGGACGAAAACGTCCGTTTCAAGCCGCGAGCGGAAATTCTCACATTCGAGGAGATCGAGCGGTTCGTGCGGGTCGTTGCGCGGTTGGGCGTCAACAAAATCCGTCTGACTGGCGGAGAACCGCTCGTGCGGCAGGATTTGGCAGAGCTTGTTCGCCGACTGACGAGAATTTCCGGCATTCACGACATCGCCCTCACGACGAACGGGATTTTGCTCGCGGAGCAAGCCCAAGATTTGAAAGCCGCCGGGCTGCACAGGCTAAACATCAGCCTCGACACGCTTGACGAGGAAACCTTCCAAAAGATCAGCCGCCGCGAGGGGCTGGACCGCGTGCTCGCCGGCATTTTCGCGGCGCAGCGGGCCGGCTTTGAAAGGATTCGTCTGAATGCCGTCGCTATTCGCGGCATCACCGAGGAGGAAGTCGTGCCGCTGGGTCTGTTCGCGCGGCGGCACGGCCTGGAAATGCGGTTCATCGAGTTCATGCCGCTCGACGCCGAACACCATTGGAAGCATTCCCAGGTTCTATCCGGTGAGGAGATTCGCGGGCTGCTAGAAGATGGTATCGGCCCGCTCGAACCCCTGCCGGTCGCCGATCCGAGCCAGCCCGCCACGGATTTTCGGTTCGCCGACGGCCTGGGCACAATCGGCTTCATCAACCCGGTCACGCAGCCGTTCTGCCACAACTGCAACCGCCTGCGTCTGACGGCCGAGGGAAAAGTTCGCAATTGTTTATTTTCGATCGAGGAATGGGACGCCCGCGCCATCCTCCGCGGCGGCGGCAGCGACGAGGAGCTAGCCAACCTCATCCGCGCCAGCATCGGTGCCAAAAAGCCCGGCCACGGCATCGACTCGCCGGAGTTCATTCGACCGGAGCGCGCGATGTATCAGATCGGGGGATGAGCGAGGCTCATTTTTCGGAGAATCCGAGTCTTTTGGCTTCGGCAAAGTCGACTTCTGCCAAATTCGTCTCGCCCTTTTCCGAATAAGCGACGCCGCGGTTATGGTACGCTTGGGCGCCTTCCGGATTAAGTCGGAGGGCCTCGGTATAATCTGCGATGGCGTGGTCCCACTCACTCTTTCGCGCATAGGCGATTCCTCGGTTGCCGTATGCTAAGGCGTCGTTCGGATTGAGTCGAATTGCCTCCGTATAATCCAGAAGGGCCCGATCCTGCTCTCCCTTTTCCGAGTAGGCGCAGCCACGTCCGTGGTGCGCATCGGCGAGTTTGGAATCAAGCCGGATAGCACCTGTGTAATCTGCAATGGCCTTGTCCCAGTCGAATTTGGTCGCGAAGGTCCGGCCCCGGTTATAGTGCGCAGCGGCGTTGTTCGGTTCGACCCGGATGGCATCGGTGAAATCCGCAACGGCGTTGTCTAGTTCGCCTTTGGATGCATAGACTAAGCCCCGGTTGTTGTATACGCGCGCCTCTTTCAGATCGAGCCGGATAGCCTGCGTGTAGTCCGCAATAGCCTTGTCCCGCTGGCCCTGTTTCTCTTCGGCAACACCTCGGTCGTAGTACGGAAGGGCTTGTTTTGGGTCGAGCCGGATGGCCTCGGTAAAATCCACAATCGCATCGTTCAGATCGCCCTTGTGCCCATGCGCAAGGCCCCGGAAGTAGTACGCAACCGCGAATTTCGGATTGAGCCGAATGGCTTCGGTGTAATCCTCAATCGCCTTATCCTGATCGCCCTTGTTCGCATAGGCACTGCCACGGTTGTTGAACGAATCAGCGTTTTTCGGATTGAGTCGGATGGCTTCGGTGTAATCCGCAATGGCCTTCTCCCAGTCACTTTTACTCGCGTGCGCGAAGCCACGGTTATGATATGCGTGGGCGTTGTTCGGATCGTGCCGCAAGGCTTCGGTGAAGCAATTGATGGCCAAATCGAAATTATTTTGATCGAGTGCACGGAAGCCCTGATCGAAAGCGTCTTCGGCCTTCTTACCACAGCCTATGGCGAACGAGACAACCACCACCAAAGCGCGAAATAGCGTGTGCATCGCGTTTGGCATGGTTTTTGACTCCCATTTGTTTTACGAGTTCCGACCGCAAATGCTCGTCGACACATTTACGTGTCGCCATTTTGACGCACGCGGAACCAAAAGGAAAGATGCCCTCCGATGCCCATGTTTACCGCCGGGTGTCGTGGCGATCCCCAGGTCAAGCCAGTTTGGCACGCGGCCGTTATAATAAGGAGGCGCGTATCATTTCCCGTTGAAATCTCTCATAAATGATTCAATGTGGGACTGATCCAATCCTTCAAGAAGAATTTCATGCCTCAGCACCGCATTTATCTCGATAACGCCGCCACGTCCTGGCGCAAGCCGGAGGCGGTGTATGTGGCGGTGGACGATTATCAGCGGCGGCTGGGAGCGCCGGCGGGCAGAAGCGCGTATCGCGAAGCGGCGGAGGTCGAGCGGTTGGTGAACGGCGCGCGGCGGGCGATCGCGCAACTCATCGGCGCGGCCGAACCGGAGCGGATCATTTTCACCCAAAACGGCACCGATGCCTTGAATCTTTCGATTCATGGCCTGCTGCGCGACAGCGATCATGTCGTCACCAGCGTGGCCGAACACAATTCGGTCCTCCGCCCGCTGCGGCAATTAGAAAGGGACCGCCGGATCACGGTCACGCGGGTTAGCGTTGACCCAGAGGGAATTGTCGCGCCGAATGACATACTAAATGCCATTACGATGAAAACGCGACTGATCGCTTTGACGGCCGCCTCGAATGTAACAGGTGCATTGCAGCCGATCGTTGAGGTCGGGAAAATTGCAAAGCAGGCCGAGGTGTTCTTTCTCGTTGACGCAGCCCAGGCCGTCGGGCATGTACCCCTTGCGATTCAAGATTGCGGCGCCGATCTAATTGCCGCGCCAGGGCACAAGGGATTGCTCGGTCCGCTGGGAACGGGATTCTTGTATGTCGGGCCGGGCGTGGAAGCAGAACTACATAGCACGCGACAGGGCGGCACCGGCAGCCGCTCTTTTGAGGACATTCAACCGCGAGAATTGCCCGACAAGTACGAATCAGGCAACCTCAACGTGCCGGGTCTGGTCGGGTTGAAGTCGGGCGTCGAGTATTTTCTGGAGCGCGGCGTCAAGGCGGTTCGCGAGCATGAGCAGGAACTAACCTCGCAACTGTTGGCCGGCATGGAAAAGCTGAGCGGCGTGCGAGTGTTCGGCCCTCGATCGCTCGAAAACCGAGTGGGCGTTGTCAGCTTCACGATCGACGGTTATGATCCCCAGGAAGCGGCTGCGGTGCTCGACGCGAATTACGGAATCCAAGTCCGCGCCGGCTTGCACTGCGCCCCGCTGATGCACAAGGCGTTTGGCACGCTGGAAACCGGTGGCACCATCCGCGTGAGTTTTGGTCCGTTCAATACACACGAGGATGTCGTTGCATTGATCGATGCGCTCAAAGAAATGACCGCGTGACAACGTAGGTCAGGGCTTGCCCTGACGAAAATTAGCCATTGTCAGGGCAAGCCCTGACCTACAAACCCTAGCCCCCAGCCCCTCGTCCCTAAGCCCTATGTCCGGTACTCCTTGGTACAAAGATGGCCTCCGCTTCACCTGCACGCAATGCGGCGATTGCTGCACCGGCGCGTCGGGCTTTGTCTGGGTGAATGCCGAGGAGATCGCCGCGCTGGCGAAGACGACCGGGCATGCGATCGCCGAGTTTGAAGAAAAATTCGTTCGCAAGGTCGGGGTGAGAAAGACACTCACGGAGCGCGAGAACGGCGATTGCATTCTGCTGGACGCCAAGACGAAGAAATGCACGGTCTACGGCGACCGCCCGCGGCAGTGCAAAACGTGGCCCTTCTGGGAATCGAACATCCGCACACCCGAGACTTGGAAGGATTGCTGCGAAGAGTGCCCCGGCAGCGGGCATGGCAAACTGTACTCGCTGGAAGCAATTCAAGCTCAAGCGGCGGTGATTAAAATTTGAGATTTGGAAATCAATCAGCGGAAGTGCAACAAATGGCTAGGTCGAGTGAAAACGTTTCGCCCGAGCTGCTTCAGAAGACCGCATTGGTCACCGACGCATTGCAGCGCGGCGTCCGTGCAGCGTTGTTGAATCACGCTCGTAACGGTGTTCCGGCCTGCATCTTGCGGGATGGGAAGCTTGTGCAGCTTTCCTCCGAAGAGCTTCTTCGATATCTTGCGACCACTGCGCCAGCATTGGACGTAGGGAATTCCGTATCGACGACTCAATAATTCAGGTCTCATTCCGGCGCGGGCGGATTTATTTCCACTGCCTTCCCGGTTTTCACCCACTCCGGCGCGAATTTCACGAAGACGATTTGCTCGTATAAATCGCGGGTTCCGCATTCGACAAGAATGCCTACCAGTCCGCCCTCCACGCTAGTCATTGACGTGTACGCGCTTGGCCCGGACCAAATTTTCCGCGCGGCGGGCCATGATTTTCCGCTGTCGTCGCTGATCCAGGCGTGAACGTCGGTTCGTTTGGCTGAAATCGGCTGCGAATAAATCCAATCGGATGGCCCGTCTGAGCCGTTGCGAACGCAGCGGTAGATGCAGCCTTGGCACGTGTTTTCCGTAATCGGCGCCATCTCTTTGGCGGGTTGCCAGGTCGCGCCGCGGTCCCGGCTTGCGACGAGCGTGCGATGCGAGCCATGCCCGCTGATCGTGCGCGCGTTCATGAGCAGCGTTTTGTCATCCATCTCAATGACCTGCGGCTCGCTCGTGTGATCCGCAGCGTCGGCTCCGAGCTGCCATGTCGCGCCATGATCGTCGGAGTACAGACAATGCGCGCGATACACGCCGTTTTCCGTATGATAAGCAGGTATGAGCAGGCGATCCGGCAGCGTCGCGTCGCCACGCAAGAGCAATCCCTGACCCGGTCCCGTGCCGTACCAGCCCCAATTGGCTTTTCTGGTCGTTGCCGAGACATCGCGCGGGGCTGACCAAGTGGCTCCATCGTCGTCGCTATGCGTGATCCAGACCTGCGTGCCCGGCACCTTGCCAGCCGCAATCTCCCCCTCCGTGTCTTGATTCCTGCTGCGCGTAAAGGCGAGCCACAGCCGGCCGTTCGACGCATCCTGCACCACGCACGGATTGCCGCACGTGTCCTTTTCGAGATCCGCCAAGACTTGCTGCGGCTCCCAAGACTGCCCGTGGTCAAAACTCCGGCGGAGCACAATATCGACATCGCCGGTCATCGTCCGCTTTTCCATGCGCCGCTCGGCGAAGGCCAGCAGCGGCTTCTGCGGTCGCCACCAAAGTGCCGGGATTCGATAAATCTTTGCGTTCGCATCGCCCGCCTTGAAGGGGACCGTATACAGCAGGTTTTGCCCGCGTGCCGCGGTCGCGACTTGCTCCGCGGGCTGGGGGATGTCGGCCGCGCGCAGTGTGACAAGCGGAGCAAGTAAGACGGAGGCGAGCTTCAAGAGGCTTTTCATCCGTGCCTTATTTCCAGTCGATTTTGGCGTTCTTGGTGACGAGATTCACAAACACCGAGGCGTGGGCAAACTCGCGCTGGTAGCTATAGCCGGTTCGCTTCGCTTCGCCCTGCGGCGGGCCGAGCGGCTTGTCAAACTCCGGATACCAATCGAATGCGCCGTCGTTCTCCCGGTAACCCCAGGTGTAGCAGAAATAACAGTTCGGCTCCGCCGCCACGAGAAAGCAGGCCAGCGGAAACATGATGCGTTCCTGAGCCAGCTTGGCGAGTTCGGCATGCGGCTTTTTCAGCAGCTCGGTGTCCTGAAACGAAAACCCCGGCCAAGCCTTGACGCAGACGATCTTGCCGGCCTTCGCCGCGGTGCGCATCGAGTCGAGATCCTCCGCGATCTCGTCCTTGCCGGCGCCGGAAAAATGTCCGAAATGCTCGATCATGGCGCCGGAGGTCAACGGCAGGAACTGAGCGCCGTCGCTCCCGCGCAGGCCGTTGTAGATGATGAGTTTGTCGGGCGGGAGTTTGCCTCGCGTTTCCTTCAGCATTTCCACGAGGCCTTTGTTCAACTCCTGAAATTTCCCTTCGCCCAGCAACTTTCGCTTGCTGGGCGTGATCACTTGCAGCAAGGCATCGGCGAAAATTCCGTCCGCGCTGCCACTGGCCCCTGCCGCGGCGGCATCCGACCACCACTTGCGCACGTTTTCATGCGCCAGGTCGTAGGTTGGTACGGTACCGCGGACCATCACCGGTTTGTCCTGATGGTCTTTCAGGTGTCCACCCTTGGGAAAATCTTGGCTGGCTTTGTAGAGCGGGTAATCGAGGAAGGCGTTCCAGTAGAACAGCACCTTCGCGCGCGGGTTGCGTTGCTTGATCTGCTTGGCCGCCTCGGCGATGCCGGCTTCGGTGTCGCCTCGTTTGCGGACCGCTTGCCCTTTTTCAAAGGCGATGAAGTCAAAGTGTTTCGCGAGGAAATCCAGTTGCTCGGAGGTGAAATCGTCATCCGTCTTACCGACGTGTGCGTAAACCGGCACTTTATCCCAACTGAACGGCGGGAAGGCTTCGGCGGCATGAAGTGCGGTCGGCGAAGCAATTAGCAAACCGAGGAGAATGTTAACTGTGCGATGTGTTGTCATGGTGATGGTAGCTGATAGGCGACACCTGCCAGATCATCGCCAGAAATGCCCAGTCCAGAACTAATCCTGGCTCCCGACAATGTAATATTTCGGGCTTGGTAGAACACTGGGGCGGCAAGGCTTCTGTCGCCGACTTCGCCCACTGCGGCATCCGAAAATTCTTCAATTCTGTAATCTTTTCCGATTAGCTTAACTTTTCCGATTATGCGGTCGATAAGGAAAGCCAGTCGGGATTGCGCCCGTTGCCGGAGGCAGCGCGCCGCAGACCGGCAATGATCGCAAGTTGCGCCGTTAATCATTATTTCACAATGACTTACGGCACAAATCGCGAACAATGCCGATTTTCACGGCTGTAAGCTCTTTGACAATTAGGACTTAGCGTTGCGATTCGGCTGGCGATGCCATGCGAGTCGCTCTCGCCACTACGGGTTCGTTGCGGCGATTGAGCTTGACTCTAGTGCTTATGCCACCTACACTTGGAGCATGATCTGGTGACGGAAATGGCCCCAGAAATGGCCTCCCAACACCCTTTCTCCGAGGAGTACCGAGTCGTGACGAAAAAAGAGATCGTAAAGACCATCTCCGACGAGATCGGCCTGACGCAGTTGAAGACCAAGGAGATCGTCCAAAAGACGTTCGACGCTATCGTCGCTGCCTTGATCGAGGAAGAGCGGATCGAGTTGCGGAACTTCGGCGTCTTCGAGGTCAAGAAACGGGCGGCTCGCAAGGCCCGCAACCCGCGAACCGGTGCCAAGGTCTTTGTGCCCGAGAAATACGTCGTAACGTTCAAGCCAGGCAAGGAGATGGAAGAGAAGGTCCGCGAGTTGGAGCGGAAGAACGCAGAGGCGAAAGCCCGCGAAGTCGCCGCTGCTTCGGCCCAACCACACGAAACATCTGCCCCGGCAACGAGTTACGGAACACAGGGCTCCGGCTAGCACTGATTTGGGCGGCGGGCCTTAAAACCAAGCCCCACAAAGACAACTGCTCTGGCCGCACCGATAAAAAACTGTTATGGTTCGCCCCGCTGTTCCCGGCGCAGGCTCATCTTTTCCGCTGGGAATAGCTCCAAAACACTTATCACGTTAGACTTTCCACGATTCGGCTCGTTCATCCGCACGTTCGTTGCGTAAGAGAACCTGATTTTGGAAACGCGTTGTCCTTGGAGCGATTGCTCTGCGGGCAGGAAGAAACAAAGCCGGACAACACCTTGTCTCGTCCGGCTGAAAACAAACCACGGATGGATCGGTCCACGCGCCAACGGAGGCCGCCGGACCGCTGTTTCAGGAGGAGTGAACTCCATGCGCCGTCTTCTGTTAGGTGCGATACTGGGCTTGTGCCTCGGCACCAGCACCGGCTGCTTCTTGCCCGCGTATTCGGGCGATCCGCAGCGCCGCACGCAAGAATTGCTGTACACGTCGGAGAACCTCCGCCTGTTTTTGGATGAATGGGAACGGCTCTGGTTCCTCGACCAGCCGGACCACATGACGCCCTTCCGCTCGCACGGGGGCGTGATTTAGGACGGTTGAACAAACGATGCGCGCCGCTTACAAAGGGTGCGTGGACTGGGTCCGCCGCGGCGGGCACAATCCACGGCCCTTTTTTTGTTGCGCTTAAGCGATAATCCATGCCGTCACCCGTTGATTTATCCGTCACGCTTGGCCGCCTCCGCCTCGCGAACCCGATCCTGGTCGCGTCGGGCACGTTTGGTTATGCGCGGGAAATGGCCGGGTTTGTCGATCTCAAACGGCTAGGTGGAATCCTACCTAAGACAATCACCAAGTCACCGCGGCCGGGCAACGCTCCCTGGCGAACGATCGAAACGCCGGCCGGAATGCTTAATTCCATCGGCCTCGACAACGACGGGATCGAAGCCTTCATCGAGCATCATCTGCCGTACCTCGGCGGGCTGGGCACGGCGATCATCGTGAGCATCGCCGGCCGCACGCACGACGAGTTCGTTGAAATGTCCGCGCGGCTGGACGGCCTCGCGGGCGTCGCGGCCATTGAGCTGAATATATCCTGCCCAAACGTGAGCCACGGCGTCGATTTCGGTACCGACCCGGCGATGTGTGAGGGGGTGGTGAAGGATTGCCGCGCGGCCTGCGGCTGGCCGATCATTGCCAAGCTGACGCCGAACGTGACCGACATCGTAACGATTGCCGCGGCGGCCGAGGCGGGCGGGGCCGACGCGATCTCGCTCATCAATACGGTCCAAGGCATGGCGGTCGATTGGCGGCGGCGGCGGCCGATGCTCGGCAATGTGCTCGGCGGCTTGAGCGGTCCGGCGATCAAGCCAATCGCCCTGCGATGCGTGCATCAAGTCGTGAGCAAGGTGAAAACGCCGCTGATTGGCATCGGCGGGATCGCCACGCTCGACGACGTGATGGAATTTTTGGTCACCGGCGCAACCGCCGTCCAAATCGGCACCGCGAATTTTTACAATCCCACGGCGACAATGACGATCCTTGATGGGTTGCCAGGAGCGCTCGCTGAACTCGGAGCGAAATGCGTGGGAGATGTGGTGGGGACGCTACAATTATCGAAACGCTAGTCGCCGCTGCCCGGTTACAAGCAGCGCGACCACTGGTCGCGGCTTTACAAATCGAAAATCGTTAATCAACAATCCCATGCACGTTCTTTCCGGCATTCAGCCGACCGGCCGCTTTCACTGGGGCAATTACTTCGGCGCGATCCGCCAGTACATTGACCTGCAAGGCGAGCAGGCGGCGTATTACTTCATAGCCAACTTGCACGCCCTGACAACGGTCCGCGATTCGGCCCTGCTGCGGCAATACACGCTCGACGCGGCGATCGACCTTCTGTCGCTAGGTCTCGATCCGAACCGCGCGATTCTGTTCGTTCAGTCCGACGTGCCGGAAGTTTCCGAGTTGTGCTGGCTACTGATGACCGGCGCGCCGATGGGCTGGCTCGAACGCTGCCATGCCTACAAGGACAAGAAAGCGAAGGGCCTGCCGGCAGATGCGGGCTTGTTCACGTATCCGGTCCTGATGGCTGCAGATATCCTGGCCTACGACGCCGACACGGTGCCCGTCGGCGAGGATCAGACGCAGCATATTGAGGTCTGCCGCGATCTGGCCGCGAGTTTTAATCATCATTTTGGCGAGACGTTTGTGATGCCGAAGGCCAAAGTGCTCGACTCGTCGGCGAAAGTGCCCGGCACGGACGGCGAAAAGATGTCGAAGAGTTACAACAACACGCTGGAGGTCTTCGAGGACGCGAAGGCGCAGCGGAAAAAGATCATGCGGATCACGACTGATTCGCGGCCGATGGACCAGCCGAAGGAGCCGGACGGCGACCATCTGTATCAGCTATATTCGCTGTTCGCCAACGACGCGGAAAAGCAGGCGATGGCCGACATGTATCGCCGTGGCGGGTTCGGCTACGGCGAGGTGAAAAAGGCGCTCGCCGACCAAGCCGAGAAGTTTTTTGCCGAGCCGCGCGCCCGGCGCCAGGAATTCGAGTCGAACCCCGATCGCGTGCAAGAAATTCTCGCCGCCGGCGCCGCGAAGGCGCGGAAAAAGGCCGGCGAAGTCCTCCGCCGCGCCAAAACCGCCTGCGGGCTGGTATGATTCCATGCAGGTCAGGGCTCGCCCTGACGGAAACACACTATTCGTCAGGGCAAGCCCTGATCTACTCGCATGAACATCATCGGCATCGGCACCGACATCACCGAGGTTCTGCGAATCGCGCAGATGATCGAGCGGCATGGCGAGCTGTTCATCAATCGCGTCTACACCGAGCACGAAATTCATTACTGCCAGGCGCGGAAGATGTCCAACCAGCACTACGCCGGTCGTTGGGCGGCGAAAGAGGCGGTGCTGAAGGCGATCGGCACCGGCTGGCGGCGCGGGATTAGTTGGCGCGACGTGGAGATCCGCAACCTGCCCGGCGGCAAACCGGTCGTCGCCTGCCGCGGCGGCGTGCGCGACGTCATCGAGCAGCAAGGCATCGCCGACATTCTGATCACGATCTCACACTGCCGGACGTTCGCGACGGCGTATGCGATCGCGGTGGGCAAGGAAAGTGTGTAGTGTGGGACAAGTCCGCTGCGGCGGACTCGAGCTCACTAGCCTACCAGCCTTTGCGACTATTGGTGAGCCTGCGCACCGCTACTGCCGCGCTGGCCCCACCCTACAAATCCCGCCGCGACCCGGTACTCCCGGGCAATTCTGTACTGAGTACCAAGCACGGCGTACTGGACTTTTCTCAGCGCGTCATGCAACAATTGACGCACGCTTAGATCTTTCGCTGCCCCCTGGAACGCCCGCAATGAAACCGCTCTTGATTGCCGCCCTTTCCGTTGGCTCGCTCTTCTCGCAAGCCGCAATCGCGCGTGCCGAAAACTACGATGTCGTTATCTACGGCGGCACGTCCGGCGGCGTCGCCGCGGCGGTCCAGGCAGTGCGGATGGGAAAATCCGTCGTCCTGATCGAGCCGGGCAGGCATCTCGGCGGGCTGACCTCCGGCGGGCTGGGCGCGACAGACATCGGCAACAAGGCGGCGATCGGCGGCATTTCGCGCGAATTCTATCAGTCGATTTTTCAGCATTACGAAAAGCCCGACGCCTGGAAGCAGGAAACCGCCGCGCAATATGCCGCCAAGCGCCGCCAACCAGGCAGCGATGCGATGTGGACGTTCGAGCCGCACGTCGCCGAGCAGATTTACAAGGACTGGGTCGCCGCCAACAAGATCCCGGTCGTCTTCGGTGAGCGGCTCGATTTGAAAAACGGCGTCAAGAAAGATGGCCTGAAAGTCCTCTCGATCACGATGGAAAGCGGCAAGACATTCGGCGGCAGAATGTTCATCGATGCGACTTACGAAGGCGATCTGCTGGCGAAGGCCGGCTGCTCGTACCACGTCGGCCGCGAAGCGAATGCGACGTACCGCGAAACGCTCAACGGCGTGCAAACCAACCACGCCAAAAGCCATCAATTCACCAAACCGGTCGATCCGTACATCAAGCCGGGCGATCCGAAAAGCGGCCTTCTGCCCGGCGTACACGACGGCGGGCCGGGCGAAGAAGGTTCGGGCGACCGGCGAGTGCAGGCGTATAACTTTCGCCTCTGCATGACCGACGCGCCGGAGAACAAAATCCCCTGGCCCAAGCCGAAGAACTACGATCCGCTCCGCTACGAGCTGGCCCTGCGCTACACCCAAGCCGGCGTGTTTGAGCTGTTTGGCAACCACGTGCCGATGCCCAACCGCAAGACCGACACGAACAATCATGGGGCGTTTTCGTCTGACAATATCGGCATGAACTATGACTATCCCGACGGCGATTATGCCACGCGGGAGAAAATTTTCGCCGACCACGTCGCGTATCATCAGGGGCTGATGTGGTTCCTGGCAAACGACGAGCGCGTGCCGCCAAAGGCGCGAGATGCCGTCACCAAATGGGGCCTGTCCAAAGACGAGTTTACCGACAATGGCAACTGGCCGCACCAGCTTTACGTCCGAGAGGCGCGGCGGCTGATCTCCGACTACGTCATGACGCAGAACAACTGTCAGGGGCACGTCGTTGCCGAGGATCCGGTCGGGCTGGGCGCGTACAACATGGACTCGCACAACACGCAGCGCTACGTCAAGGACGGCCACGCGATCAACGAAGGGGACGTGCAAGTCGGCGTTTCGCCGTACCCGATTTCGTACCGCTCGATCGTGCCCAAGGAAAAGGAGTGCGAAAACCTGCTCGTGCCAATCTGTCTGTCGGCATCACACATTGCCTATGGCTCGATCCGGATGGAGCCGGTGTTCATGGTGCTCGGGCAATCGGCCGCGACCGCCGCCTGCCAGGCGATCGACGCCGGCGTGCCGGTGCAGAAAGTCGATTACACGAAATTGAAGGAGCGGCTACTCGCCGACAAGCAAGTGCTGGCTTGGACCGGCCCCAAGAAAACTGCCGCCGCGGAAGGTAAAAGCATCGATCCGGCGAAGCTGCCGGGCGTTGTCGTCAACGATCCACAGGCTGAGTTTACCGGCGATTGGCTGTTGAGCCGTTCATCGGCCGGGTACATCGGCGACGGCTATCGTCATGATAACAACGAAGATAAGGGCCAGAAATCGGCCAAATTCACAGTGCCTATCAAGACGGATGGGAACTATGATATACGGCTCTCCTATTCGCCGAATGCGAATCGCGCCAGCAATGTGCCCGTCACGATCACGGCCGGTTCCAAAATCAAGACCGTCCGCGTGAATCAGCGGGAGCATCCGAAGCTACCCGGCGGCTTCGTTTCGCTCGGCCAATTTTCTTGCGCCGCTGACTCCAAGTTGACGGTCGTGATCTCCAACGCCGATACGGACGGGCACGTGATCGTCGATGCCGTGCAAGTCGTGCCGGTGAAGTAGCGCGGTATTTCCGCATCACGGTTGACCGTCGCGCCACGGTTGCCTAAAGTGAAGGCTCAACTCATCGTGCATTTAGGGTAAATCGGTAGTACGGAGTGTTGAGTACGAAGTACGGAGTAAGCCGATGGCGGTACCGGCTGCGGCTTCCGAATTGCTACTTCATACTTCCTATTCCTACTTCATACTTCCATGCTCGCCAAACGCGTCATTCCCTGTCTCGATGTCGACAAAGGTCGCGTCGTAAAGGGGACGAACTTTTTGAACCTCCGCGACGCAGGCGATCCGGTGCAGGTGGCGTCGCGCTATGAGGCGGAAGGGGCCGATGAGCTGGTGTATCTCGACATCACGGCCAGCCACGAGAGCCGCGCGATCCTGCTCGACGTGGTCCGCCGCACGGCCGAGGTCATTTTCATGCCGCTCACGGTCGGCGGCGGGATTCGCACGATCGAGGACATTCGCTCGCTCCTAAACGCCGGGTGCGACAAGGTTTCGATCAACTCGGCCGCCCCGAAAAATCCCGAGTTCGTCCGCGAGGCGGCTCGCAAGTTCGGCAGCCAGTGCATCGTGGTCAATATCGACCCCAAACGGGTGCAAAAAAACGGCCGCGAGGTCTGGGAAGTCCATATTAACGGCGGGCGGATCGGCACCGGCTTGGAAGCCGTCTCTTGGGCCAGGGAAGTCGAACGGCTGGGGGCGGGCGAAATTGTCCTCACCAGCATGGATGCCGACGGGACCAAAAACGGGTACGATTTGGAAATCACGCGGGCGGTCAGCGACGCCGTTTCGATCCCCGTGGTCGCCAGCGGCGGAGCCGGCAAGCCGGAGCACCTGGCCGACGCGATCCTGCTGGGCAAGGCCGACGCCGCCCTGGCCGCGAGCATTTTTCATTTCGGCGAATATACTATTCAGGAAACGAAGCGAGTGATGGCCGCAAAAGGGATTCCGGTGAGAAGCGCGTGAGATTCGTAGGTCAGGGCTTGCCCTGACGGAAAGGCGATGTTCGTCAGGGCAAGCCCTGACCTACGCCTGATGTTCCCGGCCCGCTACTGACAACTGACTACCGACAAATGTCCGTCGACAAAGAAAAACTCGCCGAGCGGTTCGTGCACAAGCACGAGGAATTGGAGATCGATAAGATCTTCCGCGCGGTCGTCAAGCTGGAGGGGAGCGATCTGCACCTGAAGGTCGGCAAGCCGCCCTATGTCCGCGTGAAAGGGCAACTCCGGCCGTTCAATCGCGGGCCGGTCGAGGAAGAAGAGATGGTGCGGTTGTGCGCGCCCCTGATGGATGAGCGGAACCAAAAGATATTCGACGAGTCCGGCGGCGCAGACTTCGCTCACGTCGTCGATGTGGATGGAACGAAGTGGCGGTTCCGCGTCAACCTGTTCCAGCAGATGGGCTACATGGGCCTCGTCGCGCGGCGCGTCAGCAGTTGGATTCCCGACTTCAACGGGCTGAACCTGCCGCCGATCATGGAAGATCTCTGCAAGTTCGATCAGGGCATGATCCTGCTCGCCGGCGTGACCGGCTCCGGCAAGAGCACGACCATCGCCTCGATGCTCAACTACATCAACAAGAACTATCGCAAGCACATCCTCACGCTCGAAGACCCGATCGAGTTTCTGTTCACCGAAGACAAGTGCCTCATCAACCAGCGCGAGATCGGCAACGACGTGAAGAATTTCGAGATCGGCATGAAGCACGCCGTCCGCGAAGACCCGGACGTGATGCTCGTCGGCGAAATGCGCGACCAGGAAACGTTCATGACGGCGATTCATGCCGCGGAGACGGGCCACCTCGTGTTCGGCACGATCCACGCCTCAAGCGCGGCGACGACGATCGGTCGCATTTTGGACCTGTTTCCGCCGGACATGCACAGCGCCCTGCGGAGCGCAATCGCGTTTAATATGAAGGGGATCGTCGCGCAAAAGCTGCTGCCGTCGATCAAGGAAGGCCTCGGCCGCGTGCCGACGGTCGAGGTGATGACGTTTTCGCCGTCGGTGAAAAAGCTGATTTTGGAAGGCATGGATGAAAAATTGCCCGACCTGATCCGCATGTCGCACAATGTCGGGATGCAGGATTTCACGATGAGCCTGAAGGAATTGGTGGACAAGGAATTGATCGACCGGACGACGGCCTTCGAGGTCGCCCCGAACGTCGATGCGCTGAAGATGGCGCTCAAAGGTATCAATGTTTCGCAACCGGGAATTCTGTGATGGGCGCGCGGGAAACGAGCGTAGGGTGCGACCAGTCCGCCGCGGCGGACGCAGGCCCACCGTCCATGTCGTGGCTGGTGGGCCTGCGCTCGCTGCGCGACCTGGTCCCACCCTACGCGCTGATCGTGATCGCGTTTGTGCTCGCGTCGGCCGCGCCTGCCGTCGCCGCCGATCCTGATGCTTGGCCCAACTCCACCGCCCCCTTTACTCGCGGGCTGGGTTACTATCTCAACCCGATCAAAATCGGACTTGTCGTCGTCCTGTTTTGGATGTGGATCAAATCGACCGAATGGGCGACCGCCGACTGCTTCACCATCCGCTGGTCGTATCGCGTTTGGAACCCGGTGTTGGTATTCACGTTTTTCGTGGCCCTGCTCTTGGTGTTTCTGCTCCCGTCCTTCTTGATCGCGTTTCCATTGCTATTTCTGGCCTGGCTCGCGCCGCTGGCGACTTACATCGTATTGCGGAACAAGCGGGTCGAAGAACATGAGCGCGTCTTGACTCGCGCGCATATCCGTCACCTCATGTCGGAACGCGGCAAGCTTTTCGGCGTCAAAGTCGACAAGAAAAAGGCCCTTCCGCAAGACGCCGGGCCGCCGGTCGCGCTGCTGCCTGTCGGCGGCGAGAACGACGCCGCGAATCAAGCGGCGCTCTTGCTGGCGCGGCAATCGCCCGGCTTCGTCGCGGTCAAAGAGATGATCGCCGCGGCGGTCGAGCGGCGCGCGGATGGCATATTGGTCGAGAGCAATGCCACGCGCGTCGCAATTCAGCACCGCATCGACGGCGTACTGCATCCATTCGTGAAACCGGCCGAGAAAACGCCCGCCCCGAATCCGCTCGCGACGCTCGTTATTCTAGCCGGATTGAAAGACAAGGACCGCCGCAAGCCGCTTGTCGGACGGTTCAATGCGGAATTCAAGGGAACGAAGTACGAATGCCGCTTGCAAGTCCAGCCAACCCAGACTGGCGATAAGTCCCTCCTGGAACTAATCGACAAGAGGCTGCCGTTCGCGAAGCTCGAAGATCTCGGACTCCGCGCCAAGCTCGAAGAGCCGCTGATCGAAGCCTACGGTAAAGAAGGCGGGCTGATCGTGTTCTCGGCGATGCCCGGCAACGGCCTGACGACGACAATCGACGTGCTCCTCAAGACGCGCGACCGCTACATGCGCGAGCACGCGTCGATCGAGGAGACTTCGCGGCGCGAGCGGGAAATCGAAAATGTCCACTCCACCCTCTACGACGAAGCGAAAAAGGAGACGCCGGCGTCGGTCTTGCCAAAGCTGATTCGCACGTATCCGAACGTGATGATCGTGCGCGACGTGCCCGACGCCGAAACGCTGAAAATCCTCTGTGAGCAGCCGGCCGACGAGCGGATGGTCGTGACCAGCGTGCGCGCGAAGGACACCACCGAGGCGATTTTCAAGCTACTCGCGCTGAAGGTGCCGCCGAAGGAGTTCGCGACCGCCTTGACCGCCGTCGTCAATTCACGGCTGATTCGCAAATTGTGCGACAAGTGCAAGTCGAAATACACGCCGTCGGCCGAGTTGCTCAAGCAGCTTGGCTTGCCGGAGGGCCGCGTCGGCGTGATGTACAACGCAACCGTGTACAAGCCGCCGCTGGCCGGGCAGAAATCGAAGTTGCAGCCCTGCGAGCAGTGCGGCGGGATTGGCTTTTTCGGCCGGACCGCGCTGTTCGAGATATTGATCGTGAATGACGCCGTGCGCGAGGCGATCGTGAAAACACCGAAGCCGGAGTTAATCAAGGCGGCCGCGCGAAAGGCCGGAATGCGGACGATCCAGGAGGAAGGCATTCTGCTCGCCGCCCGCGGAATTACGTCGATTCAAGAAGTGCAAAGGATTTTGAAACAATAATCGTAGGTCAGGGCTTGCCCTGACGGAGATGCCGGATTTCGTCAGGGCAAGCCCTGACCTACCCTCACCCCCTCACTCCTTTCGATGTTCCAACTCGCCCTACTCGCGATCATCTTCGCTATTGTGGCCTTGTCGTTCAACAAGGGCCTGTGGCGAAACATGATTACGCTCGTCAACGCGCTTTTCGCGGCGCTGTTGGCGATGAATTATTTCGAGCCGTTGGCAGAGAAGCTCAAGGGTTGGAACGATACGTTCGACTTCCTTTGGGACATGCTCGCTGCCTGGTTGATTTTCGCCTTCGCGATGCTCGCGCTGCGGATCGTCACCGATCGGCTGACCACGCTCAAAGTGCGGTTCATCAAGCCGGTCGATCTGGGCGGAGGGATCTTTTTTAGCCTGTGGACCGGTTGGATCGTGGCCTGTTTCGCGGCTTTCACGCTGCATGTTTCGCCGCTGCCGCGAAACGCCGTGGAGGCATCGCCGGCATCGTCGAGCTTCATTCTCGCGCCCGATCGGCTGTGGCTCGGCTTTACGCAAAAGCAGTCCTACGGCGCGCTGGGCCGCGCGGATTCGGCGGCCGACGCCGACTATGTCTTCGACCCGCAGGGCGATTTTATCCTGCGTTACGCCGCCAGCCGTGCTAAACTGGAAGCGTTAAAAGAAAAACCTGAAGCCAGCACGTTCCGCTTTCCCTTAGGACGCAACGCCAACCCATGACCGCTGAAGCGACCACCCCCCGCTCCCGTTACCGCACCGTCTTAAACGTCTGCTCAGTGATTTGGTTTGTGATGTGCGGGCTGCTGCTACTGCTGGCGGTTGGACTGGCCGGATTTTCGATCTACTGCCTGATCGCACACCCCGTCGGAGCCGACGGCAAAGAGGTCGATCCGGATGTTCTCCGCAAAGGGATCTATTTGGCCTTGGCATGCGGGTTGGTCGACGTCGGGATTGTGATCTATGGCCGGCGATATTTCCGCCGGGCCTACGAGCGGATCGCGGAATTGGAAAAGCTGGAACGCCGCGGCCCGCGAAGAGGATGAGCTAACCATGCTCGACACCGACCTTCGTCACCCCGACGAGGAAGCCCTGACGGCTTATCGTCCGGTCAGCGCCTGGGCGATCATCGCGTTTCTGACGGGCTTGGCGTCGCCGGTCGCGTTCCTTGATCCGTTGGCTCTATTGGTTCCCGCGGTTGGCATTGCCGTGGCCACTTGGGCGCTGCATCGGCTGGCTCAATGCGACTCGCGGCCGACCGGCCGTCGTTGGGCTATGGCGGGCTTGGTCCTATGCCTGTTTTTTGCTGCCGCCGCGCCCGTCCGCTTCGTCGCGCGGCGGCACGCGTTGCACGAGCGGGCGCTCGCGTTCTGCGAGCAGTGGATCGCGGCGATCAAGGAAAATCGTCCCTGGCTGGCGTTTGAACTCACGCGACCCGCCGCGGCGCGGCCCGCGCTCGACACGCCGCTCGATGAACTTTCGAAGAGCGAGGGCTTCAGGGCGGGCTATCAGCGTTTCCTCGACAGCTCCGTCGTGAAGATGCTGCTGGCCGATCGGGATGGATTCACCGCGCGCTATCTGCGCGAGCCCCTTTACGACCCGCGCTACGATCGTGACTTCTTGGGCGAACTATACGAAATCCGCTTGTCGCCCGGCAACAATCCCGCGCGAGTGGAGATCTGGTTCGGGCTGGAGCGAACGACCTCGGATACCGACGGTCGCGAACAATGGAAAATGGTAGACGTTGGCAAGCCGCCGAGCATGGAAGCCGATTGAGCGGCTGATCGGCCTTTTGCAGCGATCCGACGTTTCAGCCGTCGCGGGCCAGAGGGTTCCTGCCAGCAGTGCTGCCAGTCCGCGGGATGCAGCGACTGAAATGGTGCATTTTCTCGCCCGACAGGCGCGGCCAAATTTGCTAAAATGCGGCTGAGTTGCACGGAACGGCGCTTCCGAACTAAGCGATTTAAGGAAACAAATTGCATGGCCCATTTGCTTTGCGTGATTCTATTGACCGGGGCTCCCTCCGCGGCGGCGAACGCTACGCCGGCCCCTGACACCGTTGTCGTCTGCCCGGAGGAGTTCAAGCCGGCGCTACAGCCTTGGGTCGAGCATCGGCAGGCGCAAGGGCACGTATTGGCGTATGTGTCAAATCTCAAATCGGCCGACGAAATCCGCTGTGAAATTCGGGCCATCGCCAAACAGGGGAAGTTGCGATTTGTCGTGCTGGTCGGCGATGCCGAGCCGAACATGGAGCAGGACGCCGCGATTCGCCGTCGCTGCGTGCCGACGCATCTCGCGCGTGCGAAGGCCAACATCCGCTGGGGATCGGAGCCCGACATCGCCACGGATAACTGGTATGCCGATCTGAAGGACAACGGGGTGCCCGAGGTGGCGATTGGCCGGTTGACGGCCGATTCGCCGGTCGAGTTGCGCCTGATCGTGAAAAAAATTCTCGACTACGAGCGGAGCACTGACTTCGGCCCGTGGCGCGCGAAAGCCAGTTTTGTAGCGGGCGTCGGCGGTTTCGGCCAGTTCACCGATTCCGTCCTGGAGAATAGCACGAAGAAACTCATCATGACGGGCATCCCGTCGAGTTACCTCACAACCTTGACCAACGCGAGCTGGCAAAGCCCGTATTGCCCGCCGCCAGCCGCGTTTCGCGAGGCCGCCCGCGAACGGATGTGCGAGGGCTGCCTGTTTTGGTGTTACATCGGCCATGGGGCGCCGCATGGGCTGGATTATGTCCGAGTGCCGGGCGGTTGGCACCCGATTTTGGACTGCCAGGATTGCGCGCGGCTCAACTGCGCGCATGGTGCGCCCCTGGCGCTGTTCCTGGCCTGTTACACCGGGGCGTTTGATAACCCGCGAGATAGCCTGGCCGAAGAATTACTGCGAAGCGAAGGCGGCCCGGTGGCGATCATCGCCGGCTCGCGCGCTACGATGCCGTACGGCATGGCCGTGCTGGGGCAGGAATTGATGGACGAGTTCTTTCGGAAACGTCGCGAGACCGTTGGCGAGCTGCTGCTCAAGGCCAAGCAGAACACGATTAGCTTTTCCAAGCAGTTCGGGATGAAGCGGCTAATCACGGACGGAATCGCCGCCGCGGTCAGCCATTCGCCATTCGTCCGAGCGAGCAGCTCAGAGGGACTCACGGCGTTTCTGACCCCCTCGCCGGTCGATTTGGAGGCCGAGCGGACAGAACATCTGCAACTGATGAACCTGATCGGCGATCCACTCCTGCGGATTCGTTACCCGCGCGACATCGAACTGCACGCGCCGGCAGTGGCGCGGGCGGGCGAAAAAATCGAGATTCGCGGCGCTTGTGCGATAGACGGCCCCTGCCAGCTAGAACTGATTTGTCGCCGCGACCTGCTCCGATTTGTGCCGCAAGACCGCGAGCAATATGCACGCGGGGAAGGCGCTCAAGCGGCGGAGTTCAAATCGACGTACGCCCGCGCGAACGACACTTGCTGGGCCTCGCAAGCAGCGGTGGTGAAAGGCGGTAAATTTCAAACCGCGTTGGAAATTCCGGGCGATGCGCGCGGAGCCTGCCATGTGCGCGTCTTTGTGCGGGGCGAGAAGGACTTTGCTCTGGGCGCGTCCGATATCGAAATCTCGCCGGCCAACTAGCGAGACTACACTTCGTCTAAAGACTGGCAGCCCGACGCGTCAGCGAGGGAAAACCAGAGGCGCATTCGCGGAATTCACTCGCTGACCAACGTTTTGCAAGTGCTAGCGCGTCATTCCCGCGCAGGCGGGAATCCAGAGGCCTGTGCGACGGCAGTGGTCCGAGCGTTGGCCCTTAGTCGCACATTGCTGGATTCCCGCCTGCGCGGGAATAACACAAACCGGATGCAAACGCAGGCTGTGCGGCTCAGCGAACTGAATTGCTAGTCTCATTCTCACGATCTTATAGCATAGCCGCAATGCAGGAAGTAGTTGGGGCATTCGTCTGCTGAGAATTGGTCGAGAACGGCGCCGAACCAGGTCCAGAGTTCGTCCACCGTGCGGATCGCAGCGCTGCGGAGCAACCATTTAAGTTTCGAGAACACCAACTCGATCGGGTTGAGGTCCGGGCTGTAGGGCGGTAGATAAACGAGTTGGGCTCCCGCGGCTTCAATTGCGGCCCGCACGCCCGCCACTTTGTGTGCCGAGAGGTTGTCCATCACAACCACATCGCCGGACCGCAGCGTGGGCACGAGTTGCTGCTTCACGTAGGCCAAAAACACCGCGCCATTCATGGCTCCATCCACGACCAGCGGCGCCGTCAAGCCCTCGACCCGCAACGCCGCAACGAACGTCGTCGTCTTCCAGTGACCGTGCGGCACGGCCGCCACCAGCCGTTTGCCGCGGAGGCTGCGGCCATAGCGACGGGCCATGTTGGTCGTGCCCCACGTTTCATCGATGAACACCAGCCGCCGCGCATCCAAACCGATCATCTCGGCTTGCCATTGCGCCCGCCGCTCGTGAACGTCCGGGCGGTCTTGTTCGGCGGCGCGGAGCACTTTTTTTTGAAGGTCAAGTGCAGCGCCCGCAAGGCGCGGGACAGCGTCTGAATGCTCACGGGCCGAGCCAGTTTCTGCTGCAATTCTCGTAGCGTGATGTCCGGCTGTTGTTTCACCTGGGCTTGCAGTTCATCGGCGTAAGCCAGCCAGCCGGCGATTTTCTTCGTGCCACTCTTGCGGGGCACGATCTCGCCCGACTCGCGCCGCCGTTGCTTCAGTCGTCGCACCCAAGACGTGCTCACCCGATACTTGAGCGCCACCTGGTAAGTGGACAAGCCCGCATCACAATCCTGAAAAATCCGTTCCCGCAAATCCATCGAATAGGCCTTCATGGCGTGGTCCTCCTGGATCACGTTTTACCTAATCTGCGCAGAGGGCGCTAGAGGATTTCGGAAAGCGCTCTAGCCGTTGCATCATGTTGTGACGCGTCAGGCTATCAAGTATATATTGTCGAACGCGATCAAACCTAAATGCCGCACTACCACCACCAGCGATTGGTGCGGCGATGGTGCGGCTTGCGCGCTTCAGCGGCGCGGCGCCAGGAGCGGGCATAGACCAGGCGGCGCGGCAACGCGTCGTGCTCGCTCGACCGTTCGTTGGTCGAGTTTTTGGCGCGCGTGAAATTGGTGCGATAGTCGATGACCGTTCCCATGCTCGTCTCCCAAACGCGGCCGGGGCTTCAGGCGGCCCTGGCCCAGCAAACACGCTGTTTGTTGAATTCGCGAACGCCTGTGATCCGCGATTTGCCGGCGACTCGTCGGCCGTCGATTACCAAGCGCTTTTCTTGTTGCGGCGGCGATGGATGCCGTTGTAGCCGGTCGGCCTTTTCCGCTTGGCGAACGTGTTGTGGCGCAACCGCTGCGGCTGAGCCTCGCTCCCTTGCCGACGCCGGCTCCCCAGGGGCTCCGTTTCGTTGCCATCCGTCCAAAAATCGTATGTGCTCATGTCTCCCTCGTGTGTTGTTGACTGACTGCTCGTAAAAACTGCCAATCGAATTCTCACGCCGGGCGGCCGACTTGGGATGTCTAGCCGCCGTGGCTGCTTCCCACGGCCGTGTGCGGGCCGTGGAATTCTCGTGTCGCGTGCAGTTGCTCCGTGATCTGCCTCGCTTCGCCGCAGAGCAACGTGACCTCCTCTCCAGACGTAATGCCCGGCAAGTACAACCACACTCCTAGCTGCCGCGCCCAAATCTCCTCCAGCGGTTCGCCTTCGTTGCCGCAGACAACCAGCAACATCTCGGCCATGCCCGCCAGATCCTCCAAAACTTCGCGAAATTCCTCCGCATTGCCGTGCGGCGTGTGCTCCAAATCGACAATTGCCAATTGGAACATCATCCGCGCAAGCTGCTTCCGCGCGGAGTCAATGTTCGGCGCCACGAGCGTCTGCCAGCCCCCTTCAGCGGCGGCGCGAAGTAGCATCTCTCGCCGGTCCGAACTAACGGACACGATCAAGCAGCGATACTGGGTTGCGGCGCCGCCGGCGCGCGCGGGCTGGTGCCGAGTCGCGTCCTGCGGGCCTTCCTGCCCGCCATTAGGCGGCTGTCGATGTGCGGAATCCTTTGTCGAATGCTGCATGAGTGGGCTCGCCTTGGTCCATGGTGGAATTGAGTGGCCTTTCTCGCGCGCGAACGCCGAGGAGAGCGCGCGTCGAAACCGCCGCCGCGAAACGGAGCGACCGTTCGCAGTGGCGACGCCGCGAGGCGCGCAGCTCAGCCGGCGGCGACTCGTATCCGTGAGCCGCCGCGAATGTTCCGCATTGAGTCGGACCAATCCCATGCCCAACACCGCCGATGCGCGCCTTGCTGACGCAACGGACCGTTCTTCGGGCCGACACCCAGCGACCTTGCGCAGGGATTGTGACGCCACAACCTAGGCAAGGGCCGTGCCGCGGTGCAAAAAATCTCGCGCACGTCGGGAAAGGCATTACAAGCGTTGCGGTTGCGCGCGATCGAGAAAATCTCCAAAAAACACGGCGATTTCACCGTTTTCGGGAACGCGTCGCGACGCTTCGTCACTTAAGTCGCGCGTGCCGCGCGAGTTGATTGCGGCTTCACCAGGATAAGGAATGTTCCACAAAATGAGGAAGTCTCGAGCGTGGAGAAATTGTCGCGAATGCTAGCACCCGTTGCGTGTCGCGACCCTGCGATTGATAATGTGCGAACGAATAAACAACATTCTTGAGAGCCACTCCATGACTCCCTTCACTCGACGCGAATTGATCCGCTCCTCGGCTCTCGGCGCGGCGGGACTATTGGCGAGTGTCAACGCGCCCGCCTCCGAACCGCCCGTCAAAACCATGCCCTCCACGCGCACCGAGAAAGAACCGTTCGGTTATTGCTTCAACACGAGCACGATTCGCGGGCAGAAGTTGACGCTGCTCCAGGAACTCGATATCGCCGCGAAGGCCGGCTATCAAGCCATCGAGCCGTGGTTCAACGAAATTGAGAACTACACGAAGGCCGGAGGAAAACTCGCCGATCTGAAAACGCGCATTGCCGACCTGGGGTTAACAGTTGAGAGCGCCATCGCGTTTCCGGAGTGGGTCGTCGACGACGACGCGAAACGGGCGAAAGCCCTAGAGCAAGTGAAGCAGCAGATGGACATTTTGGCGCAGATCGGCGGCAAGCGGCTGGCCTGCCCGCCGTCTGGGGCCACCGGCGTGGCGGACATGAATCTGCGCAAGATCGCCGAACGCTATCGAGCAGTGCTAGAGATTGGCGACCGGATGGGCGTCGAAGCGGAACTGGAAATCTGGGGGCATTCCAAAACACTCGGCCGGCTGAGCGAGGCGGTCGCCGTCGCCGTCGAGTGCGGACATCCCAAAGCCTGTATCCTGCCCGACGTGTATCACCTCTATAAGGGCGGCTCGGAATTCGGCGGAATTCGGCTGCTCAACGGCAACGCGATCCACGTGATCCACACGAACGACTACCCCGATCAACCGAGCCGCGACAAAATCACCGATGCCGAACGGGTGTATCCGGGCGACGGCGTCGCGCCCTTGAAGACGCTGTTCCGCAACCTGCGCGCGATCGGCTTTAAGGGCTTCTTGTCGCTGGAACTGTTCAACCGCAAGTATTGGGAGCAGGATCCGCTGCTCGTCGCCCGCACTGCGATCGAGAAAACGCGCGTCGCCGTGATGTCGGCGTGGGAAGACGGAAAGTGATGTTCGTAGTCCCGGCTTCAGCCGGAAATTCCGCCTAAAGGCGGTACTACGAACTTGCGTCCTACCGCTCGCGTTGTGCGGTGAGTTGCGGCGGGCGGGATTGCTCAATGACGGCCTTAAGCTTTGCTTGCGCGAGGGCTAAGAGATCGCCGTCGGCGCGGCGAACGGCCATTTGCAGATAGATTTTCGCCGCGCCGAATTTTCCCTTCTCATATGCGGCGACGCCCTTTTCGTAGCAGTCTCGCGCTTCTTCTTTTTGCGACAGGGCGGCCGACTCCTGCTCCTGTTGAATCTCGGCAACGCTTTGCGTTACGTTTCGCCCGACGCCGTTGCCTTTGCTGGCAGCGAAAATCTGCGCCGCGTTTGGCTGTGACGCAAGGCCTTGATTCAAGAGGGCCTGGTCCATCGCTTCGAAGTCGTGAATCTTGGCCGAGATGCTGATGCCGCCGGCTGAGACCGAACCGGCGATTGCTCGATTGCCGCCGAGTGGCGAACCGCCCAAGCCCGGCAGCCCGCGCGACGTGCTGCCGCTGCTCGCACGGCCGACGCCGCCCAGGTACGCGCTGCCGCCGTCGGGCACCATCACGGTCGTGTTCACCGTGAAGAAACTGAACGTCGGCAGTTGCACCGTCGTGGCGCGCTGTGCGGAAGCCGTGATCGCCGCGTTGAGCGTGACCGCTGCGACGGTGATCGTAAGCATTCGCGACATCGTTGCGTCTCCGCAAAGAATCCGTGGCCGGTCCATTGGCTGGTCTGCCCGTATTGTATCGGCCTTCCGTTGGCGAGTGCAATGGTTTTTACCACGGCTCGTCTGGGGGCGGCATTCGACCGATCAAAAACGGCTTTACCAGGATTAGCCCCGCGATAAATCCGCCGATGTGGGCCGCATGCGCAACTCCTTGATCCCCGCCGAACACGCCGGCCACGATTTGAAATACGAACCACAGGCCGATCGCGACATAGGCCGGCACATCGGTGAGGAAACGGAACAGAATCACGCGCACCCGCCGCTTCGGATGGACGAGCAGATACGCTCCCAGCACGCCGGAGATCGCGCCCGACGCCCCTAGCGACGGCGTGATTGCGCCGTCGCCGGTCATGTTCGTGAACACATGCGCGAGCGACGCCAGCACGCCGCACAGCAGATAAAAAATCAAATATCGTTCGGGCCCCATGTCGTCTTCGACATTGTCGCCGAAAATCCACAGAAACCACATGTTGCCCAGGATGTGCATGAATCCGCCGTGCAGAAACATCGACGTGATCAGCGTCAGGTAGACGGGGATGGGCGTCGGCGGCACGCCTGGCACGCGAATCAACTGACCGGTTACGGGGTCTTCGACGACACGGTCCGGCGTGGTTAGATCGTGCCCTTCGATGATTTTCTTCGGCACGCAGGAATACGCATAAGTAAAGTGATCGTTATCGCCCATCCGCTGCAAAAAAACGAACACGACCACGTTCGCGGCGATCAGCGCAAACGTGACGTACGGCGTGGCGCGCCGGCCGGTGTTGTCGTCGCCTATGGGGAAGACCATAGAGTTGTATCTTCGATGTTCAGCCCCCGGCTCAGCCGGGGGATGACAGTTAGGAAATTGCGACTCAATCGCCCGGCTGAGCCGGGGGCTGAACATTGCTCTTGCTAGCACCGCGATTGTACCTTGCCGCGAACGTTTTGGCAGCCTGGGCAAATCCGACTGGTCGCGGAAGCCTTGCGCGCGACTACTCGCGGCAGACGGGGCAAAATATTTGGCCACATTCTGCAAAAGAGCCAAAATGCGCCGGCCATTTACGGACCTTGCGCAATCTGTGGATTTTCTCCTTCGCGCGTCTCGATAAATGCCAGAGAGAGTTGTCTTGACGGCGCGCGGGCAATGCCGGTACAAGCCCCGTTCCCGCGGTTGTTGGTCCAGGCGTGGCACTGCTTGACTGCTGTCGACGTGCGGCAGGGTCAATTGCAGTTGTATCCGGCATCGGTCAAGCAGTGGCACCCGACCCGTCCCTGCATTCGTCGGAAAAAGGATGTTCACAATGTCGCGCTTCCTGCCTGTTTGCTGGCTGACCCTTGTCGCACTCGTGGCCTCGTCAACGGGCTGCAAGACCTACGAAGGTCAAGGTGCGGCAATCGGCGGCCTCGGCGGCGCGGGGCTCGGCGCGCTTGTCGGCAGCGCGACAGGTCATGCCGGTGCGGGCGCGGCAATTGGCGCCGCGGCGGGCGCTCTTGGCGGAGCCGCCGTTGGCGGCGCGCTCGATGACATCGATGCCAAAAACAAGGCACAAATCGCCGCCAGCATGAACGGCCGCCCCGTCCCCGCCGGTGCGGTCAGCGTCGTCGATGTCGTGAACATGACGCACGCGGGCGTGGCCGAAGAACTGATTGTGAACCACGTTCGCGCGCATGGCGTGAACGTCGCGCTGCAATCGCAAGACTTGATCTACTTGCAACAACAGGGAGTCAGCCCGCGCGTCGTGCAAGCGATGCAAGACACGGGCATCCGGCCGGTCGTTTATCAAACCTCGGCCCCGCCGCCGGTCGTCGTCGAGCGCGTGTACGACCCCTACTGGGGTCCGTACTATCGCCACGGCTATTACTATCGCCATTGCCAGCCGGCCGTCGGCGTGGGCGTGATTGTGCGGTAGCGAATCGCCGCATTCATCCGGCCACAGCATCCCCTTGAGTGGCAGGTCTTCTGACTTGCGAAGGGCCAGGAATACCGGCGCGGACCTAACGCACGCCTTCGTTCGGAGGGATGTGCCACCCAACGAGTTACACGGTTTCGCGGCCTCATTTCCGCCTTGACCCGGCGAGCCGATTTCGCGTCCAATAGCGATAGAGGACCGCACGGCTATCTTTTTGGCCGGCAAGGATTTGCGTCGCTTGCGCCGCGCGGCCCATGTGACTGGATTGTGCCCAGCGGCAACTAATCGGTCGTGCCGGAAAACGGATTTTCGTCGGGCACGCCACAGGTGCTTGTGATCAAGGCCCTCGATTATTCGACGTACGCCGACGAGGATCTCGCCGCCGAAGCCGCGCGTGAAGGCTCGGACGGCGTGGCATTTCGCACGCTGCTGGAGCGCCATCGACAACGCGTGTGGCGGATTTGTTACCGCCTGATGGGCAACGAACACGACGCCAACGACGCCGCCCAGGAGGTTTTCGTGCGGCTGTTTCTCAATCGGGCGAAATTTGAAGGCCGCTCGCAATACGGCACCTGGGTGCATGGGATCGCCGTGCGGACCTGCCTGACGATGCGCCGCGGGCGCGGCCGCCGCAAGAAACACGAAGACACGCTCGCCGACGCCACGCTCGAACAAGCGGCCGGCGAATCTTCTTCGCGCGCCGCGCCGTCGCAGGCCGGTCTTTCGCTCGATCTGACGCAAATGCTGGAAGTCCTCGACGAAGAGGACCGCGCCATGATGCTTCTCAAATACGCGGAAGACTACTCCTACGAAGAACTGGCCGAGATTTTTGATCTCAGCATCAGCGCCTGCAAAATGCGCCTCAGCCGCGCCAAAGAGAAGTTGAAAGAGCGATTTCCAAATTCGTAGGTCAGGGCTTGCCCTGACGAATAACAATTTTCCGTCAGGGCAAGCCCTGACCTACTTCGAACAAAATCACCATTCACCCCTCACAACTCACCCCTCACTCCTTAAATGCAAGACCTTTGGGAACAACTCTCCGACACGCCGGTCCCGCCGCCGCCGGAAAAGTTCGACCGGGGCGTGCACGAGCGAATCAATACGCAATTGCTCGTCGGACACGTCGGCGACTTTCTGTTCCGTTGCCTGCCGTTCGCGATGTGGCACTTCGCGCGCGGGTTGCTAGGGGCGGTCGTATATAGCCTAACCGGTAAGTTCCCTATCGACCGCAAAAACGAACGAAACGACGAATCGGATACTGAGCCTGGGACGTAAGTCCCTACAGTGCCTCGAAAATAGTGCTACGTCACCTCCGACTCCGGGAGCTAACGCCCTCTCCTCACGGACCACAGAAACGAGGAAACAAAAAAATCCATGTGACCTGATCCGACGCATCGGTAACAGAACAAGTGAAGGTGTCAGGCGCCGTTCCAATGCGAGATTCACCGTTGCGGTAACAAAGGCGCCTGACACCAAGGGGCCGGAACGAACCGAGAAGCCAAACAATCCCGGACGGCAGCCGGGACAAGCCACTCACCCACCACAAAGCGTCCCGCCGCTGCCGTCCGCGGGACAAACAAGGAGTTCGAGTTATGGCCGCCGAAACCGCCGTCACCACCACCAATACTCTGGGCAACGCCGTCAGCGACGTGACCAGCAAACTGACGAACGCCTTCGTCGAAGTTTGGAACCGCACCGTCGAATTCGCCCCGAAGATCATTGCCGCGGTCGTCGTGCTCGTGGCGGGCTACTTCGTCGCGAAGTTGATCGCCCGGCTCGTCAGCACGCTCTGCGACAAACTCGGCCTCCAGCAAGCCGCCGAACGGAGCGGTCTGGCCGGTTCGATGGCCCACATGGGCATTCGCAAAACGTTCCCCAACATCGTCAGCACGTTCGCTTTCTGGCTCTTGATGTGCGTGTTCTTGATGGCTACCTTCAACATCATGAACCTGGAATCGCTGACCAAGGCGATGGAATCCGTCGTCAACTTCATCCCGCACCTGCTGGTCGCCACCGTCGTCGTGGTCGTCGGCCTGTTGATCGCCGGCTTCCTCCGTGGCGTGATCGCGACCAGTGCGGACCGCGTCGGCCTGAGCTATGCCGAGCAGCTTGCCAACGGTTGCTACTACGTCCTGGCCCTGATGGTTTTCCTCGGCGCCTTCGACCAACTCCACATCAAGTTCGAGTTGCTCAATAACCTCGTCTTGATCTCCTTCGGCGGCTTGGCCATCGGCTTCGCCCTGGCGGCGGGTCTGGGCGGACGCGATGTGATGGCCGGCATCCTCGCCGGTTACTACCTGCGTCAGCGGCTGCAGGCCGGCGACACCGTGTCGGTTGGCAGCCTGGAAGGGACGATCCGCGAGGTCGGCCCGACCGCGACCGTCATCGAGACCGACGAGCACGGCCTGCTCAACCGCCACACGGTTCCCAACACGAAGATGTTGAACGAAGCCGTGCGGTAGCGGCGAGTAGCCACACCTCGGCGGTCCGTTAACAAGCGACGGCCGCCGCTAAAAAATCCCCCGGCCTCGGGTTTCTCTTCTGGAACCCGAGGCCGTTGTGTTTTGATAGGGTTCGCCACACGCCGTCGGATCGGTGAGAATCAGTTAGGGTCCGACAACCCGGAGTGTTCTAAGTACGTCGTCGCACAAATGAACTTGAACGGGCGCATCGCTAAACACAAGGGCTGAAATCGATTTGGCAAGCAGCCACATCCTCTCGATTGTTAATGGATCACTTTCGGCGCCCGGTCGCACGACCAACCGAACTTCGTACGTCGCACCGGACTTGTTCAATTGAACCGTGACATGCTTTTCGGCGAAATATCCCAGCGTTGCCAGAAATTCGCCTAATTTCCGCGCTTCCGCCTCGTTGACGTTCGACGTGTAATACAACTCGCCGTTGTTGTAGGTCAGGCGAGTCCCAAACGAAAACATCGCGATGACAATCAGACATATCAGCCCAAGAAACGCGCCTATGCCCAAGACGCCGCACGCCAACGGAACCCCCCAACTCTTCTTGACGTAGTTGTCCCCCAGTTCATCAGCAACGTATTCCTCGTGCGGCTTGCCCTGGGTCGCATACCAGGCAAGGAACGACCCAATCCAAAGGGCGGTGCCTGCCTGGTTAGCGTACTTGTTGTCAGAGACGTGGAGGCCTGCGTTGACCGCCAGCAAGACCAGCATCCCCCAAAACCAATAGCGGTTGTGCCTGGCACGATCTGGCCTGCCCAGCGCGCTCCAATTTTGCGCATGCAGATAGGCACCGAACGCAGGTGTGAACAGTAAACTCCACCAACTAGCGGCCGAGGGGTTCCATAACCTCGGTCGCACGGGTTCGAGCGGTTCTTGATAGTCAACGCTGCTCAACGCCGTTCCCTTTTGCGTCGCCAATTCATGGTACAACATTTGGGTATGTGGGCCGACTGTGCTCGCGTGCATTCTCGTCGCCGGGCCGATTGCCGTCAATTATTGCGGCTGCTACATTGCGGTTCGTGGAGGGTACGCACCTGTGCCGCGAGGGAGTTTGAGTGGCGTGAGGATGCCACTGGCACAGTGCGTACCAGGGACATTGCCGGCGCTGGTACGCACCCGTGCCATTAAATCCGCGCGCGTCGCATCGTCTATTCTGGCACGGGATGCGTACCCTACTTGTCACACAATCAATGCCCGACCTCATCAGCCAGATCATCATCCCCGCCCGGCTCGCCTCGACGCGGCTGCCGAGAAAGTTGTTGCTGCGCGAGACGGGCAAGCCGCTCATTCAACATACCTACGAGGCGGCGCGGCGCGCGACGATGCCGCGCGGCGTGTGCGTCGCGGCGGACCATGAGGAGATCGCGGCGGCGGTCCGCGCGTTCGGCGGCGAGGTGCGGATGACCAGCCCGGACTGCGCGAGCGGGACCGACCGCGTCGCCGAAGTCGCGCGGCAAATGGCCGACGTGGATATTTTTGTGAACGTGCAAGGGGATGAGCCGGAGTTGCGGGGCGAGGCGATCGACCTCGCCGTGCGCTTGCTCGCGGAAAACCCGGCGGCCGTGATGAGCACGCTCGCCACGCCGATCCGCGACCAGGAAAAACTGCACGATCCGGCGTGCGTGAAGGTCGTGTTCAATGCCGCCGGCAAAGCTCTGTATTTCAGCCGCAGCCCAATCCCGCACGCGCGCGAGTGGCGCGACGAACTCCTGGCCGACGATCCGCCACATTTTCATCAACACATCGGTCTGTACGCCTATCGCCGCGATTTTTTGCTCAGCCTCGCCGGCATCCCGCGCACGCCGCTGGAAAAACTGGAAAACCTCGAACAGCTTCGCGTCCTCGAATCCGGGCACGACATCATCGTCGGCGTTATCGACGAGCCGACCATCGGCATCGACACGCCGGCGGATTACGCCGCGTTCGTGCAACGGGTACAATCCGGTCGGTTGTAATTTCCGATCCCGTGTGCAGCCCCCGGCTTTGCCGGGGGATCGCGCCGAACATTGAGACTGACGATTGATCCCCCGGCAAAGCCGAGGGCCGAACAATCTCGACATCCAATTTTGATAAATCCCATGCCACGCTCCGACGGTCGCCGCCGAGATGAACTTCGCCCGCTCAAAATCAAACGCCGCTACACGCGCACTTCGCCGGGCAGCGTCTGGATTCAGGCCGGCGGCACGACCATCCTCTGCACCGCGAGCGTCGAGGAAAAGGTGCCCGACTGGATGAAGGGCAAGGGCCGCGGTTGGGTCACGGCCGAGTATAACATGCTGCCCGGCAGCACCAGCCCGCGCAAGCGCCGCGACCGGGACGGGAAGGTGGACGGACGGACGACGGAGATTCAACGGCTGATCGGCCGCAGCCTCCGCGCGATCATCGACCTCGACGCGCTCGGCGAGCGGTCGATCACGGTCGATTGCGACGTGCTGGAAGCCGACGGCGGCACGCGGACCTTGAGCATCACCGGCGCGTTTCTCGCGCTGGTGGATGCGATTCAGGCAGTTCCAGTTCTGTCGGAGTCCAAGAAATTTCCTCTCCGCGACAGTGTGGCGGCCGTCAGCGTGGGTCTGGTAAAAGGTGAAGCCTTGCTCGATTTATGCTATGTCGAGGATGTCGATGCCGAGGTGGACATGAACGTTGTCATGACCGGCAACGGCCGTTTCATTGAAGTCCAAGGCACCGGCGAGGAAGCTACGTTCAGCGAGCAGGAGCTGCACCAACTCATCAAGCTGGCCCGCGTCGGGATCGGAAAACTCACCGAGTTGCAACGTAAGACGCTCGGCAAATCGTGGCCGTTTTAGCTTAACAACCGTTGCCGTCTTATCCTTCAAAGCGCCCGACGATGAGCGAGATGTTTTGGCCGCCAAAGCCAAAACTGTTGGAGAGTGCGATATCGCACTTCTTTTCGCGCGCGACGTGTGGAATGTAGTCGAGATCGCAGTCCGGGTCGGGATTGTCGAGATTGATCGTCGGTGGCAGGACGCCGTGCTGGATCGCGAGCAGGCAGATAATCGCTTCGGTTGCGCCAGCCGCCGCGATCATGTGCCCGTGCATGCTCTTCGTGCTGGAGACGGGCGTTTTGTAGGCTTGCTCGCCGAAGACGGATTTGATGGCCAGCGTTTCGACTTTGTCGTTGTTTTCGGTGCTGGTGCCGTGCGCGTTGATGTAGCCGATTTTGCTGGGTTCGAGGCCGGCGTCGGCAAATGCCATTCGCAGGCAACTGATCGCGCCGCGGCCTTCGGGGTGCGTGTCGGTCAAGCGATAAGCGTCGGAGGTCGAGCCGTAGCCGAGCATTTCGCCGTAAATCTTTGCCCCGCGTTTCTTGGCGTGCTCCAACTCCTCAACGATCAACATCGAAGAACCTTCGCCGAGCACAAAACCGTCGCGCTTGAAATCGAAGGGGCGGGAGGCCTTGGTCGGATTTTCGTTGTTGGTGCTGAGGGCCGTCAGGAGATTAAAGCCCGTCACACCGAAGGGATGGATCATGCTGTGCGCGCCGCCGGTGAGCATGACGTCGGCCTCGCCGCGGCGGATGATTTCGGTGGCTTCGCCGAGGGCCTGGCTGCTGGCGGCGCAGGCGGTGAGGCAGTTGTAGTTCGGGCCGTGCGCCTCGAACATCGAAGCCAGACAGGCCGACGGCATGTTTGGTTCTTGCTCCAACTCGCCCATCGGATGCAACTCTTCCAAGCCCTGCTTTTGGTAGCGGACCATGTCCAAGGTTCCGCCGGCCAAATTGTGGGACATGAGCTGCGTAAACGACGCGAAATTCTGCGGCCCTTCGCCGGCTCCGAGATAGACGCCGAAGCGGGAGCGGTCGAGCTTGGCGTCGGCCAGTCCGGAGTCGGCGAAGGCCTGGTGGGAAGCGCCCGCGGCAAAGCAAGTGTGCCGGCTGCGATATTTCCAGGCCTCGGGGTTTTCGCCGATATCGGCGATCGACCAGTTCTTGACTTCCGCGGCGATTTTCGTGGGAAAATTATGCGCGTCGAACACGGTCGTCCGCGCGACGCCCGACTCGCCGCGCAAGAGCCGCCGCCACAACTCGGGAACGGAGTTTCCCAGCGGTGTGATGCAGCCTAAGCCGGTGATCACGACGCGGCGTCTAGTCATGGCGATTCATTTTCCGTCTTGGCCAGGTCCGGCGGGACGACAAGCGGCTGGCCGTCTTCGGTGCGGCCCACGTCGTACAAATGCACCGTGCGCAGCCAGATCAAAAAGTCCTTGGAGTCGAACAGCGGGCGGCTGCCGTTCCGCTCGTCCAGATGCGCGAACAAAATTTCCCCTTCGGCTTGGAGCCGGTCGCCGACGTGGCTGGTGGCTTCAACCGTCGCGCCCTGGTCGTCGATTTTGTGGATCGTGGTGCGATAGACGAGCGTGTCGCCCGGCCGCGCTTGAAAGTGATATTTGATCTTCGAGACCTTGGCCAACACGACCCGCTTTTCAAAGGCGTTGTGCTCGCCGACCAGAAGCCCGGCGGTCTGAGCCAAGCCTTCGAGGATCAGCGAATTGGGCATGACCGGCGCGGTCGGGAAGTGGTCGTGGAGATAATCCTCGGCCAGCGACACGTTCTTGACCGCCGTGGCATGCCGCCCGCTGACGAACTCGGTGTAGCGATCGATCCAGAACCAACGCATGGCAAGTCATTTCACCTTGTTCGTCACGTAATTGCACATGTCTTGCACGGTGAGCAGGTTGCTGAAGTCCTGCACGACCGGGTTGGCCTCGAATTTGGAGAGATCGGCGAAGGGCATCCGCTGCTTGAGCTGCGCGAGGCCGGCCGGCGAGACCTTGCCGTCCTGGACATATTCGGCGTTAGTCAAAATGTCCTCGGGGAACAATTCGCCCCGCTCGATCTTGATGTTGAACGCCTTCTCCAGGCGGAAGACGATGTCGAGGAAGTCGATCGACTCCGCTCCCAGATCGCCGACAAGCGTGGCCTCGGGAGTGACCTCTTCCTCATCCACGCCCAGCGCGTCCACGAGCGCGGTTTGAACCTTCGTGAAAATTTCATCCGTTGTGGTCGGCATCTCTCTCGGTCTCCCAATTCAATTGCGGTTTACACAAATTGTTTTTTGACTTCCATTGTGGGGCGGCGTTCCGCCGGTTCAAGTCGCCGGAGCCACGTGCTTCGACCCGGCAGTGGAGGGGTGCTTTTTGTTTTCAGTCGTTGGTGGATGCTCATCCGCCGCGGCGGGCGAGTCTTCCTCCTCGGTCCGCTGTAGCAACTTGTAAATGTTTCGCATCTTCTGCCGCACGTGGTTATCGGTCCCGGCGGCGTTCGGGTTCATGTCGGCCTGGTTGTAACGGGTAAGCACCAGCCGAGCACTCACATTCACGCGCCCGTCCACCGTGCCTTGGGCTTTCAGCGTCGTGTCGGCGCCATGCTGGCTGACGACCTCGGCCGTGACCACCAGGGTTCGCCCCGGCCGCACAAAATCGGCGTACTTGACGTTTCGGGCTTCCTTCAGGACCACAATGCTATGGGCAAAATCCTCCGTCACGCGGATCAGCCAGGCGCTGGCCTGCGTCATCGCCTCCAGCATCAGCACGCCCGGCATCACCGGAAACAGGGGGAAATGGTCGGCCAAGTACTCTTCGGCCATCGACAAATTCTTGACCGCCTCGATCCTCTTACCGGGATGCACCGCGACAATTCGATCCAGCAACACGAAGCGCATACCCAGACAGACCTCAACCCCAAATCTTGCAAGCAGTTCGATTGAATGTAATCGAACAAGTATAACCGGCGCGACGGCTCTTCACAACCGCAGAGGGAGAGCGGAAAGGGCCGTTTTTTGCACATTTTGCCCAAGTTGGGCGCGGGCGACACGGGCGGCTGTGCCAAGTTGACACCGGCGCGCCAAAATGGCACCTTCCTGGCGCACTTTTGGTTGAGCCTCATTACCGCAAGTTGTTTCCGATTCGGCACTAAGAACAAGCAAACCTTCGGCCGCAACCTAGGCACGTTGTTTGCAAAATGTAGATTCGGAGAACGAAATCAATGCCAGATTTGGCGACGAGTAGCAGTGGTCAGTGAATCACGACGGCCAACACATTGAAGCCAACCCATCGGTTCACTATTTAAGGAGGTTTGCCATGTTTCTCACACCCATTCGTAAACGGCAGGAAAACGGCAATCGGTCGCTGTTTCCCGTGCTTGGACTGCGGTCTGAAATCGATCGCATGTTCGACTCGTTTCTGCGCGAGCCATTCGGCGCCATGACGAACGTTGGCGGCGCCGCCGGTTGGTCTCCCGCGGTTGAACTGAGCGAGACGGAAAAGGAGTTCAACGTCCGCGCCGAACTGCCGGGCATCAAGCCAGAAGAGATCGAAGTCTCGATCATGGACAACGCGCTGGTTCTGTCGGGCGAGAAGAGGGAGAAGACCGAGAAGAAGGAAGAAAACTATCATTTCTCGGAGACCTTCTATGGCTCGTTCCGCCGCAGCATTCCGCTTCCTGCGGAAGTGGATGAAGACTCCGTCGAAGCGGAGTACACCGACGGCGTGTTGAACGTTCGGCTGAAAAAGATCCCGGAAGCCCAGCCGAAGAAGATCCAGGTGAAGGCCGGCAAGAGCGAGACTCCGGTCGCCGGCAAGGTCCAGACGCCGCAAGGCGGAAAAGCGTAACCGGGTTTGTAGTGCCGCTTTTAGGCGGCGCTTCCGGCTGAAGCCGGGGCTACGAACTCAAAAAACAATGCGGCCCGCGAGGAGCGTAAGTCCTCGCGGGCCTTTTGATTGCGCCTGAATTGTCACTCAAACTTGTAAGTCGACTTGCTTTACGGCCCAATGCTGGGCGGTTGCTTGGCGAGAAAGTCGCGCGGACCGCGCGTCGTGTAGTAAGGATATGTCACCGCTCCGGTCGGCGGCCCCGCATCTTGCATCATCGGGCCACCCGGGCCACCCGGTCCGCCAGGCCCGCCCGGGCCACCGGGACCACCGGGACCATAACCGGCGGCGCCATCGCCGCAACCACAGCCATTGTGGCATTGCTCGCAATTGCCGCTGCCGTCGTCGCAGTGGCTGCCGCAGTGGAAGATCGCATAGCAGCAGCTACAGCCGGTTCCGCCCGCCAACAGACCGGCAGCCAAAATGGCCCATAATGTGCGTTTCATCGCGGAGATTCCTTGTGAGAAAAGGGCGCGGCGAGTTCGCCGAACCTGGGTCTTAATCTTGGTATCGGCCCGCTAATCGCTAAACTCCAGAAAATCGGCAGAATCGGCGCGTCCGGCACAAACGGCACAGGCGGGCCGGCAGCCGCGCTTCACAAGGCAAGCGGGCCGTGTTACTGTGGACCGTCGATGCCCGCTCCATTCGGACAAATTGAGGCCGTGGTTGCCGATTTTCAGCAGGCCGCGGAGGCGAACCGGCGGACGCCGTCACGTCGCGGCAACGTCGTCGTGCTATCAAGCGAAAACGCGGCGGATGTGCTGGTGACGGCCGATCTGCACGGGCAGCAGGGTCATTTCGAGTCGATCTTGCGGCTCGCAGACCTGGACCGAAATCCGCGGCGGCACTTGATCTTGCAGGAAGTCTGCCACGGCGGCCCGTGCTACCCCGATGGTCAGGGTTGCAAGTCGCATCTCTTGTTGGCGGCGGTCGCCAAGCTCAAGGTTCGCTACCCGGAGCGTGTCCACTTCCTATTAAGCAATCACGAGCTGTCGGAGCTGACCGACTACCCGATTTTGAAGGGGCGGCGGATGCTCAATCTGGCGTTTCGCCTGGGATTGCAGGCGGAATATGGCGACCGGCTGGATGAAGTTCGGCAGGCCTACTTGCCGTTCATTCGCACTTGTCCGTTTGCGGTCCGCTTTGACAACGCGTTTATCTCGCACAGCCTGCCGGAAAACGTGGATCGCCGACCGCTCGATGTTTCATTTCTCGATCGGCCGCCGACGGACGACGACTGGCGAGCGCAAGGACCGATTTTTGACCTCGTCTGGGGCCGCGACTTTCGCCCCGCCAATGCGGAAGCGTTTGCGAAGCTGGTGCAAGCCGACGTGCTCATTCATGGGCACGAGCCCTGCCCGGATGGGTTTTGCGTACCCAACGATCGTCAAGTCATCCTCGACACGTGCGGCGCGAAACCTACGGTCGCGTTATTGCCCGTTGGCAAAAAACTGACGCATGCTGAAATCGTCCAGCGCATTCAGTATTTGGCGTGTGCGACAAGCGGAAAATAAAAACCGCCCGGCGAGACGCTCGCCGAGCGGTTTGTTGCTCTAAATTCGCTGCCTTCGGACGAGCCGTTAGGGAATCGGGTAGCCGGCGGGCGCGAAGTCCAAATGCCAAATGATGTAGGAGTTGTAGGTCGTGGTCTGCGCGGTCGCCGACGCACCGGTCAGGCCCGCGCCCTTGTAATAGGCGATGAAGCCGTCCCAAAACGCCAGAGGCCAGCCGTTGATGTAGGCGTAGCCATTGAGCTTCCAGTTGGCAAGGCCGTTGTTATAGGCTTTGGTCCAGAGCGTGGCGGCATTGCCCCAGCCGTACTGCGTGCCAATCGTAGAGTACTCCGACACGAAATTCGACCAGAACGTGTTCCATTCGCCGAGTGTCGTGGAATTCCAGCCTTGATTCGGCGGCACGGCCGACGCACGCGGCGTTGCCGAGGTGAAACCACCCACGAACAATGCAGCCAATACCAGCAGACAGACAATCATTCGGTTACGAGTCATAGAAAAGCCTCCCTGTGACAAAAAAGCACGAGACAAAATTACGAAACAATGGTTGCGGGCGGCGAGCATTGATCTTGGGCTAAGCGATCGTACCGCCTTCTCGTCACCCTGCCAGTTGCGTTGATCCGATCTTGACCATTTACGGAATCGGATAACCGGCCGGCGCGAAGTCGAGATGCCACTTGATGTAGTCGTTATACGTCGTGGTGAACGCGGTTGCCGACGCACCGGTCAGGCCGGCGCCCTTGTAATAGGCGATGAAGCCGTCCCAAAACGCCAGAGGCCAGCCGTTGATGTAGGCGTAGCCATTCAACTTCCAATTAAGGGTTCCGTTGGTGTAGGCGTTGGTCCATAGGGTGGCGGCATTACCCCAACCATATTGCGTGCCGATTGTGATGTAGAGGTTGACAAAGTCCGTGGCCCAAAACTTATTCCACTCGGCGAGGGTCGTCGTATTCCAGCCTTGATTGGGCGTAAACGCAATGACTGCGCCGGCCTGCGAAGTCAGCGATGTGAAGCTGCCGGCGAAAATCACGCAGCTCAATGCGACACAGAGAATGATGCGATTGCGAGTCATTGGAGAGCCTCCCTGAAACAACGGAAACGATCGAAGCACGAGACTACAATCGTTACAATTTAGCGAGTCTGCCCGGTTTGACAAGCTGCTAAGCGTCTAATTCTGCGCAAATTTCCCACATCAAAAGACTTAGATGTTGGGATACGCGGAAAATGACCTCGCCCGTTATTTGGCTCCCTCGGCGTCGGTGTCAAACACGCGGACTTTTTTCCAGGTTGCTTTGTTCTCCTTAATGAATTCCAAGTGCTTGGGCGCGGTTTGATACGCGTCGTGCGAAGCACGGTCCTTAAAAATGACGTGCAGCCCGACGTCCCAGTCACGGTCGTTCACTTCGCGATCCAAATCCGATACCGTCCCCGCGGCAAAGAACACCACGCCAGGGTGGTCCGCCAGATATTTCTTGCAGGCGGCGATTAGCTTGTCCCGGTTTGCCGGCGTGCTCTCGTTGAGCGCGAAATAGACGTTGTGCGCTAGCATTTTCTGCGGAGCCGAATCGGCGGCCATGGATAAATTCTCCTTCAGTACGAGTTGAAAAACGGCAATGGCCAACGCGGCCAAAAGGACGGCAATCAAGGGATTCGTTTTCATAGATTTCTCCTTGAGGTACTGGCGGATTCAGATTCAGCGTCGATTTTGCGCCCGGCGGGGCAGCCGCTAAACGGTCTCAACGCATTTATTTTACTCGTCCGCGATCTTGTTTATCGCGTCGTCAGCACTCGGCTTGCCGTTGGAATCGCCGCGGCGGTAGGCCGGCGGGCCAAGCAATAGCTCGACCTCGTCCTCGTCGAGCACTTCGTTCATTTCCAGCGCAGCCGCGAGCTTGTCGAGGTCCGCGCGATGCTCGGTGAGCATTTGCATCGACCGCTCGGCGGCGTCGTGCACGATCCGCGCGACCTCGTCGTCGATGATCTGCGCCGTATGCTCGCTGAACTCGCGCTGCTCGTGGAATTCGCGGCCCAGGAACGGATGCTCCTCGCTCGTTCGATACGAAACCGGCCCGAGCCGTTCGCTCATGCCCCAATGTGCGACCATCCGCCGCGCCAGCTTCGTAACTTGCGCCAAGTCGTTCTCGGCGCCGGCGCTATATTCGCCGAACACGATTTTCTCGGCCGCACGTCCGCCGAGAATGAAAACCAGCCGGTTTCGCAGTTCGGTCTCGCTGATGCTCAAGCGATCCTCTTCCGGCAACAGTTGCGTCACGCCCAACGCTCGGCCGCGGGGGATGATCGTCACCTTATGCAGCCGGTCGCTGCCGGGCAGGAGCCAGGCCAAGAGCGCGTGCCCCGACTCGTGATAGGCAGTCATTCGCTTTTCCTGGCCGCTCAGGATTTCCTCGCGCTTGGGGCCCATCAGCACTTTGTCGCGCGCGTATTCAAAGTCCTCCATCGAAACTTCGTTTTTGCCTTCGCGCGTCGCCCAGAGGGCTGCCTCATTGACGAGATTCCGAATATCCGCGCCAGTTAGCCCGACAGTGCCGGCTGCCAGGCGATCCAGATTTACGTTCGCCGCCAACGGCACATTGCGGGAGTGGACGCGAAAAATTTCGATCCGGGCTTTGAAGTTCGGCCGATCGACCGTGACATGGCGGTCGAAGCGGCCGGGCCGCAGAAGCGCCGGGTCGAGTACGTCCGGGCGGTTCGTCGCAGCCAACACAATCACGGCTTCCGTCTGGCTGAAGCCGTCCATCTCGCTAAGGATTTGATTGAGCGTTTGCTCGCGCTCGTCGTGCCCGCCGCCGAGGCCCGCGCCACGATGCCGACCGACGGCGTCGATTTCGTCGATGAACAGGATACACGGAGAGTTTTCTTTGGCCGTTTTGAACATGTCGCGGACGCGGCTGGCACCGACGCCGACGAACATCTGAATAAACTCCGAGCCGCTAATGGAGTAGAACGGCACGCCCGCCTCGCCCGCGACCGCCCGCGCCAGGAGCGTTTTGCCGGTTCCCGGCGGTCCCATCAGCAAGACGCCCTTTGGCACGCGGCCGCCGAGCCGTTGAAACGATTCGGGATTCTTCAAGAACTCGACGATTTCTTGCAAGTCTTCTTTGACATTCTCCAGCCCGGCGACATCGGCGAACGTGACGGGCTTTTTGAGGGTCTCATAGCGTTTGGCTGGGCTGCGCGCGAAGCCGGAGAGAATTCCGCCACCCATGAATTGATCTCGGGCCCGCCGCCACCAGTTCCACATGACGGCGATCATCAGCACGGTCAGTGCAAAGTACGCCCACATGACAGTGTTCGAGCCGTCGGTTTCAATCTGCGCGCCGATGCGGACATGCTTCGCGAGAAGTTGATTGAGCAGCGAGGGCTCCTCCGTGACGGGCGGCAACGTGACAACGAAATTCGCCGGCAGTTTTTCGGGCTTTTCCGCCGTGGGAGCTTCCTTCTTGTCGGCAGTCGCTTCCTTGCCGGAGGTTGCTTCCGCCGGCTTGGCGGCCTCTTTTTCTTTCTCGTTCTCCGGTTCCAACGGCGGCGGCGGCAAAGGCGGCTCTTTGAACCGGCCCTCAATCACCTGCCCCTTGAATTCGACGGCCAGAATATTGTCGGCCGCCAATTGTTGCTTGAAAAACTCATACGGAATCTTGCGACGGTCCGTATGGTCTCCCATTGAGTACCACAACCCAAATCCGACAATTGCCAATAGAATCAGCCCGACCGTCGTATTGTTGAGCCAAGTCGGGCGCGGCGGCTGCGGCGGAGTCGGGGATGGCGGCGGTCCTTCGGGAATCGGCGGAAAATTCGGCTTTTCGGGCGTTGGGTCGGCCATGAACGTATCACAACAAGCAAAATGAATGCCGCCGGGTAGCGATCCAGCGACCAGATCCCATCATAACGGACACGTCGAATGTCCGCTATCGGCTCAACTCGCCGACCGAGACGCAGGGCTATTCTACTCGACAGACGCCAAAGTGCAGGCAAATTCAAAGCGCACGGCGACTTGCCCGTTGCAAGTGACTTTGGCCTTGAAAAAAAACGCGTCGGCGAGCCGCTCCGACAAGTCTACCTCGATTTCAATTGACTCTCCCGGCCGCACCATCCGCTTGAAACGGACGTCGTTGGCGCGCGTCGCGACGGGCACGCGTTTCTTGCCCGCGGCGGTATTTGGGTCCGTCGCCATGATGTTCGAAACGAGGATCGCGCCTGCCTGCATGGCCGCTTCGCACAAAATCACTCCGGGCGTGAGCGGGAAATCGGGGAAGTGTCCGGCGTAAAAGAATTCCTGCCCGGTAAAAGTCTTCCGGCAAACAATCCGCCGCTCCGTCCGCTCGACGATCTCATCGACGAACAGAAACGGCTCGCGGTGGGGGATGGCGGAGGTGATGGAGGCGTCCAACATGGGGAAAGTATGAAGTAGAAAGTAGGAATTATGAAGTAGGAAAACTTCGTACCGCATATTTCCTACTTCATACTTCTCCAGCAGTCGCGACCGGCGGCGCGGATTTCAACAAATGTGCATCCACGTCGTTGGCCACGATCACGCCGTAGTTGATCGCGCCGAGCCAGCCGGACATGATGATGCCAACGCTGCCGGCGTGGTACAGCCCGGCGACTTGTTGTGGCAAGGCGCGGCTGACGGCAAGTCCCTCGAATTTCGTGCCGAAGCTCGCGCCGGTGAGGTGCTTCGTGTAGTGCTGAAACGTGATCGGCGTCGAAGCTTCGGCGTGGTCAAGTTTCTCTCTTAGATCCGGCACGTATTTCGAGAGCGCTTCAAGCGTCGTTTCCACGAGGTCGCGCTTGCTCGCCTCGTATTCGTCGGCTGACAGCTTCGCCCAATCGTCGAAAGTCGCGTTTGTGCTCGACACGATCAGCGTCCGGTCACCACCGGGCCGCGTGCGCGGGTAATAAAACGAATAGGTCCGGCTCGTGACGTCGCGGCTCAAGAGGGCTTCCGTTCGAAACAGCGGCGCGGTGGAGCTAAACAGCAGGTCGCCGTTTTCCTCGGAAAGCGTTTCGCCCGGCTTCAGGGCCATGTAAACCTGACAGCTCGAATTATTCAGCCGCACCGCGCGGGCGTCGTCCACGAAGGCGCGATCAAAATGCTGTTCGCCGATGAGATTAAAAATCGTGGCCTTGAGATTCGCGTTGGAAACGATCGCGCGGGTCTTGATCGTGCGACCATTGACGATGACGCCTTCCACGCGCCCGCGGCGGACAACAATTCTTTCCACGTCGCAACGAATCCGCACGTCGACGCCGCTCTTTACCAGTTCCTCATGCATCAATTTCACGAGCCGGTCGGTGCCTCCCTCGAACGTGAACACGCCTTTGGACATGAAGTTCGAGAACACGATGCCATACGCGATCGCCGGGTCTTCCAGCGTCGAGCCATTGGCGTACGTGATCGGCTCCATCAACAAGCGAATCACGTCTTCGCGGCCGGGAAAGAATCTTTCAAAAAGCTGCCCGACCGTCATCTGCTGATCGTCGTAAAAATTCATCCCGCGCGCCGCGTCAAAAAACGCACGCACCGTCTCGCTCGGAATGCCGAACCGGCCCACCAACAAAGATGAAAAGTCATCCCGGTTGAACGTCGTGGTCAGCGAGAACATCGGGTTGTCGAAGCGGATGTTCTTCAATTGCACGATCGAGTCGGCAATTTCCGCGGTCCAATAGCGGCGGCAGCTCTTGATCATGCCGACGGGGAAGCCGTGCAGCGAGATGTCGAAGATATGCCCGCCCGGCCTGCGAAACCAGGTCGCCATGCCGCCGAGCTTATAGTGCTGCTCCAGGAGCAGGACCGAATGGCCCGCCCGCGCGAGCGTGTTCGCGGCAGTCATGCCGGCCAGCCCGCTGCCGATGACGATGCAATCGTATTCGTCTTGCGCGCCGGAGAGGAAGTCACGTGGCATGTGTTAATCAGAAGAGATCAACCACGAAACACATTCGTGTCTTTCGTGGTTTCTTACAAATGCGTTTTCAGGCAGTGGGCATTCGCCATCGCGATTCCGCTGACGATTGCGCCGACGATGCCGACGAACCCCTGGTCGGTGCCGCAGAGGAACAGGTTCTCGAACGCCGTTTTGCCATCGTACCGTTTTTCGGGCGCGCCGTACACTGCTCCGTGCTCGTGCCCGGTGAAGCGCCGGATCGTCATCGGCGTGAACATATCGGTGGCGACGCCGTGCGAACGAAAGTCGGGCACAAATCGGACCGCCGCGGCCTGCACCTCGCGATACCAGCGTTCCTTTTCGCGGACGTAGTCGTCCGGCGACAGCGCCTGCCAGCGGTCGAAATTCGCCAACGCCGTCACGCGCACGATGCCATCATCCAGCGGCTTGTCATAGGCAAAATTATTCGGCGAGCAAATCACGCCGCTGCGCGGATCGACCAGCGCATCCGGGCGTCGCCAATCGAACACGGGCGAATCGTTGAAGAATACGATTGTCTCGCGGTGGTCGATGTCGCATGGCTGCCGATCGAGCACGGATACCGTCTCCACAAAGGACAAGATGCCTGGCGCGGGCGGCGGATTTTTTGGATGTGACGAACAGAGCCGCAGAGTTTCAACGTGCCCAGCGGACGAAAGAACCTGATCGGCCGTCAATTCCTGGCCATCATCCAACACGACGCCGCTAACTCGATCGTTTTCAACGGCCAATCGTAGTACTCCGCTGTTGAGCCGCAGTTCGCCGCCCAATTCCTTGTACCGCCGCACGAGTTTTTTGAGAATTAGCCGCACGCCGGCAAACGGCCGCGCAAACCCTTCCAAAAAGATGCTACGGAACATGATGCAAAACTGGGCCACGTCCATGTCGTGCTCGCGCGCGTTGCCGTAATACATGAGCGGGCACAGCAACATCTCGCGCAGCAACGGCTCCGAGAGGTACCGCGCCAGATACTCACGCGCCGAGCCCGGCGGTCCCCCGACGCCGAGCTTGTCGTAGTCGGGCATCTCCGCGATCAGTCGCCGCAGCCCATCGATTTGTGTCGGAAATCGGTCGGCGACTTCCGAGAGCAGCACGTCGGGATCGTTGGAAAACCGAAGGCTCACGCCGGGGAAAGCGATCCGCGAACCAATTTGAGGTCGCAGCTCAAACTCATCCCACGAGAATCTTTCCAGCACAGTGGGATCCGAAGCTTGGAATTCACGTGACTTGAAGTCGCGGC
>JADMIO011331783.1_pt1 | contig 101651 bp, 86 predicted proteins | sample 8958161 | NCBI WGS metagenome assembly JADMIO01 (sample SAMN16585339, study PRJNA669376) | soil metagenome | isolation source: Crop rotation soil | place: USA: Cullars Rotation, Alabama | collected 2011 | reverse complement strand
GCCGCGACTTCAAGTCACGTGAATTCCAAGCTTCGGATCCCACTGTGCTGGAAAGATTTGCGAGGAGGAAAACCAAAACCGCAAAGTGTAGTTAGACCATGATTGCATTAAATGACGTTCGACTGGAATCTGTGCCCGAATCTCTCAGGGAGATCATCGCCTCTGGCCGAACCAAAGCCGACATCTCCACGGCGGCATCTCAGCTTGCAAAATTGCGCTCTGAGGCTCGGAACCGTCCGCGCCGTATTTTCACTGGCCGCATTGGACGTAAACGCGGCTGGCGCGGAATGAAGGTAGTGTTGCCAGGTGGACACATCGGCGAATTGATAAAGGCTCGGCGCGGAGCGGCATTTGTTGTTTGGAGGGACGAGTTTGCGCTGAATCCGAACCAACACGGCGCTCTTTGGGTGGCCGACCTGAAAAGATTTAAGGTGCCTGCCGCCGTAGTCCTCGGTTCACGCAAACGTGGTGTGAAAGAGCAGCCAAGCGCAAAGAAGGCCAGTGCTGCGCGCATAAATGGAAGGTGCCCGCCTCGATCAGGGTCGCGACCCAGAGGAAGACCAGGTTCTCTGGGCTCTTCCGCTGATAAGTAACGAACGCAGTGACCGTGCGGTTGCGATTCGGCGTTGTCTCCGTCAAAAGAAAATGTTCCACGCACGTATCCTTGACAATCGTGGCTTAGTATATTCTTGATGAAGGCGCACTGGGGAGCACGGGGACGCCGATGCCCGGCGCGTCATTGTTCCACGGTCCACAAGTTCAACATCGGGCGTTCATCGATGTAGCTGTTCCAGCAGGAGCGAGGGCTTGCCGCCATGCAATTGGGTATTCTCCAGGCGGACCCGGAGATCGGCCAATTGTTTCGGCGTGGCATCGCGGATCATGCGGGCGGTCTGACGATGAAACTTCTTCGGCAACCGACACGCCACCGAAATCGCAAGGAAAGCGTCGCGTCGAATGGTTAATTCCTCGATGAGCGCGTCTGTCTTCGGCCCTGGCGGCGCTTCGGTCTGAACGCGTTTCAAAATGTCTGCAAAAAGGTGGAGGATAGTGCCAGGATGGACTTCCGGCTGGTGGCTCAGGTCGTCAATGACTTCTATAGTTTTGTCGAGGGCCTCTATCAGTGACATCCTTGGCTTCACGACTGCAAGTTTTTCGGGCGGTTGACCAGGTTCCGAGTTAGCCAGATGACTACCACATAAATTGTGGGGTTGGTGATCGAGTGCAGTAACCTCCGCATCACCACACGGAATGTGGCGTTCGACAGGAAAGAGAAGTTCGTGCCGTCGTGCGCGGCCCTTTCCAATTGCTCGAATGAAAACGCGCTTTCGCAATCGACAGAGCATAGCTTCAATTCCTCGAACGCTGAGGCCTGTCAATTTAGCCAACCGGCAATTGGAACACTGCGGGAAGCGGTTGATGTGATCGAGCACGACCCGTTCAAGTAAGGACATGTTTGGCAATCGGCTAATCGATGCTGGAATCGAGATAGTAATGTCCTCCAGATTCGTGGTCTTCATGAATCAAATTGTATTACGGCTTCATCGTGTTGTGGTTGAGGGTCGAGCGATCCCTAACAGCCCTGGCAGTCCGGGCAATTTCCCAACCCAATCTCTCAATGAAATGGCGCTCATTGAGACTGCTGATCTTTGAATATACAAATGGTATCACGGTTTACCTGGACTGGTCGGCCTGCCTGGACCGGAGCTTGTTTATCAACTGTTTGCATGGTCCGGGCAGTCCTGGCAGTCCATGGAATCACCGATTATGAGGTCTTCGCCACGGTTCATCGTCGAGATCATCGTATTTCATTTGGGACTTGATCTTAGCCGCCCAGTCCGGGGTCAGCCTAATGCCTCTATATACCCGCTCCCTTTCGCCAATGTTCCACGGACGGCTACTCTTCACTTTACCCGGAAACGCTTTTAACAACAGCCTCCCGAATACTGATTTATGTTCCAGACTCGAAGATAAATCCGTTTCCCGAACAAACAACCGGAAGCCCTTTAAAAGCACGTCCTTGTCTTCCTCGAAGTCTTTACCATCCTTGTCCTTGCCCAACTCGCAACATTTGTTGACGAACATGGTGGCCGGGTCATTGACCAGCGCGAAATCCTCTCTGATCTCGGCAGCATCGTCGGCCTCATCGGGCGGTGCCCATCCACCGATGAGGCGCTGCAATGAGGGCACCATTCGGTGAGTGAAGATGCCGTCGATCTCCTTCGTAATCCTCAGTTGCAGCGAAGGCTCTTCTTTCCGAGGTCGCACAGTCCACGGCACAAACTTCAACCGTTTAAGTTCAGCATCTCCGCCTGACTTAAACCTCGGCAAGTGGTTTGAACAAAAAACCAACTTGGCCATGTAATCTGCCATTGTAAACGGCTTGCCGTAGGGTGACCTTGCCTCCAGGCTTTCTCCACCGATGATCTGCTTGAACCTGCTGGAACGAGTAAGTTCATCAGCGTCCAGCTCTCCACCAATGTTCAGCAGGGCGTTGTGAAGCCTTGGTATCGAGTAGCCTTTTTCGTCGCAGAGATCAGCAAGGGATAAGCTTTTTGACAGGTCTTTGCCGAACACATTGCGAATGCCATAATACCAAATGGTCGTCTTACCTGTTGTCGTTGGGCCGTAGTTTATTAAGGCAACCCGATACCGTAAGTCAGGATAAAGGCAATAGCCGAACCACCAGCGAAGTATTTCCCTGTTTGTCTCCAAGGGTTGCGCTTCTAAAAAAACGACATCGAAGACATCACATTCGGCTCCGGGGTCGTAGGCGGCGAGCAGTTGCCCGCTGAACCATTCCTTACGCCAGTCATACGGCATCAGCTCGACCCTGTCCACGGTGACCCGCAACAGGCCATTTCGGCAGTTTACGATGACTGCCTGCTGGCTATCATCTTCCCAAATGCAGGCTTTCTTTAGCCTGCCAGGCGGCACTTGGCACTCGTTAGCAAATGTGTCCAGCAGCAGATCAGTATTACGTGCATTGCGGTTTTCATAGGGACAGCAGCTTTGGGCTAGACCAGCGTAATCAGCGCGCTCAGTGACTTGCCAGACCCCTCTATGGTCCTGGGAGTGCCAGAGAGTATTGCAGGTCACAATCGGCGTCATCCTCGTCTTAAATTCCTCGACCGCGTCCATGATGCACCATTTTTCTTTTGAGTCCTTGCATGATGCCTGGATAGCCTCCACGGCCTCTCCATTGTAGCCCTGCTTCCTCGCTTCGTTTACAACCGTTACCGTTGCCGCCATACTCGGCGTGGCATTGTCCCACGCGCAGGTATTTGTCCCGGACCAGGGTAGGAACAAGTCCTTTCCGCCGTCACCGAACACTTGCTTGACTGCTTGGGCGACAAACGTGACAGTGTTTGCATTGACGGTCAGGTGTTTGAGCGCGGTTCGCAGCTCAAGCGGGCTGACTGGTTTCGTTCTCACGGCGCTGTCATTACCAGCGCCGTTTTCGTTCTCATTCGTCGTTCTCATAATCATCGTCTTCGATCTTCCAACCATCGCGCCCGGCCACGGACAGAATGTCGTCTCGGCTGCATCCTGCTATGCAACAGAAACCCCAGGTTCGCTTCCAGATTCGGAGATTGTCGTGCGCAGTATCCTTACGGCGTTGCGCACAGCACGGGCACTGGGCATCGAGGTGCGCGCCAGAATCGCGCATGAATTTTATTCGGCCCAAGTCCAAGGCACAGGCTGATTGATCCTGGTAAATGCGGCGCTTTTCCGGCTCCCGTTCCGGTTTTATTTCGTCCCAATGCCATGGCGGAGCAAAGTCCTCGATGGTTATGATTGGGACCATTCCCGGATTTTCAATACGGTAAGAAATTCCGCTTGGATGTAACCCTGAGACGGTTTGCAAGCATTTGCCTAGTCGCAGTTCCCCCACATTATCGTGGCGATTGTTCGCAGTGATTCGGTGGACCTTGGCGTTGTATGCGCCTCGAACCCGGAACAGAGTCGCTGTGCCCCGTCTGCCGTGGATGCGCATGGCGCGCCTAGCCCATGTGTTCAGCTTCAGCACTCGCTCCAGTTCACCGGCGAGGTCGAGGTCTAAGCTGCACAAATGGTCGCTGACCGGACCGCCTGCAAAGGCGATGGAATGATGATCAAGCACCCGTTCGTATTCTCCCCACTGCTTCATCCATTTTGGTCCTAAATCAAAATACCTTTTCACTGGGGGGCGCTTGAGACCCCAAACCAGCGGCACCAGCACTGCCTCTGGCAACAGCAGTTGGATTTCATCGGCCCGGCCAGGCCGTGGCATCTGGCCTTGGGAAGCCAATGCCATGTTCGCGAAGATGCGAATGTGCTCATCCTGAGTCACATGAACAGAAAAGGTTTTGCCCCAAACAGGTTTGCGGTCAGACGTTTTCCCTGTTTGTTTGAAATGGAGACCGTGCTCATCTCTGGTCACGGACCATATCTGTCCGGCGAAGACGCTAGGATCGACACCGCGAAAAGCGGCCAGAGCCTCTCGCCAGTTTACGGTCAAGAAGCGTATCCCACTGTCGAAAGGACGACCATCGCGGGCAATGGGCAACACTTCAAGCTTCGCGCTGAAGGTCGGTCCCAATATCGAGGTCAATGTATTTCGCCAGTCAACGGTGATTGGCATTCCTCGCTTCCAAGTCGGCCTTAACTTCGCCAACACTTCACACACCGCACAAGGAGCTTTACCCGCGATCTCGACATCTGATAGTTGTGGACATAGGACACGGTAAGGCCGGAATGTTGTGAACGCTGGTTTGATTCTTTCCCCATTTTGCACATTTAACCAGCACCCAATCCAATTATGGTGGGCTATACGGCGCTCGGACAGGTGATTGCCAGTCCACGGGGAAAGCAATAAATCCCAAGATTCAAATTTATCAATCCTGAGCGGTTCGTTCTTGATGCTCCAAATTGAATCAACTGAGCCAGGTCCGGCGACTGGCCTTCTATCTTCTCGGTCATAATCAGAAGTCGCTTGAACTTGGGAGATCATGGGACAAGAAGCGGGCTGATGGAAATGGAGCAGATCATCAGGGCCAGCACGAAGGAACTGGCTCGCGTTGATTGAATCTGTGTTTTTGTCATTGTTTCAATGTGTTGACTGGCTCGTCACCGTGTCGAAGCCGGGGGAGGCGGTAACGGCGGACCGCTAGGTAGGGTTGGTGGACGTGTGGGCCGTGGCTGGCCCGCTAAGAGCGGAATGGGCGCAGGTGGCGTGCTCGCCAGGCGAGGCGGCCCCTCCAAGTCACGAACATGATTTAGGAAAGGTGGGCCTTGTATTAATCGGCACGTCGCAGCATCACCGCGAACAAACGATACCTCACCATTCGGCGGCGTGATTATGGCATCACTACTGGCCTCGTTTGACTTTTCAGGAGATTCGGATAATAATTTCATCGTCTCGGATAATTCTCGGCGCGTTACTGGTTGCACGGCGGCGCGCCTTTTATTTTTTACTAACAGGGGGCTGTCTCTCTTCCAAATTCGTAAGGTAGGCGTGAGAAGTAGTCTTCCACGGCCAGCCTGTCATAGAAAATTCGCGCACCTTTGCCGTTTCCGCGCACGCGGAGGTGAGGAATCCCAGCGTGCTGGAGCATTCTTCTGATCGTCAGAGAGCAAGGCAACGGAGAGAGATAACGTGGCATGACCGTGGCCATCAGGGCCTGCAACCCCAAGTAGCGCGGCATTTCTTTGTTTCCATTTTCAATCATAGTTTTCTCTTACTTTTATCTACAGAATGCTTTTCTCACACGTCTCCCCAATGCGCAATGATACTTTTTTTTGTAAACTTTTTTTATCCGTTTCCCCATTGATTTTTAATTGCGGATGATTAAAAAAAGTTTGCGCCTTTGTTCTTTTTGGCTTCCCTTGGACTGGATCGTATGACAATTCAATACCGCCGAAGCCCGACCCTCAATTCCATTCCCTGACCAACCGCCGAATTAATTCACCTATGCCTACAGGCTCAATGTTCAAACAAGGCTTTGAAGTATTGATGCAGCAGTTTGGAGAACCTATCCTCGTTCATCGTGATTTTGGCAAACCTCAACAAAACTCCGCAACATATCGGGGAATGAAAAATAACGAGAAGAACAACCGCAACAAGATCATGTTTCAGTTTCCTGAAGCTGTCGATGTGCGCGTGGGGGACGTTCTTCAGCAGAAGGCTGCGAGAGATTTGTGGGAGGTTTATGAGCTTGAGGACCACGTTGTGAGCGGCACTTTCATAAACTTGAACGCATGGGTGCATAAGAAGGAAGGCATGATAGGGCGACAAAGCTCCGCCAGGCCCAATGTGATCATTGGAGGCGACTTGAACGTGGGAGACAAATACATCGCCGACCAGGCAGGCGCGATGGGGCCGAAAGCTCATGCACACGCCATAAGCTTTCACCAAATCAAAGCAAAGCAGCTTGGTCAAATCGACATGCGTGTGCTGGCAACCGAACTAGCATCTCTTCGGCGTGAAATGCGACAGACTGCACAGGAAGCAGAACAGGACATCGCTACGGGAGAAATTGCCGCTGCCGAGACAGCAGCGCATAAAGGGGATACGGAGGGTGTGCTGCTTCACTTGAAGAACGCAGGCAAGTGGGCATTTGATGTCGCAACGAAGATTGGCGTCAGCGTGGCGTCGGAGGCGATCAAAAAGTCAGCGGGATTATGAAGGTCAAAGCGAGCAAAATCGTTGCTGCGGTTTGACCACATCCTTGGTCACAACACAACTCGTTGAGCACTTCGTGGCCGGAGATTTGACTCCTCAACTCCAACGAAATCGTTAGAGACCTACCATGTCATTTCCGGCGCAAAGTGGAGAACACTTCCCTTTCTGAAAACTGTCCTGACATTGACCATTTTTCACCTTGCGAGATGATCAAAAAGGGGTATCGTTGTCGGCTTGTAAAATTCGCAAAAAGACTATGAAAATCAATGGTTCTCATCGGTCTTCCAAAGGCGATTGCGCGGTTAGCTCAGTGGTAGAGCACTTCCTTGACACGGAAGGGGTCAGAGGTTCAAACCCTCTATCGCGCACCATTTTAAATGGCAAAGGCACGGCTGAAGTATCTGGCGTCTCTTATTCGTGGGTCGAGGCGCGTAATTTACCCCGCTGCTGCCACTTGCTGAGACAGGCTTGCAGCTCTTGAGTCATCGGTACTTTTCCACTGACGTCCTTCCCTGGTGCGTTTGCTTCCTGCACCCGGCTTATTTCGGCCAGCAGCTGCGCCGGACTAAACGGCTTGATTAAGAATCCAGCCGCCCCCAATGCTTTAGTTTGTTTCTGGACAGGAGCATCGTTCGTTGCGCTGATAACGAGAACTGGGATTGAGCTCGTGCTCTCTTGCGATTTAAGTAGCCGCAATAAAGCCAAACCATCAATTTTGGGCATCATGAGATCCAAAATGATGACCTCCGGCGTCTCTTTCATAATCAGCTCGAACGCATCGGCCCCATTTTCCGCCAGGATGGTCTCGAAACCTGCTCTCTCCAGATGCGGTGTCAGCAGGCGCCGGATCAATAATTCGTCATCGGCCAACAATAACATTCTTCTACTCGTCGCATCATCTCCCATAACCTCAGACTCTATGTGTCAGCAATAAGCATGCGCTAGCCAACTGGGATACGAGAAACTCCTTTGAAAGCACTGTTTTCAGGGAATCCCCGGGTGCTTCTTCCCGGTAAACCCGGCTCCGAGTCCAACCTGAATTCCAACAATGAGACACGTGTGTTTACTTTAGGGACTTACTCCACTTCGGAGCACCGGCATCTCGTCGGCAGGAACGCTTTCAAAACCAACCGGCAAGATGCGAGTGCTCCCCGTAATGCCCTGCATCCCGTCGCGTCCCGGCAACCCCGGGAACCGGCTTGACTGCCTAACCTAACCGCTTTAGCCTCAAGGATGGCAAACACCTCAGGGAAAAGAACGAAGCGGGCAGCGCTGATGCTTGGTGTCGGATTGGATAACGACGGCCACAAGCGTTTAACGACCGGCCCGAATTTCGTTTTGGCAGGCGGTTCCCAGCAGACCCATGAGGTAATGATTGAAAAGGTTATTAAAATCAATGAGAAGCTCGCAGCCGCCGGCAAACGCCTTGAAGAAGTAAGCCACGAGCAGTTTCGTGATATCGCTCACTCCGTCGGCCTTTCCAGCCCCGACTCGAATTAACTATATAGGGGCGTCATTCTTGACGGACGGGAGCTGCCCGGTTACCGTACCGTGGTATTACGCAAAGTGATGCAACATGGACGAGCATCCCTATTTATTAATTTTCATTCTGATGAGCGGCGCAATCGTTTTTGCGTTGTTTCCCTTGATTCTGGCCAGGTTGTGGGCGCTTAAGTTCTCCCCTCGTAAGCCTGGCAAAGATAAAAATTCCATTTATGAATGTGGCCTTGAATCAAAGGGCGATGCGTGGATCCATTTCCGCTCGGAGTACTACCTCTATGCCATCATATTTTTGATTTTTGATGTCGAGACCATTTTCCTGTTGCCGTTCGCTGTCGCTTTCACCCATCTAAGCGCGGGGGCGTTTGTGGCGATGGCGTTGTTTTTGTTTTTGTTGGTCGAAGGTTTGGTTTGGGCCTGGCAAAAGGGTGTCCTGGTGTGGAGATGAACAGGATGTCATTGGAAGACAAACTACCAAGGTTTGCGCAGCTCACACGGCGCGCACGGAGTGATGCCCCTTACGGAGGGGAACAACCAGCTTGGAACGGCAGAGAATGATTGACTCGGGCTTAAAAAGTGAACTGCGAAAGCAAGGTGTTTTCACCACCAGTTTTGAAGAGCTGTACAACTGGGGACGCAAGAACTCCATATGGCCTCTGGGATTCGGCCTTGCCTGTTGCGCCATTGAGATGATTGCCACTTCGATGGCGCGGTGGGATTTAGCCAGGTTCGGCGCCGAAGTGTTTCGGCCTTCGCCACGTCAGGCAGACCTGATGATCGTTGCGGGGACGGTGACCAAGAAGATGGCGCCACAGGTGGTCCGGTTATACAACCAAATGCCGGAACCCAAGTACGTGATTGCGATGGGCGCGTGTGCCATTTCCGGCGGTCCGTTTAAGCAGGGTTATAACGTGTTGAAAGGAATTGACCGTTACATCCCGGTAGAAGTTCATATTCCCGGGTGTCCGCCCAGACCGGAAGCGTTGTTGCATGCTTTTATGACTCTGCAAGAAAAAATCGATGCACAAGCCTTAACCGGCCCTGAGCGTCCGCGTCATCTGGTTGCAGAAAAGCCGAGCGAATTCCCGGTACCGGAGTACGGCGACCGCGACCTGGTTCCTCCCAACAACCCAGCTGTATGGCAACCGCCGGTGTTGGCCCGCTAGCCGGCCTTGGTCGAAGTGCCAAATAAGATAATGTTGGAATCTGCAGAACAAATCAAAGCTCGCCTTGAAGGCGCAATGCCCGGAATCAAGCTGGAATTGATTTTGAATGGCAGCCCTTCAGCGCAGCACTCCTTACTGCTCAAAAGTGGAGATGCTTTGGAACTGGCGAGATTCTTGCGCGACGATCCAGCGCTGCGACTGGATTATGCCTCGAATGTAACAGGCGTGGATTGGCTGGACACAGTTTTAAAAAAGGTGGTGAAGGTAAAACAGAGCGTCGACGGAGTGGAAAAGGAAGTGGATCAGACGGTGGAAGAGAAAAAACCGGGGTATCTCGAGGCAGTTTACCATCTCTATTCAATGGAGTTGAAGCACGGTCCGGTGATTCTGCGCATGCGCACGGGCAATCGCACCGATGACACACACCTTCCTTCACTAACGCCGATATGGCGAGGTTGCGAATTCCAGGAACGTGAAATTTTTGATCTCTACGGGATCATTTTTGAAGGCCACCCGGACTTGCGACGCATTCTGATGTGGGATGGTTTTAAGGATTTTCCCATGAGGAAAGATTACGTCGAACCGGATGATTATGAGTATGAGCCCACAGCGCATGACGAGGTGCTGGAAAAAGCAAAGCGTCACAAGTCGCAGGAGTTAAGCGCTTCATGAATTCTGATTTGGTTACCTCCGCTCCGAAGCCTTTCGAGTTGATTCCGAAGAACAGCGCTTCGGGGGAAGTCCCGGGTGATTTGCTGGAAGTCTCAATGGGACCGCAACACCCTTCCACGCACGGGGTTTTCCGAATGGACGTGGTTTTGGACGGAGAGCGTGTGGTAAAGCTCAAACCGGTATTTGGCTATCTGCATCGCAACCATGAAAAGATTGGTGAGAATACCACGTACCTCGCCTCGATGCCTTATACCGATCGGCTCGATTACTTTTGTTCTCTGACGAACAACTGGGCTTACGCATTGGCGGTTGAAAAGCTCGCCGGACTGCAGGTGCCTGAACGCGCTGAATACATACGAGTCATCACAGCGGAGCTAACACGCTTGCAGAATCATACTTGTCTTGCGGGATTTTTGCTCCAGGACATGGGTGCTTCCGGAACGCCGCTGATGTACGCCTTCCGGGAGCGGGAACGGATTTTGGACCTGTTTGAATCACTGACGGGTGCGAGGATGATGTGCAACTACATGCGCTTTGGAGGGTGTCGCTGCGATTTGCCCCCTGGCTGGCTGGAACAGGCCAGGGAAGTGGTGGCGAATTTTCCTAAATTCCTGGATGAATTCGAGGCATTGCTGAACGAGAACGAAGTCCTCATGAGCCGCACTCAAGGTGTGGGTGTGGTGCCAAAAGCTCTGGCGATCAACGCGAGTATCACAGGCCCCATGCTTCGAGCTGCTGGTGTTAATTATGATCTTCGGAAGGTAGACAACTACGGCATCTACAGCCGGTTCAAATTCCGCGTGCCTCTGGGAGAACATGGGGATATTTACGATCGCTATATGGTGCGAGTATTGGAGATGCACGAATCCGTGGGGATTCTTGAGCAAGCCCTGAGAGACATTCCGGGCGGGCCTATAACGGATCCAAAAGCGAAGATACGTGGGTTTAGGCCCAAAGCAGGCGAAGCTTATGCTCGAATCGAAGCGCCCAAAGGTGAGCTTGGTTTTTATTTGATCAGCGATGGTTCACCAAATCCCTATCGGTACCGGGTACGGCCACCCAGTTTCATCAATTTGACTGTTCTGGAAGACATGTGCCTGGGGCATCTTGTGGGGGATGTGGTGGTGATCCTCGGCAGCGTCGACATTGTTTTGGGTGAAGTGGACAGATAAGGATCGAAATGAGAAATGGGATCGCTTACATTTTGAATCTCGTTAGTATACTATGCTAGGCAAAGGCATTATAAAAGGACTGGCGGAGACAGCGCGTAATTTCGTTGGAAGCTACGTGGACGAAGAGCGTCTCACCACCGTTCAGTATCCTGAAGAGCGATTACCTCAGAAAGAGGCGGCGCGAAATTTTCCATTTCTGGTCTACGATGGAACCGATTCGGAAGCAGGCTTGAGATGTGTGGCTTGCCAGATTTGCGAAAAGGAATGTCCTCCTCAGTGCATCTATATCACCAAGAGCAAGGACCGAAAGCCGGACCACGCGGGAAAGCCGCAATTCTATCCGGCCGTTTTCGACATCGACATTTCGGTATGCATGAGTTGCCAGATTTGTGTCGAGGTCTGCCCCTTCGATGCCATCAAGATGGACACCGAATTTGAGCTAAGCACGACGGATCGGTTTGGCGGTTTGCTGCAACGCAAAAGCGAACTGGCGAAGTCAAATGTCTACTTTCGGAAGCTGCATCCCACCGACGCAGCAGAGGCAGACGCGCGGTTGGCCGCTGAACGAGCGAAGGCTGAGGCGAAAGCAAAAGCGGATGCCGAGGCCAAAGCCAAAGCTGCCGCAACTCCGAAACCTGCCGCATCGCCTGCTCAACCAGCGCCTTTGGCACCCGTTGCAGCCAAGTGATGGAACAACTACCCATCACGGTAAAAATTTCGCTGGTGAGCCTCGCGCCCGCGCTGTATCAACCCTTGGTTTCGGCGATACTTTCAACCACGGCAATCATCATTGTTTTTGCCTCATTATTTGCAATAACTACAGTGCTTGAACGCAAAGGCCTGGGCCGGATTCAGAATCGCTACGGGCCAAATCGCGTGGGTCCATTCGGTTTTCTTCAGCCAGCGGCTGATGGAATCAAAGCTCTGATAAAAGAGGATATTGTCCCGCGTGCATCAGATGGCGTGGTTCACTTTCTAGCACCCCTCGTGCTGGTAGCGCCAGTGTTCCTGGCCCTCGCCGTGATACCCATGGGTCGAAACCTTGTCGCGCTGGACATCGGGGCTGGGGTCCTGTTTTTCTTTGCCGTCGGAGCAGCAACCGAGCTCTCAGTTTTCATGGCGGGATGGTCCAGCAGAAATAAGTATTCGCTCCTGGGTGCAATGCGCGCGATCGCGCAAATGGTCAGCTACGAAGTCCCGCTGATTCTTTCGTCCGTCAGCGTGATCATGCTCGCAGGGTCGCTTTCAACGGTGAAAATAGTGGAGGCGCAGGCAGGCGGGTTGGGCAACTGGTTCGTGTTGACCCCCTGGGGATTTGCCGGATTTGTTCTGTTCATGATAGCGGCCGCAGCCGAATCAAATCGCTCCCCCTTTGACCTGCCGGAAGGCGAGTCTGAAATCATTGCTGGATATTACATCGAGTATTCCGGGTTTAAATTCGCCCTGTTTTTTCTCGGAGAATACATTGGGATGTTTGCCGTAAGCGGCATGGCCATCACTCTCTTTCTTGGAGGTTGGCATTCCCCGTTTGGATTTTTGGAGTGGATACCATCCTACGTCTGGTTTTTTGGAAAATTATTGGCGCTGATCGCTGGTTTTATTTGGGTCCGCGGCACCTTGCCGAGGTTGAGAATGGATCAGCTGATGAACTTTGCCTGGAAGTTCATGCTCCCGATGGCGCTGATTAACTTGCTTGCAGCCGGATTTTGGCATTTCCTTGGTGCGGGTCTCGCGCGTTGGCTGCTCTGCTCTCTGCTTGTGCTGGGCTCCTACGTTCTTCTTGGACGAGCGTTGTTCCAATCAAACCAGTTTGGCAAGCGAACCTATAAATATGCGGAATAGAATTTCCTGGACGGTCCGAGCATTTAAAACAGAAGTGGAAGTCTCGCGGGGATAACCATGCTTCCAGTTTTTGTCATCTTGGCTTTGGTCACCGTTGCGGGATCAATCGCGGCGTTAAGTTTTCGTAATCTGGTTCACTGTGCGCTTTCACTTACCGTCGCCTTGGCAGGGCTCGCCGCTTTGTACCTGCAACTGGGCTCACAGTTCATTGGTTTTGCTCAAATCCTCGTTTATGTGGGCGCGGTAGCCATTCTGATCGTATTTGCCATATTGCTGACACGTGGCAGTGAAGATTCTGAACAATCGATAGTATCTTCCTCATGGGGATGGGGTATCGCAGTCGCGGCGGCTGTTTTCGTCGTGCTTGCGGGGACTTTCCTGCGTAGTTCGCTTTCGCATCAAACTTTGGCTGAAAAATCCGAGGTTCCGATTCAACGTCTCGGTGAGCAACTCATGACAAAATATCTCTTGCCGTTGGAGGTCATCGGGCTGCTGCTCACAGCGGCCTTAATTGGGGCGGTGATTATTGCAATGCAAGAGAAAGAAGTGAAGCAGGTCGTTCCAAAACACGATCAATGACTCCCCTTCACTATTACCTGGTGTTGAGTTCATTGCTCTTTTCAATCGGGCTGGCAGGTGCTCTCTCTCGTCGAAATGCCATCATTGTGCTGATTGGCATTGAACTGATGTTGAACGCGGCCAATCTCAACTTCATTGCGTTCTGGCGATATAGCCCAAACCCTGACGCGTTGGTTGGTGTCCTGTTCGTCATGTTTTCAATTGGAATAGCCGCAGCGGAAGCGGCGGTTGGCCTGGCGCTGATCATTTCCATTTATCGACATTACAAGACGGCGAATGTCGATGAGCTCAACTCCATGAAAGGTTGAATGAGTTGGATCGTCCCCAATCTTTGGCTCATACCTGCGTTGCCACTGCTGGCCGCAGCCGTGAGCGCTTTGGCTCCGCAGCGTTGCCGAAAATTGGCCGCAGTTCTTGCAATCAGTTCAATGTCTACCGCGCTGGTGCTCTCTTGTGTGGCGTTTGTCCAGGTTTTGCAGCGCCATGGATCTTCAGCTTTACCGCAGCACTTTAATTTCCCCTGGTTCCAATTTGGCGATACCTGGCTTAAGTTGGGGTGGGTTCTGGATCCGCTTACCGCGACGATGCTCGTAATGGTTTGTTTCGTTGGTCTTCTCATCTTTATTTACAGCGCAGGTTACATGGCCCATGACCAGAATTTCACGCGGTTCTTTTGTTTCCTGTCTTTGTTTGCCGCGGCCATGCTTGGCGTGGTGATTGCCAACAACCTGCTCCTGCTCTTCATGTGTTGGGAGTTGGTCGGACTTACCTCTTACCTGTTGATAGGCTTTTGGTATCAAAAACCAGCGGCAGCAGCCGCCGCAAAAAAAGCCTTCGTCACCACGCGCATAGGCGACATGGCGTTTCTGATCGGAATGGTTTGGCTTTTCTCACAAACCGGTACGCTGTTGTTTTATGATGGGGGCAAGGGCTGTCTCGAGCAGGGCGCTTTGGCAAAAATGATTGCGCAGACCACCTCGGCCGGTATGGCAGTCTCGACCGCGATTGCTCTTTTAATCTTTTGCGGAGCTGTGGGAAAATCGGGCCAGGTACCGCTGCATGTTTGGTTGCCGGATGCCATGGAAGGACCGACTCCCGTGAGTGCGCTAATTCATGCCGCCACCATGGTAGCGGCGGGGGTGTTCCTGGTCGCGCGAGTTTATCCGCTGATGGCCGTTCACGGCCCAGGTGGGGGCGAAGTGAGTTCCGCGTTACAAGTCGTGACCTGGGTGGGAGCGATCACAGCCGTATTTGCCGCAACGATTGCTGTGGCGCAAAACGATATTAAACGCATTCTCGCATATTCGACAGTATCACAGCTCGGTTTCATGATGATCGGGTTGGGCGTTGGAGGTGTAGCTGTTGGAATGTTTCATCTGATTACGCACGCTTTCTTCAAAGCATTACTCTTCATGGGCGCCGGTTCCGTGATCCACGGTTGCCATGAGGAACAGGACATTCGCAACATGGGCGGATTGCGCAATTTAATGCCGGTGACATTCGCCACCTATGCAATCGGCATGCTGGCCTTGAGCGGCTTTCCGCTCTTCTTCTCCGGGTTCTGGAGCAAGGACGCGATTCTCCACGAGGCCCATCATTGGCGCATTTCACACTGGCCATTTTACTTAGGCCTTATTGGCGCGCTTCTCACTGCTTTTTACATGACGCGCCAGGTGCTTTATGTGTTCTTTGGAACGTGTCGTTTGGCGTCACATCAAACTGCCACCGGAGGGCACGAGGAGAAAACTTCGCATGAAACGTCTCGAGCGCCCTCGGCTGCCGTGACCCCACATGAGAGTCCTTCCTTGATGACAATTCCTCTGATCATCCTTGCGGCCTGTTCTATCCTCTTAGGTTTTATCGGCACTCCGGCCTGGCCGTGGTTCCAGGGTTTTCTTTCAGGAGATTCAGCTCACGTTGAGTTGGGGAAACTGTTCGAAAGCGAAGTGATGCGTACGCTTTTGCTTTCGACGGCCATTGTGGCGGTCGGAATAGGACTGGGTTGGTGGTTGTACGGTCGCAAACCTGTTCCCGAAGCGAATGAGCCGGATGTGCTCGAGCGAATGCGACCCGATCTTTTTGCTCTTTTCCAGAGAAAATATTTCGTCGATAAACTTTATGAACACTCCATCATTCGCCTCAACGCCTGGTGGGCTCGGACCTGCAATTGGCTGGATGAGATAATTTGGAACGGAGTGGTTCAGTTCGTCTCTTACCTCGTCATTGGAGTATCATGGCTCAACCGGTTCTTCGATGAATATGTCGTGAACAAATCTTTCGACGAAGGATGCCGGCGCATTGCCGACAGTGGAGGGGTAATTTCGCGCCTCCAGAATGGCAAAATTCAAAACTATCTCCGGGTAATAGGCATAGCTCTGACGGTGTTGGTCCTATTCTTGATTTGGGGGTGCCGCGGGTCATGACCGATTTTCCGATAATCACCGTTCTCACTTTCTTGCCGCTCATAGGTGGGCTGCTTGTGATTGGCTTACCTGCAGAGAGAAGAAATACGGCGCGTTTATTTTCGCTTTCTTTCGCCTTGGCAGCGCTGGCTTTGGCTGTGTTGCTTTGGACACAATTCAAACCTTCGTTGGGAGAGATGCAGTTCGAAGAACAACATACATGGATTCCCACGCTCGGAGTTCAATATCACGTCGCCGTGGATGGACTGGGGCTGCTGATGGTGCTGCTCTCGGCAATCGTTGTGCCCATGGCAATGCTGGCTTCGTGGGGAATCGCCGAGCGCGTCCGAGTATATTACGCTTTAATTCTGTTCCTGCAGGCCGGATTGTTCGGAACGTTCACAGCGCTGAATTTTTTTCACTGGTTTCTCTATTGGGAGCTCAGCCTGATCCCCGCATTTTTCCTGGTAAAACTTTGGGGAGGGGCGTTGCGCACCCTGGCGGCCACACAATTTTTTATCTACACAATGGTTGGGAGCATTGCTTTGTTAGTTGCTTTTGTCGCCATCTATCTCTCCACCGGCAAATTTGATTTTACCGAACTGGCAGAAATGGGAAGGAACGGCACGCTGGCTTCAGCGCTTTCGGTGAAGTTGGGTTGGTTTCAACTCACGACGACTCAGTTGGCTGGCCTAATTTTTGCCGGTGTGTTTCTGGGGTTTGCTGTAAAAGTTCCTCTCATTCCATTTCATACCTGGTTGCCGGTAGCGTACGCGGAAGCACCCACAGGGACGACAATGCTTTTGACAGGGCTCATGTCGAAAATGGGTGTTTACGGTTGTTTACGAATTCTCCTGCCGATTTTCCCGGAGCAAATGCGTCAAGCCTCCACGCTACTCCTGGTTCTGGCTGTCCTTACCATTGTTTTATCTGCCAGCGCAGCGTTCGCCCAACGCGACCTCAAACGGATGCTTGCGTATTCCTCTATCAATCATCTTGGTTACTGTCTGCTCGGGATTTTCGCGGTCATCCAGGTGAACAACGGCGAGAGCTCGTCGCAGCTCGAAAGGGCTGCCGCCTTCAACGGTGTGTTTCTTCAAATGTTCAATCACGGCTTAACCGCAGCAACACTGTTCTGGTTCGTCGGATTTTTGGAGCGCAGAACGGGAGGATTGCGCGGGCTCGATGATTTTGGCGGTCTGCGGAAAAGAACACCGGTATTTTGTGGTTTGATGGGCATCGCATTATTCTCCTCGCTTGGACTGCCAGGTCTCAACGGCTTTATTGGCGAATTTCTCATCTTCAAAGGAGCCTACCCCCTGGCAACCTGGGCCACAGCTGTATCGGTCATTGGGCTTTTGGTGACGGCTATTTTTATTCTGACGATTCTCCAACGAGTGTTCAATGGTCCGCTTAACGAAAGATGGTCCGCCATGCCAGACCTGACATTGACCGAGAGAGTTGCGGTTGTCCCAGCCATTGGATTGATGTTTGTTCTCGGCCTGTATCCGCAACTCCTTTTAGGAACGATCAACAGCACCGCGGTACGAATGGTCAAACAGCTCACTCTTTAATCATTATGGAAGCAAAACCCTGCAAACAATTGACCTCAGTAAATTGGATATCAGTCGATAGCATTACGGACCAGTCCTAATGCTCGCCTGGACCATTTACATCTCTTTCATCGGGGCGGCGGCTTTGATGCTGTTACCCCGGAACAATGCAGCCGCTGCTCGCACCGTTGCGATGGTCGCAGCCCTGGCGGGGTTTTGCTTTGCTGTAGGGGGCGCATTTGAAGTTCACGGCGGAGAAATCAAAACGCTCGCGAACTATGCCTGGGTGCCCGCGCTTGGAATCAATTACCATCTGGCCGCTGACGGAATCACGGTAACTCTTGTGTTGCTGACGGGATTGGCTGCGATTGCGGGCATTCTCTTTTCCTGGAACATCGCCCATCGGGCAAACGAATTCTTTGCACTGTACCTGGCGCTCATTGGTGGCGTGTATGGAGTATTTCTAAGCTTCGATTTGTTCTTGCTGTTTGTGTTTTACGAAATCGCGATCATACCAAAATATTTTATCATCGCGATTTGGGGTTCTACCCGGCGTGAGTATGGCGCGATGAAACTGGCGCTCTATTCGTTCGTTGGCAGCGCGATGGTGCTGATTGGGTTGATCGCAGCCTATGTTGTTGCCGGCTCAAAAACGATGAGCCTGATTGAGCTGGCAAAGTTCCAATTCCCACTAGGATTTCAAATGTGGGCTTTCCCCCTGGTGTTTGTTGGTTTTGCAATTCTGGCTGGGCTCTGGCCGTTTCATACCTGGGCGCCGACCGGGCACGTGGCAGCGCCGACCGCTGCTTCGATGTTACTCGCTGGAGTAGTGATGAAACTTGGCGCTTACGGATGTCTGAGGGTTGCAATGACATTATTTCCGCAAGGGCTCGAACCCTGGTCGCTGGATACGTATGCGCCAAATCTCTTCCATGCCATCTCCACTCACTCCTTGCTGCAGAACCTGCAATGGGGACTGCATTTGGCCGGATTCGAATCCTGGCGCGACGTCTTCAGCGTTCTGTCTGTCATTGGAATTGTCTTTGGCGCAACCGTGGCTTTGGTGCAAAAAGATTTCAAATTTGTCATCGGCTACTCGAGCGTGAGCCACATGGGTTTTGTTTTGCTGGGTTTGATGACCTTGAACCTGACTGGGTTGAATGGCGCGGTCCTGCAGATGTTTTCCCATGGCATCATCGCGGGTTTGCTTTTTGCAGTGGTGGGCCGAATGGTTTATGACCGAACCCACACGCGCCAGTTGAGCGAACTTCAAGGCTTCAATCTCGAGCGAGCACTTCCGTTTGCGGCGATTGCTTTTACAATCGCAAGCGTTGCCTCCATGGGGTTGCCGGGCTTTAGCGGCTTTGTCGCGGAGCTCCAGGTTCTGGTGGGCGCATGGCATGTGTCCTCAACTTTGGCTGTCGTCGCAGGTTTGGGGATCCTCATCGGGGTCGCATATACGTTGCGCGTCTTGCAACAAGCATTTTTCTCCGAACAAAAGGCAGGCAGTGGGACTACCGGTCATGGAAGCGCACACGCTAAGTTTGACCCGATCAGCGTCCCGGAACGTCTCGGCGCTGTGCTCTTGATTGGCGCGTCGTTGGTGATTGGACTTTACCCCCGGTTACTCCTCGATTTGATAGCGCCTAGCTTCCATACGGCTTTGTTCGACGGCTTAAGAAGGGTAGGGGGGATGTGAACGGGACGAACTATTTCGAACTGCTCAAGCTTGCCGCTCCGGAGTTGCTGGTGGTTGTGGCGGCATTCACCGTCCTGGCCGCGGACTTGATAACCATGCGCGAGCTGGAGTTGCGGTTCCGTCTCCTGATTGGAGCGCTGATTTCATGTGTGGGTTGTGTTGCAGCAATCGCGTGGATGCTGGTGCTGCCTGAGCACGCGAATATTCATGGCATGCTGGTAATCGATCCCCTTACCCAGTTGGTCAAAGTGGGAGTCCTGGTCCTGGCTATCTTCACCTTGTTAATCTCAGTCGAGACCAGCTTCACCACACATGTCGGCGAATATTTTGCCCTGATTCTGCTTGCAGCAGTGGGAATGATGTTCCTGATCAGTTCAGAAGATATTTTGATGATCTTCATCTCGCTGGAGTTAACCAGTTTGTCGCTCTATATCCTGACCGCATTCAACAAGCGCAACATCAAATCAGCCGAAGCGGCTTTGAAATATTTTCTATTCGGCGGCATGTCGGCGGGATTCACTCTGTTCGGCTTGAGTCTGTTGTATGGCATTTCAGGTTCAACCAACCTGGGAGAGATAGGGAGGGTCGTCGTAGAAAAGGCGCTCCATGTCATTAACGGCGCCGGCGGAGTTCACACAACCATTGACCCGCTTTTATTGTTGGCAGTGGTCCTGACCGTGATTGGTTTTGGATTCAAAATCGCCGCCGTCCCGTTTCATCTCTGGGCGCCGGACGCGTATGAGGGAGCGCCAATTCCCAGCGCAGCGTTTATCGCTTCCGGGTCAAAGGCCGCCAGCTTTTTCATTTTTGCCAAAGTGATGTTAATCGGTTTTGCGGGCGCCGAGGGCAGTGGAGCATGGCGAAATTATGCTCCGGGCTGGATTCCAGTGCTGGCTGTTCTTGCGGCCGTTTCCATGGTGCTGGGTAATGTCACCGCTATCGTGCAAAGCAATGTTCGACGGTTGCTGGCCTACTCGGCAATAGCGCATGCGGGATACATGCTCCTTGGCATCCTTGGACACAATGGTCCGAGTCTGTCGTCGCTTGTGTATTACGTGATCACTTATGGGTTAACCACGGTTGGCGCGTTCGGAGTTGTGTTGGTGGTTCAACAACAGAGCGGAGGTGAGCGCCTTTCCGATTTCGCCGGACTCAGCCGGCGCGCGCCCGTGCTTTCCTTCTGCATGTTGATCTTTATGCTTTCCCTGGCTGGCATCCCGCCGTTGGCCGGTTTTTTTGGAAAGTTTTACATCTTCGCCGCGGTTCTGGGCGGTGGTGAAAAGAACCTCGGCCTGGTCTGGCTGGTTTTTGTTGCACTGGGGATGAGCGCCGTCTCTCTCTATTACTACCTGCAAGTGCTGAAACAAATTTATGTGAATGAACCAGCGCCAGGTGACATGAGCAAGCCGGTGTTGCTCGTCACCCAGATCGTTCTCGCAGTGATTGCATTGGCAGTGGTAGTGCTCGGATGCGCACCAAATTTGCTGATAGCGCCCTTGACGAGAGCGATTAGACTTGCAGGCATTTAGTTGTTTTAGGGCGTGGTCTCTGGCGCAGGCGAACTGCTAATTGAACTTTACCCGGATCATTCTTGCGTCGGGAAAGCAGATCGCCTCTTCGCAGCCCAACCTTTGGACCTCTGGCACGATCTCCGAAGTCAAGAAACGCGACCACTAGAGGCTCTCACCCTTTTTTTGAATTGAATTTTTACACTTCAAGTTGTAAAATTTTTTTGATTTGAGGGCCATAAATTGTGAATGGATCGGATAGTGTTGGTCGCACTGTCCGTTGTTCTAATGCAGACGTTAGTGAAAACATTAAGAGTAGTGCAATCAGACGGCCGCATGGAGCTGCGGCCAGACGGTCCGGCCAGCTTGCCTTGGAGGGCAGAGAACTGGATCGTTTCGAAGGAGGTGACGGAAGGTTAGATGGACCCATTGTTGGGTTTCGAGATTGTAGGGGAACGTGCCTTTTACCGGCCGAGGGGGTCGGTATCTACGGGTCAACTTGCCGATCTAATTACTACCGCGTTGACCTGCACGCGGGGTGCCTCAGTTCAGACCGTACTAATCAATATTAGTGCGATGACTGGCTTCAAGTCCCCTGGCCCAGCCTACCGGAGGTGGGCTGCTCGGCGATGGGCTGAGGCGCTCGGTTCCGAGATCCCAGTGGCGATGGTTGCCCGAGTGGAGCACATCTGCCCGGAGAAAACCGGCCTGTTAGTTGCGGCGGAGGAGGGAGTTCACGCTTTTATATGTGTGACCGAGGCAAAAGCGATTGCCTGGCTGGATGCACAGGCGAAGCGGATACCGGAAAGTGAATCATCATCTTTCGACCTCAATTGAACTTCGAATAAGGACTGTTTTCCCGGCTGTCGTTGACAGGGTCACGCCTGGAACTGAAGTGCAGAATTCTGAACCGCGAAACACGCGAAATACGCGGAAGGATCTCAACATTCTTTTCAGGTTCGTTTTTGCGTATTCTTCGTATTTCGCGGTGAATTCCCTCCAAGTTTTTGTGTTGGGCAAGCATCCGGCCGTCCTGCGGATTTAGCGTTGCGTCGAGAACCTCTCAGAGCGAACATCCAACAAACCCAATGGAAGCGCTGATATTATGACCAGACGAAATTTCTTGAAGCAAAGTGGGATCGGAGTCGTTGGTATCCTTGCGGCAAAATCAACCGTTTTCGCTGTTGAGGAACAAAAGCCTTTGCGGGTCGGGCTGATTGGCTGCGGTTGGTACGGAAAGACGGATCTGTTTCATCTAATCCAGGTTGCGCCGGTGGAAGTTGTCGGCCTGTGTGACGTGGATAGTGGCATGGCTAAGACCGCGGCGGATTTAGTCGCGACGCGGCAGCTATCCAAAAAGAAGCCGCCTGTGTTTGGCGACTACAGGAAATTGCTGGCCGAACAGCAGCCGGAAATCGTGCTGATCGGCACGCCCGATCACTGGCATTGCCTGCCTATGATCGATGCCTGCAAAGCTGGAGCGGATGTGTACGTACAAAAACCTATTAGCTATGATGTAGTGGAAGGCCAGGCAATGGTTGCCGCCGCGCGAAAATATAAGCGCACCGTCCAGGTCGGATTGGAACGGCGCAGCACTCCCCACATTCTTGAAGCGCGCGATCGCTATATCAAAAGCGGGAAGCTTGGCAACATCGCGTCCGTAGACATTCACAGCTATTACGGAAGTGGTAAAGGCTTTCCCGCGCCCAGTGCACCGCCCTCAACTCTGGATTGGGAGATGTATGTGGGGCCGGCGGCGTGGCGTGATTTCAATGCGGACATCCATCCGCGGCGCTGGCGTGATGCGCGCGAATTCAGCAATGGCCAGACTGGCGATCTCTGCGTTCACCTGTTCGATGTCACGCGAATGTTCCTCGATCTGGGATGGCCTAAGAGCGTCTCTGCCAGTGGTGGTATTTTGATGCGGGACCGCAATTCGAGTGTCAACGTGCACGATACACAAACAGCTCTATTTGATTATGGCGATGTTCAGGTGGTTTGGACGCAGCGCAATTGGGGCCAAAATCCTGAACCGGATTATCCCTGGGGCGTTACTTATTACGGGGAGAAAGGAACATTGAAGCTGAGCGTCTGGTCCTACGACTACATTCCGAAAGATGGCGGCTCGACGGTAAAGGTCAAAGCTGTGGAAGAGCGTGAGAAATATCCTGAGGACCTCCGTCACAAAGAAACAGAGCTTTTCGCTGCCCCGGCAAACCGGCAGCAACTCTTGAACTTCGTCCAAGCCCGGAACAATGGCGAACGGCCGGTAGCGGACATTGAAGAGGGGCATATTTCAACCGCTTGCTGCATTCTTGCGAACGTCTCCATGGAGTTAGGCCGAAGCCTGCGTTGGGATGCCAAGGCCGGTAAAGTGGTGGGCGACGATGACGCGAATAGCAGGCTCGCGCGGCCGTACCGTGCGCCGTGGACACACCCGACTGCCGATAGTATTTAGTTATCTTCCGATAGGAGACCGATTAGACCGATGCGAGCGCCATGGGTTTCTCTTGCCCAAGGGACTCGGATCGTTCAGTGGACGGCCCCGGCGCCAGGTATCACAGTGTTACACATGAAAACCGTTAGCATTCGAGAACTGCACAGCCGGACCGGTGAACTCGTTCGGGAAGCTTCCCATTACGGTGAGATTCGGATAACTGATAACGGGCGTGTGATAGCCAGGATCCTACCCTTGGCCGAAGCGTCCGAGGGTGCCCTATTTCGCCCGGCGTAGACCTTCCGATGGTTTCAAGAGACTGGATATAAGTGGCAAGACAGGCTTGGGCACGGATACCACCGTGGGAATCTCCCAGGAGGAGTTACCTTACTGCGTCTTTACATGAAGGATGCGGGATGGGACAAGGTCAGGCCACTGGCCGAAAGCGACACGATTATGCGCTGAGAATGCTCCAAGGGAATCCATTCGAACGATGCACACCTGCTGAGAGCTGCAATACATTTTGGCCTAAAAGGAACAAACGTCATTTGGAGGGATTGCGGGGAACAACCCAAATCTTGTTCAGGGAGTTGTTTAGCTAAGTAAGCCTCAATTTGCAATTTGCCAGTGCCCCGCTAACTTACCGCGGACCTGAATACTAATCGAACATCCGCAGCGGCCGTGCTCGAACCATTAGCCGAGCGCTGGTTGCTGCTTTCATTGGCGGCAATTCATTTCACCACGATCGTTGATTTCATCATCATCATGCCGCTCGGGCCCCAGTATATGCGGGTCTTTTCAATCTCGCCGGCACGGTTTGGCATCATTGTGTCCTCCTACGCCATCAGTGCGGGTATTTCGGGAATTGCCGCGGGATTTTTTCTCGACCGCTTTGATCGAAAGCGCGCTTTGCTGGCTCTCTATAGCGGATTTACTCTGGGGACGCTTTTTTGCGCGGTCGCCCAGACCTATCATTTGCTCGTAGCCGCGCGCGCTCTGGCCGGCGCGTTCGGAGGAGTTACTGGCGCGCTAATTCTCGCCATCGTTGGCGACGTCATTCCGGAACAGCGACGCGGGGCGGCAATGGGTATGGTGATGTCCGCTTTTTCCATTGCGAACATTTGCGGGGTGCCGCTCGGCTTGATCCTGGCGTCGGGGTTCAATTGGCACGTACCATTTTTTGCTCTTGCGGGTCTTAGCGTCATCATTCTGGCAATTCTCACCCGTGTCATGCCACCGCTGCGTTCGCACCTGGTTCACCTGGGCGAGGAACCACCCATCCAACGCATTCTCGCCATCCTTTCCGGCCCGGCGCATCAAAAGGCCTTTCTTTTTATGGGTCTGTTGACGTTTACCGGTTTTGTGATTTTTCCTTACTTACCCAACTATCTCGTAGCGAATGTTGGTATGATGGAACACCAGTTACCGTGGCTCTATATTTGTGGTGGGTTCTGCACGATGTTCAGCATGAATTGGATTGGACGATGGGCGGATCGTTCCGGCAAAAGGCGTGTGTTCATACTGGTATCCCTGGCCGCCCTCGTTCCGATTCTGCTGGTTACGAATCTTCCCGCCGTGCCGCTGGTGGTAGCGGTGGCTGTTTCCACTCTTCTGATGATCTGTATGTCCGGACGTTTCGTTCCGGCGATGGCGCTAATGACCGCCAGCATCGAGGCTCGTCATCGTGGCGGCTTCATGAGCATCAACTCCTCGGTTCAACAACTGGCTTCCGGCATTGCGGCCTGGAGCAGCGGAAACATTCTCGGCCAATCGCCCACTGGCCGCATCACGCATTTCTCTGTCACCGGCTATGTCTCGGTCGCCTGCGCGCTGTTTTGTATTTACCTTTCCAAATCTCTGGCCGCGCGGCAGGGAGGAACTCAAACGGAAGATCTTTCCCAGGTAGCAGGGCCAGAACCGTGGTCAACATAGGCAGCGGCGGACCTGGCTCGCTTAAGTCTTGGTTTTCCCTCCAATGCAATAGAGGAACTCTTCACGCCTATCGCCGTGTTTTGCCACCCGCAGATAAATGCGGTTGCCGCAGATTGCCGGTGTCGCATAAGTCTCGTCGCCGAGTTGGTTCTGGGCAATGATTTTTAGATTGCTGGGGTTGGCTTCAAACACAAACGTTTTCCCCTTCACGTTGGACGCGTAGATCCGCTCCCCCACCATCACCGGTGACGAGAAGAAATCGCCGCCCAGTCGTTCTTTCCACAATTCCTGGCCGGTATCCGATTTATAGCAAACCGCCATCCCCCCATCCAGGACGGCAAAGATATGGCCACTCTTAACGATGGGCGAAGGTACATAAAGTCGAGTGGTGTTTTGCCAGGCCGTTTTACCTGAACCATCGGCCATCACAGCTACGGTATGATTTCTAGGATAGCCGCCACCGGCAAAAACTCGCACGCCGTCGCTGGTCATTGTGGTCACGCATTCCTCGGTCGAGCCATCAATCTCCCATAATTTTTTACCGGTCCCTGGATCGAGGCTGGTGAGCAGATTGCAGCCGGCCAGTACCATTTGAGTGCGTCCGTCCGCCTGCACAATGGCCGGGGTCGTATAGTTGGCGATTTTAGGCCGGGTGATGCTCCAGATGACATTCCCACTGGCTTGGTCAAGCCCGGCGATGCTGCCTCCGCCTCGATTATCGGCTGAAATCAGTACCAGTGATTTATATAGCACAGGGGAGGAAGCGAATCCCTGGTGAGTGATGAAGTCACAGATTTTGCGCTGCCAAATTATCTTACCATCCAGATCGAGTGCACTGGTATGCACAGCTCCGCCGTTTAAAAAGCTAATGAACAGGCGGCTCCCATCACAAGCAGCCGTCGATGAAGCGGCAGAGGAGTGGGACTGCTTTCCGGGGTCTGGTTGACCGCCATGCACCTCGGTTTGCCAGAGCAATTTCCCGGTCTCGCGGTCAAAACAGAGTAAGCACTGATTGGGTTTAGCGAGATCTGCGGTAGGGAGGTAGATCCTGTTACCTACTACGATCGGGGAACCATGCCCGGCTCCTGGGATTGGTGCTTTCCAAATAATGTTGTTGGTTTCGTTCCATTCCAGTGGAGGGGTTTGACCTGGTGCCGCGATCCCATCGCGCGTTGGCCCGCGCCATTCCGGCCAGTCTGTTGCAGGATTTACCGTAGTGGCGGCAGCAATCGTGGATAGTGTTCCCCACCACAAGAGCAGGAGCGCACTGGAGAGGACGCTCCAATGTAATTCTCGGTTGGTTCGAGAGAATAGCTTTGCTTGTAAATTCACCCAATCAGATTGTCGACGCTTCCATTTACTGTCGAGAGACTATTTTAGTGCGTCCCGCTTTTGTGCACGATTTCAGGCGCTTGGAAATATGAAACTTTACCGCTGCAGGTCGAGTGTCTCACGCGGTGCCTGATTGATGAATGTGCGATGGAGCCAAAGGCCACCGCTCCGCGAATCGCGAGTCTCAAACAGAATAGTCGTCGGTGATATCAAGGTTCTCGCTGCGTTTGAACTGGAACCCGAACCTTTCTCGATGGTCCCTGATAAGGCGGTCTGACAGAACGCTTCAACCTGGGATATCGGCAGTTCTTTCAATTTACGATCGGAGTCATATTCGGCTATTGCTTCCGTAACGGCCGAGTCGAGGAGCTTCGGCCACAGAGCACGAAACAACTTCTTGTTGTTATAGAGCTCAGCTGTGTTGAGTTCGCCATTGATCGCAAAAGCAAACCCGATGACATCGCTCTTCTCTTCCAGCAGCCGTTCGAGTTCCTTGAAATATTCTTGCTTAACCTCATTGAACTCCTTGTTTTCAAGCGTTAACTGCAGACTGGTGCCAGAAATTGCATCGCGCGTGTCGACCTTCTTTTTGGAAAGACGTGAAACATTGCCGTTCAACTTTAATTGCTGCTCTGCCACGTTTGACCATACGTCCGATTGGTTCTGACCGTACCGGGCGGCAAGCTTGAGCTTTTTCGAAGGCAGGATTTTGCTGTTTTCGGCAAAAACTGTTGCATCTTCCGAGCCTCGCTTGGTCCAGCGCCCGTTTTCAACGCAAAAGCTCGGCAAAGGAATCCAGCCTGATCGCGTCTGGAGGATTAGATCCTCGCGAATCGTGCGGTCCTGACGACCTCCTTTGACGATATCTCCTGCGTTCAGAAAAACCGTGCCTGATTTGGAACGATTCTGCACTTGCAGCTCCGAAACATTGCCCGTTTCTTTTACTACCACGCTGCCATTGGTCAATGCCTCTGACAAGCTAATGTAGTTTTGATGCTCCAGTTGTGATTCTCCTGCGATCAAGAAGATTTGCAGGTTTCGATGAGTAAATGGACCGGTGATAACCCCGAGCTCGCCCTGAGTTGCAAACGCAACACAGCCAGTCAAAGCCGCACATAAGATTTTGAAGCACGCCGTTTTCATATTGAAGTAGTGTGCTGCAAACTGGATTGCGATTGTCATAGCCAGGCAAAAGAGATGTAAAACTCCTGTAACAAACTTCCCGCGAATCTCCTGTGCAAATTCATATACACTGGGTTAGGCATGGGTTGCCCAAGGAAGAGGGGCGCTGAGCCACATTCCGGCGCTCCGCGTAGTCGCTCAGCGAGACTGCAGCCGATAGAATAATTGTGGATTATCGGGAGCCAGTATGTTGGTCACGCTGAAGTGGCCGGTTACAGAGTCGAATGAATTGGTCGCAATTGGAATCCAACTGGCCAGGGGCGAGAATAAATTGCTTGATACCGCCATCACATAGTTCCCTGCAGGATGGCCGACCCCGCTCAACACCAAACTGTTGCCCAGAAGCGACTCCTCCGTGAAGATCCAAACTGGGGCAGGAACAGTATTTGTCGAAAAAGTTACTGTGCCGAATTTGGCCGGCTGGTGGAAAGAAGGTGCGGAGCCAGGGACAGGTGACCAGGCGTAGTAGGTATCAGTGCCTGAGGCTCCCGAACCTCCTTGCGAGGCAGGTGTGTTCCAATTAATTCGATTCAGATTCAATCTCAGCTGGCTGCCATTCGTCGGATGACCAACAGGAGCACTCTGATAAATATCGGCAAAAGGTATTCGCATTTCGGAAGAGAAGCCTGTGTCTTGATCGGATGAATTGTTCAATGTTCCTTTTACCTGAGCCGCGACTTGCAACCCGGAAACCGTATAACTCTGACCCAAGCCCTGAAAGACGTTGGTGAAAAGGCCATCCCATATCGTTCCCTTCGGGCTGCCCTCAGTCTCAAGATACCCCGTTGTCCCTGGCACAGTGATAAACACCTCGAAATTGTCCTGTTCCCAAAGGTGGGCATCCCGGCTGGTGTAAGTGGCGTATACGTCAGGGTCGGAGCAGTTAAAGCTGACATATAGATACTGATCGTCCCACAGCATCATGGCAGTGGTTCGGAGTGACGCAGGAGCGGGAGTGCCATCCCAAACTGTAAAAACAGATGTTGTAGCGGCGTTCACCCAGGAAGCTTCGTTAAGCATGCCGTTCACAACAATCGTATCAATCCGTCTCTGGGCTGTATAGGAAGCGCCGCTCTGGGCAAGACCCGCGCTGGTCGAAAGAGTTAATAAAAGTGCTAGAACAGGTCCAAAACGAACAATTTTCTTCCTCCAAATCTTTCCAGGAAAGGCGCACTTAACACAGAGCCACATCGCCCCAACATACGAAATTGAACCATTGGTCAAAGCTCAAACTGAATCCAGGGATTGCTTATTCTGCTTGCAGCAGCAATAGGTAATTTTTTAGCGTTTGGCCAACCAGACAACTTACCATTATGCCAAACAATTCCTCCTATCAGTGGCGATTCTTTCGAGCAGGTGGCTTCGACCAAGTCAAACTCGAGACCGGAGCTGACCTCATGGCGCTCGAACAACTCGACTTCAAACTTTGGGTAGCCCTCGCGTGCCCGGTTTCCGGAGTTGAGTTCGATAAGACGACCCTCACCATGATGGACACCGACAAAGATGGCCGAGTTCGCGCTCCCGAACTTCTCGAGGCGGTGAAATGGGCGGGTGGATTATTGAACAGTCCTGACGACTTGTTGAAAGGAGCTCCTACCCTAAAGCTGCGTGCAATCAATGAGTCCGTACCGACTGGAAAGGCGATAGCGACCTTCGCCCGGCAAATTCTCGGCAAAGGTGACTCTGACGAGATTACCATTTCAGAAGGCATCTCAGCCGCCGAGACTTTTGCCTCAAAGGCATTGAATGGGGATGGAGTTATCATAGCAGATTCAGCTGCGGACGAGGCCACGAAAGCGGTTTTGAATGACATCATTACCTGTCTTGGTTCGGAGCCCGACGCCAGCGGCAAGCAAGGCATCAGCCAGGCTCGTGTCGATCAATTTTTTACAGAAGCCGTGGCTTATGCCGATTGGTGGAAAAAGGCCGAAGGCAACACTGCCATTCTCCCACTCGGTCTGGAAACGAATGCAGCTGCAGCGGCGGTCAAAGCCGTGCAAGCGAAGGTGGATGATTTCTTTGCCCGTTGTCGACTGGCGGCTTACGATCCGCGTTCCATCGCGGCGTTGAACAGGGATGAAAAAGAATACCTGATTCTTGCGGCAAAGGACATGTCCGCAACCAATGCAGATATTGCTCATTTTCCCCTCGCTCCAGCGGGCGCAAACCAATCCCTTCCATTGATTGCCGGGATCAATCCCGCCTGGGTCGCGGCGATGAACACCTTCCGCACCGCCGCAGTGAAACCGCTGCTGGGAGACAAGGCAGCGTTGACGGAAGCGGAATGGACTGCATTAACCGGGAAACTTGCTGGATTCGATGCGTGGAGTTCCAGCAAAGCTGGAGCCTCCGTGGAAAAACTGGGGCTGCCACGTGTTCGGGAAATCCTTGCAAGCAAAGCGAAAGAGACACTCACAGCTTTGATAGCCAAAGATAAGGCCGAGGAAGCTAACGCCAAATCCGTGGCCGGACTAAACCAATTGGTCCATTACCATCGTGATCTTGCGAAACTCTGTAACAATTTCGTCTCGTTTCGCGATTTTTATGGACGTAAAGAGAAGGCGATTTTTCAAGCAGGTACGCTTTATCTGGACCAGAGGAGTTGCGACCTTTGTCTCAGTGTTGAAGATCCCGGCAAACATGCGGCTATGGCCGGAATGGCCGGCACTTACCTTGCTTATTGCGACTGCTATCGCAAAGGTAGTAATGAGAGGCTCCAAATTGTGGCGGCTTTCACCGGAGGAGATTCCGACAACCTCATGGTGGGACGCAACGGGATTTTCTTCGATCGGAAAGGGCGCGACTTTGATGCCACAATAACCAAGATCATTGAAAATCCCATCAGCATCCGCCAGGCGTTCTTTGCGCCGTATAAAAAGGTGGTGCGAATGATTGAAGAAAATGTAGCGAAACGCGCTGCCGCCGCCGATTCAGCCGCAAGTGCCCAACTCGCAGCAACCGCTCAAACCACGGCAAAAGGAGAGGCAACAAAGCCGGGAGAACCGAAAAAAATTGATACGGGTACTTTAGCGGCCATTGGACTCGTGCTCACAACTTTGCTGGGCGCCTTAGGAGCCATTTTCGGCAAAATTCTTGGTCTTGCGTGGTGGCAAATACCCCTGGCATTTGTCGCGATATTGCTCGCCATTTCAGCGCCTTCGATGCTGATAGCCTATTTAAAACTGCGCAAACGCAACCTGGGTCCCATTCTTGATGCCAACGGCTGGGCCGTGAACGCGCGTGCCAAGATGAATGTCCCATTCGGTGGTTCGCTAACCGGCGTTGCTACATTGCCTCCCGGTTCACAACGGGATCTTACCGATCCATTTGCCGAAAAGAGAAGCCCATGGCCCAAAATAATTCTGGTGCTGGCTATTCTGGTTCTCGCCTACGTGGTTCTTGAGAGACTTGGTTATGTGAATGATTGGACTGACGGTAGAATTGGCAGGCCAAAGCCGGTGAAGAGCGTGGCTGCTCCGGGCCCCGAAACCCCAACTAAACCAGCGCTGCCGGAAGCAAAGTAGTAGACGGCAAGGGCTAGATAAGCTTATGAAGACACTCCTGACTGCACTTTTTGGTTCGGCAATCGTCACTTCAGTTGCAGCGGCCGATTTGCTCGAGGGATTAGGTAGCGGGAAAAAGTCAGCCAATCCGTCCGTCCTTACTTCCAGTTTGTCCCAAGACCAGATGACGGGAGCTTTGAAAGAAGCGTTGGGAAAAGGTGTTGAACAGGCCATCACTCGTTTGGGACACGAGGGCGGCTTTCTTACGAACATGGCTGTCAAAATTCCGTTGCCGGAAAAATTACGCACCGTTGAGAAAACGCTCAGGGCGGTGAAGCAGGAAAAACTAGCTGATGAGTTTGTAACGACGATGAATCGTGCGGCCGAACAGGCCGTGCCCGAGGCCGGAACCGTTTTTCGGGACGCGCTCTTAGCAATGACTGTAGCGGATGCTCGAACCATACTCACGGGGAGCACTAATGCGGCCACTCAATACTTTCGCAAGGCCACCGAAACAAACCTCTTCAACAAGTTTCTGCCGATTGTGAAAAAGGCAACAGACGAGGCGGGAGTTACTTCCGCATACAAACGGTTCATGGAGAAGGGTAGTGGAGGGAGTTTAGGCTCTTTAGGCAACTCCCTTTTCAAACACGACTCCCTCGATGTTGATAGTTACGTGACCACAAAGACGTTGGATGGGCTTTTCAAAATGGTAGCCGAGGAGGAGAAACGCATTCGCGAAAACCCGGCGGCCCGAACGAGCGAGTTGTTACAGAAGGTGTTTGGAGCGGTTAAATAAGGCTTGCAACGGGGTAGCTCTTCCTCGAAAGCAAATACATCGATTGGGATCATGGATCATGCGGCTTTGTAAATTAATGTTGCGAGATCGGTCGGGAATCTGCTAAGACCTACGCGGTTATGGCAGCCATTGGGCGATTTCAAAAGGGCGAGTCAATCTTTCACGCCAAAGTTGTGGATGGTGAGATCTTTCCTTTGCGTGGTGATGTGTTCGGCTCCCCATCTTTCGAGAAGAAGCCGATGAAGCTTAAAGGGGTGCGTACACTACCGCCGGTGGTGCCTTCAAAGGTTATTGCGGTTGGTCTCAACTATGCCGATCACGCTCGCGAAAGTGGCAAGCCCGTTCCGGAGCAGCCTCTCTTTTGGATCAAAGCGACTACTTCCGTGATTGCCGATGGCGGAAAGATTGAAATTCCTTTTCCCAATCATCGCACGGATTTCGAGGCAGAGTTGGGTATCGTCATAGGCAGACGAGTGCGGAACGTCACTCCCACTGCTGCTCCGCGTTACATCCTGGGGTATACCGCGGCTCAGGATATCAGTGATCGCACCATTCAAAACGGAGAAAGCCAATGGACGCGCGCCAAGTCATTTGACACCTTTACACCCTTGGGCCCTTACATTGAGACGAAGTTGGATCCGCATGATTTGACAATTCAATTGTTTCAAAACGGTCAACTGCGTCAGAACTCGAACACGAGCCAGCTCATATTTGATTGCTTCCAACTAGTCAGTTTCATTTCAACAAATATGACCTTGTTGCCTGGAGACGTTATTTTGACCGGCACTCCAAGCGGTGTTGGGCCGATCGAATCAGGCGACCGACTTGAGGTGCGTATTCAAGGGCTCGCTCCATTGCTGAACACCGTAAAGTAATCGAGTCAGAGCCAGGGTGTCCCTGGATATTTCTTCTGCAAGGTCGATTTCAACTTCGGATAGGTATTTGCCTTGAATGATGGCCAATGGGTGGTCGGTTCGATTCGTTTGCCATCGGGAGCACACAGCCAAAGCTTTACGGGCACCCGCTTTTCGCAAATGACTGGGTGCTCTTTCAGGGAAAAGCATTCACTCAATTTGATTTGTAACTCAGGCGGCAAGATCTCCCCGTCCTCATCGCGGGTACTCTCAGGGTAAAGCAGCTTTAGTTTTCGTCCATCCGCGAACAGGATGGTCTGAGGCGCGAGTTCCTCCAGCCATATGATTCGTTCCGGACCAAGGTAGCTGGCAAACACGTCCCTCAAAGGCGTGGCCTGCGCTTCTTTAACAAGGTGTAATCCTTCGAATGCCGAGCCGAGGCATTCGGTGATAGCTCCTTCGTCGAATGCAGGAAACTCCAATTCCGGCATCGCTGCGACAATAAGATTGACTCGGCCAATCAGCTGTTTCACCTCATGGTTGAATAGCGGTAAAGGAAAGAGCTCCTTGCCAAATGCCTCAGCTAAACAGCGGCCAGACTGCTTCGGGTCCAACTCACTTTGATGCTCGTGATGAATAACTAGCCCGCGAAACCGCACTAGCTTTACTGCCGCCACTCGTTTATGAGTGCGGTCGTATAAATGTTCGATCGTGACACCAATCTGCTCTGGGAATGTTTCCTCGAGCCACTCTCGTTTAACCGCCGTCGCCTGACCCAGCAGTGTCAATGGTTCCGCTCCACGTCCGGCTACCTCCCGAATCGAAGCAGTCACAAACAGCTTCGAATTCTGAACCACACTTTCTCGCATCAATGTGCCGTGTCGCCCTTCCGTTAATTCGCATTCCAGGGTTCCCAGATCACGGCGCGCGCAAAGCTGATCGATGAATCCGGTCATGATGCAACGGAGCAAAGGATCCTCGGCAGAAGCTTTGCCCGGGTTCTCACCCTCTTCCTTTGCGCGAGGTTCATCGCCCGCCATTAAGCCTTGTCGTCTGGAAATTTCGAGGAGTTGGTCGAACGTTTGTCCCACTAACCGGGCGGTCTGAGCGTGAATGCCATAACGACGACATCGCTCCACGCTGAATTGGTTTTTCTTGGCGAACTGATACGCTCTCATCAGCGTATAGAAATCGGAAACCTCGCTGGCCTCGAACAGTTCACGTGCTTCTTTGATATGTTGATCGTCACGGCCAACACGCATGAGCATATCACGTCCGCTGACGAGAGCCGCGCACAAGGTTGCAGCCGGAAGACAACGACGCGCAGATGCTTCGAGCAACATTCGAGAGTAGCGGGGATGCATGGGAAGCCGCAGCATGCGCCGCCCGATTGGAGTGAGATCTGTTTGTTCTGGCTTGGAGCCGGTGGACTCCTTTTCCCTTGATGCCGAACTGGAGGCAAGCGCACCCAGGGTCAGCAACAATTGCTCTGCTCTCTCGACTGCTTGTTTCTCCGGCTTGTCAAGCCAATCAAATTCCGCGGCTCGTTTGATCCCCAAAGAGTGCAGAAGCAAAACCACTTCGGCCAGGTCGCTGCGCTGAATTTCAGGTGTGTTTCGTTCCGGTCTGTTCAGTTGGCCGCTCTCAGTCCACAATCGATGGCACGTTCCCGGCGCCGTTCGACCGGCGCGGCCTTTGCGTTGCTCGGCCGAAGCCTGGCTAATGTTCTCAATGAACAACGTGCTGATACCGCGGTCGGGTTCATAACGAGAAACTCGGGCCAACCCGCTATCGACAACATGTCGAATTCCATCAATCGTAACGGACGTTTCGGCCACGTTCGTTGCAACGACGACTTTGCGGGCTGGATTGGGGGCAAAAGCGAGGTCCTGCTGTTCCGCTGGTAGATCTCCGTGCAACGGGATGAGCGCCACAGGCTCGCGGGTTTTGATGGCGCGTAGGGCTCCGATGGTCGAATTGATCTCCGCCATCCCTGGCATAAACACAAGCACGTCACCTTGCTGATTTGATTCAATGATGCGCTCGACGACGTCGGCCGCCTGTTCCGTGACCGGCCGTTCGTCGGGCTGAGACAAATAGTTTACCTCGACCGGAAAACTTCGCCCTTCAGAAATCAGGATGGGACAAGCGGCTGTCGCAGAGCCAAGATAATCCGCGACCGGCTCGGCTTCGAGCGTTGCGGACATGACTGCGATTTTGAGGTCGGATCGAGCGGTTTGCTGAAGGTTTTTGACCAAAGCGAGCGAGGCGTCACTTAACAAATTTCTTTCGTGAAATTCGTCGAACAGAATGATCGATATATCGGGGAGCAAACGACTGCTCTCCAGCCACCGCAGCAGTATGCCTTCCGTTATATAGCTGATGCGAGTGCCGAGGCTGGTCTGATCCTCAAAACGGACCTGGTAACCGACTTCAGCTCCGAGGGGACAACCGCGTTCCCATGCCACGCGGGCCGCTACCGTTCTTGCAGCGACACGACGAGGTTGGAGAACGACGATTTTCTGAGATCCTGCCAAGCCGGAGTCGAGGAGCATCTGAGGCACTTGCGTGGTTTTACCTGAACCTGTAGGCGCCACGAGGACCAGGCGATTGCGTTCGCGCAAGGTTTCCAGAATCTGCGAATGAAGCTGCCAAATAGGAAGGGCTCGGGAACTCACAATGCTCTAAAAAGGTGCTTAAGCAAGCAGGGCCAAATGTCCGGATCGAGAAAAGTTCAAAACTTCATCCGACGTAACGCCAGCGTGATGGTCGTAATGACCAGCATGAAACCGGCAGGCATAAACTTTTTAGTCTTGCCCAGGCGAACGGCAAAAACGACCAGCAACAAAACGAGGAGAATGTCGGCGACATAATATTGAAATATGATTCCTGCGGCGCAAAAGCTGAGCGCAAGCGCAAAGGCGATGGACATAAAGAGAGAGACCTGGCTCTTTGCTTTGAGAAACCCGATGAGACCGCCAAGAACGAGCAACACGATATAAATCCAGAGTATGTTGTTGGGATTCATGCTTATTTTCATTTATGAACCTAGGACGTCGATGCTAAGAATCTCGCCTGGCTCACACTCCGCTTTGACCTCAAAAGGCCGGCAGCACACCTCGCAGTCGGTGGTGAATTGCTGGGTCGCACTGCTCGTATCGAGTATGATTTCGAATACAACTCCACAAAAAGGACATTGAATATCGGCGGAACTTTCCATCGTCAAATCCCAAAGAAAAGCGTTTCGATGCTTGCGCTGGCAACTCTGAACTCGCGCCGCATCAATAAGTTCGCCTGGATTGACCGCAAACAGTAACTGAATTAGAATATCAGAACAGTCGCCTGGCTCAAATCACAATTTTAACAAACCTTATGGCCAACCCCCTTCGGGTGCTCATCGTGGAGGATTCAGAGGTCGATACTATGTTGCTCATGCGTGAGTTGCGTCGGGGAGGATTTGATCCTGTGCACGAACGCGTCGAGACTTCGGAAGCGATGATGACGGCTTTACAGGAGCGTACGTGGGATTTGATCATCAGTGATTATGCACTGCCGCAATTTGGCGGTGCGGCTGCCTTGGCGCTGTTTCAACAAAAAGGTCTGGATATTCCATTCATTGTCGTTTCCGGAGCCTTGGGCGAGGAGCGGGCTGTCGAGATGATGAAAGCAGGGGCCCATGATTACGTTCTCAAACACAATTTAGCCCGGCTGGTTCCCGCCGTCAGACGTGAATTGGACGGCGCGGAACAGCGGCGCCTTCGGCGCCAGAATGAGGCGACTATGGCTTACCTGGCCTCGATTGTCTCTTCCTGCCAGGATGCAATTGTTGGCACGAGTTTAGAGGGAACTGTAGTGAGTTGGAACGCAGGTGCCGAAGCTCTGTATGGCTACACGGCCGAGGAGATGATCGGCAAACCAGTGACGACACTTGTCCCCGCAAATCGACCGGACGAATTCCCCGAAATTTACCGCGAGAGCCAACCTCTTGAACGGGTGGAACGCTTCGAAACGATCCGGCTGCGCAAAGACGAGACGTTAGTAGAGGTCTCCCTAACGATCTCGCCTCTAAAAGATCCACATGGCAAAATCATCGGTGCCTCCACCGTCTCCTTCGATATCAGCAAACGCAAACGTGAAGAAGCCGAATGGATGAAGCTAATCCAGGAGCTAACCGATGCCCTGGCTCATGTCAAAACTCTGAGCGGCCTGCTTCCGATTTGCGCTTCATGTAAAAAGATCCGCGACGATAAAGGATATTGGCAACAGGTGGAAACCTACATCAAGGATCGTTCGGACGCGGATTTTACCCACGGAATATGTCCCGAATGCGTGAAGCGCCTTTATCCTGAATATCAGCTAAAGTCGACAGAGATCAATGCCGCGCCAAATTAACCGCAGTATAAAAGCGCTTACTTTTGCGCACACAAGCAGTAGCTCTAGCCTTCTCTGATCCACTCCTTCGTCTTGGTCACTGCTTCTTCTTTCGCAAGCAGAAGCAATTCGCCTCCTCGACGTTTCAGTTCCACATGTCCTTTCGCCAGCGATTTCTCTCCAACGCCAATACGAATGGGAAAGCCGACCAATTCAGAATCTTTAAATTTCACCCCCGGACGCTCATTGCGGTCGTCCAAAAGTACGTCCACGCCTGATTCGGAAAGCTCCTTGTACAATTGCTCGGCGGTTTTCATCACTTCCCCTTCTGGAGCTATGTTGAGTGGAGTAATGCATACCGAATAAGGAGCGACCGATACAGGCCAGAGAATCCCGTTTTCATCGTTGCGCTGTTCTATTACTGCCTGCAAGGTGCGCGTGACGCCAATGCCATAACAACCCATGATCGCAGGGTGTTGTGTGCCGGATTCATCCAGGAACAACGCATTCAAAGCCTCGCTGTACTTTGTACCCAATTTGAAAACATGTCCGACTTCGATGCCACGCTGTACCTTGAGCGGTTCTCCGCATTTGAGGCAAGCTTCTCCTTCCCTCACCAGACGCAAATCCGCCCAGCTTGTCACCTGAATGTCGCGTCCGATTTTTACATTACGCAAATGGAACCCGTCTTCGTTTGCCCCAGTAGTCATGCCCTGCGCATTCTGCAGCCGCTCATCGGCAATGACGCGGAATTGGGTGACGTTGACGGCCCCCAAACTGCCGGGATGCGCGCCGAGCGAGCTAAAGATTTCCTCCGTTTCCCCCGGCCGGAACGTAGCGGTGCCGAGTGCTCCCGCCAGTTTGGCTTCGTTCAGTTGGTCATCGCCACTCAGCAGGATTAAGATCGGCTGGCTCTCAACCATATAGACCAGGGTCTTAATCTGTCGTTGCGCCGGGACTCCGTATGGCGGTTTGGAAAGGGCATCGATTGTCAGAACTCCGGGAGTGGCAAATTTTTCGATCACCGCTTCACGGTTTTGGGCCAAATTGCTGGCGGCTTGGATCGCTGAGCCGGCTTTCTCAACGTTTGCCGCATACCCACATGCGGGACAGAAAGCCAGTTCGTTCTCGCCCGTCGCGGCGGGTACCATGAACTCATGTGAAAATTTGCCACCCATAACTCCAGTATCGGCTTCCACCGCCAAAGTTTTGAGGCCGCATCGGGCAAAAATGCGAACATAGGCGTCATACATTTTTTTGTAACTTGCCTGGGCGGCTTCATCGGTGGCATCGAAGCTATAGGCATCTTTCATGATGAATTCCTTGGCGCGCATTAATCCGAAACGAGGCCGTATTTCATCGCGAAATTTGGTTTGAATCTGGTAAAAGTTTTTGGGCATCTGGCGATAAGAATTAATCTCGCCAGCTACTAGCGTGGTAATGACTTCCTCGTGAGTCGGGCCGAGCACCCATTCTTTTTTGGCCCGATCCCGCACTTTGAAAAGGACATCTTTGGCAGTCTCATACCTTCCGCTTTGCTGCCAGATTTCCGGAGGTTGAAGCGCGGGCATCAATACCTCGAGCGCCCCGGCGCGGTCCATCTCCTCTCGAACGATCTGCTCCACCTTGCGCAGTGCTCGCAGGCCGAGCGGGAGAAAGGTATAAAGTCCACCGGTCAACTTGCGTATCAGCCCGGCGCGGAGAAGCAACTTGTGCGAAGCAATTTCCGCTTCTGACGGCGTTTCTTTTAATGTGGGAATCAGAGTTTGTGACCAACGCATACAAAACCTAAAGTCTGCCGTTCAGGAAATTGATTGTCGAATGTATTTCAATCGACTAGGATCCATTGCCTAAATGCCTTGCCCATCGCCGACATTCCACGCGCACATAGTACGGCGACCGTCCGGGAACAATGGCTTCACATTGATTGAGTTACTGGTGGTCATTGCGATCATCGCCATTTTGGCGGCGTTGTTATTGCCGGCTTTGGCAAAAGCCAGGGATAAAGCGTCGCGCACTGTTTGTGTGAACAACAACAAACAGATCGTGCTCGCAATGAATATGTACGTCACGGACAACAAAGATTTTCTGCCTTATCCCAATTGGGGTAACGATCCCCCGCCGGCAGGAGCTGCCGGCTGGCTGTACACACCGACTAGCGGCAGCGTTCCTCCGGATTTGTGGAATGCTGCCTGGACCAACAGGCCCGCCGAAGCTTATCAAACAGGGCTTTATTTTCCTTATATCCCCGGCTTTGTAAAAGTGGACAAATTGAACAGTTCAAAGGCATTTTCGTGCCCTCGCGACACGACCAGCCGATACTTCAAGGATCGCGCAAATAAGATGTCGTCCTACATTATGAACGGCGCGGTCTGTGGTTACACCGGCGGAAAGCGTAGCGCGAAGATCACTCAGGCCTGGAGTCCCATGTGTTATATCCAATGGGAACCCGATGAAACACTCGGAGGCATTGGCGCGTTTGCGTTCAACGATGCTTCAAGCTTTCCAGATCACAATGAAGGAGTCGGCAAACTCCACAGTTCGGGCGCGGTCATTCAGGCAGTAGGAGGGCACGTTCTCTTTATAAAATTTACTCAGTTTCAGGCGGAGCAAAATAATCCCCGGCTCGGGCTGTTATGGTGGAGTCCGTGGAGTTCGAGTGGACGCTGAAGATTTTTCCCGCCTCCATCGCATGCATAGGAGGAGAGAGGACACTTCATTTCGCGTATTCACAACAGCAACATCGCATCGCCATAACTGAAGAAGCGGTACTTTTCCCGAACCGCTTCCGTGTACGCGTCGAGAACGAGCCTGCGTCCCTTCGTGCTTCCTGGGGAAGCAAACGCGCTGACGAGCATTAACAATGTTGAACGAGGGAGATGGAAATTTGTAAGCAACACGTCCACTATTTCAAAATCAAAAGGAGGATAGATGAAAATTTTTGTTCTGCCTGTGTAGGTGGAGCGGACAGGCGCAGCCGAGGTTCGTAGTTTAAAGTCAAAAATTCCCTGGTGACAACTCGCCAGGCTCTCAAGCACACGGACAGTCGTTGTGCCAACGGCCACTATCCTTCGTCCGTCACTCTTCGCCTCCGCAATCGTCCGGAGTGTCGAGTCGTTAATTTCATAACGTTCTGCATGCATGTGATGAGCCGAGATGTTGGTGGTCTTTACCGGCGCAAACGTTCCCACGCCAACATGCAAAGTCAGAAAGCAAACGTTAACTCCCCGCGAACGGATAGCGTCGAGAACTGTTGACGTAAAATGTAATCCTGCAGTGGGTGCTGCGACCGAGCCTTCCCTGTTTGCAAAAATAGTTTGATACCGCTCCTCGTCCTGGAAAACAACCTTGTCATGGCGCGAAATGTAGGGGGGTAAAGGTACGTTTCCAAGTTCTTCGAGGTCTCGCAGCACGTTTGATGTTCCGGAAAAAAATACTCGGCGATGACCTTCCGCATTCGTGGCCTTCACTATGAGGACCAGATCGCTGGGCCTCCCAAGCTTATCCGTGATACGAATCTCGGTTCCGACCGGAGCCTTTTTGGCTGGCTTCATCATAACCCACCAATCATTTGTGGAATTTTCCTCAACCAGTAGAATTTCGAACCGTCTTGGAAACCTTAGATCGCTTCCGAACAGACGAGCTTTGATTACGCGGGAATCGTTAAGGATCAGAACATCGCCCCTATTCAAATAATCGGGAAAATTAACAAACTGGCGGTGAGTAAGGGTGCCTTCGTTTCGGTTAAGGACGAGCAATCTGGAGTCATGACGTTGATTCGCAGGAGCTTGCGCTATCAAATTTTCCGGTAACTCGAAATCAAATTCAGCGGCCTGCATACATGAGAACTGGAAAATTAATTTATCGTAATTCGTAAGTCATTTGTTTCAGGCCGGTTATGTCCGAATAAAATCATCATATTATCGGAATTTCTCATGCATAAATGGCAAGAAAGATGGAGGGAGGAAAGTCGAAAGCGCTGGTAATTACTTTTGGGCAGAACGGAGTTTTCCGAGCTAACATAGTGAAAAGCTTAGGAAAACAGCAATTTTTACGGGGTAAAACCCTCAGAAAATCATTGTGAATAACTTTCCAATAACTTTCGAAAAAACCTATTGACCAAAGTGGAGGAATGGGTTTACAAGTGGGGCACAGTGGGGCGAAAAGGCGTAAAGTGGCGCTCACTGTGGCAGAAGTGAATGGACCTTGAACAAAATATTGAAAAGACCACGTTCTATAGCTCTACCTTCAAACATGGAGTGGACGAGAAACGACGTGTTCAGATCCCTGCCAAATGGCGACCGTCCAAGCCGGTGGATTTCACACTCATCCTTTGGCCGAAATCATCCCACGGGATGTGCCTCCGCGTGCTGCCTCAAACCGAGATGGTGCGCCTCTTGAAAGAAATCGAAGATATGCCGAGCAGTGACCCGAATAAACTGACGCTCAAACGATTCATTGGCAGTGAATCGGTTCAAGTGTCGGTCGATAAGGGCGGACGAATTTGTTTGCCCGAGGACATGGCGGTTGCCGCAGACATCAAAGAGCAAGCCACCTTCGTCGGGTTGCTTAATCAGTTCGAAATCTGGAATCCGGATCGTTACCTGAAGGTGAAGGCGTCGGATGCCGTAATGGCACAGGAAGCATTCAAGATGATGGTTTAAGTCTATGAGCCTGGCGAAATTACTTAGCACGGGAAAGAGTTTGGTTGGCGGCTCTACAGAAAATGCGAGCCGGTATCGGATGGGAAGCCCGGGATTGCTGCCAAAGTTCGGTGCGGTTTCCAGGCGTTTGGAAAACGACGCAAAGAATGCCACAAGAGCGGATGCAGAAAGTGAAGTCACAAATGCGACACTCGAAACAAAACAAGACGCACCCTCGATTAAACCTGTGGAAACAAAAGAAATTTCGCCACAACCCATTTCTCCATCCTGGTTCAAACGTGTTAAGGCCCGTTTAATCGGGATTTATCATCGACCGGGTCGACGCGATATTCCCAAACAAGCGAAAGCTCCGGTTCAGACAGAGCTCTCACTGGATAAGGTTCAAGTGGTCAGAAATGATTTAAGCGACACAGACGTGGAGATCGTGCCTGCGGGCAAAGATCGGGATGTCCAGCCAAGCGTGGCGCGTTCATCCGGCCGACAAAAACAGGCGGCCGATAATGGTAGAGAAAGCGCAGCTCGAGAGTTAACGGCTGAACCGAAATAGCTGCCCGACTCATGCGTGTCTCAATTTGTTCACAAACCGGTTTTAGTTGCGGAAGTGCTGCAGGCGCTGCGGCCTCGAGCGGGTGGGCGTTATGTGGACGGCACAATTGGGAATGGCGGCCATGCCCTCTCCATTTTAGAAGCCAGTTCGCCTGACGGTTTTTTATGGGGTTGTGATCGAGACGCGAGGGCTGTTGAAGTTGCTCGCGAGCGTTTAGCGAAGTTTGCCGGAAGATTTGAATTAAAACAGTGCAATTTTTCGGAGTTGGGCGTTTGGTTGGGGCGAGAGAGTTGTGATGGTGTTTTGCTGGATCTGGGTGTGAGTTCGCCTCAGTTGGATCAGGCCGAACGCGGGTTCAGCTTTCAACAGGATGGGCCGCTGGACATGCGGATGGACCAGAACCAGCGGTTAACAGCGGCAGAACTGGTCAATGGTGAAAGCGCGGAAAGACTGGCCGAGCTCTTTTGGCAATTTGGCGGCGAGTCGCAGTCGCGTCGATTGGCTAACGCGATCGCGCGCGAACGCCAGGCGCATGAAATTGAGACAACGCGCCAACTGGCTGAGTTGATTGAACGATTGATTCCGCGACATGGCAAAAGAGCGCACCCGGCGACGCGAGTTTTTCAAGCGTTGCGGATCGCAGTAAATGAAGAAATTAGTTCTTTGAAAATCGGTTTGGAAGAGGCAGTGAAAATTTTGAAACCATCCGGACGTCTGGCAGTGATTACCTTTCATTCGCTGGAGGATCGTGTGGTAAAGAATTTCGGACGCGCGCGGGCGCAGGATTATACGTTCACAGGAGGAGTGGATGTGCCTGAGTTGCGTCGACCGCGCGCGCCTGAATTGAAATGGTGTTCTCGAAAAGCGGTGAAGCCGAATGATGACGAGGTAAAGGAAAACCCTCGAAGCAGAAGCGCACAATTGCGGGTAATGGAAAAGCTCTAATCAACCTGGGCTCAATCCAAGAATGAGTTAGCTGACTTGTTTATGGCAAGAAATCGGAAATACGAACCGGCGGCAATCCGGTTTGGACCTGCTCTTAAGGCATTTTTTCTCTGCCTTGTGATTGGCGGATCGGCGGTTGGCTATGTTTGGCAGAAGAACCAGATCCTTCAACTGGGCGAGCAACTCAGGCGGGGTGAAACAAGACTCGATCAGGCGAAGGTTCTTAACAAGCGACTGGAAACACAGCTGCAAGGTTTGAGAGACCCACGGTATTTAAAACAAAAAATTAAGGATTATAACCTGGGGCTGGTGGAGCCTTCACGTTCTCAGATTTGGTCATTGCCAGAGCCCTCGCGGGATGCGCTTCCGCCCGTCTCTGAAACCATGAATTCAAGCCACAACACCCTGGCAGCAAACGCCGCTGTGAAACATAAGTCACGCTGAGTAAGAATTTTTGCCGCTGCCCGCGAAGCGGTCGGATGAGGAACCGATCGCCGCGGGTGGACGGCAAGCCCGAAAATGTAAACAAACCGAGTCAGACTCGAAATGAAAATAAAATGATTTTACCGCCGCCCGTGACGCAGTCGGATGAGGAACCGATCGCCGCGGGCGGACGGTAAATAATAGTATGGCCAGGCGAAAGCAATTAAGAAGACTTGTGATTTTGAGCGTGCTCTTGTGCGCCGGCTTCGCAGGTTTGGGCTACCGCCTGGTCGACCTGCAAGTTCTCCGACATGCGGATTTGAACGCGAAAAGTCAGGAGTATACCCATAAGGAATTCCTATTGCAGCCGCAGCGGGGTGACATTGTGGATATCAAGGGGAACCTGCTCGCCACCAGCGTCCGTGCGTGGACCGTGTGCGCGGACCCGTCGTTTATTGGAAGCCATCAAGCTGAAGTCGCGCGTGCGATAGCACCCATGCTCCAAATGACGGAAGCGGATATTGTTAAGAGGATCAACGCGCGTCAGGCATTAGGCACGACTGGAGTAGTTACCAATAGCATTCGTTACGCGTTGTTGAAGCGGAAGGTCCCCATGGAAGCCTGGCAGAAAATCCAGGTTGCGATGAACAATTTGTCCTTCAACGTCGACGAGAAGAAACTGCCGCCTGCCGAGCGCGTTTTCTATCGGAACCTGCGGCAGAAAGCGATTTACACAGACGGTCCTGAAGATCAACTGAGGATCTATCCCGGTAAAAGCTTGGCCTCTCACATTGTTGGGTTCGTTGGCATGACCAACATAAAAGTTAACGGTGTGGTAATTGAGGATACTGCAGGCAAAGAGGGTATCGAGGCCACCTTCAATTCAAAATTAACAGGAGTCCGCGGGTGGCGCGTTACGGAGAAGGACAGATGGCGGCGTGAAGTTGTTCCAATGCGCGAACAGGAAGTTGAGCCGCGGGACGGGATCAACGTTGTTTTAACTATCGATTCGGCCATTCAGCAAATTCTCGAGGAAGCATTGGCTGAAGGCATGGAAAAAAATACGCCCTTGAGCATCTCTGGAATCGTGGTGCGTCCCCGCACGGGGGAAATTCTTGCGATGGCGACCCTCCCGAACTTTGATCCAAACCGGCTTGAATTAAGCTCTCTCGATTCGCGGCGGAACCGGATCATTACCGACGCTCCCGAGCCGGGGTCGACCTTTAAGATTGTTGTCGTTTCTGGAGCACTCAATGACGGCATGATACGACTGACGGATCTCTTTGATTGTGAGCACCGGCATTTTTGGTTCGCGGGGAAGGAACTGCACGATCATGAGTCCTATGGGTTGCTTTCCGTCGAAAACATCATCACCAAATCATCGAATATTGGAGCTGCAAAGATCGGGATCAAATTAGGGGCCGACCGTCTCTCTGATTACATTCAGGCGTTTGGATTCGGCACAAAAACTGGAATTCCATTGCGGGGGGAATCGGCGGGGATAGTTCATCCGGTAAGTGGCTGGAGCAAAGTGTCCATAGCGCAGATCCCGATGGGGCACGGAATTGCTGTGACACGGCTCCAGATGATGATGGCGATGTGCGCGATCGCCAATCGTGGCGTGCTGATGCGGCCCATGCTCGTGGATCGACTGGAGGATAGCCACCATAAGATCGTCGCCAAGTACTCTCCACAAACGGTGCGCCAGGTAGTCAGTGAAGCAGCGGCAAAACAGATGGTCAAAGCATTAAAAACAGTTGTTTCCTCGGAAGGCACAGCTGCTAAAGCAGCCCTAGAGCATTACACCGTTGCCGGTAAAACTGGTACCGCGCAGAAACCAGAACGTGGAGGCTATGCTGCCGGCAAGTACTTTGCTTCCTTTCTCGGGTTCTTTCCCGCAGATAATCCTGAATTGTGTATCTCCGTGATGCTGGATGAGCCCGACATCCGAAAGGGTTATTACGGAGGACAAACTGCCGCACCGATCTTCAAGCAAATCGCCGAGCGAACTGCAGGCTATTTAAACATTCGCCCGGAAGAGCCCTCGGACAATGCCGCGAGCCCGCTGGCGGCGGCCACTGATCATAAGACGAAAAGCACTGATGCCCCAATTCAATAGAGTAACCCGAACCAAACGAAAGGCGAAAATGAATGCAATACCGGCAATCTCTCATCATTTGTTTGTAGCCGCAGTTGACGAGTCCGTGAGCCGCCCATCAGAAAAGCTTGAGCCGATTGAAACTAAATCTATTGACGTGGAAGTATTGAATTGGATGGAACCAGTCCCCAACAGCCCCGGCCAGATAGTGCATCCTCCCTCTTCCTCCTCGTCCTGCAGATTATAAGTATGGAACCCCGCTCGCTCGAGTTTATAGCAACCGCATCCGGAGGTGACCTTCTGGCTGGCTCGCCCCAGGTCCAGGTCCTGCGGGTTTGCACCGATTCTCGACGGGTACAGCCTGGCGATCTTTTTGTGGCATTACCGGGTGAGCGGTATGACGGGCATGATTTCATAGGGGAAGCAACAAGGAAACGGGCCGCCGCGATCATGAGCGGTCGGAGGGAGTTGCCGTCCGAGTTAGGTACGTGCGGAGTGGTGTTCGTTGAAAATACACGAGCAGGACTTGGTCGGCTGGCTTCGGCTTACCGCAATGCCTTCAATTTGCCTGTTATCGCAGTAGCTGGCTCCAATGGCAAAACAACGGCAAAGGAATTGATTGCGTCTGTTCTCAAACAAAAACACCCCACGCTGTCGAGTGAAGCCAGTTTTAATAATGACATTGGCGTTCCTGCAACATTGTTAGGCCTGGAGAAATCTCATCGGGCTCTGGTCGTGGAAGTCGGCACCAATCACCCTGGTGAATTGGCGCCGCTCATCCGAATGGCTCAACCGCGCTTTGGTGTCATTACCAGTATCGGGCGTGAACATCTCGAGTTCTTTGATGACTTGGCCGGCGTCGCTCAGGAGCAAGGGTATCTGGCAGAGTTGTTACCGTCGGAGGGTAAACTATTCATCGCAGGCGATAGTGAATGGTCTGCTGTTGTGGTGGCACGCTCGAGAGCGACTGTCGTGAAAGTCGGATTTGGGCCTGCCAACGATTGGAAGGTGACCCATGTCCGAGCGGAAAAGCAAGGAATGACCTTTCGTGTGGAAGGGCCGAATCAAAATTTCTGCGGGGAATACCGATTAGGTTTGCTGGGCCGCCATCAGGCAGTTAATGCCCTGTTTGCAATTCTACTTGGCATCGAATTAGGGGTTTCTCGAGGCGGGATTGAGCGCGGTTTGGCCGAATGCAAACCAGCCAGGATGAGAATGCAGCTTTGGGAACATAACGGCGTTCGTATTCTGGATGACGCTTATAACGCGAATGCCGACTCAATGCTGGCGGCATTGCAGACGCTTCAGGAAATGCCCTGCAAAGGACGCCGTGTCGCAGTCCTGGGCGATATGGCGGAGTTGGGGAAACACAGCGAGGCAGCGCATGAGGAAGTTGGACGACGCGCGGCTGAACTGGGAATCGCGCAATTATTCGCGATTGGCAGGATGGCGCCGATTATGGCCCGTGCGGCCAGGGACGCCGGGTTGAACCGCGTGCTTGAGTTCGCCGATGTCGAAACTGCCGCCCTAGCTGTCAAAAGTTTTGTCCGAACTGGAGATATTTTGCTCTTGAAAGCGTCAAGAGCTGCGCGGTTGGAAAGAATCAGTGAAGGACTCCGCCGGGGTGGAACCGGGCGGGAAAATTAGCGTGAATCAATGCGAATGACCGATGCTCTATTATCTCAGTCAACAGTTGCTCGAGTGGTCGTCAGGGAGCTCCTGGGGATACCTGGTCTCGCCGCTGCGCTTATTCCGCTACATCACGTTCCGAAGTGCGGGAGCAGCCTTAACTGCATTGATTATCAGCTGGTGGCTGGGCGCGCGAGTAATCGACTGGCTGAAACGGTTAAAGTTTGGACAGGATTATTCCGACAAAGCAGAGCTCGCCGGAAGTTTAGCCGCCAGGCTATTCAGCAAAAAAGGCACCCCGACCATGGGCGGCATACTGATCGTCCTTGCGCTCAATCTGACGACCTTGCTTTGGGCACAGTGGAATACCTTGATTCAGTTGACACTGCTTTCGGTCGTAGTGCTAACCGGGCTGGGATTCTACGACGATTACGCAAAGATCATTCAGCAGAGCGGAGCTGGAACCCGCTCTCATGTGAAGCTTTGGGTGCAGGCTGTATTGGCGCTCTTTATCGGACTTTACCTCTGGCGAGTGCCTTCGACCAGCAAGTTGATCACCGAAATCATGGTGCCTTTCTACAAGTATCCCGTTCTCACCGGGGCTGGACTGGTGGGTTTGGTGCTGACTGTGGTTACCATTGTGGGCAGCGCCAACGCGGTCAACTTAACCGATGGACTCGATGGCCTGGCAATTGGCTGCACCTTAATCGTCGCCGTGGTATTTGTTATTCTAACCTATCTCAGCGGAAATGCTCGAGCCGCTGCTTATCTACAAATTCCTCACGTCATCGGCGCGGGAGAACTCACAGTATTTTGTTCAGCAATGATCGGAGCGGGGCTTGGCTTTCTCTGGTTCAATTGCCACCCGGCCCAGGTTTTTATGGGGGATACTGGATCACTGGCTTTGGGCGGGTCTTTGGGCATTCTTGCGGTCCTGATTCATCAACCGCTTGTTCTGGTGATCGCAGGGGGAGTGTTTGTTATGGAAGCGGGCTCGGTGATCATTCAAACAACCTGGTATCGTTACACTCGACGACGTTACGGCACTGGCCGTCGTGTGTTTCTCATGGCCCCCATTCATCATCATTTCGAAAAGAAAGGATGGTACGAATCACAAGTGGTAATTCGCTTTTACATCTTGTGTGTCATTTTCGCCGTCATTGCTCTGAGCACACTGAAGATTCGATGAGCCAACGTACAAGCATGGTCAGCCAAAACCTCGAATGCTGATGTTTGATCTAAATGACAAACAAGTGCTGGTGATTGGGTTAGGGGGCCGATCCCGCGCTGCTTGTGAACTATTGCAGCGCCAGGGCGCTCGCGTTGTCGCAGTGGATACGGACGACAATGAGGACCTGCGCTCCCGTGCCGCGAGGCTTCGTCCGTTGGGGGTGGAAGTAAATCTTGGAGTTAGTTCACCGCCTGAAGGGCTGTTCAGTCTGGCAGTCTTGAGTCCCGCCGTACCAGCGGACGCGTGTCTTGTGCAAGCCGTTAAACGTTGCAATATTCCATTGATTGGGGAGTTGGAATTTGGCTATCAGCACGCCCGGTGTTTGACCATTGCGATCGGTGGCACGAACGGAAAGGGAACCACAGCCGAGTTGGTGGAACGTCTTCTATCCTACAACCATCACAAGACTGTTTCCTCGGGCCACTGCGCCCGTCCCATCTGTTCGGTAGTGGAGCAGAGTAAGGATTTGGATTTCATTGTCCTCCAGGTTGATTCGTTCCAGCTGGAAACGACTGAGTTCTTCAGGCCGGCTGTGGCTGTGTTGTTGAATGTGGCGGACGATCATTTGGACCGATACTCCAACTCCTCTGATTATATAAGGGCCCACGCCCGACTTTTTCAAAATCAATTACCTTTCGACTGGGCTATCGTGCAAAGCGAAGCACTTGCCCGCTTACGCGAACTCGACTTACCAGTTCCTGGAAAAATTATCACGTTCAGTGCGACCGATTCAGAGGCGGACATTTATTTGGAAAGAGGGCTTCTGATCAGCCGTTTGCCTAATTGGCCGGGACCCCTGCTGAATATGGAGCATTGCCTCCTCCGAGGTCCGCATAACGCGGAGAACGTGATGGCTGCGCTCGCAATTGGACACGTATTGAGGTTACCGCTCGAACGGATGCTCGAGCCAATGAAGACCTACGATGCCGGCCCACATCGTTTTGAATGGGTGGCAAAAGTAAAAGGCGTTCAATACATAAACGATTCCAAAGGCGAAACGGTCGGAGCGCTCCAGAAATCGATTGAGGGAGTTCCCTCCGGTCCCGACAGCGCATCCAATATCCTCCTGATTGCGGGAGGGAAGGATAAAGGATTGGAATATCACGATGCCGGGCCTTTGGTCTCAAAGCGGGTGAAGCATGCTTTTCTCTTTGGGGAAGCCCGGGAGAAACTTCGGGCAGCCTGGAGTCTTTTTACTTCTTGCACAGTTTTAGATTCACTGATAGAAGCAATATCCGAAGCAGCAAAAAAATCTGTTTCCGGCGACGTAGTTTTGCTTTCACCGGCTTGTTCGAGCTTTGACCAGTTTCAAAGTTATCAGGAGCGCGGTGAATTGTTTTGCCGTACGGTAGAATCAATACGTAGGGGTGTGGCAGCCCAGCACCCCAATATGGACGACACAAGCCGAGCAGGCCAGAACTGAATGCTAAAAGAATGTCAGCATCGTTAAACAAATTTGCCGCGGGGTTTTTTGAGGAAAAACGCCGCGGCGAAGCAAACACGAAACATAAGCCCACCTCAACCACAAAACCCAACTCATTAAAATGAATAATCCTACTCCCCTCGTTCCACAAGGGACAATCGATCCAAAAAACCGAAATCGCTCTCGTGTGAAAATTGGCGTGTTCTTTGTTCTCGCCGTGCATGGCGCCGGTTTGCTGGCCCTCCTGCTCCAGGGCTGTCACAGAGAAGATGCAAATAACCAAGCCAATCAGGCGACAAATTCTCTCCCTACCTTTGAAGCGACTAATCTCCCCACGGTGGCTGAACCCACAGTTACCCCGGCGACTAATCAGGCGCCTGTTCCTCCAGAACCGGCAACACCCGCGCCTGCTGTCGGAACCGAGTATACCGTCGCTAGCGGTGATCGACTTGGAACGATTGCGAAAAAGTTCAATGTTAGTGTCACTGCTCTGAAAGATGCGAATCCGGGAGTTGAGCCGACAAAATTACAGATAGGGAAAGTCCTCCACATACCGGCACCCACAGCCAAACCCGCCACACCTACTATGACAATGCCTGCCGCCGTGGAATCTGCCGTTGGCGCGCAGAGCCACACGGTGAAATCCGGAGACACTCTGATTAAAATTGCGGCGGTCCATCATACAACTGTAAAGGCCATTCGTTCGGCAAACAATTTAAAGAGTGATCGGATTACCGTCGGACAGAAACTGAAGATCCCCGCGAAAGCTCCATCCGCTCCTTCCACAGAGACCGCGGCTGCAACACCCGTGCCAGCGACAAGTAACGCCGGTAATCATTAACGGCTTTTTGCGGAAACAGGAATCCTCAACCTGCGACCGCAATTTGAATGAAACTGGCCGTTACCTTACTGGTGTTTTGCGTCGCTGCGCTGATGTCGCTCGGAATGACGATGCTCTATAGCTCAACCATGGGGCAGCCAGGCGCGCATTATCTTTTAAGGCAGTTATTGTGGTGCCCTTTTGCGCTCGTGCTGTGCGTGGGGGCGGCCAGTATGGATTATCGGTTGTTGAAGAAGTTTGCCATTCCGCTGTTAGTCATTTCGGTTGTGCTGTTACTGCTCGTCTGGGTGCCTCATTTGGGAATGAGGATAAACCGGGCACGTCGCTGGATCGGTTATGGTCCATTCCGGCTTCAGCCATCGGAGATTGCGAAAGTCGGCCTGATCATTGTGCTGGCCTGGTACGGGGAACGTTATCAACGCCAGATGAGGACCTGGAAACGGGGAGTGCTGTTTCCCGCGGTGCTGGTCAGTGTGGTCCTGGGACTGATTTTTATTGAACCGGATCGCGGCACGACGATTTTAATGGCGAGCGTCGCGGGGATCATGTTGCTCATCGCGGGAGTTCGCTGGGTTTATATCGTGCCGCCTGTTCTGGCGGCATTGGTGGGGTTAGCGATTTCGCTTCATCATGATCCAATGCGCAGCAAGCGTATTCAAGCCTGGCTGGATGTTGAGCAGCATAAGAATGGCGTTGGGTATCAGGCATACCATGCGATGCTCGCGCTGGGTTCGGGAGGATGGACTGGCTTGGGGCTGGGGAATGGGTTGCAGAAACTTGGGTTTGTACCTGAAAACCATACCGATTTCATTCTTTCGATTATTGGAGAAGAGCTTGGTTTGGCCGCAACGCTGCTGGTCGTCACTGGATTTGTGGTGATCATGGTGTGCGGACTTTTTATTTCATGCAACGCGCGTGACACGTTCGGACTCTTGTTAGGTTCAGGTATTTCGTTTCTCATCGGTCTTCAAGCATTTATCAATATTGGCGTGGCCACCAGCGCGCTGCCGAATAAGGGGCTGCCGCTTCCGTTCGTAAGCTACGGCGGCTCCAGTCTTTTAGTAATGCTTGGCTGCGTTGGGTTATTGCTCAGTATTGCGAGGCAATCGCGCTTCCCCGAATCGATGAATTCTGCCGCGACAGACCCTAACCCGGTTCAAACTGCATCATGAGTTCACTCTCACATCGCTATTCCATTGTCATCGCTTGTGGCGGGACAGGGGGGCACCTTTTTCCCGGATTGGCGATCGCAGAAAAACTTGCTGCTCTCAGAGCCAGGATTACTCTGATAATCTCGAAGAAAGAGGTGGATCAGCAAGCCATACGCAAGGTCAACGGTTGTGAGATTGTGGCTCTCCCAGCAGTTGGATTCGAGCGCGGCAAGCCGGTGGCCTTTCTTCGGGGTTTTCGGAACTCTTACTTAATTACCAAACGCTTGTTCCGGCATTACAAACCGGATGCCATCATTGCCATGGGAGGGTTTACTAGTGCGGCGCCCATTTTGTCAGGAAAAGCCGCGGGTGCTTGCACGTTTCTTCACGAATCCAATGCTATTCCGGGTCGGGCGAACCGGTGGTTATCCAGGTTTGTCGATCAGGCATTCGTTGGATTTCCGAGCGCCGGACAAAAATTGAGCCGATGTCCCGTGAAGATCACAGGTACTCCAGTGCGTTCGCAATTCCAGCCGCGAGACAGTGCAAGCTGCCGGGCGGCGTTGGGCTTCGATCGGACCCGCCCCATGATCGTTGTGGTGGGAGGAAGCCAGGGAGCTTGCGGCATCAATCGAATCATTGCGCGTTGTTTGCCTCTGCTTGCGCGGGTTCATCCGGAATGGCAATGGTTTCATATAACCGGCGCCAAAGATGCCGATGTGATGAAGATGGCTTACTCACGGCTCGGTCTCGCTGCGAGGGTGCACACTTTTTTTGACCATATGGAACTCGCATTAGGTGGAGCGACTTTGGCGGTAAGCCGTGCCGGGGCATCAAGCCTTGCCGAACTGGCGGCTACGACTGTTCCTGCATTGTTGATTCCATATCCGGCGGCAGCTGATGACCATCAGTGGTTTAACGCTCAGGAGTTTGTCAACACTGGCGCCGCCGAAATTTTGCTCGAGAGGGAGGCCAACGAAGAGAGGGTCATAACTTTATTGAAGAAGCTGGCTGCCGATCAGATGGTCAGACAGAGTATGGAAACGGCTTTAGTTCGTTGGCAACGACCCGAGGCGGCTGACGAGATTACTCGGCATATTGTCCACGCAATCCAAGCGCGGGAGCGTTTTACATTTGCGGACGTCGGTTCTCGACGGCTGTCTTCAATAGACCTGGAACAACACACTGCAACCACAGCGCAAGAACAACCAGTGAGAATATGACAGGTTTATTCGTCCGAACTCCTCCCTGGACCGAAGAGGGCTTGAACAAATCGGAACAGCTTCGCAATCAGTTATCCGGGGAAACTTGCCTGCGCTGGAATGAACCGTTGGGTCGGAAGACCACCTTGCGGGTGGGAGGCACTGCGGATCTCTATATTGAACCGTCCTCGACCACTGATTTGGGAATTGTGGTCAAGTGGTGCCGGGAAGAATCGGTTCCCTTTTTCGTGCTCGGTCGCGGCTCGAATGTTCTGATAAAAGATCAGGGTTATCGGGGCGCAGTCATTTGCCTGAGCAATCCACATTTTGCTCGGATAGATGTTGCTGGAGAGCATCTGAGTTGCGGCGCGGGGGCGAGGCTCAAGGCTATCACAGCCGAGGCAAAGCGGCATGAATTGAGCGGATTGGAATTCCTCGAAGGCATTCCCGGAACCGTGGGAGGGGGATTGAGGATGAATGCCGGCGCAATGGGGGGTGAAATATTCCAAATTGTCGAATCGATTCGCGTGATGGATTTCAACGGGAGTGTTAGCGAAAGAACGCCGCGAGATCTTGAGATCCAGTACCGGAGTTGTCCGACGCTCAAAAGCCACCTGGCTTTAGGCGCAGTTTTCCGAGGGGAGCCCTCCAATCGCCAATTCATCCAGCAACGGATGGATGAGTTCAGCCGGAAACGCTGGAGTTCACAACCCGCCGCTCCAAGTGCCGGATGTATTTTTAAAAACCCACTTACTATTCCCGCGGGAAAACTAATCCAGGAACTCGCTCTGAAGGGCGCGCGCGTCGGCGGTGCTTACGTTTCCGCCGAACATGGAAATTTTATTGTGAATGACGGCACTGCCACCGCCCAGGATGTTCTCGACTTGATTGAAAAGATCCGCGAACGCGCCCGTGCGGAACGCGGCATCGAGTTGCAAACGGAAGTTGAAATCATTGGCAATTAAAATTCTTCCACCAGACCCGGTAACGCCGGGGCGCAGAGGTGCGAAATGCACTTCAGTTGAACCCAACCTGCGCCCCGGCCCCACTGACACGTCAGCGCGCCGTGCTTTGGCCAGGAACGACCCTGATTTTATAAGACAACTTACGAAATCTGACTAATGGCAGAAAGCCTATACATTACGGTGATGCTAGGCGGCATGGGCGCGGAACGCGAAGTTTCGCTGAGTTCCGGAAAAGAGGTTGTGCGCGCGTTGCGTTCTCTGGGCCACAAGGTTCAAGAGTTGGATCCTCGCACCGACCAATGGGAATTGTCACCGGCGACGGATGTTGTCTTTCTTGCATTACACGGGACCTACGGCGAAGACGGCACTGTGCAGACCCGATTGGAGGAACTGGGAGTGCCTTATACAGGCTGCGGTCCCGACGCCAGCAGGCTGGCTTTCGACAAGATACTTACCAAACAGCGGTGTCTGGACGAAGGCGTTTCCACCGCTCGTTTTCTATTAATCAACTCACCAACCGCGAGTTGGCCAATGGGCTGGGATCCTCCGGTTGTTCTAAAGCCGGTGCGCCAAGGGTCCAGTGTGGGTCTCCAATTTGTCGAGCGTGTTGCTGATTGGAGCAAAGCACTGGCCGAATCCATGCGGCACGATAATGAAGTGCTGATGGAGGAAAAAATAATTGGGCGCGAGGCTACTGTAGGCATTCTGGCCGGGGAGGCTTTGCCTGTGGTGGAAGTTCGGCCAAAAAGTGGTGTTTACGATTACCAGAGCAAGTATACGGCAGGGACGACAGAATACTTGTGCCCTGCTCCCTTTGACATCGAGAGCACCCGCCTGATCCAGACTGCGGCGATGGGCGCGTTTCAGGCGGTCGGAGGCCGCGACTATGGCCGGGTCGATGTGATGGTGCGGCAAAGCGGCGAGCCTGTGGTGCTGGAAGTGAATACTTTGCCCGGGATGACCGAAACGAGCTTGTTACCCAAGGCGGCTGCCGCCGCAGGATTGGATTATTCCAGCCTTTGTCAGCGAATGGTAGAGCTTGCTTTGGCCCGTCGGGCACAAACAACGCAATCGTAATTGCGAGCAACAATTCTTTGGCTCAGCCGGGATTCCGGATGGGGTAGGAAAAGTCGCCGGTGTGGCAATGTTGATGATTTCTGAGCGAATGCTTTTCAAACGAAAACAGAAAAACCGCCGTCTTGGACGCGAGCATGTGCTCGATGTAAAGCTCCGTTCCGGTCAGGTTCGAAAGAATCGCATCCGGTTAGCAGCTCTAAGTTTTGGGGGATTGTTTTTCCTTTGCTTCAGTTTGTACGTGGTTTGGCGTGGTTTTGAGTGGGGACTGAATCGGTTGGTTTATCAGAATTCGGCATTCACCATACAACAACTCGATATTAAAACCGACGGAGTTGTTTCTGTTCGACAACTTTGCCGTTGGGCGGGGTTGGGGCCGCATGAAAATCTTTTCGCATTGGACCTTGCTCGAGTAAAACGGAATCTCGAATTGGTTCCGTTGATTGAGAGCGCCTCCGTTGAACGAGTGCCTCCCCGGATGCTAAGGATACGCGTCGTTGAACGTGAGCCCATTGCTCAAGTCAATACCATACGTCCACGAACTGGGGGGGGTATTGAGCTGACCAGTTTTCACTTGGATGCCAACGGTTATGTGATGGTACCAATTGAGCCGGGTCAGCGTGCCACTCCGGTTCCCGGCACAAACGAGAGTCTGCCGGTGATTTCCGGCATTGATCAAAGGGAATTGCAAGCGGGTCGGCGGCTTGATGGCGAAGCGCTCCAGGCAGCTTTGAGGGTGATCATGGCGTTCCAGGAATCACCCATGGCCGGACTCGCCGACCTGAAGTGGCTCGACATATCTACGCCACAGGTAATCACCGTTCGAACCGGCCAGGCCAGTGAGATCACCCTCGGCTTTTTAGATCAGGAGCAACAACTGAGACGTTGGCGCGCGGTGTTTGATCTCGGGCAAAGATTGGGAAAAGCTATCGCCACACTTGATTTGGCTATAACCAACAGTCTGCCGCTCAAATGGCACGACCCCGAAACGCTCCCGCCGACGCTTCCGACCCCTGTCAAACCCACCCGAGTCAAAAAAACTCATGTTTGATCCATCTTCTATCATTGTTGGGCTCGAGATTGGAACCTCCAAGGTTTGCGCCGTTGTAGGCGAGATGAATGCGGAGGGCGCTCTCAATATCGTGGGGCTTGGGCAGGCTCGCTCGCGCGGTGTCCGCAAGGGGGAAATTGCTGACGTAGGGGCGGCCGAAGAGGACATTCGCCATGCGATCGTTGAAGCTGAGCAAATGGCTGATGTTGAGATTCGGAGTGTTTACCTGGCGGTGACTGGAAGTCATCTTCGTGGATTCAACAACCGTGGAGTGCATCCGATTGTTTCTGCTGATCGCGAAATTACCGAAGAAGATGTGCAGGACGTCATCAAAAATGCAAAAACGATTAATCTGCCTGCCCAAAACCACGTCATCCACGCAATCCGGCAGCATTTCTTTGTAGATGGCCAGGATGGTATCACGAATCCGGTTGGCATGCTCGGTTCTCGCGTGGAGGTCGACGTTCATGTGGTCCATGGCAACTTGAATCGGCTGCAGAATACCATTCGGACCGTAAAAGGGCTGCAACTGGAGGTTGACGATATCGTCTTTAGCGGGCTTGCTACTTCATTAGCGCTTCTGAGTAACGATCAGAAAGAACTTGGATCCCTGGTGATCGATATCGGAGGGGGCACCACCGAATATGTGGTTTGCGCAAACGGGATCATCAAACACACCGGCGCGCTGGCTGTGGGCGGAGATCATGTCTCCAACGATTTGGCTTATGGGTTAAAAGTTTCATTGAGTCGCGCCGAGCAGATGAAAATTGAGCATGGATCGGCGGTGTTTGACGAAAGCGCCAAAGGTCAAGCTATCACTCTGGCCAGTGAATTGGGATCACAATCCAAGCAGGTGAATTTAGAGCATCTCCACCGCATCATGTCGGTGCGGCTTGAAGAAATTTTCCAACTCATTGGGCAGGATCTGGAGCAAGCAGGTGTTTTAAATTATCTCAGGGCCGGTGTGTTTCTTTCGGGGGGCGGCGCACGAATTCCACGCATCGCCCAATTGGCAGAGCACGTCCTTGGAGTGTCCGCAGGCATCGCCAACACCAATTCGATTAGTGGGTTACGCTCCGCTCTCGACCAACCGGAATTCGCCACAGCAATAGGTCTGGTCAAGTTCGGCTCTTTCCATCAGCGCAAACGCTCTTCGCGGGCTTCTCTTACAGAAGGTCTCCGCAATACCCTTGGTCAATTTTTTCGTCGATAATTATGACGCAGGAACCAGCAACTCTTCCACCCACAAACGGCTCGCCCGTCGTTAAAATTTTCGGCATTGGCGGCGCGGGTGTAGGCGTTTTAACCCATCTCATGGGGAAAGGAATCCCGGAGAGCTCCTTGATTGGCATTCACTCGGACACCGCCGCACTGAGTGTGCTCACGGGGCTTGAAAAGATCCAGGTTCAAGACAGGGCGAAGCGTTTCAGCGGTACCAGGGAGATTGCGAGCGAGGGATTCATCGCGGAGGCAGATGTGCTGGCTCGCGTGCGCGAGTTGTGCGCGGGTGCCGATGTAGTTCTGCTCCTTGCAGGAATGGGTGGCGATTTGGGTAATAACCTTGCCTCAATTGTCGCCGGGATAGCTCGCGAGACTGGGGCGTTTGTTTGGGCTTTTGCTATACTGCCCTTCGAGTGTGAAGGGAGTCGCCGCGCTGAATTAGCAACTGCTGGTGTGACCAAGTTGAGAGCCGTTGCCGATCTGATAATAAGTTATCCCAATCAGAAGAGCCTTAGCCTTATCAATGAGGGCACAACGCTCGCCGACACTTTCAATGCGGCAAACACGCTTCTAGCCGGATACGTGCGAGGAGCCTGCCGTGCTTTTTGCAGCAAAAATGCAATTGGCGAAAGTTTTATAGATTTATGCCACGCAACCGAATCGAAAGAATGTCATTTTGCGGTAGCGGAGGTTACGGGCGCCAACCGCGCATCCGAGGCAGTGGACCGATTGTTTTCTGATCCTATCCTTGCTGGCACACCTCACATCAATGTCTCGAATAGCGTGGCTGTCTATATTCTTGGCGGGAGTTCGTTGGGTATGGGGGAAGTCAACCGAATCATGGAGTTAGTCCAGGCTCGATGTGAAACATCGTTGTGTATGATGGGGGCGGCCAATATTACAGCGTTGGGAGAGACTCTGCTGCTGGCGGCCTTATTTACGCCCTCCGCTGAAGGAACAGAGCATCCATTCCCCAGTTTGCCAATCGAGGAGAGTAACCCTATGCCGGGGAGCAACCGGGAAAATTTCGGCATTCAGCTTCTTGGAAATTCAAGCGGTGAAAAGCGGAACTCACGTTTCCTGCCGCCTCCGCCATCGTTGTCTCCTGAGAAAATGCAGCAACTTCTAAAACAACAAGGAGGAGCGGGGCGACAAAGGAAAACCCAACCTAGATTCCGGCAGGCACAATTGCCATTGGAAATAGTTTCGAAGGGCCGTTTTGATAAAAGCGAACCGACGATCCACAAAGGTGAAGATTTGGATGTCCCGACTTACATCCGGCGCGGTATGGCTCTGAATTGAATAGCTTCAGCGAACCGCGAACCTAGCGTCAGCATGCCGTCTGCGGTGAAATGCGCGGCATCCCCCTGCACTCGCGGCAGATCAATGGTTTGAACTAGCCTGGTGTTGCTGATGCTTCGACAAACCGCGACCTGGGCCTTTCGGGCGATATCACCATACACCCAGGAGTGGCTATTGACCTGCCCAATGGCGACAAACAGGGATGGTGAGCGCAGATCTTTGCGCAAGGAATGGATGAAGTCGCTCAACAGCCGTTCATAGTCTTCCGCCATTTTGCGGCTAATACTCGCTTCGTGTTCGCCTTGCATCCACAGGAGACCGCTCAATTCCCAACGGTGTCCGTTCCGTTCGAGGGCCGAAGTTGCAGAATGAACATTCTCGATAAGTCCCCTATATAGTGCTCCGGCTTCTTTACCATCAGTGGGCGGGTGCCAATTCCTGCCACGGTCGTCGTAGCCAGCCACCGCCGGTATATAGTCGGTATAGTCGGTGCTTCGCGCGATACCAGTTCCTCCCGAGGCGTACTTGATGAGCGCGATCTCCTCCTCAGGTAATGCTTGGGCAATGTCATGCCCAAAAGCGATTTCCGGACCGAACGAGCCTGACTCGTCCACTCGGAGGGTTGTCCACAAGTTGTCACTCTTTCCCAATGCATTCTTTCCCGGCCAAAAAAGAATTCGGGGCTGGTCTCGATGTGTTATCGGGAACGGTTCTCGACCGCCATGATATTGACGAACATGGTTATGACCCTCTGCGTTCGATTGTCCCGCCACAACAAATACCCGCACAGGGCGGCTATTTGTTGCAGGTTCTGCTTTCCCAGGCAGAGACGGACCTGGCGCGGCGCCCGCGACCGCAGTGGCCAACGTCAGAACGCAGCAAATGAAAGTTTTGGGTAAGGTTGGAAAAAAGAGAGGGTTCCGAAGGACATCGTAACTAGAGAAACGGAACGGTAACATGACTTCAGAATTCTTTCGCTTCAGGGCCGCTCAACTCAGAAACCAAGAACTTTTTGGAAGCCCCGCCAGCGGTTGGGACTGTCCGGGCTGAATATCGCCTCGAAAGCTTGAGCCCAATCCAACTGCATCAATAAACCAATGCTATGGGCACCGCGTCCGTGGGAACGAATAGCATCAACCCCGTAGGCGTAGCCTACCATTATTTTAATGGTCTGCGACTTGTAAAGAATTCCAGCTCCAACGCCGCTGTGCCAATTGCCTGGTTGCTCCAATCCTTCCAAATAATTGACGCCTGCGGTTGTCAATGTGCCATTGAAATTCCATCTTTGTTTTTCATCCAACGGTATGATGTAATTTAATCCGAGTAGCGCGAAATCTTTGGCGCTGATTTCCTGGTAATAATATCCGGGCAGAGACAAGGGGTATTCGGCAACCAGGGGGAGCAAGGCTCCAAGGCGGTAAGTGCTAAAACGATCAGCCTCGATACTGGTGCCCGCGGTCAGACTGGCGTAAAAGTTGTGTTTCCACTCGGGAAGTGTATAAGCGAGCAGTGCTTCCCCCCAAAACAGATGGGAGGCGCCCTCCAATTTGCGGTCATTGTTGAAACCGTAACTGCTATCGTCTGTTCGAAGAAACCCTTCGTACCATATCGATAATTCCATTGCCAGAGAAGGAAACAGTGTAGGTTCGCGCCCTCCGAATCGCAGGCCGGTGCGCAGGGTAAAAGTCGCATGATCTTTGGCTATCTCGAAGTCATCCGCGGTTTTGTTATCCCTGGCGTACGTTGTGTAATGGCCGATGCCACGCAAGAGGCCGTGCAAAGGGATTTGAGAGTCTGGATTGAACAGGTGATAGAGACTCAAAGACATTTCGCCACCGTATCCGTTGAAAGACTCTGACTGCAGATAATTACCCATTCGAACCTCCGCGTAATTATCTGCAAAGCCACCTCCAGCGAGCCCGATCCCCAGGTCTGTATATTCATCCAGAACACCTTTAATGCCCAGCTCAGAATCCAGGTAGGTTGGCGCGACAGCCAGACGAAGCGTCAGATTGGTGTTTTTCAAAAAATCGGGCTTATTCAGGTAATAGAACGCATAGCCCGAGAGAGGGGCATGACCCTGCAGGGCTACGTTGTATCCTATCTGAATCATCTCCCGCTCGACCGGATCGATTTGTGCCTTCACCCATAGCGGGGTGAGAGCACAAAAAATCAAACAACACCGTCGCCCAAAAATCACGGACTAACCACTACTCGAAATGGTTCTAACCGGCAAGCAGTTAGGAATCAACAACTCGTAATTCAAGTTCCTGAAAGACCAAACACGGACGGGACTCAAAGGCTTTTGAACTCGATTCTGACGGCTCAATCTTTGGGTCCGGGGTCCGTTCCACGGGTGAGCCAAGGCCGAATGATGAGCGCGACCACGCAGCCGGCAAAAGCGTAGAGCGCCAAAACGAGCCACATGGCAGCGGGGGTGCGCCAGTATGGCAACTGATGATTCACCAATGCCTGTTGGATTGGCACAGCGATACCCTCTACGCGCACTTTTTCCGGACACCAGTATTCCAGTAAGTGACCTGAAAAGGCGCTGACTAGTGTCTTGGCAAAAAACCAAGGGAGCAATGAGATCCCCAGATAAACCCCTTCCTGGCCTTTTGGAGCAATCGCAGCGGTATACTCGTTTAGCTTCGGCGACCACGCAACCTCCCCGATGGTGACAATAACCATGCAAAGAATAGCCATGAGGTAATGCGCTCGAACAATGTCATGACTGAAGATGTCCCAGGGAATCGCCAGCGGAAAAAGTGAGAATGCCGAAATCATTGCCCCATAGATGAGCATTTTGAAAACGTTAAATCTGTTCGTGATTGGGATGAAAAGAATGAGTCCTATGACGATACCAATAGGATTTATTGTATTTAGACTGCCAATTGCGGCATCGGGGCCGATGGTGCGGAGCCAATATTTCGGCATGAGTAAATAGATATAGGCGTACACCGCTCGCACACCGAGCACGAGTGTAATGAGGACGAGGAGACGCCAAAGTTTAGGTTCACGAATAACTTCGCGTAAACCCTGCAGTGGAGAGCGCCGGTTAATTTGTGTTTCTTCTTTCGGCGAGTCCAACTCACCTCCCGGACTGATGAGTTGCTCTTCACGTTTTATCATCATCATGCCCGCAATGAGACATAAAGCAGCAGTTAACACTCCCATTGTGAAAATGTGAACGTTGGGCAAAGAAAGCACCTTCCGGATAATATCGATCCCGAACCCCGCTGCGGCCGCGCCTACATTCATAAACAAGTACCACATATTGAACCCTGCGCTACGGGAACGTGTTGTGGTAAATCTCTGGCAGGCCGACTGGAAGGCGGTCTGGACGGCGGCAGTGAAAGGAGCCATTAAAAACAGGAGGACGCTGGCTACGAGTCCTCGATGAGGAAAGGTGGGAGTTAATCCAACGACCATGACGGCAGCTCTCAACACCAGCAGAAGCAGCATGGAAAGATTCAGTGACTTCCTTATTCCCAACCAGTCGGTGTATGTTCCGGAAACAAAAAGCATCAACGAGGTGGCGGAGGTAAACACGGCGGTGGCATAGCCGGCCTGTTTATCATTCAACCCGAGGTCCTCTGACAAAAAGACCGTCGCAATCGTCAACATCGCGAAATAGAAAGTGCAATCGAGGAAGTTGATGATCTGGACGCCCCAATATTCCGTTCTGGTCTCCTTGAGGACACCGAAATCTTTAAAGTACCGGATGAGCAATCCCTCTGAGGAAGAACGAGCTGGTGCTAGTGACATATGGATGGTTGTAGCAACAGGGAGAGTTCTTTACGCGTGGGGTGAGTCAATCTTAACCAGCCGGGAAGGAGGGGCGAGTGGCAAGGGCGGGCACCAAATCATGAGTTAATCTCAGTTGTTGTTAGCTTGAACTTGTCCGAGACATTCCTGGACCTTGTTTTGGAGTTGGCGGCGTTCGACGTCATTGAGCCCTTGTGGGTCAAAGCGATAGCGATAGTGCAGGAGCAACAAATCTCTAAGCAGGTGTTGCATAGGCTTGATAGTTGGTTGTTTGGCGGAACGCTCCAACCAATTGGAGAGCGGCTCACTTTTTTCACGATTGAACCCAAGCATGGCCATCCGTCGTTCGAGCTCGTAGAATTCTGAATCAACTCCCGGCCAGACTAAACCCGATACCTTGTGTTGATTTCCAGCACGCAGACGACGACTTCGGACAATGATCTGGAAAAGCAAGACGCCCAATATCGGCGCGAGCGACCAGAGCAAGTACTGACGAATGTGAGACTGACCCCAGCGTAATTTCGAGATTTCGAACTTGAACCTCGACCACGCGTCAGAGACTGACTGGAAGAACGAGTGGCGTTCTTCCGCTTTTATCCAGGAAGCGGGCGTAGTATCCAGATCACGCCACACGCCTTTCGCTTGATCCCAATAGATACACCAGGCATGTCCATCCCGTTGACGAACTACATAGCCATTCCCGGAATTCTCATGCACCGCGTAGCCGATCGCGTAACGAGCCGGGATTTCCAACTGCCGCAACAGTAACACTGTCGCGGTGGCAAAATATTCGCAATGTCCTTTTCGAGTACGCAACAGAAATCGGGCCAGAGGGGTTTCAGGACCCCGCGTGGAAGTCTCGCCCTCTTGCCACATACGATAACCGAAATTGGTTTGGAAAAATTGTTTTATAGCGTTGACCTTGCTTTCCGTGCTCTTGCCGGCAAGTCCCAGTTCATCCACTATCTTTTCGATTGCTGGCTTTTCTTTATCTGGCACATGCTCATCATCTGGTTTTTCCGGCAGGGAATCTATGGTTTCTCCCTGACCGTATAGGTCGTCAAAAATAACCAAACCCGGTCCTTCCGCGAGCACCCCTCCGGTTTTTGTTTTGTTTAGCAAGTAGGCAGGTAAATGGTCCAGTTGCCCGCTGCCACTTGCCAAAGGCAACAGACCCGTTCGGTTGCCGCTAAAGCGTTTGCCAGTTTCAAGATAACAGGCGATCTGAACCGAAGACGTGTTCGTCTTGGTTGGGAGCAGCACCCAGGTTTCCTTATTGGTCGGGGACGCATTAATCGGTTCCGGTTCGGTCTTCACATTACCCGAGTACCAGGTTTGCACCTTGAACGTGCGGTAACTTGCTTCTCGCAGCAAAGGTGGCGGAGGCACCAGCGGCCTTGTTTCCAGGCGAATGACAATGTTGCCTGAGGTTTTTATCCGGCCAATCTGTCCGATTGCTGTTCGGTTGCGGCCTGGATCAACGTCTCGTCGCGCGAATCCGGCCAGCCATTGAGCGTTGATTGTTTCCAAATATCTTTGAAGGTGACTGATTCCCCGCTGGCCACCGTATCCCAATACAATGGCGAAACTCAACAGCAGAGCCCATAATGCTGCACTGAATCGACGGCAACGCTGCGACCATAAAGCCCATGCTAATAACGCGGCTAAGCCCCAAAAGAATTTGCCATCCTCTCCGCTGTGCGCGCAGGCTGCCAACAAGCAAATGCCAAAATAAGGATAAGAAATATTCACGACGTGACTGGGCGGTTTTGGAAGTCCAGCTTTCTGCGCTTTCCGCCAGCGTCGCCGCAAAATCAGAGAAATGGTTTCCATCGGAACGCCTTCTCGAGAGCTGTAAGCCTGGGCGGCGATGAAGAAGAAAAAGATCATCGGCAGCCACCGCACCATCGCAGCCGCGGTTTTTGCGCTGGCGGCACCTGCGTTTCGTTGTGTCAGAAAACCAGGATTTTGAAATAACCCACGGAAATCCGCCGGACCTTCATTGGACGTGAATGCATAAATTGCCGCGCCCAAAAATAATAAAGTGCAAAATACCCAGATTCTGCTGAAGTCCTCGTCAACCAGTTCCCAGCGAAGCTTTGTCCAACGAGGCGATTCTAGAATGAGCGCCATCAGCATTGCGGGCAGAACGAAATCTGTCTGCCAACCCCAGAATAGGAGCGCAGCGCCTAAAAGTATTGGCGGCGGTTTCATGGGGAGTGAGACGAAACGGGAGACTGGCCGATTACAAATTGACGATACAGCAGGCTGGCGACGGGTGCTGTCATGATGGCGTTTCTAACAGACGTTAGGGTTTTCATCCAAGCCTGGCTAAATCTTCTTTGATTTTCCCAACCTGTAGAACATGGAAGCGGCCTGGTTCATCTCTCATCGGTCCAGGATCGAGAGGCGGTTCGATTCGGCGGGGAACAACCACGAGCACCAGGACTGGGGTGCTGGAGGAGCGAAGCTTTCTAATAAAATCACGGCGCTGCTCATCCCAGTCCAGAAGCACGCAGATACAGCCGCTCACAGCGCTGATGTGGTTGAGCACAAGACCTTCCAGTGAATGAAACGAACGGTCAGCGCACGGGTGGACCGAAGCAAGAATCTCCAGCATTTGCTCCGTGTGGGCCAATCCACGACCGGACGTGAAGCAGAAAGATTCGGGGCCGACAAATAGCAGATCGAGTAATGATTCCTGGCTTTGGATGGCACAAGCAAAAGAGGCCGCTACCGAGACGGCTTCCTCGAACGTTTCGCTGTAAGGACTTTCTGTGAAGGTGTCCAACACCAGGGCGTGGCGAACGAACCATTCATCCTCGTATTCCTTTACCACAGGTTTGCCTGCCTTGGCCCAACTGCGCCAATGAATATGACGAATAGGATCACCATGGCGGTAGTCGCGCAGAGCAATAAACTCCTCACTTTGGCCCACGTTAGAAGCCAAAGCCACCCCGCCATCCTGATACTTCAGAGTTCCTGGAAAGGCGATCGGAGGCAATGGATAACGCTTCGGCAAAACAAGGGTGCTTTGCGGCAATGTTAGCCGGGCAAAGGCGTTGAACAATCCAAGTGGGTCAGGTCGAGCCAGCCTCACACCGTGGAATCGCAACACACCGCGGCGCGAAGGCGTCATTTCGAACTTTACCTCCACCTCTTCCTGAGGGGCAACTGCAGGCACCGTGGCAGCTCTTGCGACCGGGACGCGAAATTTGCTTCTTTGGCTCGGACTGAACTTGAATGAGCGGAGCTCCTTGCGCTCGGCTGCCTGGGCCGCGCGCCACTCCGTGAAAGAAGGCCTGGGATCCTGCCAGTCTTCCATGAGCGACAAGCCCATCTGGTTTTTGGTGGAAAGATTCTTAACCAGCACGACATAGTTCATCGGACAACCGGCAGTGCCGAATCGGGGTAAGAGACGGCGCGCGGAAAAAGAAATGCCAAACCGCCAACCAAAAGTTCCCGCGACCACGAGCAGGAAAAACAGAAGAGCAAAGACCTGATACGAAACGTTGTTTTCGGTATCCGGCGCCATAATCGCTGCGATTATCAGCGCGCCCAAAATGGTCAATCCAGCTCTCGTAAAGCGCCGCGTGCACCAGTATCGAGTTCCAGAAAAGATCCGGTAAATACGATAAAAACCTGCATCTAAGATTCGAAAGCCGAAATCTACCATGCTAACCAGGAGCGAAAATCCACGAGGGAAAAGGACAGGGGACTTCGGATTTCGCTCCTCTTTCACCTTCAAGCCGGCACTCGAATTTTTTTCAGCACATCTTCCACAACGGCGCGAGCTGTTTGACCCGAGAAACGAGCCTGTGGTTCCATCACCAGCCGATGAGCTATAACTGAAACGGCTAATTCCTGAATTTGTTCAGGGGTCACAAACTCGAGTCCGTCAAATAGGGCGATAGCCTGGGCAGCTTTCATCAGAGTCAGGGAAGCACGTGGACTCGCGCCAAGCTGCACTCCAGGCGCAGTACGTGTTGCTCCAACAAGCTCCACTATATATCGCTTCAGTTCTTCGCTCATTCGAACGGCTTCTACCGCCCGACGGAGAGCGAGCACTTCCTGCACGGACGCGCAAGCTTCGAGATTGGATAATGGATGATCGTGCTGTTGAGCCGTCAGAATGGCGACTTCCTCGCTGGGCGGCACATAACCCAGGTCGAATTGCATGCCAAAACGGTCCATTTGTGCTTCGGGCAGTGGGTAAGTGCCACGAAATTCCACCGGGTTTTGCGTGGCAATCACAAAGAACAGGCCCGCGAGATCCCGCCTCTCTCCATCGACGCTTACCTGGCTTTCGCCCATGGCTTCCAACAGCGCGGATTGCGTGCGTGGCGAAGCACGGTTGATTTCATCGGCTAAAAGTATGTTGGCGAAGATCGGTCCTTCGTGAAAATGAAATTGCTGATCGCGCTGATTAAAAATCGAAACACCCAGAATGTCCGAAGGGAGCAAGTCGGGCGTGAACTGGATACGCTTGAACCGCGCATCCAAAGAGCGCGCCAACGCCTTTGCCAGCGTCGTCTTACCGGTTCCAGGAAAATCCTCGAGCAGAACGTGGCTGCCGCTGGCGAGAGCAGCTAATAGCTTGCGCGTGGACCCTGCCTGGCCCTGCATAACTTGGGCGATGTTCCCTGCTATTCTGTTATAGATTTCCCGCGCAAACTGGGGAGAGGCTGGGGCGACTGCTTTTTCTGCATCGGCCAATACTCTTGAAACCAGAGCCGTTACGGCGGCCGCGGGCGCGATTGCGTTTTCTTCTACTCTTTCAGCCATGACAAATAATACTTATGAAAGTAACGACAGGCGACTTCATAAATCATCGGAGGCAAATCTATCTAATACTTTGACAAGGCAAGACACAAAATAGTGCGCACTGGTTCGGCGCCCGAGCCGCCCGGCTGAGTGTCAGGCGAGGCTGTGTTGAGGCCGCGAGTGTCTTCGCTCATGCCTCTTCAAACTCTCACCCGCAGACGGGTTTAACTGTGATAAAAACTCGGACCCAAGGGCTGCATTGTCAAATATCGGAATACGGAGGCCACCCTATGCAATGCGCCGTATCAAGAAGGTTCCTTCTTAACACATCTGGAAATGTAGCCCTTATCATCTTGCGAATTAAGGTCAGACATGCAAGTCTCTCCATAGGTGTAGCGATTATGAAATTACCCATTGTAGCACCCGCATTTTCTTTCCTTAAGATGTTTTCTGAACCAAGAATCCTTCAAATTGGACGAGCGTCTTCAAGGGTCTCATCGATATTGATCTTGGCAATGGGATGCGAGATTGTTTCTGCTCAGTCAATGCCTGTTCCGAACTTCTCGTTCGAATCCCCTACGGCACCCAATACTGCTCCTTACGTGAACATCTTCGTCGATTCCTGGCAGAAGGCTTCGGAACCCGCTTATTACGGTCCCACGATCGGAACTCCTTTTGGAATCCCATGGGTCGGAACAGCTGGGGTATTTCTTGATGTCAATCCTTATGCAAATCACCAAGGAACTCAGGCGGGATATATTCTTGGATTTCCAGAAGTGACCCTCTATCAGGACTACGACTCCTCCGCGAGTCACGATTTCAACGCGACCTTCGATGTGGGCAAGAGTTATAACCTCACGGTTGGAGTCTTTGGTAAACCGACCCTTGCTTTGGGCTCGACCTTGGAGTTGAGCCTATATTATCGTGATGGAACGAATCGCGTCACAGTTGGTTCGACTAGTATCTCTTACAGTCCAGCATCCTTTCCGACAAATGGCGCCCTAAGTCTCATCGATTACCAGGTGAATGTTCCAACCGTCGAAGCGTCCGATTCCTGGGCGGGCAAGAATATCGGAATTCAACTTCTTTCTACCACGCCGCTGGAGATGTCCACCGGGGGGAACTGGGATTTTGATAATGTACGTTTGAGCGCCGTGCCTGAGCCGGCATCGAGTTTGATCCTCACCTTAGGGTTGGGCGGTTTGATTTTTCTGAGAGCTCGCCGGTGCCGCCACATCTAATCCAGGGGTTGCGCCGCTTGAGTCTTGCTCGCCACTGCTCCCAGGCTGATACTATGTGGGGATAGCGGCATGAGCAAAAATCAGATTGCGATTTTGGGCAGCGTAATAACGATCCTTTACTGTACTCCAGTAGCATCACTGGCGGATTCTATCGCAATTCCGAACGGCTCGTTTGAGTCACCATCAACTCCTTACGTCAGTATCAACATTGATTCCTGGGAAAAATCAGCCAAGCCGGACGATTATGTTGAAAGCGGCGGGTTCCTGTGGAGCCAACTCACGGGTATATTCACCAACCGCCCTGGTACCCCCGACTACATCGACAATTGCGATGGCAACCAGGCGTTATGGCTGTTTGCCGTGCCCGAGGTAGGGTTGTTTCAGGATTACAACTCCACGGATTGGCACAATCAGCCCAACCACCAGTTGAACGCGACATTTACTATCGGCAGGTCGTACCATTTATTCATTGGTGTCATTGGCTCGGGTGGCGGAATGCTCGAAGGAGCTACCCTTGATTTGAGTCTCTATTATCGCGACTCCTCAAGCAACCGGGTGAACGTGGCTGCCACGACTCTCACAAACACCCCGACTGTTTTCAGCAACAACACACATTTTGTCGAATGCCGGGTTGATGTCCCGACCATAAAAGCATCGGACGTGTGGGCCGGTCAGTACATTGGAATTCAAGTTAAATCCACTGTGAGTACAAATACAGAAGGTGGGTATTGGGACCTGGACAATGTTCGATTGTTAGAAGGGCCCGTGCTGCTCAATCCTATTTTGCGGGGGGGCGAATTCGAGTTTACCTTGCTGGGGGCAGTGGGGGCGGCATTTGAGATTGTGACGACCACCAATGTCAACAGTCCGATGGAACAATGGCGCCCAGCTGGAACCGTGACCAACATTTCCGGCATGACGATCTTTACCAAAGCAGTGGAAAATCACGGGCAATTTTTTCGCGCGCATCAACTTCCGTAGCCATGGAAACCAACGACTGGTCTTGGCGCACGCCGGCTTTCACGCTTATTGAACTCCTGGTCGTAATAGTAATTATTGCGTTGTTGGCTTCGCTGCTGTTGCCGGCACTTTCCTCTGCAAAACAAAAAGGCTCTCGAACCATTTGCCTCTCGAACTTGCGGCAGATCAGTATCGCGATTCATAACTATGCGAGCGATAACGAAGGCAGGATCCCGTACGGACCAAAGGCGCCTCCCTTCACCAGCCCAGCTGATCTCTATCCCTCGACGGGAGCACCAACTTCTCTTCTGTCGCTTCGGAACGGAGCGCCGGCAGGGTTGGGACTGCTGATCCAACAACAACTATCAGCTCAGCCCAAAGTGTTGTTTTGTCCGGGCAACGATCAGCCGATCGATGCCGATACGGAACTCGGAAACGTTGGGGTTGGTCAGGCACAGGGCAGTTACTACTATCGCCATGGCGGAAACACCCAATTGTTTGATACTCCTGGCACAAACCAGAAGCCTGAACACATTGTTCTCGATAACCTCGGGAAAAATCGCGATGGATTGCCGATTCGTGCTCTTGCGATCGATACCATTTTCCTATGCCCTCCGGAACTCGAAGCATTCAACATCAAGCCTCGGACGCATCACCGTCAAAAATCTGCAAACATATTGTTTGCAGATGGTCACGCAGTTAGCCGTCTGAATTCCCAAGGACGCTGGGTTGTCGACCTTCGCGACTACTCCGAACTGCGTGATGGATTTAACAAAATTCTAAAGATACTTGAACGAGCGGATCTCGAGCAGTAGACGGTAGGGAACAGTTCCTTCCAGTCAAATGGCTCGTTCATTTTCCCGCGGCCAAATCCACGCAAATGATTTCTTGGTCGTTGCGCGCGTAAACGCAGCGATTGGCGAACGCAGGGTGGGACCACAGTACATCACGGCCAGCGGCCGTATTGGTTGGCTCAAGCAAATGTGCGCGGCTGATTTCTTTATACCCTTCCGGGCTAAGTTTAGCGATTATCAAATCCCCTTTTTCATTGAAGAGAAAAAACCGGTCTTGATTTTTAACAATAAATGCATTTGCCCAACGCACAGGCTCGCCGGAGGTCGTTGCTTGAAATGTTTCCCAAATACGCTCACCTGTATCAGCCTTCAAACAACGCAGTTGGCCATAACTGCAAACACCATAGATGTAGCCGTTTTCGAGAAATGGAGTTGTCATCACTGCGTTCAGATGGGTCGTATCTTTCTCGCTCATTTTTTCTGTGCGCCAAATCGCTTTCGCTGCGGGTTTGCCGGGATCAAGGTCCATCATGAGGGAACCATTGTAGAAACTTGTGAAGAATAACTTGTTGTCCAATCTGCGTGGGGTGGCAATGGTCATTCCGGAGCGCGCCTTGAATGGCTCGGTCCAGTAAAGCTTGCCCGTTTCCGGCTCGAGGGAGTTGGCTGCTTCGGGATGCCAAAGGATGAGCTGACGCTTGCCTCCCGCTTCAACGATGACGGGCGAACTATAGCCCGGCTCCTTGGCACTCAAAGCGCGCCAAAGTTCCTTGCCCGTATCTTTATCGTAGGCGATAACTGTGCTTCCTTCACCCGCAGCCAGGCAGATAACCTTTTGGCCATCAATCAACGGGTGGCCGGAAAAACCCCAAAGCGGCGTTTGGACGCCCAACTCCTTTTTGAAATCGTGGGACCAGAAGACCTGGCCATCTTTTGCAGACAGGCAATAGAGGTTGCCTTCAGCACCAAGAGAATAGACTTTTCCGTCTTTAACCTGTGGTGCGACGCGCGGACCTGCTGGATAACTGACTGAGTAAGGGCAATCGTATTCATGTTTCCAAATGAGCTTTCCGTCCGCTTCATTCAAACAAAGCACCCGTTCTACACCGGGAATCCGGCCTCGCTGGAAAGGGTCAGCAGGATTTGTCGCTCCCGGAGCAAGTAAGCGATCACTGACATACACTCGCCCTCCGGAAACAATCGGACCGGAATAGCCGCCTCCGCTCTTTGCCCGCCAACGAACCTTCGCTCCTTCGGAGGGGAATTTTTGGAGAATACCGCTCTCACGCCAAACAGAATCGTGCCTGGGTCCAAGCCATTCCGGCCAATCATCGGCAAAAACTTCACATCCAATCCCCAGCACAATAACCACTATTAATCGGTGCACGGCACGCATAGAATCAGAGTAGGCTCGCATGAAGGTTGAGGCTAGCGAAAAGCCTTCGGACTTGGCGCTGTATGGGCAGGGCTAAGAGTTGTGCTGTTGGTCTGTTCAAGCTGATGAATTACTGCTGACAACATTTCTTTGGTGAACGGGTCTGTTTGCTGGTTCACGAACGCTTTCATCTCAGGAAGCGCGATAACGCAGGCCGGTCCAAAGCTGGCTATTGCCTCAAACGCAATCTCTTTTGACATGGGGTCAGAGTTCGTTAAGCATTTGATCAGAGCCGGAATGCATAACTCCGGTTCTCGATGCAAATCACCGATTGCAGTTAGGCAAGCGTGCTGGACTTGAACGTCGGGGTCCTCGAGGGCTTGAACGAGACTTGGCAAAGCAACAATCGAGTTCGTCCCGAATCTTTGGAATCGACTTGCCGCGTATGCTCGGACGGTGGGTTCAGCGGCGTGTAGGGATTTCATCAGGGCTGGAACTGACAGGCCTGGTTCCAGACACAAATCGCCAATAGCGCTGATACAAGCATGACGGAGCCGCAAATCAGTGCCGTCAAGGCATTGAATTAGATTGGGCAAAGCGATAAGCGCATTGGTTCCGAACTTTGGGAATTGCACAGCGGCTTGTGCGCGCAACGGCGATGCCGGATTGGTCATGATGGTGATAAGAGCATCGAGCCCGGGTCGACCCATGTCTCCGATGCTGTTCATGGCCCAAGCGGTGTCTACCTTGTGAGCCAAGGCAAGCCGCATGAGTTCGGGAATTGCCGGTGCTGCATCGGCGCCAAGTATTATCAATCCAATTCTCGCTTCGTTGAACCGGGTGAAATCTGCAGGCTTATTTGCCCAAATCAAAACGGAGTTGGGTAAGAATGGAAGTTTGTGAGTTCTAACGAAATTTTGAACTCTTCCCTCGAACGAAGGAATGCCGGCCGCCCGTCTAACAACAAGGTCAAGACCCCTCCGCCCGATTCGACGCACGGCAATGGCGGCTTGCTCTCTTTCACTTTGCGACGCCGCAGAAGAGCGGTATAGAGAAAGCCACTCCGAAAGGGTGCGTCCGTTGTAACGCGGTTCCATGAGTGAAAGGAAAACGGCTACAATTGCAAAGAGAGTTGCAGATGAAATGATGCCGGTGCAAACCTTGGCCCGAATCTGCATAACCCAAGCTTGACATGGACGATTCACTTTCCAAGCGCAAAAGTAGTGGTATGCAATGTGACTTACCGCACGCTTGAGAACCGAAGGCCACTAGGATTTCACTGCGTTTAATGCCGGAGGGATGCGCGAAAATAGCCCCCCCGTTTCAACGGTGGGTGATGGGTGAGGGGGCGCGAAGGGTGTCTTAGTCCCCCAAGGGACGAAAGAACTGTCCGGCTTTTCTTTCGCCCCTTAAGCGCTTCGGGGCCTCTGAACCCCTGTCCTTGCGATAAATTACTTGTTTATTATCGGCCGCGATCCCGTGGGGACTGAAGCACCGGTCGCTTCGAATCCTAGTGGCATTGGATTTGAAAACCTGCTGTCGCCCATTTCGATCACCTGTTTGCTGCATAGAGATTTATAAATTCGTGATTTGAAGTTTAAGGCTGCCTTGCTAAATATGAACCCCAGAGGACCTATGGGTAACGACAAAGTTGAACAAAAGTCCGACTCTGGTTTGGGTAAGGTGTCATTTTTGGATGGCCGCGGTGAACTGCCCATGCTGGAAATATTGACCCCATGGAGCAGCGCTGAAATTTATCTGCAGGGTGCGCATGTAACTCATTTCAAAAAAAAGGACGAGCCCCCTTTACTTTTCCTGAGCCAGTGCAGTCGATTCGAACAAGGTCAGCCGATTCGGGGAGGCATTCCAATTGTTTTTCCCTGGTTCGGTCCGCGCGAAGGTTTAAACCAGCATGGTTTTGCACGCGTGAAAGACTGGGAATTGAAGGAATTTGCTCCCGCTCCTGACGGTAGTGTCAGCGTTCGTTTTCGTTTGCCCGATTGTCCCGAGGCCTCGGCATTTCCACCTTCTGTCGCCGAGTATACAGTGACGGTAAGCAATGTTCTCACTTTGGAGTTGGTTGTAATCAACAAATCTGACACTGAAGAATTTGTCTTTGAAAATTGTTTGCACACGTATTTTGAGGTGGGGAGCATCAGCAGGACACATATCACTGGTCTGAAAGGTGTGACGTATTTGGACAAAGTTGCAAATTTTGCTCAGAAGGTAGAGACGGACGACACGTTGCGCATCACTTCAGAAGTCGATCGTATATATCTGAATACGCCTCATACTGTGGAGATTGTGGATGAAAGCTTGCGGAGGACGATCCGCGTTGAAAAGCAAGCTTCCCTGTCTACCGTTGTCTGGAATCCCTGGATCGGGAAGGCTCAACAGATGCCTGATTTTGGAAACGAGGAATACGAGAGAATGGTTTGCGTGGAATCCGGAAACGTAGCGGAGAACCAGATTCGATTGCCGCCTGGAGAGAGTTCGCGTTTGAAGGTGGTACTCGGCACCCGCCCCCACTAGCAAACGTGGTTGTTCTGTTATTTGCAAGCCGGGTAAAAAATAGTAAAAGTTCACGCTAGTAACTGTAGCGCAGAGCGGCACTCGAGTGGCACTCTGCTGTATCGCCCCTCCTCTGTAGCAGAGCTACTGCGGAATATGGACAGAATTGCATTTTGCTAATGCTGAGGCATTTTACCTTTAAAAGAATGATGCCCATTAAAACTGTATTCCACGGCGCATGTCCGATGCTTTGGAGATTTTAAATAGTTGCGCGCTGCCGATTGCAAATCGGCGATATAGCAGAGTGGAACTCTGCGTTACGTGAGCGGTGGGTGAGGGAACCGTCGAAAAGGTTGAAAGGGTCGCGTGAGATGGTCTGGAAGGGATATATTGTTTCGGAATTGGTTACCGCTTTGGTTACCGGTCTTTTCCGAGGCAGCAAGTATTGGGGTAGTGTTTATTGGCGTGTTGGGCCTTTTTGGCTGGGCTATCGGATATGCCCCACTGATTCAGCTTAGCCCGCATTATGTAGGACTCAATCCTGTAACAGCTCTGGTTCTCGTGCTCTCCGGGACTGGCCTATGGATCCGAACGAGTCAAAGCACGATCTCCAACCCTTTGTGGAGAAAGATTGCCGTGTTATTAGGATTCATGGTCGCTCTGGTGGGCGTGCTAAATCTGGCGCAGCATCTGTTTCGACTTTCCTTTTGCATCGATCAGATTTTTTTTGTTGGCAAACTCGGGGCCTGGGAGTTTTCTCGTCGGGCAGCGATGGCGCCAAATGAGGCCGTTTGCTTTATCTTTTCCGGTTTGGTCCTCGTGTTTTTTGATCTTGAGACCAAAGAAGGTTTTCGACCGTCTCAGGCGCTTATTTTGGCGCAAGGTCTCATCGCATTACTCGCGCTTCTGGGGTACGGCTACCGCGCATTGTCTTCGTACAAGCCAGGTTCCGCGATTGCAATCTCTATTCCAAGCGCCGTTGCATTAGGTTTATGGACACTCGGTAGCCTGGCAGCCCGGCCGGACGCCGGCATCATGCAGGTGATTACAAGTCTCACGACCGGCGGTGCTATGGCCAGGCGTTTGTTGCCCATGGCCCTGCTGGTTCCAATCGTGCTGGCTGCCGTATGGTTCCTTGGACAAAAAGCCGGTTACTTCGAAACTGAAGCCGGGGTTTCGATGTTTGCGGTTTCCAGTATTCTCATATTTACCACGCTCATTTGGTGGAACGCACGATTACTATTCAAGGCGGATGTCAAGCGTATGCGGACGGAAAAACATCTGGCAGTTCAGTACAAATCAACTCGTGCATTGGCAGAGGCTAATAATTTAGAGCAGGCATTTTCGAAAATTATTGAAGCCATTTGCACCTCTATTGGCTGGTCGGTGGGGACAGGATGGATTGTAGATGAGAAAGGGAACGTATTGCGTTGCGTTTCAGTTTGGTGCTCGAAAGAGTTGGAGGCCTCAGAGTTTGTGGAAATGACTCGTAGCAGTTCCTTCGAGAAAGGCCAAGGTTTGCCGGGACGTGTTTGGACCAGCGGCCAACCGGTGTGGATAGAGGATGTTGTTCCAGACTCAAATTTTCCGCGAGGGAAAGCCGCACTCAGGGCAGGGCTCCATGGGGCTTTTGCCTTTCCTGTCCGGCTCGGGTCGGAAAGCCTGGGGATAATCGAATGTTTCAGTAAAACTATTGAGCGCCCCGACGCGGCGCTTTTGGAGATGCTGACCGCTATTGGAAGTCAGATTGGCCAGTTCATCGAGCGGCAGCGAGCCGAGGAACAATTGCGACAGACCAGTTCCGAATTGGCCCGTTCCAATACCGATCTGCAGCAATTCGCCTACGTGGCATCCCACGATTTGTTTGAGCCATTGCGCATGGTAAAGAGTTTCTTACAGCTGCTGCGCGAGCATTCCAGTGGCAAATTGGACAAAGAATCCGAGGAGTTTATCAGCTATGCCATGGATGGAGCCAATCGCATGCGAGCGCTTATTAGTGACTTGTTGGCGTATTCGAGAGTGGACAGACAGGGCCAATCGATGGAACCCACGGATTGTAACCTGGTGCTGGAGGGGGCCCTTGCAAATCTGAAGGTCGCTATTGATGAATCAGGCGCAAAAATTTCTCACCCGCCACTGCCCACTGTCGAGGGGGATCTCGTCCAGTTAATTCAACTTTTCCAAAATCTGATAGGCAATGCGATCAAGTTTCATGGAGAAGAGCCACCGCGCGTGGATATTACTGTAACAAGAAAAGAGGGTGAGTGGATCTTTTGCTTTCGCGACAATGGCATTGGAATTGACCCGAAGCATTTCGAACGCATTTTTGAAATATTTCAACGGCTCCATACGCGGGAGGAGTACCCGGGAACCGGGATAGGTCTTTCGATCTGCAAGCGAATCGTTGAGAGACACGGTGGCCGAATATGGGTTGAGTCCACTCCAGGCCAGGGTTCAGCTTTTTATTTTTCGTTCCCTGTGATGCGCGGGTAAAGCGCGTCAATGCCTCGTCCCCAACATTCGCGCAGGCAACTGGTCAAAAACTGTTTTGCTTCGGTATGGGTTCCCGGCGCATCATGAACTACCAGTGAAACAGCAATGTTATTTAGGGATCGATCTTGGCGCTGAAAGCGGCCGGGTGATGGCGGGTTTGTGGGACGGCAGACGAGTGACTTTAAAGGAACTGCATCGCTTCCCAAATGGCCCAGTGGAAATAGCGGGCACTCTTCGCTGGGACGTGCTGCGGTTGTGGAATGAAATTCAACAGGGCTTGACCCTTGCCGCGCGAGAGTACGGAAATTCCATTCAGTCTGTCGGGGTTGATACATGGGGTGTGGACTTCGTTCTTCTTAGCAGCAGCAATGAACTTTTAGGACAACCGTTCCATTATCGCGACGCCCGCAATCGAGGGGTAATGCAACGGGCGTTTAAGCGTGTGCCGCGGAAGGCTATTTTTGCGGAAACGGGTTTGCAATTCATGGAGTTCAATACCTTGTTTCAGTTGCTCGCTACTCAGCAAAATAATCCGGAAATGCTGGCCGCCGCGGATTGTTTGCTGATGATGCCGGACTTTTTTCACTGGTGCTTGTCGGGCATCCGTGCCGCCGAGTTTACCGACTCGACGACGACGCAGTTTCTCAACCCTGTTAAGAAGAATTGGTCTCGCACTTTGCTGAAGCGATTCGATTTGCCCGCGAAGTTGCTGCCGGAAATTGTTCCGCCAGGGACAGTGCTGGGTTCCTTGATGCCTTCTGTATCGGCCAGGACCGGTCTGGGTAAAGTGGACGTAATAGCACCCGCCTCTCATGATACCGCTTCCGCCGTTGCGGCCGTTCCGGCCACTCAGGAGGAAGAAGGAACCTGGTGCTATCTGAGTTCCGGCACCTGGTCACTGATGGGACTTGAGCTGAGGCAGGCACAGCTTTCGCCAAACGTTCTGGATTTTAACCTGACAAACGAAGGGGGCGTGGATGGGACGTATCGTCTTCTCAAAAATATCACCGGGCTTTGGTTGGTGCAGCAATGCAAACGGGCGTTCGATGGTTCAGGAAGAACTTTGGATTATTCTCACCTGGTGCGCCTCGCTAAATCTGTTCCAGCGTTGCGATGCATGGTGGACCCAGATTCGCCAGCATTTATGAATCCCCCGGACATGCCTGCGGCGCTTCGCGAATTTTGCCGGGCTACCCGGCAACCGAGTCCAAAATCGGCAGGTGAGATAATCCGTTGCGCTCTGGAAAGCATGGCCCTGAAATATGGAACCGTTTTAGGATGTCTCGAGCAGATTTCGGGCAAGCAGGTTGAAGTCATTCATATTGTTGGCGGAGGCTCGCGCAATGCATTGCTGAATCAACTCACTGCCGATGCCTGCCAACGAACGGTTATTGCAGGGCCGGTCGAGGCCACAATCCTCGGAAATGTGCTGCTTCAAGCTCGCGCTCGCGGCGAAATTGAGTCGTTATCTGAACTGCGTTCGGTCGTCAGGAATTCCTGTGAAGTTCAAACTTTTGAGCCGAAGCGGACTAACAGAGAGGCCTGGGCGGAAGCCCGCGGCCGTTTCTCGGCCTTGATGTCCCACCCTCGAAGTAAAGTTTAATCTTCGTATCGCAGTCTTTTAACCCTCTTTTAACCGGCATCACTGTCTAACTTGTTATTGCCGGCTGCGGATAGAAATCCGCGATACAGCAGGTTGGAAACCTGCCTTACGGTGGCGACACAGCAGATACGAAATTCGAAATCTGCGGTACGAACTCCGCCTTTTCTCAACAGACGTTCGGCACAGAACTTGCAGCTTTGGTTTTGTCCCTGACGTACCTGCTCTTTTTTCTGCTGAGCGAAAGGGAAGCAAAAGCGAACGGGAACGAATCTGTAATGAATGGATTAAAGTGTCTATTGGTGAGACGACTGTCCAAATCGGAACTTTGACGCGCAAATATGAGAAACGTAGCGACCTCCCGAGGGAACGTTAGTCGATTTCCTAAAACAGACCGTTCGACGGGACGGAATTCTCGACCAACACGAAAGGAGCATTTGCGAAAATCGTGTGAACCCAGTTCTGCCCTGGAAAGATTAGTCGCGCAGGTGAGCGGGTCGAAAAAGGGTCCCGCAATTGCATTTGTTTATCAGGACGAGGAAGCGCGAAACTGGGCCAGAGAGATCTCTCGACGAATCACGAAACTGGCGGGTGAGGAAGGGGTGAGGGCAAGCTGGTGGAAAATTGGCGATTTGACCGCGCCTGGGATTTTGGCTGGAGCGGTCTCGAGCGCTTTGCGAGCGGATGTAATCGTTGTTGCAAGCCGAGCTGAAGGGCTGCCATTGCCTTTCTATGTGTGGGTCAATCTCTGGTGGCCGAACCGAGCTGAAACTCCTGGCGCGCTCATTGCCATTGTAGGGATGAATGGGCGGAACATGTCTCGAACAGACAAGATCGGAGATTATTTGCGCGTGGTTGCTGAACAAGCACGCATGAACTTTTTAAGCTTTGAAAAGACGATCAGTTCATCGACTAAAAAGTCTATTCCAGCTCAAAACGACAGGAACGGCTCATCTCTGTGGAATGGGCATTTGCATGATTGAGGTTTGGTTCCGCTTTAGTCAAGTGTGCGCGCCAGCCGCGTCCTCTGTGAAATAGCCGGTAAATCACAACTTGAAATTTCGAACTTTAACCTTATTCTGTTTGCATGTAACCAGCCCACGCTGGGAGCATACTCCGATTTAACAACTGCTAAAGTCGCAACCAGGTTGGCAGAGGTATGCAAACGAACCGCCGCATATGGCAATCCATCGATGAAATGCGAGCAGCCGCTCAAGAGGGCGAAGCCGCGGCTCAATGTTCTCTCGCCATCTGCTACCAAACGGGGCAGGGGATTAAGCAAGATTATGCTGAAGCAGTGAAGTGGTTTCGCAAAGCGGCGGACCAAAATGACGCAGCTGCCCAATGCTACTTGGGTTTCTGTTACCAGATCGGACAAGGCGTGCCACAAGAATTTGGACAGGCCGCAAAGTGGTTTCGCGAAGCGGCTGAGCAAGGCGACCCGGCTGCGCAATTTAACCTGGGCGTTCTTTACGAAACGGGTCAAGGGGTCCCGCAGAATTATCCCGAAGCGGTGAAATGGTACCACGAAGCTGCCGAACAGGGTGAACCTCAGGCTCAATTCAACCTCGGCGTATTTTACGAAACAGGGCAATGCGTTCCGCAGAATGCGGAAGAAGCTGTCAAATGGTACCGACTGGCCGCCGAACAGGAATGCGCGCCGGCGCAATGCAACCTTGGACTTTGCTATGAAACAGGACGCGGCGTCCCTCAAAATTTACGGGAAGCGGTAAAGTGGTTTTGCCGCGCGGCTCGACAGGGCGATAAAACAGCTCAGCACAATCTGGGTGTCTATTATGCGAACCTCGAGGCCGCGGAACGCGCCACGGCAGAAGCGGCGGAAGGGGCGCCTCCGTCCGAAGCAGAGAGCGATGCGACTTTGAAAACATAGCCGCTCCACGCCGAGAGGCACTTCAAGTTTCCTTCTTTCCCTTCAATCGTTTCCGTAGTCGCACACGCCATTCCTTCAGCTTGCTTTTTGCCCTGGCTCGCTCCAGCCAATAAGTCACATGAGGGATGTTGGTCCTGGCTAGATCTTCAGGAGTGGTGTTTTTGAGAGCAATCCCTGGCGTGAGGTCGATGCCGCTCTTGCTAAACAGGTGCCGTATTAGAGCCGAGCAATAGAGGCAGCGCTCCCGCTCCAGGAGATTGTTACGGCCTCGCATGCCTTCCCGTCGAAGCGCAAGCAAAGTCCCGAGCAACTCTCGAAGCGAATAACGCTCCCGATTAGCGACCAGCTCCAGGCCTTCTGTCACTAACATCCCTACTTGTTTCTCTTCTAAATTGAAGTCCAAAACAGCAAGAACCGTGTAAAGTTCATCGTCGAAGTACTTTGAAATTCGATTTTCCTGAACCCCTAATTGAATATGTTTTTTGTGCACCTGCAGGTCGGATTCAATCACCCAATGATGACCATCGGCCCGTTTGCCCTGGAATAAAAATGCATGAGACCAGGCGCCCCAGTTTTTTTCTTTGTCCAGGTGTCGTTCAGCGCGGCATATTGCCTGGTCGATGAGAGAAACACCTCCGGAAAGGCCTATGCAACCGGGTCGCGCATACCGTTCCAGGAACTCACGATTAGAAAGACCATCGACCCGCACAATTCCGTTAGAATTAGAATCAAGTTGCATCGCATAGAATGATTGCGATCGCTCAACGATTTCAAGTGCAACTCTGCACTTCCGCTTCGAAACCCGCACTGAATTTTGATGCCACTGCTTTTTCATGGCTCGGAACGCGATTTTAATTTGTGTCCGCGAGTGCATCTCTTATTCTCAAGTTTGCTGATGATACTCCGCCCATGAATAAAGTGCTGATCATAGATGATGATCCGTTGTATCGCAAAGTGATGGGCGAGATCCTTGAAAAACATGGGTGGAACGTCTTTGACGCAGATGAAGGAGAAGCGGGAATCGAGCTCGCAAAGGCCCAACATCCTCAGGTTGTCCTTTGCGATTTGCTAATGCCGCGTTCCAATGGTTTTCAAGTATGCCGCGCCTTGCGAAACGATGTCTCCCTTCGAGGAATGCGGATTATTGTGACTTCGGGGAGGCAATTCGAAAGCGATCGGCAAGCGGCTTTTGCGGCAGGAGCAGATCAATACCTGACCAAGCCGATTGATATCACCGAATTGCTTAAAGCTGTTGCGGTCTCAACGTCGGTCGCGGGGGAGACGGCATTTCCTTTGGCACGGCAGGCTTCTATTCCCGTTTCAGGAACACAGGTGAAGTTTTGGGGTGTCCGCGGCTCCATACCTACGCCTGGCCCGGGCACCGTCCGGTACGGGGGCAATACCTCGTGCGTAGAGGTCCGAACCGAGGGACGCATTCTGATCCTGGACGCAGGGACTGGCTTGCGACTTCTAGGTCAGCATTTAGCGGCGGAGTTCAATGGTCAACCTCTCGATTTGACGCTTCTTTTGACCCATACTCATTGGGACCATATCCAAGGTTTGCCATTCTTTCTTCCCGTTTATTCGCCAGAAAATCGTTTGCGCATTCTCGGTTATGAAGGCGCGCGTTTAGGGCTCGATAATATTTTAACAAGCCAGATGGAGAGTCCCTACTTTCCTGTGAACTTGCGTGAAGTTCCCGCCAACATTCAGATAGAAGAGTTAAAAGATCTCAGTTTCAAAATCGGAGAACTTCGTGTGGACGCATGGTTTGCGAATCACCCTGGGATCTGTGTTGGTTATCGCTTGTTTACTCCTGGCGGTTCCATCGTATTTTTTCCCGACAATGAATCACATGCCGGGCATCACCATGCTCCGCCTCATTCGTCCACAAATCCCGCACAGGCTTTTGCTGAGCAGGAGGAACAAAAACTTGCCGGTTTTCTGCGCGGCGCGGACTTGTTGATCATGGACGCTCAGTATAATCGCGAGGAGTATCAAAAGCGTGTCGGTTGGGGGCACGGGTGCCTGGATGATGTGGTTAGACTCGCTCTTCTGGCTGAAGTCAAAAGGCTGTATCTTTTTCACCATGATCCTGATCATGACGATGCCACAATTGATTCCATGGTAACGCGCGCGCGCCGCATCGTCGCGGAGCGCGAGGCTTCGCTCCAGGTCGAAGCTGCTTCGGAAGGCGCCAGCGTCCTGTTGCCTTAAATCTCGCATCAACAATGACGCTCAACTTTTTTCCTGTGCGAACCGTAATGAAATCGCGCAGATTACCCCATGCTTTTTGCCGGCCCCCTGCTGCAAGTGGTCCAGGTCACCAAGCGGTACGAATCGGCCGCTAGTAACGGTTCGCTTACGATTCTGAATGGCGTTTCCTTTGAAATGTCCGCCGGACAATCGTTGGCGATCGTTGGTCCTTCCGGGTCGGGAAAGAGCACATTGCTTCACATCGTAGGAACCCTCGATTCTCCCACGTCGGGGCAGGTTCTACTGCAGGGACGGGATTTGAGTAAGTTGACTGAAGTGCAAACGGCCGCGGTGCGTAATCGTCAGATTGGGTTTGTTTTCCAGGCTCACTATTTATTGCCGCAATGCACCGTGCTGGAGAATGTGCTGGTGCCAACTCTCGCTGGGAGTGGTAAGGGGAAGAGGGATTTGCATGCAGACCAAGGTGGTGGCGAAACGGTTGAAGACAGGGCTGCTCGGCTGCTGGAGCGGGTGGGTCTGAGCAGTCGACTGTCGCATCGGCCCGGCGAACTGTCGGGCGGAGAACGCCAACGCGTCGCAGTTGTTCGAGCTCTCATCAACAAGCCGGAGATTCTGCTGGCGGACGAACCCACCGGTGCTCTGGACCATGTGTCGGCCCAGGAGCTTGGCCAGTTGCTCGTCGAGTTGAACCGTGAAGAAAGCGTTACACTGATCGTTGTGACTCACGCACTGGAATTGGCTAAGCGGATGGCCACGGTGTTACATTTGAAAGACGGGAATCTCCGACGGGAATGAGATCGTTGCAGGTAGAGGCAGCAAGTTGGCAGAAAGTCCACTGACACAAAGCATCGAAGTTTGATCATGACATTTCGTAAGCTCATTGGACGCAGCCTTCGGTTTCACATCCGGGCGCATCTGGGCGTTTGCCTCGGAGCTGTGATAGGAAGCGCCGCTCTCGTGGGTGCGCTGGTGGTTGGTGATTCGATGCGAGAAAGTTTACGGCAACAAGCTCTGACCAGAGTAGGTAATACGTGGTTTGCCCTGGCGCCTGCTGATCGGTTGTTCACTGCCGAGCTTGCTCAGAGACTTGATGCTTCCGGCAGACCAAATCGAATATCGAGTTATGCTCCCACAACAACTTTGCTGGCCTTACCGGGGATCGCTTCGCGTCCCGGTGGGGAAGCTCGCGCTAATCAGGTGCAAATATATGGAGTGGTTCATGGATCGAATGGTATTGGAGTTGGCGAATTAAACATTTCCCCCGGTACTGTCTGGCTGAACGGGGCTCTCGCAGCACAACTCCAGGCAAAACCTGGCGAGGAGGTGTTGCTGCGCCTTTCTCGGAATGAACAGCTTTCAACCGATTCGCCATTGGCTCCTCGAAATGAACCAGGGTTTGCCCTGACTCTCAAAGTGGGCGGCATCCTCGCGCCTAACTCCGGCGGTGATCTAAACCTTCGCAGCAGCGGGTTGCCCGCCATGAATGCCTTTGTCCGGGCAGATGACATTTGGGCGAGCTCCGATTTCAAAGGAAAAGCCAATCTGCTATTGGTTGGAGCACCGTATCAAGCCGGCAGAGGAGGTTCGCGAACTGATGAAGCACTTAAGCATTTAAATGAAGCTCTCCAACTTTCGTGGACAATTGAAGATGCAGGTCTGAAAGTGCAGTCAACCCCTGGTATGGGCTTTGAACTGCGCTCAGCGCGTGTGTTTCTGGAACCGCAAATCGTCACCGCCGCCGAAAAACGGGCGACGACAAATGCCGTCCCGATATCAACTTACTTAGCGAATTTGCTGGTGGCAGGGACCAACAGCACGCCCTATTCAATGGTAACCGCGGCGGGTCCGCCCTATACACCGGCTGGCCTTGAAGCCGACCAGATTGTTTTGAATTCCTGGTTGGCGGAAGATCTAAGGGTGAAGGCGGGGGACCACGTTTCATTTGTTTATTTCGATCCCGAATCTGGCGCAAAACTAGTCGAAAGAACGAATGTTTTCCGTGTTCATTCGATTGTGCCAATGGAAGTACCATGGGCGGACAAATCGTTGATGCCGGATTTTCCTGGAATTGAAAAAGCGGAAAATCCACGTGACTGGGATGCGGGCTTTCCGTTGGTTCACAAGATTCGTCCAAAGGACGAGGATTACTGGAAAAAATATAAAGGCACTCCTAAAGCATTTATTACTCTGGGAGCGGGCGAGAAAATGTGGGCTAATCGTTTTGGCGCGTTGACCGCCGTTCGGGTGCCGGATTCTTCGTTTGCAGATGCAGAAATTCGCAGGAAGGGCTTTGCGGAAAAGTTGCTTGCTACTGTCACTCCCGAACAACTCGGATTTAGGTTCGAACCTGTCAGGGCTCAAGCTCTGAAATCGGCCGAGCAATCTCAGGACTTTGGAGGACTGTTTCTCGGGTTCAGCTTTTTCGTGGTGCTTTCATCGTTGCTCTTAATGGGATTGTTGTTTCAATTTGCTTTGGAACAACGCGCCTCTGAAATAGGTACTTTACTGGCGCTTGGATTTACATCCCGCCAGGTTCGAAGATTGTTGTTACTCGAAGGCGCTGTCCTTGCCTTTATTGGCGCTATACTTGGAGTTCTAGGAGGATTGGGTTATGCCCGTGGCATGGTCTTGGCGTTAACAACAATTTGGCGCAACGCAATTGGAGCTTCGGCTTTGAGCTTTCACTTCACCTTGACGAGTTTGTTGATCGGGTTACTGGCCGGCACACTGGTAGCCTGCTTCACGATCTGGCTGACCTTGCGCAAGCAAGCCCGACAGCCCGCCCAGGAATTGCTTGCACGAAAAATTCAAACTGCCAAAGCCGCCAGTCGCTGGCATTCAATAGGATTAGCGATTGCCGCCGGTGGTTCTGCTTTAATTTTGGTCGGTTGGGCGCTTTGGAAACAGGACACTGCGAACGCCGGAGTCTTTTTCGGCGCAGGCTCTTTGCTCCTGGTCAGCGGGCTTGCGCTTTCGGCTGCGTTCCTTGCCACCTTGGAAAGGCGAGTCTCAGCCAAACCATTAACATTTGAGGGGCTGGCGCTGCGCAACTGCGCTCGCCGCCGCAAGCGTAGCCTTATGACAATGGCACTTTTAGCGAGCGGATGTTTTGTCATTTCTGCAATTAGTGCGTTTCGACTGGATGCGTCCCGAGAGGCCGGCCGGTTGGACTCAGGCACTGGCGGATTCGTTTTGCTCGGGCAATCTGCACTGCCAGTGGCACAGGAGCTGAACAGCCAATCCGGTCGTGACGCCTTCGGCCTGTCAGCCGAGGACCTTGCGCGAGTAAACATCGTCCCAATGCGTGTTCGTGAAGGAGATGAGGCGAGTTGTTTGAATTTAAGCCGCGCTCAAAAACCGCGAGTCCTCGGTGTAAATCCTGATTTGCTAAAGAACCGATTCACATTTACAAAGGCAGCGCCCGGGCTGGACATTGGTGAAAAATGGAACTTGCTTAAAGTTGGAGCGGAGCGTGCCTCCGGTTTAGCAGATGAGATCCCCGCGGTTGGCGATGCAAACTCGATCCAGTGGGCTTTGGGGAGAAAAATAGGAGACACTCTGGATTATGTGGACGACCAAGGACGCGCATTCAAAGTACGCCTGGTCGGAGCCGTAGCGAATTCGATCTTGCAAGGAAACCTCCTCATTGATGAAGCGCAATTCGTCAGGCGTTTTCCCAGCCAGAGTGGCTACCAATTTTTTCTGATCGACGCTCAGTCAAACCGGGTTTCTGAAGTGTCTCGACTATTGAGTCGCGCCCTTCAGGATAAGGGATTTGAACTTACCTCCTCAGTTGAACGGCTCGATGCGTTCAATGCTGTCCAAAATACTTATTTGGGCACGTTCCAAATTCTGGGTGGACTGGGTTTGCTGCTGGGAAGCGCGGGCCTGGGTGTAGTTGTTTTGCGCAACGTTCTCGAACGCCGAGGCGAACTTGGTTTATTGCTGGCAGTGGGATTCCGTCGAGGGAGGTTGCAGAAGCTCATATTGGCTGAACACGGTGCGCTGCTGGGCGTTGGTCTGGCGATCGGCATTGGCTCGGCCGCAGTGGCGGTTCTGCCTGCTTTGGTTTCGCCCGAGGGCCACTTGCCTTATGCCTCCCTCGCCACGACACTCACTGCAGTCCTGCTCAATGGCGCATTCTGGACGTGGGTTGCAATTGGTTGGGCTGTGCGGGGGGATTTGCTTCAAAGCCTGAGGAATGAATAAATTGAATAAAGGAAAAGCGTCACGCGTAGGAGATTGGAAGGTATTTGGCACCAAAACGGCCCGAAGATGAAATTGTTATTCTATTGTTGTCTCATCGGGTGGATCTATGCGCCCTCGTTAGCGGAAGGTAAAGTGATTTACGAAAATGGTTTCGAGAATGAAACCATTGGCCAGGTCCCGTCTGATTTTCTGGTGCTCGACGGTGCGTTCGTGGTGAGAGAAGAGAATGGCAACAAGTTCCTGGAACTTCCCGGCACTCCTCTGGATAGCTTTGCCGTGCAATTCGGGCCTGCCCAAATCGATAATGTTTCAGTTTCGGCTCGGATCAAAGCAACCGCGAAAGGACGGCGCTATCCGACTTTTGGCGTCGGAATAAGTGGGTCAGCGGGATATCGTCTCCAGGTTTCTCCTTCGAAAAAAACAATCGAACTCCTAAGAGACCAGGAAGTAAAAAAATCCATTCCTTACGACTGGAAGACGGGCCAGTGGACGAAGTTGCGAGTGGAAGCACGCAAATTGAAAGAAGGTGAATGGAGAATTGAAGCGAAAGCCTGGGAAGAAGGAAGCTCCGAGCCTCAAGAATGGATGCTCGTCTTGGATCAAAAGGAAGCTCCTAATTCCGGGAAAGCCTCGGTATTTGCCAGTCCCTTTTCGGGAACGCCGGTACAATTTGATGATTTCGTGGTAGGAACAGTTGAGTGAGGCTGTCTCAAGACCTCGCACCCGAAACCTTCAGCTGGGGCTGGCTTACGAAAATTCAAACTTGGTAGGGACGATTATCACATCGTGTCCCCTCACGCTTGCCCTCTCCCCGTCAGATGGCGAGAGGGTAGAGCATCCACGCACACAGCAGAGCATCACACCCACACTGGAGGCATACGCCCAGACGGGAGATCATCACGACTGGGGAGATCTTGCGGTTTTTGAAAGGGTTTCCGCTTCGTGCGGTTAGTTCCCCTGGGGTATTCAACGGATTGCACGAAGAAGATTCCGCTCGCACTCTTTCTATCATGAGTGACCCTTTGGTCAGTATTATTTTGCGCTCGTTTAATGAAGGCTGGGCTTTACGAGAAACCTTGCCTGCATTGAAGGCGCAAGAGTACCGAAATTGGGAGTTGCTTGTGATCGACTCGGGCTCGACTGACGATTCCGTTGAGCTCATCCGCGCAGCTAAGCCTGCGCACTTCATTCAAATTCCAGCCGGAACCTACAACCCGAGCCGGGTGATGAACCAGGGGATGGTTTTGGCTCAGGGGCATTTCGGAATTTTCCTGAATGCAGACGCCACGCCTCAAGGAAGTGGCTGGCTGCGACCCCTGGTAACGAAATTGCAGGACCCAAACACAGCGGCGGTGTTTGGCCGGCAGATCCCGAGGCCAAACTGTCCAGCGGTTTACGCCCACGATTATGAACGTTGCTTCGGTCCAAATCGGGAATCCAGGTCGTGGGAACACTTTTTTAGCATGGTCAGCAGCGGTTTGCGCAAAGACATTTGGAACCGCCGCGGTTTTCTTGAAAAGATGCAGTACTCGGAGGATGACGAGTACACGCGCTGGTGTCGGGCTCAGGGTTACCGAGTCGTTTACTGTCCCGAGTCGGTGGTGATGCATTCCCATGATTACACTCCTGGGCAAGCGTATCGACGCAGCTTTGGAGAAGCACGAGCCCTCGCTGCGGTTTGGCAAGGAGTTCCTGCTGAGATCAACTGGCCTAAGACCGTTTTACTGGGTTGGCTGAATGATCTTAGACGCGACTTGGTCTTTTGTGCAAGAAACGGCCGGCTTAATGAAGTACCGCATGCAGCGCAGATTCGATGGCAACAGCGGAGGGCAAAGCTGGCAGGGTTCAGGGAGGGCTGGAACTTTTATCGGCAACCCACTGGGAATTAAATAAGTGAAGACAAAGTCGTTCACCCTGCATGGAGGTTTCGAATTGGAAAGCCGGCTTGAGGAAACTTGCCAACTGATCCGCGCAGAAGTTCTGAACCTGGTTTCGAGGAACAGGCTGGAAGGATTGGTTTTGGGCGGGGGTTACGGTCGTGGTGAGGGTGGAGTGCTGCGAACCCAAAAAGGGGAGAGACCGTATAATGACCTTGAGTTCTACGTCTTTTTAAGAGGTAACCGCCTGTGGAATGAGCGCCTCTTTGGAGATACCCTTCGCAAGCTAGGTGAGCGGCTTTCGCCAACCGCCGGTCTTCATGTAGAATTTAAGGTGGAATCGCTGGCTCGCCTGAGGAGGAGCCCTGTTTCAATCTTTAGCTATGATCTGGTTGCCGGTCATAAAATTCTGTTTGGGAGGGAAGACTTACTAGACAATTGTGGAAGCCACCTGAATGCCAGCGCCATCCCACTTTCAGAAGCTTCGCGGCTTCTGTTGAACCGTTGCAGCGGTTTATTGATTGCACGAGAAATTTTGACCACTTCTCGTGAAGCTCCGCAGGGAATGACGGAGGAGCAGGCAGATTTTATTGGCCGCAACCTCGCCAAAACTCAATTAAGCCTCGGAGACAGCGTTTTGGTTGCCTTCGGTCAATACCACTGGAGTTGTCCTGAACGAGTGCGTCTGTTGCATGCGTTAGTTCCCGAGGAAGACATGCCATGGTTTGATGCTGTCCGAACTCACCATGATGCGGGCGCAGCCTTCAAGCTGGACCCACGCAGGCACATGAAATCTGTTGCGCAGTTCGAGGAAGAATCTCGCGAAGTAGGCACGCTGGCCCAAAACGTATGGCTTTGGCTGGAAAACCGACGATTGGGCCGCAAGTTCGAATCAATCCGCGATTATGCATTTTATTCACCTGTCAAGTGGCCGGGTACTTCAGCCTGGCGCAATTATCTCCTGAGTCTGCGAAGTTTTGGCGCCCGAGCAGCGCTGGCGCCGCTCTCATTCAGATACCCCCGGGAGCGATTGCTAAATGCGCTTTCGTTATTACTTTGGAACGGAAACGTCGGAGGTGAACCTGGAATCTTGCGACACCTGCAACGCCAACTGGTCACCAACGCCGCCGATTGGGCCGGGTTGGTTGCCGCATACAAAAAGCTTTGGGCTCAATATGGCTAAAGAAGCGAACCAAATAGCCCGAGACCTTGCATCTGAGCGTTTCACCGGGTTAGATGCTTGCGCTGTTCGGCGAGAATTCGCAGTGAACCCGTCGTGTAATGCCGCCCCGGAAGGCTTAAAGCTAGGGAAAGATGAGGTCCATATTTGGTCCTTTTGCCTCGATGTACCGAGCACTTCCCTAAGCAGGTTCAAGAGCGTCCTTTCATCGGACGAACAAGAGCGGGCGCGGCGTTTTCATTTTGAGAAACACCGAAGCCGCTATATCGCCGGACGCGGTGGGCTCCGAACATTACTGAGTCATTACCTCGGGGTTCCACTTGAGGAACTCACATTCCGTTACGGAAATTACGGCAAACCAGAACTCTTGGAGCAAGCCGAAGCTCCGAACATCCATTTTAATCTCAGCCATTCTGATTCCATGGCATGCGTAGCCGTAACCCGGGCGGGTCCGGTGGGGTTGGATATCGAGCACGTCAAACCTCTACACGATATGGGCGAACTGGTGAATCGATTTTTTTCCCCACGCGAAAGTTCACTCTTCGAAAGGTTAGATCAGCATGAACAGCCGGACGCCTTTTTCAATCTATGGACGCGCAAGGAAGCCTGGCTCAAGGCAACCGGTGAAGGGATCTCACAATTCTTAAAACAAGTGGAAGTTTCGTTTTTGCCGGGAGAAAAGCCCCAATTGTTGCAACTTCCTGATTCATTTAAACCGGCTTGTAAGTGGTCATTATACGCTTGGAACGTGGCTCAGGGTTTAAAGGGTGCCTTGGCCATCGCGGTAGATAAACCTCGAATTGTGCATCGGCACTGGGACCAATTCGGTGCTGCGACTCAAGTATGAATCACGTCGCGTCAGTGAGCAACGAGAAGGACAACCGGGCTGCAGCGCCGGTTACTCCGCCCAACGCCGGCGTGAGCCGACCCTGGTCCAATCCGCCGATTGCCATTCTTGGGGTTCCTTTTGACAACGTCTCAACGGCCGAAGCAGTAGCCGCCATCGAAGAGATGGTTGCCTCAAACAAACCTCATTATCTGGTAACGGCAAACGTGGATTTCCTTGTGCAAGCCCAAACGGACATCGAACTACATCGCATCCTGTTCGATGCGCACCTGGTAGTGTGCGACGGCACTCCTCTGTTATGGGCTTCGAGACTTTTGGGGAATCCGCTTGCAGAAAGAGTGGCTGGGGCTGATCTCGTGCCCTTATTGCTCGAGGTTGCGGAACGACGCAAGTACCGGGTTTTCTTCCTGGGAGCAACCTCGGAATCATCGCAGGCAGCAGTAAGTAAGTTGAAGGTCAAACATCCTAACCTGATTATCGCGGGGCATTACTCTCCACCTTTTGGAAAACTGTTGGAGATGGATCATGAAGAGATTACCAGCCGGATCAAGGACGCCCATCCGGATCTGCTTTTTGTTTCCTTTGGGTGTCCCAAGCAGGAGAAGTGGATTGCGATGCATTATCGTGCATTGGGAGTTCCGGTTGCCGCCGGGGTGGGTGCGACCATCGATTTCCTGGCGGGGCAAGTGAAGCGTGCTCCGGTTTGGATGCAACGGACTGGCTCAGAATGGATATTTCGCCTGGCCCAGGAACCACGAAGATTGTTTGGGCGATACGCCAAAGATCTGTGGGTATTTGGACGCTGCCTTCTGGTTCAATGGTGGCGGTTAAGCCAGCGCCGCGCTTTTGATCGTAAGAGCAGTGATACCCCGGGAGACCCAGGCGGAGTTGTTACTCTCCCTATTCCAGGAACGGATTTCCAGCTCCGAACGTTGCCTATCCGGTTTGATCTGGAAGCTGTGTGCAATGGCGACTTGCCTGTGGAATTAATTCTAAATGATGGCCGACCATGTTTGCTGCAAATGGAGCAGGTGGAGTTTATTGACAGCACTGGTGTTGGCTTGCTGATTCATTTGCAGAAGAGATTAAAACTGATTGGTTCCGAGCTTGTCTTGCTTTCGCCCGCCGCGGGTGCCGCCAAAGCACTCGCGCTCCTGCATTTGGATAAATTTTTCTTGAAGGCCAGAGATATGGCTGAAGCAAAGAAATTATTACTGGCGCGTTATCTCGAGACCGCTGCGGCAGTGGCTCCGGATTCCGCTGTGTCGAGCGCGCTTCTTCGGTGGCAAGGTGAAATAACGGCCGTTAATGCGCAGGAGGTGTGGTCAGATTGCCAATCCCATTTGGAACATGCAGCGGAAACTTCCCAACCTGAAGTAATCATTGACCTATCGGCCGTTCGATTTATCGACAGCTCCGGGCTCGGTGTCATGGTTCGAATAAAAAAACTGGCCCAGCGCCATGGAACAAGACTTGTTTTCAAGAATCCACAGCCGGCAGTGCTGAATGTTTTGCAGTTGTCGCGGCTACAGGATTTTCTTCTGGGTTCTGTGCGGGCAGGTTCATGACGTAACGCACCGTTGCACTCGTGGCTGTATCGCAGAATTGCATTCTGCTGCGTGTCCGAAATGATACGACTTTCGAAAATATGCTGCCCAGCCGATTCCAAATCGGCGATACAGCACAGTGCAACTGTGCGCTACGGTGAACTGCGGTGAAAAACCATTTGCGAGCGAGTGGGATTTCATTTTTGATTAAATCAGAGTGGACTTGAAAGCCATTGCTCGCTGTTCGGCGCACCCGTGGATTATCTCCTGGTTTGCGGCAGTGCTCGTCAGTCTCTCATTCGTTCCCTTACCTCGGCAACCTTTTGTACTTGATGATTCACTCTCGGAAAAAACGGTGTTGAGTTATGCCTATGAAAATGGCTGGAGATATGGAAAAGATATCGTATTCACTTACGGACCGTGGGGGTATCTCGTTACCCGTCATTTCTTTCCGCGTCACCATGCTGTTCAAATGATGGTGCTAACATGCTTGTCATTTCTCACCTCGTTGGGTGTGTGCCTGGTCGCATGGCAGACCAGATTCCTATGGAGAAGTTTGCTGTTGGGAATTTTCATCTATCTTACGGCGAACATTGATCCAAGGGGGGATCTTCTGCTGTATTCGGCAATTCTAGTCTGGGCGTGGCTCTGCATTCATACGAATGGAAAACCTTTGCTCTTTTGCATCTGCTGTTTCTGCGTGGCCGCCGTGTTCGGTGTGATGGTGAAAGCGAATTTTTTATTGAGCGCGCTTTTGAGCACGGCGATGATTTTTACGAATTGTCTCTTCAAGAGCCGGTTTGGAGTTGCCGGAGGACTCTTGCCAGCTTTGAGCGCGATGTTTGTGGCAGCCTGGATGTTATCAGGCCAGAACATTTCGGATCTTTCCTCGTTTTTTGCCCATTCGTACTCAATCATCAGGGGATATGATCAGGTGGTGGGATTTGACGCTCCATCTATCTTTGTCAGGCGGGCGTTATGGGTCCTTGTTCTGGCTGTCGCAGCGACTGTGACACGTATGATTGCTATGGAACCAGGTGCTGGCGGCATTCCGATCTCGCGGGCCAGGTGGCACACAGGGGCCCTCTCCCTCTGGCTGTTCCTGTTCATTTTCATCTTGTGGAAGCATGGTTTCGTTCGAGCTGACTTGTACCATATGGGGTTCTTCTTTGGGTTGATTCCGCTGCTGGTGTTGTGTTTGGAATTGGTGCCATCTTCCAGCGGCACCGCTCGGCTTGTCTCGCGAATTTTCACCCTCGCCTGTTGTGCCCTAACGGTAGTAACTCTGAATACGTTATTCTTTTCCTCGTTCAAAGCGTCATTGGTTCAACCAGTTGCAGGGTTCAAAGAAAACATCACCGATTTACTGCGGCCCGGAGGTTACCAGCGACGGGAGCAGGAACAGTATAACGACGCGGAAAAGGCCGCCCGGTTGCCGCGCTTGACGGCAGCCATTGGAAATTCGTCGGTCGATGTCTTTGGCCAACGCCAATGCTACGGAGTGTTGAACAAATTGAATTATCACTGTCGCCCTGTTTTCCAAAGTTACCTTGCGTTTAACGAGCAGTTGGCGGGGCTGAATGAAGCGTTCTACCTTTCTTCAGCAGCGCCGGAATTCGTCCTTTTCGAATTAACAACTTCCGACCATCGATTTCCGCCAATGGAAGATTCGCTCCTGTTTCGGCATCTGCTGCTCAATGGAAAACCGCTCCTGGAGGAAAAACCCTTTCTTCTGCTCGAGGTGAAGAGCTCGAACCCTGCCACGCTCACGCTAGTGCATGAGGACATTGCGCCCCTTGAGGGACGCGTGATGCTGCCTCAGGAAAGCGAGGAGCTTCTTTGGGTCGAGATCCTCGTCGAGCCTGGTTTGTTGGGACGACTGCTTCATCTGATGTCGAAACCACCAACTCTCCGGCTCAGTTTTTGGGAAAAAAATGGGAAAACACCACTGGTCAGGGCGCAAGCCCCCGCTCCCATGTTGGCCTGTGGTTTTGTAGCGAGTCCCTTATTGGTCGATACGAAGCATGTCAAAGAGTTTCTGGATGGTAGCCATGGCATTCGGCCTTTTTCGTTTTCGCTTGAAGTCGCGCCGGCTGCAAAAAGGTATTGGAAACCCAACTTTCGTTACAAAGTTTATCAGGTGCAAAGGAGAGAGCAAAACAGAGCTGACACGCATGCTCCGGCCTCGGCTCCCCGGCGCGAAAATTCGTCTTTTCCATGCGCATTGGAATTTCCACTTCTGTAATTCAACGGGGTAAAACTGGTGTGGCCCAATACGTATTTGCTTTGCTTCGGGCTTTCAAAGCTTACACCGCCGAGCATCAATGGATTCTGTACGTATTGGAGGAAGACGTGCCGATGTTCGACTTTATTCGAGGCAGCATGGAACTGGTAGTCGTGCCGGAACGGTATCGATCCCCGGTTGACAATATCATTTGGCATCAGACACGTTTGCCTGGCCTGGCGCGGACGCACCGCCTCGACGTCTTGCACGTGCCGAGTTACCGGCGGCTTCTTTGGCCCAAACCTTGTGCTCTAGTTGGCACAATCCACGATCTGGCTCCATTCCATGTGAGCGGTAAATATGATTGGAAGCGGATGTTTTACGGGCGAGTTGTCGCTTGCCGTCTCGCGCACCGTCAGGGACGTATTATCGCGATCAGCCAAAATACCGCGAATGATATCACACGATTCTTTCGTGTTCCTGAGCGTAAAATTTCCGTCGTATATAACGGGATCGATCATGACCGTTTTTGTCCGGGTTCGCGGGCTCAAGCCCGCGCCGCCGTTGTTCAACTATTCCGACTTGAGCAGCCGTATTTTCTTTATGTCGCGCGGCTCGAGCACCCTGCCAAAAACCATCTGCGCCTGATTTCCGCTTTTGAAAAGTTCAAGACGGAGAGCGGTTCGAATTGGCAGCTTGTTCTCGGAGGCAGTGATTGGCATGGAGCGGAAACGATTCATGCCGCAATTCGGCGTTCAAACTTTTCATCGGACATCCGGACGCTTGGCTTTGTGAAAGATGAAAGCCTCCCGGATCTTTATCGAGCGGCTGAACTTTTCGTGTATCCCTCTTTATATGAAGGGTTCGGTTTACCACCGATTGAGGCAATGGCATGCGATTGTCCGGTGCTCACTTCGACCCGCGGGTCTCTTGGCGAAGTCGTTGGAAGCGCCGCGGAACATCTCGACCCGGAGGACGAACAGGGGATGGCCAGAAAACTGCTGCATTTAGTGGGCAACCAACAGGAGCGTAACCGATTGAGCGCCGCGGGGTTGATACAAGCGCGGAAATTCGATTGGAGGCGAACGGCTGACGCGACTTTGAACGTATACAAACATGCAACACTCCCTCGTCCCTCCGATCGCAGGGTAGGGTAATCGCCCACCCTAATCATACCTGCGTGGATTTGCGGCATTGAAAATCAACTGGCCTGTATTTTTTTGTGACGTCACTGATTTCCGGACACTTAGATATAGAACTCTCAATTTTGATTGGTAGCGTTTGTGCTATCTTAGGAGTATGTCGAAACGAAAGCCGTTGGAACGCTTTGGCTGCTCTAAAGGAAAGAAACAGCAGACATCCGATTTGGACAGAGGAACTCTTTTGCAACATAACCATAAAGCAACAAATGCTTTTAAAACAGAAAATGGGAATCTAACACCCAACCGAGGCGCATTCTTTGAATCTCAGGCTCAGAGCGTAGCGGGAGATTCGACAACAGATCTTGACCTCAGAACCGCTCTCGATTTCAAAGAGAAGTTCAAAGAATTATTAAGGCTGGCACAGGAGCAAGGCCGGCTCACTTACAGCGATATCAGTGATGTCTTTGCCGAGGTCGTAGTTTCGCCGGAGCAAATGGATGAGATCTACATCAAGCTCCGCAATTTAGAGGTGGAAATTGTCGATGCCGCCGAAGTAGATCAGGTGAAGGTTCCGGAAAAGGAGGAGGAGGAGGAAAAAACGCGGTTGGATGTTCTGGATGATCCAGTGCGGATGTATTTAAGGCAAATGGGGCAGGTATCGCTTCTTTCTCGCGAACAAGAGGTGGAGGTTTCAAAACGGATTGAAAGCGCTGACCTTGAAATCAAACGAATCATTTACGCCATGGGTTTCACGGGGAAAGAGCATATCGCGCTTGCTGAAAAGCTGATTTCCGAACCGCCCAAGGAGCGTTTTGATCGGGTGATCCAGGAAAATGCGATTGAAAGCCGGGAAGCTCATATCAAAACCCTTCGACAACTCGTCAAAAAGGTCCGTGAGTTGGACATGACTCTGGATGCCACGTTCAGCGAGTGGCGGAATGCGAAAACGGAGAATCAGAAGAATGATTTTGAAATCCGTTTAAAGAAGCTTGACCAAAAGCTGCAAGAAACGTTTGGGAAATTTTGTTTCAAGCAAAAGGTAATCGAAGAAATGGCCCTGGTGGCGGAAAATATCCATTCGAAGTTGGAGAGCAGCCTTTTGGCGTTACAACGATTGCAAGACGGTCCTCAGGAGCTAAAAGAATCGGAGCAGAACAAAGTCGATGCCCTGGAGGAGTTTGTGCGCATGCCATCCGACGAATACTTCAAAACTTACGTTCAATTGAAAAATTTTTCGTCGATAGCGGTGCAAGCTAAAACCGAGATGGTTGAAGCTAATTTGCGTTTGGTGATTTCCATTGCGAAGAAATACATCAATCGCGGTCTATCTTTCCTGGACTTGATTCAGGAGGGGAATATGGGCCTCATGAAGGCGGTCGAACGTTTCGAATATCGGCGAGGGTACAAATTTTCCACTTACGCGACTTGGTGGATCCGGCAGGCAATCACACGTTCGATTGCCGATCAGGCCCGAACGATTCGCATTCCTGTGCACATGATAGAAATCATCAACAAACTGATGCGCATGCAAAAGCGTTTGTTGCAGGATTTTGGTCGTGAACCGACGGCAGAGGAGATTGCGGACGAAATGCAACTTCCGGTCGAGCGCGTGCGAGGTGTTCTGACAATGTCTCAGCAATCCATTTCATTACACGCGCCCGTTGGCGATGGGGACGAGACCAGCTTTGGAGATTTTATTGAGGATAAAGGGATTGAGAGTCCTTCCGAGGTAACAAGCTACAGCTTGCTGAAGGATAAACTGGGAGATGTATTGGGAAGTCTTAACGAACGGGAGCGCAAGGTGCTCGAACTGCGATTTGGGCTGGGGGATGGTTATTCACGCACACTTGAGGAAGTGGGGAAACAGTTCCGAGTTACCCGTGAAAGAATCCGTCAGATTGAAGCAAAAGCGCTTCGAAAAATGAGGCATCCAACGCGGTTGCGCCAACTGCACGGATTTATCGAGGAAAAGCAACGGGTGGAATAGAGCGGGAAGCGGGGAGCGGGGAGCAGCCAGAGTAAGCTCCGAGCGCCAAGCTCCAGGGAAACTACAAGCACCAAGCAAGCTACTTGACGCGAGATAGCGCAGGGTTCCTACCTTTCTGCCTCGACGCTGACATATTTGGCAGGCGCGGCATTCCTACTTAAGGGAACCAGGTTTGGCGCTTGTTGTTTGAATTTTCCCTGGAGCTTGGAGCTTGGATCTTGGAGCTTTTCGCGGCTGCAACTCCCTGCTCCTCCCATCACCACGTGATGCTTCGCAGCACCTGCACTTCTTTCTTGAAGACCAGCCGAATATAGTTCTTATCAAACTGCGCGTCCAACGGGGCGCGTTGTTGAAAGTGTTCCCACATTTCGTGTCCGTTCTTGGGGTTTAATCGTTTGATTCGCATGAATGCCTGTTTTTCAAAACCAGTTTCCTGGCGGTAGGGATTATCATCCTCTTCTTCGGGCGTGTAGGATTGGAGCGTGTAAATATATTTATCCGAGACATAATTGACCAGGCCACCGATTTGTGAGCTCCAAACAATTTTCCCATTTTTGGGAGCTACCTTCAGGACTACCGAAATAATCTTTTGGTTAACGTCGATTTGATGCGAAAATTTGATCTTATCCGGGCTGCCTGTTGTCGTATTCACATAGAGCATTCCCTGCGGATCAAAGAAAATTCCGGTAATTCCTACAGAGGGCAACCGCCAGCGTGCATTGCCCGTTTTCAAATCAAAAGCGCTAAGGACACCTGCGTCGAAGACATACAGCGTATCCTTTTGTTCCACCACCGGACCCTGACCGTAGATTGATGTTGGATCGGTTGTCGAAATCTCGTGGTGCAGGTTGAAGTTAAGCGTCGTTTGCCAAAGTTTTTTATTGCTCTTGTCAAAAACAATTAAGGTTTTATTCGCTGCCAGCACATTGACGCTCTCAAGCGGCAACAACGTGGGAGGCCCAATTACTTCACCGGTCCAAACTTCTTGATCGCCGGAACGACGCAAAGTTACGGCGTATCGGCTCACGTCTTCCTGAACGACACCGCCGCCGCGTTCCCGCTGCATTTCGTTCAGAATCTCGTTTGCGACCTCTGCGGATTGGGTAACGTTGACTGGACCGTCAAGCACGGACTTTGCTGGAACGGGCTTGAGAGTGGAATGCGCAATGGTTTTTAGTTCCAGTAAGCGGCTGGAAAATTCTACGTAACCGTCCTTCGTTGGGAATATTGTGAAATGTTCGATTTGTGATGGTTTACCTGGCGTCGGGGTTTTCGGCCTCGGGTTCTCATCGAGTTCGGCAAGAATCCGTTCCTGGTTCCAGCTATTCGCTAGGACGGCAGGTAAGGCCAGTTTCGACGCAAACGAAAGTTTTTGCGCCTGGGTGGCGACTTTGGCCGGGTCCATGACTTTGCCGGCATCACGTCCGGGGATTCCCGTCGGAAGGCCAGCCTTTTCTGAAGACTTGCTATTGACCGCGGGTTTGGAAGCGAGCGAAGCTGGTTTATCGGAGGGCTTTGGTTCGTTGCTCAGTTCTGTTGTTCGAGAGTCGCAGGAGGTGAGATTGACACTCGTCACCGCTGACCGGCCCGATTCAGCGTCGAAAGCCAGTAGCTCGTCCCCCCGATTGATCAAGGCACCGCTATTGGCTGGAAGCTTTATCTCCTGGATTGGCTTTCCGTTCTCCCAGTCGTACCGGGTTAAAGACAGTGAATTGAGAACCCAAATTTTTTGCCCACGAACCCATAACGTCAGGGAGGCGGCCGCCTGACGTTCCAGGGCTTGGCTGAGCTTTTCCGGGTCGGGCATCTTGGGCACGTTCTCCCATCCTTCATGATTGGCTTTGAAGATTGCGGCCTTTGTTTGCTCCATTTCTCTGGCAATCTCGTCTTTTATGTCATTCTTGTTGATTAGGTTTTGAGACCATACCTGTTTGTTTTGCCTGGTATCATGACGAGCCAACGTGCCGCCGTGGAGGAAAACGAGTTGGTCGGGACCGGCAAATGCCGACTGGCCTGAGTAGGAAGGCTCAGCAAAACGAACCGAGAAGATTTGCTTGGGAGGTAATCCAAACCAGGTGTACCAAATCCAGAACCCAAGTCCGGCAATGACCAGGGTAACGCTACCTACGATTGTCCAAACGACAGCACGCCAGCGCCGCGCCTCAATCACTGATTTTTGCGAGCGGTAAACCGGGACTTCGATGCCGTGAGAAGCGGCCCGCGCCTTGCATATAGCGGAGCATACATAACCAAAAAGCTCCATACAGCGAGGACAAATTGGTTTCGAACACACACGACAATTCTCCTGCGCTATTTCTGATGGATGTTTGGAGCAGGGCCGAAACGCCTCATCAGTGCTGGTGACTCCTTCCGGATGTGAAGCAGCAACGACGACAGTTGCCGCCGGTTGCGTATGCGAGCGCTGAAGCCGAATCGCCGGCGGATGCGACAATGCAGGGGCCGGTTTGGCGTGTGTCTCCGAAATTTGCGGCTGCGCAACAGCAACGGCCTGAGAGGTGATGGGGGCCTGCAATTCGGGGCGGATTACAATGGCAGGTCCGCCTGGTGTTGTTTCCTGGCCGAGGGATTGCCGGATTAAGCTGTCAACAATTGCCGATGCGTCCGCGCCGCACGCAGGGCACGCAAAGCGGACTGGATGCCTGTGCATCGCTTCGCTGATTTCAAAAATGCTTTTCGCGCCGCAAGAACATTGCACCTTCATAGATGATAGGTTTGATTGAAATCGCGATGTGGTCTTAAGTTGCCCGGCTCAAGGATTCAGTAGCACGACGCCTTGTGTAAATGTGAGGGAAAATACCGCGTTGGGAGGTGAGGCTTGTATTTGGCCATCGCAAAACAAGACGTTGCCCCCTTGCTTTCCGTGATTGTTTCCCGGCGTCTTGCCGCTGCTTGAAAATACCAGTTGTCCCGGCGCTTTGGACTGAGTGTCAACCTGTCTATCGGTTATCAGAGCCTCTCCCGGGTTCTTGGAACGGCGCCCCATGTAATAAGCATAGCTGATTGTGTGCTTTTGCAGAGATTCGCCTGCGGCTAATGGGCGATCTTTGCTCGCCGGGCAAGTGAAGACGGAAGTGTCCGACGTGTAACGTGGAACTAACAGATCCAATGGCTCGGTCGAGGAGCGCGCTCCGGCTTTTTCCGGAAATTTGAGTTCGTGTTCATTGGCAAAAACCTCAAGTGCTATATAGATTTTTTGTAGATTATTGCCGCACTCCGCGATGGCTTTGGTCTTGGTGCTGGAAGAATTCGAACCCCAATAAAGCGACGTTAAAATCACCAGGATCGCGAGGACCACAAGCAGTTCGAGCAGTGAAAATGCGGAGTTGTGCAGCACGCAAGCGCGAGAAAGCTGCCCGGCCGGAAACGCAGGCCGGTCCTTGCATGCATCAAAGCCCAGGTTCGGCTCAGCCTTCATTCTCCTGCTATACCTTAGCAAACCTCCCTAAGCAAAGGATATATGTGCCATTGATGGCATAAGGGAGCATCGAGTCAACATCATCCGCGCCGGGTTCCTTCGTTGACCTTTGATTGGAGCATTGCAAGACTTACCTCGGACATGGAACGACTGCCTTGCCACAGCAAAGAGCAACGACTTGTCTGAAAGCGAAGCGCCGCCAACTTGTTGAGAGTGGACGGTTGTGTGGCCTTGCAATCAACATCGAATAATTGTTCTTACCTTAGAAACGATGCAACTCTGTGCAAAATGCCGGGTAAAGGAAGCGACGATTCATGTTCTTACCGAAGTGGACGACGTGGAGAAGGCGAACGTGCGTCTATGCGAAGATTGCGCGAGACCAACAGTCGCGCGGCAAGAAGCGCTGACGCAGGGACCTCAGCCCTGCGAGTGGTGCGGCGAACCTGCGTTTTCTCCACTTCCTGGCATTCGTACGATTACCTATTTCTGCTGTGGTTGCCGCTCCCGCTACAGTCATATTTTCTTTGATATATGTGCTGATGAGCGACCTGAGCTGCTGCAGAGCAGTGAGCGCGACCTCTTCTTTTTTAATAACGCGTCTTTCCAGCACATTGGGATCCTAAGCTTAGAATTCCACGTGGACAAGTTGTCGCG
>JADMIO010787499.1_pt1 | contig 101740 bp, 122 predicted proteins | sample 8958161 | NCBI WGS metagenome assembly JADMIO01 (sample SAMN16585339, study PRJNA669376) | soil metagenome | isolation source: Crop rotation soil | place: USA: Cullars Rotation, Alabama | collected 2011 | reverse complement strand
CGCGACAACTTGTCCACGTGGAATTCTAAGCTTAGGATCCCAATGTGCTGGAAACTCGGGAAAAATGGGGGCCTCCTCACCCTCGGCATCCTCGGGACCATCTGGAGCTCCTCGTCCGGCATGCTGGCGATCATCGACACGTTGAACAGCGCGTATCACGTTCAGGAAGGACGGAGCTGGTGGCGGGTACGCCTGACGGCTGTGGCGCTCACCGTGCTGCTCGCGCTGTTCATCGTCATCTCGTTCACCCTGGTGCTCGGCGGAACGCAGCTCATTGCCCGGCTCCCGGCCGACATCGCTTCGAGCCGCGTGGCGGTAATCGTCTGGAGGATTGTGGAGTGGCCGCTGGTCGCCGCGCTCGTGGTCGTCGGCGTAGGGTTGGTGTACTACTACGCTCCAGACGTCAAACAGGAATGGTTCTGGATGGCGCCGGGAACGGTTGTCGCCACGGCGTCCTGGCTCATCATTTCGCTGGGGTTCAAGTGGTACGTCACGAATTTCTCGGAGTTCAACAAGACGTACGGGGCCATCGGCGGCGTCATCGTGCTGCTTCTCTGGTTCTACTTGAGTGGGCTGGCGATCCTGTTCGGCGCGGAAGTCAACGCGGTCGTCGAGCACGCATCGCCGGAGGGGAAGGCGCCCGGCGAGAAGGTGGCTGGGCAAGGGATTGATCAAAAAGAGAACCGCGACGCCACCGGCCGTCCCAACCGGCGGAGTTAGGCTTCCGGTCGAGGTGGCGAGACTCCGATTGGAGCGTTCCACGAGGTAGCGCGGCGGCGGGCAGCCGCACGCCATGGCGGGCCGTTTGCTGTTACTTCGCACATGACGCGACGGTCTGTCCGTTCTCTCCCCAATTCCACCTCGAGCGGACCGATCGCCAGGCGCCAGTTCGGTCGAACGAGCGACTCCGTTTCGATCATGGGGCTCGGAGGGTATCACCTCGGAAAGACCAGGAGCGTTGCCGAGGCGGTTCGAATCGTTCACGAAGCGATTGACGCCGGGATCACGTTTCTCGACAACGCCTGGGAGTATCACGAAGGGGAGAGCGAGCGGCGCATGGGGCGCGCGATCGCCGATCGACGCGATTCCGTGTTCCTCATGACCAAGGTCTGCACCCACGGGCGCGATGCCCGCACGGCCGAACGGCAGCTCGAACAATCGCTGCGCAGGCTTCGGACAGACCACCTGGATCTCTGGCAGATTCACGAATGCGTCTACGCCAACGACCCCGAGCGCCACTTCGCGCCCGACGGCGTCGTCGAGGCGCTCGAACGCGCGAAGCGGGCGGGCAAAGTGCGATATATCGGCTTCACCGGCCACAAGGATCCGGAGATCCATCTGCGGATGCTGTCGTTCGACTTTCCGTTCGACGCCTGCCAGTTGCCGCTCAATGGCTTCGACGCGCAGTTCCGCAGCTTCAAGACGCGCGTGCTTCCGGAACTCGCCCGTCGTCAGATCGCGGCGATTGGCATGAAGAGTCTCGGCGGCGATGGCCGCGTGGTAAAAAAGCGGGTCGCTCGCGTGGAAGACGCGCTTTGCTATGCGATGAGCCTGCCGGTCTGCACCACCGTCTGCGGTGTCGATTCCCTCAAGGTGCTTCGTCAGAATCTGCGCGTGGCACGGCGGTTCGTGCCCATGAGCGAGTCGGAGCGCAGGGTCTACGAGCGGAGCCTGGGCGACCACGCGTGCGACGGACGCTTCGAGCTTTACAAGACCACCGCGGAGCACGAGGGCGAGGTGGGTCGCAAGCAACACGGCTTCCCCTCGCAGGCAGAGGTTGCACTGTGACACGCCTTCCGTTCGATGTCGTGCTGTTCGATGTCGACGGCACGCTCATCGACAGCAACGGCGCCCACGCCGACGCGTGGGCGCAGGCCCTTCGTGAAGAAGGCGTAGATGTCGACGCGACCCGAGTGCGGCCTCTCATCGGGATGGGCGCGGACAAGCTCCTGCCGGCGATAGCGAACATCCACGAAGACTCGCTGGAGGGGCGGCGGGTCGTCCGACGGAAGGGGGCGCTGTTCGGACGGGCATTGCCGTTTTTGGCGCCGACGCCGGGCGCCAGGGCGCTCCTCGAGTTTCTGCGGGCGCAAGGGATCGATCTTGCGATTGCCACCTCGGCAGACGACCGCGAGCTCGCTGAACTCCTCAAGCGTGCCGGCGTCGAGGATCTCTTTCCAAGGCGGGCGTCGAAGGACGATGCGACGGAATCGAAGCCGGATCCCGACATCGTTCGGGCGGCGCTCGAGAAATCGGGCGCGGCGCGAAACCGCGCGGTCATGGTCGGAGACACGCCCTACGACCTCGAAGCCGCGAAACGAGCTGGCATCGACGCGGTTGCGCTCCGCTCCGGAGGGTATTGGGCGGACGGCGATCTGGCCGAATCGGTTGGGATCTTCGACGACCCTGCCGCTCTCCATGCGCACTGGCGGTCGAAGGGCGATGGCAGCGGTGAAGACGAGGAGAGCGGTGAAGAAGGAGACGGTGAAACGACGACGTCGGCGGCGTCAAAGCGTCATGGATAAACCAGACAAACCGAAGATTCTGACGAAGAGGGAACTGCGCGCCATCATGCCGCGGCTGTCCGGCTGGACGCTGGCGCATGACAAGCTGTCTCGGACGTTTGAATTCCAGGACTTTATCGGCTCGTTGAGTTTCGTCAACAGCCTGGTTCTGTACTTCGAAACGATGGATCACCATCCGGACATCCGCATCGCGTATGGCGAGGTCACGTTCGAATTGACACGCTACGACGTCGGCGGGAAGGTGACCGATCGCGACGTCGAGGTCGCCAAGAAAATCTCCTCGGTGTACCGAGCGCGCTCGTGACGGGCGGTCGGATAGGCCGTTCGACGCGTCAGCGCTTTGGCGGGGAAGTGAATCGGGTGCCGCAACGCTCGCAGAGGTACCATCGCGACGAACTTCCCGATTGATCTTCGAGCTCGACACGATCCCTCCGGCGACACGTCGGGCAGGCGGGAATCGGAGAGTTGGTCACCGTCGCACCTCTCGTTCGGCAAGTTTGTGGACGCTGGATGAGGTGTAGCGGCCGCCAATGACGGCCGCCATGACTCAGAGCGCTCGGTTAACGGCGGTTGCTGCCGGTCGCCTGATACGTCGTCGACCTCCACCATCCCGGAGTCTTGTAGTGGGTGCCGAGGTCGCTGTCGGCGGACAGTTGAACTCCCTCGCACGCCGACGCCAGGACGTGGTCCAGTCGAGCGACGTCTTCCCGGGTGAGCTTATCGAACTCGGACTTGTCGAAACCAGGAAACCGCTTGACGCGTTCCGCGTTGATGTCCGCAACGAGCGACTGTCCGTCGGCGGCAAGCGTCACGTGCCCGATCGGCAGCAGAAAGTGTTTGTGGATGAACCAGCCCGCTTCTACCGCCACATGGCGTGGAATCCCCTCGGCGAGGTCGATGACGAACCCTTCGACGTTACCGAGCTTGTTGCCGTCTGAACCATTGACGGCGAGACCGACGAACTCCTTGCAGCTGTCGTCCAGATCTTTGGCATCGACATATCGGAAACCGTAGCGTGGATGATCCATGAAATCCTCCGCTTGTCGTAGAGAGCAACATCGGCGCCACTTCCAACGATGAGGCGCCAGGCTCGTCCGCGGGACTGCCTCAGCGGCGCCCCACGCTATTGAAAATCGTCATCGATTCGTGCTCAACCGATCGAATGCGAACAAATCGTGATCGCGATAGGTGCCTCCTTGCCATCTTCCTTGCCATCTTTCGAGCAGCAGACGAGCCGCCAGCGGTCCGAAGGTCATTCCGTTGCCGCCGTACCCCAGCGCAAACCAGTGGCCCGGATATCGTCGGTGCGGCCCGATATACGGGAGGCTATCGGGTGTCGTGGCGAACACACCTTCCCAGGCGAGTTCCGTCTTGATCGTCGCGAGCAGTGGCAGTTGGGTTTCGAAGTAGTCGCGCAGCTCGCGCGTTGCCCGCTCGAACTGGGCGCGGCGTCGTTGGCCGGCGCGTATCCGTCGATCTCCGCCGCCGAGCAGGAGCCGATGTTCCGGAGTCCATCGCGCGTAGTGGTAGGGACGCTCGGCGTCCCACACCATGACGTCGGTCAGGCCGAGGTCCCGGCGTTCGGCAGCCCCCATCGGCTCGGTCGTCAACACATACGTTCGATACAGCCGGAATCGCCCCGCCAACGGCCGAAACCTGGGTGTCGCGTAACCGGTGGCGATCACCACACGTCGTGCATCAACAGTGCCGGCTGCCGTGTGGAGTCGTACGCGATCGCGCCCCGCTTGAACGCGTCTCACCTCCGACCGCTCGAAGAGCTGCGCGCCTTCGCGCACCGCGGATCGGAGGACGCCGACGCACGCTCGATACGGGTCGAACTGGGCGCTGCCGCTCGTCCGAATCGCTCCGCGCCCGGCGATGCCGGTCACACGCCGGAGTTCGCCGGCGCCGAGCCACTCGCCTTCGAATCCGGCTCGTAACCGACGTCTGAATTCGTGGTGAAGTCGAGCCTCTTCGTCGGCATTCGTGGCGTAGTACACGACGTCGCGCTTCGCCAGATCGCAGCGAATGTGGAGACGCCGCAGCAGCGCAATCAGGTCGCGGACCGATTCGTGGCCGATTTGCCAGATGCGGCGGCTCGCGCGGGCGCCATAGCGGCCCTCGAGTTGGAGGAGTTCCATGTCTGGCTCCTGCAGCAGCAGCGCCGAGCTGGCTGCGGTGCTGCCGCGACCGACTACGCCGGCGTCGAGGACGATCGTAGAGATGCCGGCGGATGCGAATGCATGCGCGACGAGGGCGCCGGTCATCCCGCCGCCGACGATCGCAACATCCGCTTCGCGATTGCCTGAAAGCGCGGGGTACCGGGTGCGATTCGTCGAATGTCGAATCCAGATCGGCCGCCCGCTTCGCAACGACCGTTGCCGTGCACTCACGGCCGACGTTCGGAGGATGGATGTGACAGCCACGCCAGCATCCGGTCGAGCGGCCAGCAGTTCACGATTCGTTCCGCTGGAATGCCGGCCAGGCGCGCATGCGCGACTGCGGTTTCCGCATACGACAGCTGGGTGACCGTGTGCGCATCGCTGTCGAGCGCGAAGAGGCAGCCCGCGTCGCGGGCGCGGGCCGCCAGCGTGTAATCGAGGTCCTGTCGCGCCGGATCGCCATCGATTTCGATCGCGACACCTCGCCGAGCGGCCGATTCAAATACCGCATCCCAACGGGCGATCACGCCTGCTCTCGATCCGGTAATCCGGCCGCGCGGATGGGCGAGGATTCGGACCGCCGGATGCGCGATGGCGGCCAGCATGCGGTCGGTCTGGTCCTCGTCCTTGCGGAGCCGCGAATGGGGCGCCGCCAACACCACGTCGAAGGTCGCCGCCTCGTCTTCGGTGAGGTCGAGCCCGCCAGTCGCATCGATGTTCGCTTCGATCCCCTGCAACAGCCTGAACTGGTGGACGCGGTGCGCGTTGACCTCGTCGATCGCGCGTCGCTGTTGAGCGGCTTCGGCCATCGACATTCCGCCGGCGATCTTCAGTCCGTATGAATGGTCCGTGACCGCCGCGTACTGGTAGCCACGCTCGACGCAGGCGTCGGCAATGTCCTCGACGGTCGGTTGTCCGTCGCTCCATTCGGAGTGCATCTGCAGGTCGCCGCGATACTGCCGGAGCGCAGGACCCTCGAGCGCCGGATCCGAAAGGACGCGCCGGACTGCGGCGCGGCTGAGAAAGTGTTTCCGAAGCTGGCGCCGCCGCTCGATGTCTGCGCGCCGATCGCTCTGTTCGATCGCCGCTTCGACCGTCGGCGACTCGCCGGTCTCCAGAATCTCGCGGATGACGCGTGTCGAGCCGGGGCCGATGCCGGAGATCTTCGGCAGGGCGCCGTCGCGGCCGACCAGATCGGTCAACGGGAGGTCGAGGCCGAGGATCGCCGCCGCCGCCCGCTTGTAGCCGAACATCTTCTGTTGCGACGATTGCGCGAAGGCGAGATCGCGGAGAAATCCGCCGACCACAGCGTTGACGTCCGTGTGCACGCCAGACGCCTCCACCGGCGTCGCAGCCACGTCGCTTCACTCCACCTTGGCGAGAGGCGATTCGGCCGGTCCGGAGATCACCTCGCCGCTCGGCTTGAACCGCGAGCCGTGGCATGGACAATCCCACGTCTTCTCCGCGGTGTTCCAGCCCACGACGCAGCCCATGTGCGTGCAGATCGCCGACCGGAGCGTCACGTAACCCGCCTCGTCGCGATACGCCGCTGCTTTCGCACCGTGCCGTTCGATGATCTTGCCTTCGTTCCGCTTCACGGCTCGAATCGATCGCGCCTCGGCTCCCGCAAACCGATCGCGAATCATGTAGTACGGGTAGTCGACGTTTTCCTTCACGTAGTCCCACAACCCGCGCGCCAGAGCCTTGCGACTGGGGTCGAAGAGCTCGGCCCAGGGATTCGATCGCCCGAGGATCGCGTCCGAGATCATGATGCCCGACAGCGTCCCGAACGTCAGGCCGTTGCCCGAATATCCGGTTGCCGAGTACTGATGGTCGGCGCTTTGTCCGATGTACGGCAGGCCGTCGGGTGTTTCGATGACCTGCCCCGACCAGCAATGCGTGAGCTCGATGTCTGGAATGATGTCCGCCAATCGCTTCTCGAGCCGACGATAGCAGGCGGCGGTATCGTCGTGCTGGCCGGTCTTGTGATCCTCGCCACCGAAGATGACGAGATCGAAGTCGCGGTGTGGCTCGACGCGAAGATAGTAGTACGGGTCGTTCGTGTCCCACCAGAGCGCGTCGGGGACCGCGCCGCTTCGAATCCGTCCCGCAACGACGTAGCTGGTGTACAACGCGAGCTTTGTTTGAAAGAGGGTTGCGCCGGCCAAGCCGGTCAGGCCGACCAGCGGATCATGTGTTGTGATGACCAGGTCCTGGCAACTGACCGTATGGCCGCCAACCTTTACCGAGCGCGGCTCGTCGCAGAACTCGTCGGCCGCCGAGTGTTCGTAGATGCGTCCCCCCAACTCCACGAAGGCCTTCGCAACGCCTGCCAGGTAGGCCCGGGGGTGGATGCGCGCCTGATCGGCGAAACGGATGCCGGGCCGTTTGACGAGTGGAACCGCCTCGACGTATTCGGCGTCGAATCCCAGCTCGCGCGCGAGGTCCGCGTCCTCTTTCAGCTTTCCGGCTTCCTCACTGGTCTCGCCGCCGAGCGGGGCGTGCAGGTAGCCGTCGATCCACTCGAAACCCGCGTCAAGCTCATGCTCGCGGACAACCTCCTCGATTGTCGCGATAGCGGCGAGCCCGGCGTCCCAGACCGCTTGCGCGTGGTTCCGCCCGAACCGCGTGACGAGCTCGGCCAATCGCGTGTCGGTCACCATTGTCAGGTGGGCGCTTGTATGACCGGTGTCGGTCGAGGCACAGCGATCGCGCTCGAGAAGGATCACCTCTTTGCCCGCCTTGGCCAGCAGATATGCGGCGCTCAGGCCAGAGATTCCCCCTCCTACGACGGCGACGTCGGCTACGACATCGGAATCGAGCTTTGCAAATTGAGGGAAGGTGGCCGATGTCGACCAATAGGGCGTGGTGTTACGTTTAATTGCGGGCACGTTGCCTCTCTCACTGTCCGGCTTCGCGCGTGGGCGCGCATGGACCAATTCGGACGCCGTCCATCTGGAGAACGTGGTTGCTCAGTTCCATCCGGTTACCCACGAAAGTCCGTTTCGCGCATATCGACGGCTCGCCTCGTGCTGCCGGCAGGTTGTCTTTCAAACGGCGTTCCGTTTGCAAGAGAAGCGACGGACCTCGTAGACTCCGGAGGCGCGCGAAGAAGCACAGCGGCAATTCGACGAATGGGAACAGGAGGATCGCGAGCACAGTTCGAGTCACGCGCGCTGATGCATGCCCATGCCGCTCCTCGACGACACCATCGTTCGGGGGGCTGACGTGAGGGCACGGCGTGGGCGCCCGCTGCTCGACGGCGATCGTGTCAGTGGCCAAAAAGTCCCGCGTGTTATCGGCGGCATCGTTCATTCCTCCCGATCCAACGCTTCACACTGCGAGAGCGGCGGCCAGGGATTGCAGGGGATGCGATCTATGGCGTCGCGCGACGCAAACGGTATTTGGCGAGGGTCCTCCGCGAGCTCGGATCGTCTTCATCGGCGAGCAGCCCGGCGAGGAGGAAGACCTGCTGGGCGTGCCGTTTGTGGGACCAGCCGGACGGCTCCTCGATCGAGCGCTCGCCGCGGCCGGCATCAAACGCCGCGACGTGTACGTCACGAACGCCGTCAAACATTTCAAATGGGAACCGAGGGGCAAGCGGCGGATTCACGCCAAGCCACGCGCCTCTGAGGTTGCCGCGTGCCGGCCGTGGCTGGATACCGAGCTGGCGCTCCTCCATCCCGCAGCGATCGTCTGCCTCGGCTCGACGGCCGCCAAGACGCTGTTCGGCGCGTCGTTCCGCGTCAGCACCGAACGCGGCGTCTTGATCGAGTCAGCGCTGGCGCCGCTGGTCATGGCCACCGTCCATCCGTCGTCGATCCTGCGCACTCCGGGAAAGGACGAACGGCGAGTCGCGATGCAGGAATTCGTGCGCGACTTGAAAACGCTCGCGACGCATCTATCGCGACTCGAGAGTCACACGCGCCGCCAGCGGCCGGCGGACTCCCGAGTCGTGCTGCGTTGACCGCCAACGACGTCACGCGTTCCGAGGCGATTGTCGAGGGAGCCGACGCTGCGTTCATCGATGCGTCGAGGGCTTCGTCGCCGCGGCACGGAGAGTCGACACCGAAGGCAGTTCGTTGTTTGCCGCAGCGGAGCGCTCGGTCAGGCGGGTCAGGAGCGACGGCGCCACGCGGGAGACGCTCTGCCACCCGCTGTGACTCTGCTCGTTGTGGAGCTCGAGAGGGGCTGGCAACAGTCGATTGGTGAGTTGGAGGGCGCGCGCAACGGTGTTGGGCGCGATGGATGCCGCAGCCACCGCCAGACGCGCAGGCCAGGTGATTACGAGCTCCGCGTCGCCGTGGCGGGCCGCCGCGACGATCTGGCTGGCCGCCCGACGCCCGTCGATCGAGAGCAGCGGCAACGAATCGGCGATGGCGAACCACGCGAACTCTTCGCGATAGCGTCCCTTGAACCAGGCGTTGAACGGAGAACCGGTCCGCATCATGCCGGGACTCACGGTAGTGACGAGGATGCCCTCTCCTGCGAGCTCCGAGCGGACGGCGGTGGAGAAGCCTGTCAGCGCAAATTTGCTCGCGCAGTACGGCACCAGGTGCGGCACGCCGATCTTCCCCCCAATCGACGAGATATTCACGATGCGGCCGCCGCCAAGGCGTCTCATGTGGGGAATTGCCGCCCGCATGAGATGGAACGGCCCCCAGAAATGGACCGCCATCGCCTCCTCGAAGTCGGCGACGGCCATGTGGTCGAGCGGACCTACCTTGATGACGCCCGCGTTGTTGACCAGCAGATCGAGGCGCTTGTGGCGTTCGATGACATCGCCGATGATGTGCGCCGCTGCGCCGGGACTGCTGATGTCGGCGACCAGCGTCGACACCGTCAGCTCTTCGGCTTCGAGCTTTTCCCTCGCACGTTCGAGCTCCTCGGCATTGCGGGCGACGAGCACGACGTGTGCGCCGCGCCGGCCGAGCTCGCGCGCGATCAGCAGCCCGAGACCTCGCGATCCGCCCGTGACAAGGGCCACTCGTCCCTCGAGCGACATTGCGCGGCGGCTCCGCACGGCACGTGCCACCAACGTGGCGCCGAGCGCAAAGCCTCCGATGGTGAGAAGGGAGTGCTTACGCAACATGATTGACATTCAAATTGATGTTCATCTCGACATTAATGTTCACTCGACGACGCGATCGGCTCGTCGGTACGGCGACAAAGTGATCCTGTCTGCACCTTATGCTCGCTTGTGCAAATCGCGCGCCGAACCAAGAGAAAGGAAAGCGACGGGCTATTCGCGTCGACCTGTGGTCTGCTCGCGGCTGGAGCCTCGCTCGCTGGTCGGATGCGTATCGCGAGCGCCGTCCAAGGCCGCGTGCGTTCCCTCCTTTGCCCGCGAGCCGTGACGATGGGCATAAATCCAGGTGAACTCGGCGCCGAGCAGGAAGAGCTGCGACGAATAGTAGACCCACACCAATAGAACGACGAGCGATCCCGCGGCGCCAAATCCTGAGGTGATTCCCGCCCGCCCAAGATAGGCGCCGACCGCATATTTGCCGAGTGTGAAACAGAGCGCCGTCACCGCCGACCCCATCCACACATCGGGCCACGCGACATGGACGCGAGGCAAGATGCGGTACATCGCCGCAAACAGCCCCGTGATGATCAGAAAGCTGACAACCTGATTCACCACTTGAAGAACGGTCGTCCATCCGCCAAAGCGCGGCGCCCACCAGTTACCCATCGCGGAGAGCGCGGCGCTCACCACCAACGAGACCACCAAGAGAAATCCGATGGCGGCGACCATGCCGAGCGACAGGAGTCGGCCTCGGATGACGCTCCATAGGCCGCCGGACTGTTGAAGAGTCGGCGCACGCCAGATGCGATCGAGGTCGCTTTGCAGCTCCCCAAAAATCGAGGTTGCGCCGGCAACCAGACTCACGATGCCGACCAGGGATCCGATCACGCTGCGCTCGGGGTGACTCGCGCTCTTCAACAATCCTTGCACGGCGACAGCGCCTTCGTGACCGATCAGCGAACCGAGTTCGGACACGATGCGTCCCTGGGCTGCATCGACGCCAAACATGAGACCGGCCGCCGATATCACGAGGAGGAGAAGAGGTCCCAGCGAAAAGAGCGTGTAGAACGCAAGAGCGGCTCCCATGCTCGGCGCATAGTCGTCCATCCATGCGGTGACCGCCTGCCTGACCATTGCGACAAGGTCGCGCACGACTCCGGTCGTGCTGCAAACGTGATTCCTGGTGAGACAGTCGCTGTCGGCCCGACTCCCGGCCGAGCTCGGTAGCCCTTTCGAGCTCGGCAGCCCTTTGTGGTGGCGCGGTTCTAGACAGCAGCGCGAACGGTCCGCACTGGCCGGAATCGCGTTCCCTGATATTCCTCGGAACCCTGTACCCAGAGGAAGGACTGAGCGTCTATCAGGTCGCGCGGTCCGAGGTCTCGTTGATCCATCGTCACGACGTTGGCCAGCTCGAGCAATTCGCGATAGGTAGACCAGTTCGGCGTGGGGCGATAGTGGAACTCGAAGCCATAGCGCACGGCCGCCGACCGCGTGACATTCGGTTTCAAAAACATGTGGCGGTCGGGCTGGGCGAGAAAACCGAATACCGTGACGACAGGCCAAGTGAGAACCCGCGTCTGACGGCGCGGCAACGCCGCGACGTCGGCGCACCACGCGGCAAAACGGTTCTCGATGGACCCGCGGCCATGCAGCCATGCGTGGAGTCCTTCGGCAAAGCGCCGCGCGCCGTCAGGACGGCGGACCGCGTCGCGCAAAGCCATCTTCTCGAACGAAAAGAGCAGGTTGGTGCGCGCTTCGATGCGCAATGCCTCGGCGGCGATGTGCTGGTACCGCTTGTCCGCTAGATGTCTCGCGATCTGAGCTTTCGACAAGGCCGCCACCCATTGCTCGTGCGCTGCGGCTTTGTAGTCGCGCTCCCACTCGAGGTATCGTTCGTCCGAAAATCCGGCGGGGAAGAACCGCAAGAAGCGTCGTCGGCACTTGAGCCTTCGATCTGCCACGTCTGACATGTGACTCGTCGAAGCATTCGGTACGCCATCGTCTGAGCGGGTGGGATCGGCGGTCTACGGCGGAGAGGGCGCCCACGAGACCATGTCCTGGCGTCTCGAAAAATGAAGCAGCGGACTGGTAACCGGTAACGCGATGCCGGCGGCGTCGGCCATCGTGTTGTGCGCGAGCTCTGCATCGGCCCGTTGCAGCGGCCAAGGTGGATGGTGGATTTCGAGTCGATACGGTGTGCCGCGACGACTCACGTTGTACAGGCAGTAGCGTTCGGTAAGAAAGTATTCCAGCGTTCCGTTAATCGCCTGAGAGGGTGGTCCAGTCGGTCGATAGGTTGCGGCCAGGATGGCGCCCGGACCGTCACTTCGGCGGCTGTGGTATTCCACATTATGGGTGCCTGGCTTCACCTTCATGGACGCCAAGTGGTAGGGCAAATTCAACAACAATGTCGCCGCCTGCACCGCCACCGTGCTGCCAGCATCGAGACTGAAGAAATAGATTCCGGGTTTGCCGTTCACACGAACGTACGTGCGGACGTTCAACTCGGGGAATTCGGAGATCCACGGCAGCGATGGTACGCCTCGCGGCGCCACGTTCGTCATGTGAAACGGGACGACTCCCAGCCACGCCGTGCCATCGAATAGATCGAGTGGAAACTCAGGCGGCACCTTCGAGCGCAGCACGCAGGCGTCGACAGGCCAGTGGGCGAACAAGAGGTCATGCCACGACTGCCTCATTACCCAAGGCGTACGAGGCATCGGCCAGGGACGGTGTCCAACCTCGTTGAGAATCGCGCGATTGAAGTCGTGTCTAGGCATCTGAATCTTCGACGGATCGTAACGAAGTCCACCTCGCGAGGCGCGTACAGTTCAGGTTACGGTTCATCAGCGATACGCGGAGCGTCGTCAAACGCAACACGCCAGCCTGCGCGGCGCATCATGTGATGCTCGCGGATTAACTGTACGCAACAACCCCAAGCACAACACTAATCGCGGATACCGGGTTCCGCATCAACCGCACCAGTCGACTTCGCGTCGACTCGCACTTCTCAGTCGCCTACAACCAAGAGTCCAACGCGCCGCAGCGACTGGTGACCAGCAAGTGCGTCGATGCCATGGCGAGGACCTTGCTTCGTTGGGATCGAAATGCCCGGCGCCGTCTTTCAGTCCGCCCTGCAGCCCGCGAGTCCGCAGGCCGCGTCGATCCACTCGCTCTGGATCCTGATGTTGATCGTGTCGACGGTCGTGTTCGTCGTCACCCTCGCGTTCGTGGCGGCGGCGCTCGTTCGCGGATCGCGTCGCGCGTCCGACGCAGGAGGCGACGCGCCGTCGCTGGCACGCGGAGTCTCGCTAGGTACGGCCCTCACGGTCCTCGTTCTCTTCGGGCTCTTGTTCGCCAGCGTGCGTGTCGGCCGTCGGGTCGCCTCGCTTCAGGCAGCGAGCGCCGTGAGCGTCAACGTGGTCGGACACCAGTGGTGGTGGGAGATCGAGTATGAGGACTCGCAGCCCGATCGGCGTGTGGTTACCGCCAACGAGCTGCACATTCCCGTCGGACGTCCTGTCGTCTTGAAGGTCACGTCTCGCGACGTCATTCACAGCTTCTGGGCACCGAATCTGCAGGGGAAGCGGGATCTTATCCCCGGCTACACGACGGCGATCTGGCTGAGCGCCGAGCGCGCGGGCACCTTCCGCGGTCAGTGCGCCGAGTTCTGCGGCATGCAGCACGCCCACATGGCGTTCGATATTGTCGCCGAGCCGGAGAGGGAGTTCGATCGCTGGCTCGCGGCGATGCGACAGCCGTCGAGTGTGCCGCAGGGGCGCGACCATCAGCGCGGGCGAGATGTGTTCATGCAGTCGCGGTGCGCGGTGTGCCATACGATTTCCGGCACAGAGGCGCACGGCCAGGCTGGTCCCGACCTGACACACGTCGGATCCCGCAGCACGATAGGCGCCGGCACCCTTGCCAACACACCCGATCAGATGGCTCTCTGGATCCGCGATCCACAGGCCGTGAAACCGGGCAATCAAATGCCCGCCAACCCACTGGCCGAGGCCGATCTTCGCGCGGTCGTCTCCTACCTGGCGGCCTTGCAATGACCTCCCAGCGCGAGCTGCCGCACGCCGACGAAGACCTCGCGATGCTGGAACGGACATGGAACCAACCGCCGGGTTTCGCCGGATGGTTCAAGCACGTCGATCACAAATCGATCGGACGACGCTATCTCGTCACGGCGTTCGTGTTTTTCCTCGCCGGCGGAATGCTCGCCGCCACGATGCGTCTGCAGCTCGCACGCGCCGACAATCCTCTGGTGCGCCCCGATCTCTACAACGTCGTCTTTACGACGCACGGGACCACGATGATGTTCCTCTTCGCCGTGCCGGTGATGCAGGGGCTCGGCATCTACTTCGTGCCGCTCATGGTCGGCGCGCGCAGCATCGCCTTTCCGAGGCTCGTCGCGTTCAGCTATTGGATGTTCGTGGCCGGCGGCATCTTTCTTTATGTGGCGTTCTTGGTAAACGCAGGTCCGGACGTCGGATGGTTTTCGTACCCTCCTCTGGCTGAAACGCTCTACACGCCGAGCAAACGGGCCGACGTCTGGGCGCAGCTCATCACGTTTACAGAGGTCGCGTCGCTGGCCACTGCGGTCGCCCTGATCGTGACCGTGTTCAAGATGCGCGCTCCCGGCATGACGCTCAACCGCGTTCCTGTGTTCGTCTGGGCGCAAGTCGTCACGTCGTTCATGGTGGTTTTCGCGATGCCGGCGATCATGCTCGCGAGTACCGCACTGATCCTCGATCGTCTGGTCAACACCCACTTCTTCGACGTCACACACGGGGGGGATGCGCTCCTCTGGCAGCATCTGTTCTGGTTCTTCGGCCATCCAGAGGTGTACATCATCTTCATACCGGCGAGCGGCCTGGTATCGACAATCGTCACGACCTTCTCGCACCGCCACATGTTCGGCTACCTCGCCGTCGTCGTCTCTCTCGTGGCGACCGCCTTCATGGGATTCGGTCTCTGGGTCCACCACATGTTCGCCACCGGACTGCCGCAACTCGGCGAAAGCTTCTTCACCGCCGCCAGCATGATGATCGCCATCCCGACGGGGATCCAGATCTCCTGTTGGATCGCAACGATGTGGTCGGGAAAGGTCGTCGTGAAGACGCCGATGCTGTGGGTGCTCGGCTTTTTCGCGATCTTCGTCTGCGGCGGCCTCACCGGCGTGATGCTCGCGGCTGTGCCGCTCAACACCCAACTTCACGACACGTTCTTCGTGGTGGCGCACTTCCACTACGTGCTCATTGGGGGCGCCGTTTTTCCGCTCTTTGGCGCGTTGTATTACTGGTTCCCGAAACTGACCGGTCGCATGCTGAGCGAGAGGGTGGGCAGCTGGTTCTTCGGATTGATGTTTACCGGGTTCAACCTGACGTTCTTTCCAATGCATCTGCTCGGTCTGCATGGGATGCCGCGGCGCGTCTACACCTACCCCGCATCGGCCGGCTGGGGGCCGTTGAATCTCGCGGCGAGCATCGGCGCGCTGCTGATGGCGATCGGCGTCGCAACGTTTATCGTCGACGTCGTGACGGCGCTCCGGTCGGAAAAGTCCGCTGCGGACAATCCCTGGAATGCCGGCACGCTCGAGTGGACGACGTCATCGCCGCCCCCGAACAGCAACTATCCACTGTCGCCAACCGTCGCCGGCCGCGAGCCGGCGTGGGACAATCCGCCGGATCAACCGATCGTCATCGGCCTGCGCGCAGACGTTCGAGACGTGCTCGTCACGCATGTTCTCGACGCCGAGCCCGACCACCGCGTCGAATTCCCGGCGCCGTCGGTGTGGCCGTTCGTGACCGCTGTGGCGACGACGATTCTTTTCGTCTGGTCGATTTTCACGCCGTGGGGCGTCGTGTACGGCGCGATGCCGGTGTTCATCGCAATGGTGGGGTGGTTCTGGCCTAAAGCGCCCGATGAAACCGGCACGCAGCCATGGCCGATCCGTCACCGCACGCTGCCGCGCCCCAACGAAGCCCCCGCCCCTGGGCATGCCATATGACTGAACGTCGCACGATCGATGTCGCCGGCCTCGCGCCAGGAGCCTTCGGTTCGCGGAGCTTGATGTGGTGGGGGACGCTCGGGCTGGTGCTGATCGAGGGGACGGTGTTCGGTCTCGCGATCGCGAGCTACTTCTACTTCCGTACGAGGATGCCGCGGTTTCCGCCCGACGGCGTCAGGCCGCCGGATCTTCTGTGGGGCACCGTGAACACCCTCATTCTGTTCGCCAGTCTGCTGCCGAACGAACTGACGAAGCGTGCAGGCGAGCGGGTGAACCTGCGGGCGGTCCAGGTGTGGCTGGTGGTGTGCATCCTCTTCGGCGTCGCGTTCAACGCGGTGCGCATTCTCGAGTTTCGGCACCTCAACGTCTGGTGGGATCACGACGCCTACGGCTCAATCGTCTGGCTCCTTCTGGGACTGCACACAACGCACATCGTCACCGACCTGCTCGACACCATCGTTCTCACGGTGTTGATGTTCGTCGGCCCGATCGAAGAGCGGCGTTTCGTCGATGTCGAGGAGAACGCCGTCTACTGGTACTTCGTCGTCTTCGCATGGTTGCCGATTTACGGGGTGATCTATTGGGCGCCCAGACTGACATAGATCGACGCTGGCTGACGCCGTTGCCGCTGTGGACTGGCATCCTGGCCGGCCCGGTCGCATGGGCGCTGGACCTGACGATCAGTTACGCCATCGTCAAATGGACCTGTGCGAGCCGGCGCACCTTTGTGATGCATGCGATCACGCCCGCGGCGCTGACTCTCATCGTTGGCGGTGGCGTGCTGTCGTGGCTGGCGTACGTGCATACCGCCGGCGACGGGCCGACCGACGGCGGACGTCCCCGTCAGCGTGCGCGCTTCATGGCGCTGCTCGGCATCGCCTCGAGCACGCTCTTCGCGCTGGCGATCCTTGCCGGCGCCGTTCCCCGATGGGTGCTCGATGCTTGCGAGTAGTCTCGCGTTCCTCGCTCTTGTGTATGCCGCCGGCGTCAGCGCGGTTTGGCGGAGCGCAGGTACCGGGTGCGGCGTCCGGCGCATTCAGGCGCTTGCGTTCGCGGGGTCGTCGACGGCGATTGCGCTCGCGTTGTCGCCGTGGGTCGACGAGATGAGCGAACGGTCACTGGCGGCGCACATGGTGCAGCACGAGTTGTTGATGGTGGTCGCGGCGCCGTTGATGGCGGCGAGCGCACCGATGATCGCCCTCGTCTGGGCGTTCCCGACGCGCGCGCGGACGACGGCGATCGCTTGGGTGCGCCGTCAACCGATCGGACGGTTGTGGACCGCGCTCACGGCCCCGGCATCGGTGTTCGTCCTCCATCTCGCCGCGCTCTGGACGTGGCATCTCCCCGCGCTCTACGGCTATGCGCTCGCGCACGAAGGGGTCCACGTTCTGCAGCACTTTTCGTTCTTCGGAACAGCGGCGCTGTTCTGGTGGGGGATCGCGCACGGCCGGTTCGGCCGCGCCGGGTACGGAGCCGCGGTCGTGTACGTGTTTGCCACGGCGCTGCACGGCGGCCTCCTCGGGGCTCTGCTGGCCTTCTCGCCGCGCGTCTGGTACACGCCGTACCTCACGACGACGGCGTGGTTCACGCCGCTCGAAGATCAACAGCTGGCCGGTCTGCTGATGTGGGTTCCGGCCGGGCTCATCACAGCGGCGGGTGGCCTGATCTTCTTCACCGCATGGCTGCGCGAGTCGGATCGGCACACTCGCTTCAAGGCCGCCACCTCCGCGAAGGCGACGTCATGACTCGACCATCTCACATCGTCCTGGCGACCGGGTGCGCAGCGGTCCTGATCCTCGCGCCGGGGTGTCGGCGCGGACAGGATGCCGGTCGCGCGTCGCCGGCGCATACCACCGTCCCCGGCGCACCGCCGTCGCTGCGTCTGGTCGCCGAGGTGTCGAAAGGCGAGTGGCGAATGCCTGCCGGCGATTATGGACAGCTGCGCTACAGCACGCTCGACACGATCAACACGGCCAACGCGATGCATCTCCGCGTCGTGACGACGTTCTCGACCGGCATTCCGCACGGGCACGAGGGTCAGCCGCTCGTGTTCGACAACACGATGTACGTGGTCACTCCGTTTCCCAACAACCTGATCGCGGTCGACCTGACGAAACCCGGCGGAGCGGTGCGGTGGATCTACGAGCCACATCCCGATCCTCGTTCAGTTGGCATCGCCTGCTGCGACGTGGTCAATCGGGGCGCGTCATACGCCGACGGGAAGATCATCTACAGCCTGCTCGATGCGACGGTGGTTGCCGTCGACGCGACGACGGGCAAGGAGGTGTGGCGAACCCGCGTTGGCGACATCAACAGGGGAGAGACGTTCACCGCTGCGCCGATCGTCGTCAAGAACCGCGTGCTCGTCGGCAATTCGGGCGGCGAACTCGGCGTCCGCGGATATGTGGCATCGCTCGACGTCGCAACCGGCAAGGAGCAATGGCGCGCCTACAACACCGGGCCGGACGCCGACGTCAAGATTGGCCCGACGTTCCGTGCGTTCTACGACAAGGATCGGGGAAAGGACCTGGGGGCGACGACATGGGCCAACGAGCAGTGGAAGCTCGGAGGATCGACGGTCTGGGGCTGGATCTCGTACGACCCGGAAACGAACCTGTTCTTCTATGGCACCGGAAACCCTGGCGTCTGGAACGCCGATTTGCGCCCCGGCGACAACAAGTGGTCGTGCTCGATCATCGCGCGCGATGCCGACACCGGAGAGGCGCGATGGGCGTATCAGGTCACCGCGCACGACTACTGGGACTACGACGAGATCATGGAGAACGTCCTCGTCGACATGGAATACGGCGGGCGTCTGCGGAAGCTGCTCGTGCACCCCGGTCGGACCGGCTTCGTCTACGTGCTGGATCGCGAGACCGGCGAACTGCTCTCCGCCGAGATGTTTCAGCCGACCAACTGGGCGAGCGGCTACGACCTCAAGACGGGCAAACCGCACGAGGACGAGCAGAAGCACACCCACTTTGGAACGGTCACCCAGGGGATTTGTCCGTCCTCGACCGGCGCGAAAGACGTGATCCCGTCGGCGTTCTCGCCGCGAACCGGATTGCTCTACATCCCCGCGCACAACACGTGCATGGACTATGAGGGTGTCGAAGCGAACTACATCGCCGGCACGCCGTATCTCGGCGCTGACGTAAAGATGTTCGCCGGCCCCGGCGGCTATCAAGGCGAGCTCGTCGCCTGGGACGTCGCGCACAACAGGAAAGCGTGGGGCGTCAAGGAAGAGAAGTTCCCGGTCTACAGCGGCGTGCTCGCCACCGGCGGCGATGTCGTGTTCTACGGAACCATGGACGGCTGGTTCAAGGCGATCGACGCGCGAACAGGCGCCGAGCTCTGGAAGTTCCACGTCGCGTCGGGCATCGTCGCCAATCCGGTGACCTATCGCGGACCCGACGGCAAGCAGTACGTGGTCGTCTATTCCGGTATCGGCGGGTGGATGGGCGCGGTCGCCTTTCCCGATATCTCTTCGGACGATCCGTACGCGGCGCTCGGCGTGGTGGGGGCGATGAAGGACATCAAGAAATACACGGCGCCGGGAGACACGGTGTATGTGTTCGGTCTGTAGGGCCGCGGCCGCTGGGGTGTTGATGGCCTTGGTGGTCGTCGCCTGGTCCGCGGTCGTCGACGCGGATGGGTCGGTTTTTCGCGTGTGCGCCGACCCGAACAACATGCCGTTCTCGAACGTGAAGGGCGAGGGCTTCGAGAATGCGATTGCGGCGATGGTCGCGCGCGAGCTCGGGCGGCCGCTCGGCTATTTCTGGTCGCCGCAGCGGCGCGGGTTCGTGCGCAACACGCTGGCCTCGGAACGCTGCGATGTCGTCATGGGCGTGCCGGCGCATTACGAGCGTACGCTCACAACGCAGCCGTACTATCGGTCGACATACGCCTTCGTCTCCCGGCGCGATCGGCGTCTCGACGTGCGGTCGTTTGACGATCCGCGGCTGAGGAGCCTCGTCATCGGCATCCAGATCACCGGCGACGACTACAACAACCCGCCGGCCGCGCAGGCGTTCGCGAAGCGGCACATCATCGACAACCTCCGGGGTTTCACGGTCTATGGCGACTACTCGAAGCCCGATCCGCAGCGTGACGTCATCGATGCCGTCGCCGACGGGCGCGTCGACATCGCCGTCGCGTGGGGCCCTCTCGCCGGTTATTACGGCAGCCACCAGCCGGTCGCGATGGATGTCCGGGCGGTGACGCCCGAGCGCGACGGGCCGGGAGTGTCGTTCGCGTTCGACATCGCAATGGGCGTTCGCCGGGGTGATACGGCGCTCCGCGACGTTCTCGATCGCGTCATCGTCAAACGACGGGGCGCGATTCGGCGCATCCTTCTGTCGTACGGAGTGCCGCTGCTGTGAGGCCCATCGATCCGCGTGCGGTGTTGCTCGTATCGATGGTCGCGGTCTCTGCGTGCGGCCAGCCGCCGCCAACCGGGGGATCGGCGGCGTCGCCTCCTCCGATCGTGACCCACGTCGGACCCGTGCCCGGTCCGCTGGCGGACGCCACCGGCGCAGCTCTCGCGGCGCCGGGCGCCGTCAATCCGTACGCGAACGATCGGACGGCGACAGCCGAGGGGCGTCAGTTGTTCGTTCGCTTCAACTGCTCCGGCTGCCACGGCGGCCGGGCGGGCGGCGGGATGGGACCGAGCTTGCGCGACGTCGACTGGTTGTATGGCAACAGCGACGCGCAGATCTTCGCCTCGATCGCCGAAGGCCGGGCGCATGGAATGCCGTCGTGGCAGCCACGGCTGACACCTGACCAAATCTGGAAGCTCGTCGCCTATATCAAGGCGCTTCGCACGCGAAACGAACCGAATCCGCCCACGGAGCAATGAGGATCATGACGATGCGCGCGTTGGCGATCGTGCTTGCGGTGGCGGTGAGTGCGTGCCGCCCTTCGTCCCCGGCGGAAACGCAGCAAGGGAGCGCCGCCGACCTGAACAAACCGCCGCAGGCAGGCGGCGCCAAAGCCGGCTGCAAGGAGCTGCCGTCGGCTGCCGATTTGAAGAAATGGCTGCGCGCCGCGCCGGGCACCGAGGGGGAAGCAGGCGGCCTCTTCTCCGGCCAGATGGAATGGGCGGCGATCGTGAATCGCCAGTCGGAAATCTGCGCCACCGCAGTCGCCACCGACGACCCGGCGAGCGCGTGGCCGGGCAGCCAGGCGATTGCGAAGGCAAAGGCGTACACGGCGAACGCGTACAGCACCGACGGCAGCCCGTTGTCGACGGCGCGGCTCTACACGTTGACCCAGCCCGGCCATTCGCTGTGGGGCGTCGCCGAGCCGAATCCCTTTCGCGCCGATTGCCTCTCGGCGCCAGCCGACATGAACGCCACGAACGGCAAGATCTGCGGCGGCTCGATTGCCTTCGGCGGCGGCGTGCCGCTCTACAAAGGGAAGACGCGGGTCGGCGGCCTCGGCGTCAGCGGCGATACGGCGTGCGCCGATCATGAGATCGCCAAGCGCATCCGCCATCTCGCGCAGCTCGATCCGGAGAAGGGCGAATACGCTGACGACATCGTCTACACCCAGGCGGACGGCGCATCGCCGTTCGCGCATCCGCTGTGCCTCAACACGTGGAGAAACGGACAGAAGATCGGTGATGAGGCGACCGCATCCGGTTACTAGCGACATGCCAACGCCTGCCACGAGCGCGATGACAGCGTTCTCCGACGCGCGCGACGTTCTGCCGGCGAGTGCGGTTCGAAGCGATCAGATGGCCGAAGTCGGATACCTCCTGCTTCGCTTCGGCGTCGCGTTCCTCTTTATTTTTCACGCGCCGCAAAAGTGGCTCGGCTGGTACGGCAGTCCGCAATTTCCACACTACTCGCTGCGCGGTCTCGCCAGCCTGATCGAGGCGGTGTGCAGCCCGCTTATCGCCTTCGGCCTGTTCACGTCGTTGGCCGCGTCGGTGAGCGCGGTCGAAATGGTGGGCGCCTACATCGTCGTCCACATGCACATGCTGCCGCGTCCGAGCTGGCCGATCGAAAACCGCGGAGAGCTCGCCGTTCTGTATTTCGTCGTCTTTGTGTTCATGGCGCTGCGCGGCGGCGGTCGCTACAGCCTCGATCGCATTCGACGACAGCGACGCCCCACGGTCCGCGCCCCGCGGGGATCCTCTTCGTGACCGATCGAGAAGCGAGATCGATCACCGAGACGTCGTTCGAAGGGCCGTTTGCCGTGAACAGCGTCCTGCCGTCAGGCGACAGGGCGAGGCCCCACGGCCGCGCGCCGGCTTCGATCGATCCGACCACTTGATGTGTCGCCACATCGAGGATCAGCACCATTTTGCTGCGTCCGGTGCTCACGAACAGTTGCTTGCCGTCGGTCGCCATCAGCGTCCCCATCGGCCGCATTCCATCGGCGAGACGAATCGTTCTGTCGGTCTCGAGGCGCCTGGCGTCGACCACCGTGAGCGTCGCTCCGTTTTCGGATGGGACATACGCGCGCGACCCGTCTGGCAGGAACGCAACCGATCGCGGCCGGGGTCCGACCGGAACCTTCTTGACCACCTTGCGCAGCGTCAGATCGACGACGAACACGGCGTCGTCGGCCTCGGACGTTACCCATACGCGTCTTCCGGACGGCTCGACGCCGACGCCTTCCGGCTCGCCGCCGACCTCGATGGTGTCGACCACGACTGCTTTCGCCGTGTCGATGATGCTCAACTTCGCCGCGTCCTCGTTGGCGACAAAGAGGTACGCGCCGTCCGGGCTCACCGCCAGCTGCTCGGGGTCGGTGCCGCTTGGCAGCATGCCGGTGAGCTTCATCCGCGTCAGATCGACGATGCCGATGCCGTCAGCTTTGCGGTCAGGCGGCGGAAGCGTCTTCTCGTCGACGCCGGGCCCTGCGTTCGGGGAGCCGCTGAGGGCGACGTAAAGACGCAAACGATCAGGGCTGAGGACCAGGCCCCGCGGCCGTTTCCCGAGCGGAATGGTCATCGCCGGTTGGAGCGTCTCGCGGTCGACGACAGTGAGGTCGCCGGAGAGCTCGTTCGTCACAGCCAGCGCGTGCGCCGGCATCCGGCCCGCCGCGCCGGCGAGGGTCGCTCGATCGGCTCCTCCGCACGCCGTCGCGACGCTCGCGGCGACGATGCCGACGAAGACGGTGGCGCGCCAACTCATGCGTCGGCCGGGGGCAACGCGCACCCGAGGAGCGCGACGACGGCGGCGTGCGAGCGTTTGTCTCTGGAAATATTTGGCGTTCACGTGCGGCGTGAAAGCAAACGCCCGGCCACGGCGGGCGCGTCGACGCGGTTTTCACGTCTTGACGGAGCTCGACCATCGTGGCGGCCACAAAGCCAACACATCAACGGCGCAGCAATTCTCCCTCGGGATCAGCCCCTCGATCCCGCTGTGTTGGTTCGTTACGGAATGCCGCTTGCACGATGAACGGAAGGACTGCGTGAGAGTGAAGACGACACACGAGCATCGAGCATGACGCACCGAACGATCGTCTCGCGTCAGGCATTCCGACGAACAAGAGGTGCAGCGATGGCACGCCCAATCGATACGACCCAGACACACGAGGAACCGAAAGGCCGCGATCGCGGCGGCGTCGGGCAGTCTGATCGGGAGACGCAAGCCCCAGGCGAGACGCGGACAGCCGGCTCAAGATCGACCACCGGGATCAGCAACAGGGAATCTGCGGAAGAAGAATCTCAGGAACGGCTCGAACATCCTCCCCTAGAGACAAGTTCGCCGCCCCCGGAAGACGCCGCGGGAAGAGTAGGCGAAGAACCACTCACCGACACGCGCGACCGCCACACCTCGCACAAGGCGGGCAGCCGTTCGATCGCGCAAAAGGAGGCGGAATCGCGCTATCCGGATCGCTCGATGCCTGCCACGCACAAGGTTGCCGGCGCGTTCGGACGGGAATCCGACGAGCCGTCGAAGCGCGACGCATAACGGCCCGCGAAATGGCTCGACGCGCGCTGGCCTCAACCGCTTCATGGGTTCTCTTCGCCGCCGTCGCTGCGTCAGCCGCTCTGGGTTGCGGGGAGCAAGGGAAGCTCGAGGGCCACAAAGAGAAGCTGGAATCGCTGGGTTCGACGATGTCGCTCGTCGCTGAAGCCTGGCTCGCCGGGAACGTGTCGAGAGCATACGCCGTCACGGCCTTGAAGCAGACTCAATTGCTGGTGGAGGACGAGCGCAGCGCCTTCGCGGTCGACCCGAAAGCGTTGCGCGACCCGCTTGGCGCGCAACTGTCCGAACTCGCGGAACGGCTGTCGCGTGTCCTCGCGGCGACCATATACGACGTGGCAACCGGCGACGCACAATCAGTTCGTCGACGTCTTAACGAGATCCCGATCGCGCCGATCCAGGACAAATGAGCAGCATCGTCGATTTGGTTCTCGGCGTCGTAACGAGCATTGGAGGCTTCGTCGAGGCGGGGTCGATCTCAACGGCCGCCCAGGCCGGTTCTGAATTCGGATTTCAGCTGCTCTGGGCGATCGCCGCGGCGACGATCATGCTGGCGATGCTCGTCGAGATGTCTGGAAGGCTCGCCGCCGTCGGCAGGCGCTCGCTCGCCGCAGCGGTGCGGGAGCGTTTCGGCATCCACTTCCACATCGTCCCGCTCACGGGCGAACTGCTTATCGACGGGTTGCTGCTCGCCGCCGAAATCGGCGGCGCGGCGATCGCGATCCGGCTGGTCACCGACGTCGGCTTCGAATGGTGGATCCTGCCGGTTGGCGTCGCAGCCTGGCTCGTGCTGTGGTTGTGCGGCTTTGGCCTGATCGAATATGGGATCGGGCTGCTCGGTCTGGTGACCCTGTCCTTTGTGTACTCGGCATGGAAGCTCCAGCCAGCCCCACGGGATCTCGGCGCCGCGCTTGTGCCGTCGCTGTCGGCGCACCACCACATACGCTATGGATTCCTCGTCGTCAGCATTCTCGGGGCGACGGTGAGCCCCTATCTGTTGAATTTCTATTCCTCGGGAACGATCGAAGAGAAGTTGTCCGAACGCGAGTTGTGGATCAATCGGACCACCGCCTACGCGGGCATCTGCTTTGGAGGGGTGGTGTCGATGGCCGCTCTTGTGACCAGCGCGATCGTGCTGGGGCCCAAACACGTGCTCGTCGACTCCTACGAACAGGCGGCGTTGATGTTCGTGCCGGTGTTCAATCGATGGGCGGTCGCGCTGTTCGCGCTGTCGCTCGGCATCGGCTGTTTCGGCGCGGCGGTTGAAATTTCGTTGAATGCCGGATACCTCTTCGCACAAGTGTTCGGGTGGACGTGGGGCGCGAATCGACCTCGCCGTGACGCGGCCCGCTTCACCGCCGCGTTCACGCTCGTGCTGGGCGCGGCGCTCGTCCTCGGACTCATCGGGTTCGATCCGCTTCGACTGACGATGCTCGCCGTGGCGTTCACGGTCGTGATCATGCCGTTCGTGGTGCTCCCGTTCCTTGTGATCATGAACGATCAGAAGTACCTGAAGGAGCACACGAACAGTCCGTTTGGAAACGGATGCCTGGCGATTATCACGATTCTGGCCTGTCTCCTTGCCGTAGCCGTGATTCCGCTGGAGTTGTGGGGGGGATGAATGGAGTTGATTCGTGACCTGCTCGACAAGGCAGTCGTAGACGACAACGGTCGCGAAATAGGTCGCGTCGACAGCGTGTTGATCGATGTTCGTCCGGGCGAAGCGCCGCGGTTAACGGCGCTCGAGCTCGGTCCTGAGGTGCTGGCGCATCGGTTACATCCGATCCTCGGCCGCGTCGTGACGGCACTCGAATACGCATTCGGGCTATCTGAGGGACGCCCGGTCCGGATTTCGTTTAGCGACGTGCTGGAGATCGACGACCAGGTCAAGGTCGACCTCCCGGTTGGTAAGATCGCAGCCGCCGTCATCGAACGTCGGCTGCGCCGCTGGATCGGCTTCATCCCGGGCGCATCATGACATCCGCTGCATCGTCTCGCGGCCGAGAGGTGCGTCTCGATCGCCTTCTCGGTCGAGAGGTCCGGGCGGCGAACAACCGACGCGTCGGCCGGCTGGAGGAGTTTCGCGCAGAGCGGCGGGGAACCGGGTGCGTGATCACGCACTACGTGCTCGGTGTTGCGGGATTGTTCGAGCGGCTCGGCGTCGGAATCAAGCTTCTAGTCGGGCGCCGCGGCAGCGGCTATCTTGCGCGATGGGATCAGGTGGACATCAGCGATCCGAACCATCCGCGTTTGACGTGCTCCGTCGAGGATCTCCGAAAGGTCTGACGATTGGCAGCTTGCTCGTGGCAACACCAAAGGAACGACCGTCGTGATCATTGACCGCCCGGTCTCGGACGACGAATTCGACCTCCTTCTCGCCCGACTCAAGAATGTGGCGGCTGTTCTCGGGATCAAGGATGGTCATGAACTCGAAGGGCTCTTTCTCGCCCTGGAGGGGTGGATCGCGACGACGAAGCTTCTCCGCTGGGCGCTGACGCGGCTCGGCGCGGTCGACGAGATCGGCCAGCTGGACGTGAATACCGCCAGGATGCGTCGGATGGTGTCGATGATCGAGGATCGCGTGGCGAATGGTGACGAGCGACCTGAAAGCCCCGACTGACGCGTCCGCCGTCGCGCGCACCGCTCCGGCGGACAACCTTCGCCTGCATTCCGCGAGCGAAGGATGGTGGGCGCTATAGGACTCGAACCTATGACCTCGTGCGTGTGAACACGTCAAGATCGTCTACCGTCGTCTCTCGCCGTCTCCCTTCATCGCACTAAGTCGCGAATTTACTCAGCAAATCCGCAGGTCGCGTGCTACGCTCGGCGTCCTCGCGCGATGCCGTGCGTTGGCGCGAGCACCACTAATGCACCACCAGCGATCGGACCGGTGGTGCAGTGTCACGGGGTCATCGATTCGGAGACCCCTGACCCGGCCCGCACGGGGTCATCGGTTCGCGATCTGACGGAGGAACACATGCGCGCAGTTATCACCGCTGAGCTCGTTCGAAACTTGCCGCCGGGCCCGTGCGACATCTGGGATACGAAGCTGCCGCGCTTCCTCATTCGCGTCCGGGCGAACGGCACGGCCTCATACCTCGTCTCGCTGGCGCGTGGCCGCTGGCACACGGTCGGGTCGCTCGCCGCGCTGAAGCCTCACGAGGCACGAGAGACGGCGCAGGGCGTCATCGGCGACGTGGCGAAGGCCAGGAGCGCCGGGCGTGATCCGATCGCCGAGCTCGCCGCCAAGCGGAAGGCCGTGCGTGAGGCGGCGAGGAAGCCGCTGACGCTCGAGGTGTTCGTGCGCGATCACTACGAACCCTACGTGCTCGCGAAGCACAAGCGCGGGAAGGAAACGATCAGTCGCTTGCGGTTCGTCTGCGACGAGCTGCTCTCGGAACGACTCACGGGCTTGACGGAGTTCCGGATCGAGAAGTGGCGAACCGCGACGCTGAGGCGCGAGCGGAAGCCGGCGGCCGCGACGGTGAACAGTCACCTACAGATGCTGAAGACGGCGCTCAACAAGGCCGTCGCCTGGCGTCTGCTCGCCGCGAATCCGATCGCGACCGTGAAGAAACTCAAGACCGACAAAACCGGACGCGTGCGCTTCCTCTCGGCCGACGAAGAAACGCGGTTGCGTGCGGCGCTCGAGACCCGTGACACCGTACGCCGCCTCAAGCGCGCGAACGCGAACGCCTGGCGCCGCGAGCGCGGGTATCCCGAATGGCCGGCCGAGAATCCGAACCACCTCACGGCGATCGTGCGGCTCGCGCTCAACACCGGTCTGCGGAAGGGCGAGATCTTCGGCTTGCGTTGGACGGATGTCGACCTCGCCGGCGCGTCGCTCACGATCCGCGGCGCCGGCGCGAAGAACGGGCAGACGCGGTACGTCCCACTTAACAGCGAAGCGATCGACGTCCTGACCACCTGGCAGCAGGCCGACGGCGATCACGGCGAGTACGTGTTCGCGGGTCGAGAGGAGGGCGAGCCGCTCGACGACGTGAAAAAGGCGTGGCAGCCGGTCCTCAAGGCGGCCGCGATCGACGGGTTTCGCTTTCACGATCTGCGGCACACGTTCGCCTCGAAGCTGGTCATGGCTGGCGTCGACCTGAACACGGTGCGCGAGCTCCTGGGCCACAGCGATATCAAGATGACGCTGCGGTACGCGCACCTGGCGCCGGAACACAAGGCGTCGGCTGTCGCGAAGCTGGTCGCGAGGGCCTGATGGGCGCGGTTCCCGATAATCCCGTCGAGGAATATCTCGCGCTCCTGCGTCGACGGCACGAGCTCTCGCCGGTGGAGTGGCGGGACGCCGAAGAGTCGTTGTGCGAGTCGCATCCTTCCGTTGACATGTTCGTTGAGCTCGAGGCCGTCCTCGAGCGCGAGCGCGTGCTCTTTGACCAGACGGGCAACGTGGTGCACGTATTCGCGGCACGTCGACTCTCACGATGGCTCGGATGGCCGTATCAGGCATGGACTCGCGACGGACTCGAGCAATTTGAAGAGCGACTCATGGCGGGCGTTGACGCCGGTAGCGACGCGCGCGAACTAGCCCGCACGATCGGCCTGTGGCCCAAGCCAGGAGGCCGTTCGATCGCGAAGAAATTCGAGACTGTCGAGCGGGAATGGCACATCGTTTCGAGCGTGCTATGGCTCGAACAACGACGCCGTTGGTCACTGTCGATGGCGATTGATCAGGTCGCCACCGACCATGGCCTCACCTCTGAGACGGTTCAGACCTGGTACTACGGCCACACGGAAAAAGATCCGGAATGGTTGGGACGCCGGCTAAAGCGACCGCAGTCGCCATAGTCAGAACGAACAAGCCTCCCAGGAGGTTTGTTTTTTGTGTTTCCTGAAGTGTGCGCCAGGATGTCCGGCCATGGCGAACACGCTCCCTGCCTCGCTGCGCGACGTTCCCACGCCTCAATCGCTTCTCGATGAAGATGGCGCCGCCGCCTATATCGGGATGAGCTCCCATTTCTTGCGGGCGGCCCGGATCAAGAAGCGCGGGCCACCGTTCCTCCGTCTCGGACGGTCCATCCGATACACGATCGCCGATCTCGATGCGTGGCTGGCGAAGCGGCGGGTCGCGACCCGCGACTAATGCACGCGCGACGATTTCAGAACCTTTTGCGTTGGCGTCGAGAGTCTCGACGTGCTACAAGAGACTTCCAACCTGTTCCGTCGAACAGGGGCGGCGTAGATCTCTGGCGCGGAAAATCGTTTTCCGCGCGAGGGGCCTGCGCCGTTTTTTTTTGGACCCGGAACGGTTCGGAACGCTGAAGGGGGAGGCCGTGGGAAGTGAAGTCGCTCATATCGGCATCAAGACACCGCGCCCGATTCGTCGACGTCTCCAGGCGCTCGCAGACGCCGAAGGTAATCCGCTGTCGGCGGTGATCCGCCGGTTGCTGACCGAGGGCCTGGCGCGGGAAAAGCAGTTGCGGGCCGCCCGGACTCGTGAGCTCGAAGTCGAGATGCGGCGGACCGCCTAAAACGACACGAGCCCGGCGCGACCGCTGTTGACGGCGCCCAGGCTCGATTTACCTCCAATTCGCGGCTCCACGCGAGCAGAGGCATTTGTGATCATACAGGCGACCGCAAGAGACGACTCCAACAGCGTCCAGGCGACGGCGATACGATGGAACCCCGAGTCCGTCACCAAATCCGAGGATCTCGATCCCCTCACGATGGACGACGCGGAACTGTTTCAGTACTGCGTTTCCTTGCAACGGGACATCTCTGCACTGCGCCTTGTGCTCCACGCCGCGGTCGCCGCGCTGGCGAAGGTGACAAACGAACGCGAGCGAGCGCTGGCGTCGGTTCGATCGCTCACGAAACAGCTCCGCACACTGGCTCGGGCCGCCTGATGGAAGCGATCGGGAATCGTCGCGCTTTCGAGCCGCTGCCCGGCGGCGGGTACGTGCTCGCGCTCGTCGACGACGGCGTCCGCATCGAGGTTCGCGATCTGCACCGTCGCGATCATGCGCTCATCGCGGAAGTCACCATCCTGGCCGAGTGGGCCGGCGTGCCGTTGATCAATGGCCGCCGTGCGATTACCTCCGCGCTACAGAATCTGTCCTCACAAACCGCGCGGAACACGTTGGCGAAGCATTGCGCGCTTCGCGGGAAGACGTTCGAAAAGGATGGGGGCGACGTCTTCGGGTGGGCCGAGAAGATCGACGACGCCTGTGTCCGCGTGATCGAAGCCGAGCGCACCGAAGACGGCGCGATCGTGCTCGACGACGCCGCAGACGATGACCCACCACAGGACTTTGTCGTCCACGGCTTGCGGATTCCTGCCGATTCACACTCGCAAATCATCTCGGACGGCGGCGGCCTCAAGAGCCTCATCCAACTGCTCGTTCTCGGGACGATGGCGAAGTCCGGGATCCCCGTCGCCTACTTCGATTGGGAGTGGAACGCGTCGCGGCATTTGGCGAGAAAACGTCGCCTGTTCGGGAACGAACGGCTCGAGTGCCTCTTCTACAAGGCGTGCAAGAACCCGCTGGCGGTGACGCGTGATCACCTGCGCCGCTTCTGTGAGGAGCGCGCGATCCAGTTCGTCGCCATCGACTCGATCGGCCGCTGCTGCGACGGCAAGCTGGCCGATGACGATGTCGCCCGGGCCTATAACAACGCCCTCGCGGAACTTCCGCCATCGCTCGCGGCCGCGCATGTCCCGAAGACCAATTTTGACCCGGGCCTCGACGCGAAGGCGTTTGGCTCCGCGTTCTTCCACAACTACGCCCGGATGACCTGGACGGTGCGGAAACAGGCCGGCGCCGATCCGAGCATTGTCACCGTCATGCTCGTCCCGCAGAAGCAGAACGACGGCGAACGGCAGCAGCCCGTCGCGCTCGAGTTCACCTTCGCCGCGGATCGGATCGACGTGCACGCCGTCGATCCGGCCGCCGTGGATGGACTGTCCGATTCGCTGCCCCTCCATGCCCGCATCGAGGGCTTACTCAGGTCGGGCGCTCAGACGATCGCGTTCATTTCGGAGGAGCTCGGCGCGAAGCCCGATAGCGTCACCAAGGCGCTCAAGCGCAGCCAGGCCTTCACGAAGGTGCTCGGCCAGGACGGGATTCAGCGATTCGGCCTCGCCGTTCGGAGGGCGTCGTAAATGGGCTGGCCAGGTACTGGACAGCTTGTCCAGGACAGCGTTGGACATGTCCTGCAACTCGGATCGGACAGACAGACTCTCCCTAAGGAGTCTGTCCTGTCCGGTTGTCCAGTGCCAGGCCTGTACAGAAAGAAAACACATATTTAGGGTAGGAGCCAGAGGCGAGACATGACAACCGAGAACCTGGCCGTCGTCGAATCCGTCACCGATCGGCATTACACAAACGATCAACTCGAGCTCATACGGCGGAACTTCGCGCAAGGCGCGACCGACGATGAGCTCGCGATGTACGTGCGCGACTGTCGTCGCCAGGGCGCCGATCCTCGCGACCGCCTCATTCACTTCAGCAAGCGCGGCGGCAAATACACGCCGATCACGTCGATCGATTTCATGCGGACCCGGGCCGCAGACACCGGTGAGTACGCCGGATCTGCCGACGCTCGGTTCACGGGCGAGCCCGGGAAGCCGAATTTCGCGGCGACCGTCACGGTCTATCGGTTCGTCCAGGGACAGAAGTGCGAGTTCACCGCGACGGCGCGCTGGAGTGAGTACTACCCAGGCGACCAAGGCGGTCACATGTGGCGAAAGATGCCGCACACGATGACCGCGAAATGCGCCGAGGCTCTCGCGTTGCGAAAGGGGTTTCCGCGACAGCTCGCCGGCCTGTACGCGCGCGAGGAGCTCGCGCAAGCCGATTCGCCGGCGACGACGGGCGAACCCGCGGTGACGACGGCCAAGCCGACGACGACACGACGCCCGCCGGCGAACACACGCTCGAGGAAAGCGAAGGACGCTGAACCACTCGAGAACGGATTCCTTGACCGCGCGTCCATTGCCGACGTCGAACCGCGGAAGCGCAGCAGCGGCGAACGCTGGTGGTTGGTCCGTACGACCAACGGCGAGGAGCTCGTCACGCTCGACGAACCCACGGCCCTCGAGCTCGCGCGGTTCAGGAATACCGATCATCGGCTGGGCCTCTCGTTCGAGGTCAAGCAGAACGGCGAGAAGCGCGTCTGTCGACTGACGAAGTGGGAAGTCGTCGACGACGGCGAGCCGATCCGCGAGGCCGAACCCGCGGCAAGTGGACCGCTCACTGCCGACGATGTTCCGTTCTAGCGGCCGAATGTCCGAGATGCGGAAACAGCGACGAACTCGAGGACGTCGGGCAAGGGCGGATAGGGGGTCAATTCCTCTGAGGCTTTTGCCTCACGAACCGTGCTGGCCCCTGCTTCGTATGAACGAATTCGCGCCTTTGAAAAATTCTGATGGCACGTAAAGGTACCCCGACGCAACTGCCCGGCTTTAAGGTCCTGTCCGCCGACAGTCAGCAGCTGTTCCGCGTCCTGACGCGCGAGTATCGCATCGCCGACTCCGGCGGCGTGCAGGTACTGCTCTCGGGATTGCGATCGCTCGACGAAGCGATCACCTGTGAACGGCGGATCGAGGCCGATGGACGCCTCGTGGTCGATCGATTCGGTCAACCGCGGTGTCATCCGCTCGCCTCGATGGCACGAGACCATCGTGCGGCCTGGCAGAGCGCGCTCCGGCAGCTGAATCTCTCGATCGGGGAGCCGCCCAAGGTCGGGCGGCCGGAGGGCGCATGAGAGTACGACGGTATCCCCAGGGTGAGGACGCGCACGACGAGTTGTTCCCGGAGCTCGTGGCGGTGTTGCTCGAGGGCTGGGCCGCGCCCATCGATCGGACGGATCCGGATCCGTTTCGACTCTATGACCATCCGTGGGCCGAGAGGCACGCGGTGTTCGCCGCGGTTTGGCGACGCCATCGAGCGCGGCTCCTCGCCATCGCACGGCGCCGTGGTATCAAGCGACCGCTGTGGGCCGAGCGACAGTTCGATCGCGACGCACAGCCGCCGACCGGCCCGCTCGCCACATGCGACGGCGGCGGCTCGGAGGTTCAGTAAATGCGCGTGCTCCTCGAGCACATCCACACCACGCTGTTCGTGATCGGCTTCGTCGCGCTCGAGCGCGGCGTCGCGGTGATGGTCTCGCCCGGTCTCGCGTGGACCGTCGCCGGCCTGGTCCTAATGTTTCTCGGCGCCTGGCCGTATCTCCGGCCGGCGCCTATCGCGGTCGAGCACAGGAGGCACTGAGTGGCTGGAATCGTCACACAAGCGCACTACGCGCAAGGACACATTCACATCGTGCATTTCGAGGCGACGGCCGACGCGGCCGATGGGTCATTCCCGCGCACGGTGATCACAACGCCGATCGAGGGTCGGCTCAAGAAGCTCGTGACAAATCCGGGCGGGACCGCATCGACGTCGATCTCGCCGTCGACCTCGACGTCGCCCTCCGCATCGATCTCGCCGTCGGTGTCCGCGAGCGCCTCGAGTTCGCCATCCGCCTCGCCGTCGCCGAGCAGCTCTGGATCGTCGACAAGCCCGTCGAGCTCGATCTCGCCGTCGAGGTCGGGATCGAGCTCGATTTCGCCCTCGACATCGCTCAGTCCGAGCGCCTCGACGTCGCTATCGCCCTCGAGCTCGCGGTCGCCGAGCGCCTCGATTTCGCCGAGCTCCTCGATCTCGCCCTCCGCCTCGGCCTCGCCGACGATCGCGTCGCCGACGACGAATTACGACGTGCAGCTGGTCGATCAGACCGGGTACGACCTCCTCGAGGGCGTCGGGATGAATCGATCCGCCTCCGCCTCACAACACGCGGCGGTCCTCTATAGCTCGACGAGCGTGAATCCGGTCGTCGACGATTCAGACACCCTTACCCTCGTCATCGACAACCATTTCGCCGTGAGCGCGCAGGTCGTGATCGATCTGTATTACGCGCTCGGAGGGTGACGATGGCGCGGCATCACGAGCTCGAAAAACGCACGGACGGGGAAACCTGGGGCGCGTTCGGCGATCGACTCCAGTCGGCGTTTGGCGCGCAGCTCGAGGACGCGCACGCGGCCAGCGAGGCGGCTGAGCGTGAGCGCGCGCGGATCGTGCTCGGGGCGGCCGACTATATGGACGCCCTCGCGGTCGCCGCAGAGCGCGCCGTCGATGAGGTCAACACCACATTCGGATTCGAGGCGTTGTGGGCGCGATCCTCAGGAAGCACGAGCGTCTCGCTCATCTTGCCGGGATTCGTCGAACGCTGGTATCTGTCGGCCCTGGCGATCGTGCATGACCAGCAGCATCTGCCCGGCGTGCGCGTGGAGCGTCGGAGTCCCTCGATGAGCGGATCGGTCTGGTTTCCCTTCGTCGTCGATACCGGCAGGGTCCGACTCGTCGTCGACGGGGAAGTATCCGATCCGCAGCGGGCCGTCGAGAAGTTGGTGAAACCCTGGTTTGAGAGTCTTGTCACCGCCGTACTATCCCGGAGGTCTCGCGTATGAGTGTCAAAGATAGCTTTCTGAAGCTGCTGCGCGATGTCAGCGGCAGCTCTCCCACGGCTCGCGAGCTCGTGGCGGTCGTCGAGCGTGAGGACGTCGAAACACGCCAACGCGCGCGCGCCGAGGCGTACGCGGCCCGCCGCCAGGGCCGCGACGAGCTCGCGCGTGTCATCGCTGACTATGCCGCGACGCAGGCGGAGACCGCCGAGCAGATTCGCCGATGTCGGGAGGCCCTGGCGACGGCCGAAGCGACAGCCGTCGCACACCAGCGCGTCCATCAACCGCTCGTGCTGGAGCTCGAGTACCGGATTCAGCGGGCGGAGAGCGCCCTCCGTGAATCGGCGCCGCCGGCGATCGTCGCGGCCCTGGCCCGTCTCGAGCGCCTCCGCGAGGAGCTCGCCGCCGCGTCACACGCCGTGTCCGTCAAGACGGCCGACGGGATTGACCGCTGCGTCTGGAGCAATTCGGCGAGCCTGGCCGCTCGACTCGAGGCTATTCTCGCCGGCCGCGACCGCGTCGCGGCGCTCGCGCTCGAGATGCTCGACGACGAGACGCTGACGCAGACGATCGACGCCATCTTCGCGGCCATTCCCGCGCTCGAGACGCCGCCGAGCGCCGAAGGCGTCCGACTGATCCTCGACGACCGGGCCAAAGTCACGCGCGAGCGGGCGCGCGCCCTCGCGGGGGCCCGGGCGTGACCCTCGAGCCGATCTATCGCCCGTGCGCGTCGGCCCAGGATATCCGCGAGGCCCTGGAGGAATGCGACGGGCTGACCCGGTCCTGGATGTATGGCCGCCTGGCGGTTGTCGACGCGCCGATGATGGTCCTCTACGAGAGCGGCCCGGCGGCGGGGCCGCACACGGGGGGGAGCCGGCCGACGCGGAGCGACGATCTCGCTGTCCTGAGGCGCATTCGCGTCTCGCCATGGGCGGTCGCCGGCCGAGCGGCGCGGTTCGATGTGCCGTGCCGGCGCGGATCGGTGGTGGAACGCATTCGGCCTGGTGCCTTCGCTGACGCGATCGCAGCGGGACGCCTGACAGCACTGCTCGTCGATCACCGCGACGACGTCGTCGCCTTCAACTGGGATTCCACGTTCTACGCCGAGGAGGATGCGCTCGGGCTGTTCATCGCCGCTGTCGTGCCGCCGGCGCTGTACCGACGCATCGCGCGCGGTGACGCGTCGGGGTTGAGCGTCAGTTCCTACGCCGCGACCGGCGCGGCGCGGCGCGGGGAACACGACCTCGAGACCATCGAGGCATACGAGGTCTCCGTCTTGCTCCCGCCGAAGCGGCCGGCGCGGCCGGGGACGTGGGTCGATACGCTCGAGCGCGCGGAGCGGCGTCGGGTGCGGTCATGAACGGCACGATCAAAATGCTCAGCCGGGCGTGGGGATTCCTCCACGGCGACCGTGAAAAATTCGATAGGTTCTTTCACAGGAACTATCTCGCGAGGGGCGTCGAGTTTCGGTCGCTCCGCGAAGGGCAACGGGTCGCCTTTTCGCCGCAGGACAGTTCGAACGGGCCGACCGCGTCGGACGTGCGCCCACTCGGAGACGCCCATGCCGAGCCGTGAGGTCGGGTGCGCGGCGGCCGTCGACCTGGCGAAGCGGGCGGAGCAGCGCGCGGTCCTCGAGGCGCATCCCGCGCGGATGCGGGAACGGCTCGACCGCCTCGAAACGGTGTTGGTGCGACTGCTCGAGCGGGGCGAGCTCCCGCCCGCCGTCCACGTCGAGGCGATCCTGGCCCGCGTGATCCTGCGCGATGTGCGCGGCGAGCTCCTCGCGGTCCTCGACACGGCCGTGAGGCTCACCATCGCCCATCTCGATCTCATCACTGCTCTCGAAGAGGCCCCCACTCATGGCGACTGACTTGGTCATCCGCGTCGCGGCGAATCTCTCAGAGCTCCGGAGCAACCTCGCCGAAGGCGTCGCGCAGATCGAGACGACGAAGGCGTCGATCGTCGCGATGTCGAACGCGTACGACGGCGCCAGGATCATCAGCCAGGCGAATGCCACCGTCGTCGCGATTCAGCAAATGGGCGGCGCAACGGCCCTCACGGCCGACGAGCTCAGAAAAGCGAACACGGTCCTTGATGCGGCGCTCGAGAAGTACAAGGCGCTCGGCAAAGACGCGCCGCCGGGAATGAAGGCGCTCGCGGACGCGACGCGTCAGGTCGAACCGCCGACGTCCCTCCTGACGGGCGCCGTCGGCAAGCTGGCCGGCGCCTTCACGCTCGCGACGGCCGTCAAGTTTGGCGCCGACCTCTTCGCGGCCGCGGGCCATCTCCAGGACCTCACGGAGAAAACCCAGATCAGCGTCGAGGAACTCCAGCGCCTGAGCGTCATCGCCGAGCAGAGCGGCACGAATATCGACAGCGTCGCGCAGTCGGTGTTTCAGATGGGGAAACGGATCGCCGGCGGGGACGACAGCGCGGTCGCGGCGTTGAAATCGCTCGGGCTGAACTTCCGAGACATCCGGAACATGCGGCCGGAGGACGCGTTTCAGATCATCGGGACCGCGCTCGCCGCGCTCGAGGATCCGATGCGGCGCGACGCGCTCGGGGCGGCGATCTTCGGGAAGTCCGTTGCGGACATGCTCCCTGTGTTCCAGCATCTGACCGATCAAGTCAAGCCGTTCGTCACGCTCAACGAAGACCAGGTCAAGGCGCTCGACGATCTCGGCGACGCCTACGTCCGGTTCAAGGCCACGATCGTCCCGGCGACGGTCTCGTGGATCGATTGGTATTTCAACCTCTCCGGCGGCCTCAAGGCGATCAAGGAACTCCGGGGCGAGATCGACGCGCTCCCCAAGCCGATGGGCGACGCGAAACAGCTCGCCGACGACAATGCGGCCGCGTGGAAACGGATGTCGGAGTCGGCGGACACCCTGGCGAACAAACTGGGCGGCGATGCGGGCTCCAAGGGATCGCTCGTGCACGCGTTCCAAACGCTCTCGAGCGCCGGGAAGGAACTCGACGAGGATCTCGCGAAGCAACGCGCCGCGGCGGAGAAGTTCGCCGAGGCGATGACCGAGCTCAACAGCGTCGGGATCGGCTGGGCCGGGACCCTCCGCACCATCGACGGCGATGTCGTCGAGAGCATCAAGTACTACCTGCAAGCCAACGTCGCGCAGGACAAACTCGCGACGGCGTTCGGCGTCACGGCGGCGCAGGTGAAGTCGGTCGCGAGCGCGCTCGCCGATGAACAGAAACAAGCCAAGCTCACGGCCGACATCTTCGCGCAGTTGACGGCCCTCGACGGCGAATACACCCGGCTCACCGTCCAGCGGAGCGGCACGGCGCGCGATGCCAAGATTGCGGATATTCGGAAATGGGCCGAGTCCTTGGAGGCGTCGCTCAACGCGGAAGGCAAGCTGACCAGCACGGTCTACAACCAGATCGAGCGCATCTCGGCAGAGAAAACGGCGCAAGCCGGCCTCGACATGCAGACGCTCTCGACGAAAAGTCAGGGGTATCTGAACGAACAGCTCGAAGTCGCGCGAAATACCTACAACGAGATGATCGCCCACGCGGCCAACTTCTCGCGGAGTGCGATCGAGGAGCAGCAGAAAGTCGTCGACGCGGCGGCCGCGGCGGCCCGCGGGTGGGCCTATCCGTGGGAACAGGCCGCGGACTCCGTGAGCGCCAAAGTCCAATCGGCCGTGAAGGGCGCCAACGCCTTGAAGTCGGCGGCCAGCGGCGGCGGGAGCGACAACAAGCTCGAGCGCGACGCGTCGGGCGCACCGACGGCCGCGCAGCTCGACAAGCTCGGGCTCCCGATTGGGACGCTCGTCGATCCGAGCAAGCTGGCCGGCAAGTCCGACGCGGAGATCAAAGCGATTGTGACGCAGCAGCAACAGCTGCGTGATGCCGGCGGCTCGTTTGATCTGCCGACGGTCGATGTCAGTACCCCGGAGAAGCTCGCCGCGGCAAAGGCCGAACTCGCGATGATCCAACAGGACTTCGCCACGAATCCCGGCCGCGCGCCGAACGGGAATGGCCCGACGGGGCTGGGGGCGAGAGACGAAATCGGCTATGTCGCCATGCTGAACGAGCGCGTGCGGTTTGCGTCCCTCACGGCCTCACTGCAAGGCCGAGCCGCGGGCGGCCCGGTGTCGGCGAACACCCCGTATTTCGTCGGCGAGCGCGGCCCGGAACTGTTCGTCCCGGATCGACCTGGCGGGATCGTCCCGAACGGCGGCGGGGGCGTCGTCGTGAACGTTGGGGGCATCCACATCAGCGGGACCGTCCTCGGGAACAAACAAGAGATCGCGCGCGTCGTCGGCGAGGCGATCATGAGCAAGCTCCGCGGGCAAGGGTTCCGCCCGCCATCTGGGGCCTGAGCTGTCGCCAGCCATGCCACAGGGCCCGGGACGTCACGATCGGCCCGCCCAAAGCGTGCGCACGCTTTTTTCGGGCCGTCTATGTGAGGGCTGCGACAGGCCATTCACGCCGACCCGGCGGGATCAGGTCTGTTGCCGGCCGGCGTGTCGGCAGCGGGCGCGCCGCCGGCGGCTCGAGGTCGCGTACGTCGAGCCCGATCCCGGACGGCCGGACTGAGCCCGGTAGCTATTCCTCTCCTGAAGTCCCGTTTCCATTGGGCGGGACCACTCCGACCTGGGGGAATCTTCCGCTGAGAGCCTCCCGAACAATCGCCTTCGTGTCAGCCGAGAAATCCTTTTTCAACATCCACCGTAGAAATCCTTCGCTCGCGGGATCTTTGGTCATCGATTCCAGTGTCCGACCCTCATACTCGCTGAACCCGAGGCACGCGACGCCGTCGACCCAGACAAACTTGCCGGCGAGATCGATCCGTGTCGGATTTCGACAGTAGTCATGGAGTTGCTCAACGGATGCAGGAAGGTCTCCATAGCGGTCCAACTGACCCAGGAGGACGTCGACGGTCGCGCGGGTATCAGCGTTCGCACAGTGAGCGCCCTCGAGCTCTCGATTGCAGAAGAATCGAAGCGCAGCCGACAAATTGCGCGGCTCCCGCTTGAAGAAAATAGCTTGGGCGTCGATGATGCGCCGGCCCTCCAGTGAAAATGCAGTCTTCGCGCGCTCGAACTCTGCGAGTAGCAACGGGACATCGAAATCCCTGACGTTGTAGCCGGCCAGGTCGCAGCCTTCTAGTCCTCTCGCAATCCTGGGCGCAAATTCCCGAAAGAGCGGCGCGTCGCGGACCATGTCGTCGGTGATGCCATGGACGGCCGTCGCCGCGGGTGATATCGGAATTGTGGGGTTAAATCGTTGCGTCCAAGGCCTGCGGCGACCATCCGTGTAGAACTTGACGATGGCGATCTCCACGATGCGGTCGCGGTTGGCCCGGTTCCCGGTCGATTCGCAGTCGAATACGACGAGGGGGCGTTCAAGCCGAAGACGCTCGTGTAGCTCCACTCGGTCAGCGTAGGCGCCTAGACTCCGTCCGGAAACGGCGCGTTGGACGTATGGCGCCGAACGAGCACAAGACGCTCAAAAGCACAACATACTGGCGATCCGGCGATGCGGCGAGCTCCTCAAAACCTTCCAGAATCCGCGCGCCGGCGCCGGGCGCCCGTCGAAATTGAGTGGGGGCGAACCTACTCAATTTACGGAGGAGATGACGCAACGCGTGGCGGCCGAACAGGCCGGGATGTCGAAGGATCAGGAAGTTCAAGCCGTCCGCGTCGCGAACGTCCCGGCGGAGGAGTTCGAGCTCGCGGTCGAGAGCGACGACCCTGGCGCTCGAGCTCGAGGAGAACACGGAACGCGAAGGGCTCACGACGTACGAGATGGACAAGGCGCGGCTCGCCGAGATCCGCCAGGCCGAGGCCGACGCGAAACGCGAGGCAGAAACCCGGGGGGAGTCCCGCCGGTTTCGACAGCGAAGAAAGGGAAGCGGGGGCCCGCGAAGAAAGCCGGATCTAAGCGCGACGTCGCCGAGCGAACAGGAACGGATCGAAAGACGGCGACGGAGATCGAGCGTCACGTCGCGCTCGCCGAGGCGTACCCGTTCATGCAGCGGGCCGATTGGAACCGTTCGACCGTCCTCGACGCCGGCGGGTGGTAGGCGCGGGTGGTCACCCGCGGCTAACGCGCAGCATGGTCGGGAGATGTCGCTCGAGACCGTTGGGTTGTCGACCCAACGGGGCTTGACGGCGGCCGTACGCTGGTCACAGAAGAATCGGAGCGGAGCGGGCGAGCACCCGCACGCGCTCCTGACCCAGAGGGCAAGCATCAGTTGCCGACGGGCTACGCACGATTGTAAGGCCCGCCGGCCGATCGGAGCGACCGCTCCAGGAGGCCACCATGTCCCGCGCGTCCCTTCGTCCGACGCCGGCCGCGAACAGATCGGTCGACACACCCCTCACGCTTGCGGAGTCCGATGCGATCGGGAATGCCCTCATCCGCCTCGAGACCCTCATCACGCTCGGCCGCGATCACCTGAATGGGGAGTACGAACCCGATCGCACCGTGCTGCTCGATTTGTTTGCGATGTTGGCCGACGGCGTCGCGCGCGTAGAAACGTCCTTCAACGCCGCCGCGATGCGACGGCTCGCTGAGGCGACGCGATGAGAGCGCGCGCGCAGACGCGGATGACAGCGCCGACGCCGGCGATGAATGTGCAGCTCACGCTCGATGAGCGCGACGCGATCGACCAGGCGCTCAATCGCCTGCGCGGGTTCGTGGGCCTGTTTCGGCTGTTCGACGACGCCGATGTCGAGACCGAGCAGCATTTCGCGCTCGAGACGATTCGCCTCGGCCTCCGCGACGCCATCGTCGCGATCGACGAACAGCTCCACACGGCGGACGAACGACTGTCATGAGCGATTTAGCCGCCTGGATTCAGGCCATCTCCGCACTCGCCGCGTGCGGCGTGACGGTGGTCCTGGCGGTGTTGACCTATCGTTACGTCGACCTCACAAGAGACCTCGTCTCCCAGGGAATCCGGCGCGACGCTCCACTCTTGATCGGTCGTCTTGAGCCATTCGGCGTGCTATACGGCAGGTTTGTGTTGACCAATGTTGGTCTCGCGCCGGCCGTCGATGTTTACCTGAGACTAGCGGTAGGGCCCCATTCGGTTGTTTGGCGCCACCAGATCCTGGAGCCAGGGCGAAGCGAATTCTTCATGCTGCCTCGAGCTAACGTCAATCACATTGAGCAGCTCGAACAGCTGGCGGCCGCCGGCGCTGTACTGACGGCCGAGATCGCGTGCAGCGATCGGGACGGAACGCGTCGAGACTTCTCGTCTCCTGAAATCCGACTCAAGGACGTTTTCGAGAATTGGACGAGATCAGGTTGGTGCGAGGCCCCGGCGACCCTACACGACCTGAAGGAATCCATCGAGCGTGGTTTTAAAGAGCTTACCGATGCGTTGAGGGATCAGGCGCGGTGACACTGACGAAAAGGACAACATGAGCGCGCCTGATGCAGAGACGATCGCCGCGATCGTCCAGGTCGGCCCTGGCCGCGGATTTCTCGTCGAGGTTCCGCTGGGGCGATTGGTGATTACCGCCGCACACTGCTTGCCCGAGTTACCGGTGCCGCTGTTCTCTGACGAGATCTATCGTCGACTGCTCGGCCCTCTCGATGAAGATCCAACGATCGGCGCAGAGTGTCTGTTTGTTGATCCCGTGGCGGACGTCGCCGTCCTGGCGTCGCCGGATAATCAGACCTACGGCGATGAGGCTGACGCGTACGAGGCGTTCGTCGATGCTCGGCCGACGCTTCGTGTCGGCGCCCTGACTCGTCGATCCGGCGCGTGGCTGCTCAGTCTGCCGGGCGCCTGGATTTCCTGCGCCGTCGATATGTGCGGGCCGCGCGCCTTATCGATCAGCGGACAGGAGACAAAGGGGGGAATGTCGGGCTCGCCGATCATCGCTCGCAACAGGGCGATCGGGATCGTGACGACGAGTGCCAACGCGGGTCTATCTGGTCAGCCCGCGCTGATCAGCGCGCTTCCCGGATGGTTACTGGTCGACCTGGTGAAATCGTCGAAGCTACGGGTCGATGCGCTCGACGCGATGAAAACCGCGTGGCACCGGAAACTCGATCGAATGGTCGGGCGTCGTCTGCGTGGCGTCATGCCGCGCCTCGACGAGGCCCGACGCGGCGTTCGGTGAAACGCGTTACCCCGCCGCTGTTCTTCCCTTCAGTGAAGCTTCCGCCCAAAGGTCGAAGGAATGATGACCCAGGTTCCGTCCATCATGCTCGGCGAATCGCATCATCGGCCTGTCGCCGGCGGCGTCAAGCATCGCGATCAACGCGGCCGTCAGGTTCGCCTCGTCCTCGCCTTGCTTGAGGGGCACAGTCGCTTATCCAGAGACCAAGGAACTCGAGGCGACCAGACTGTTGACCGTCATCGTGAGCGACGTGCTATCGAGGTCCGCGACGAACGGGCGATGACCGACGGCCGCGCGGAACTCGAGCGGGGCAATGGCGGCCAGGGCGAGCAGGTCGATGCTTCATCCGTGCCTCAAAAGTGGGCGACGGCTACCGGCCGCGATGCCGTGCGTTGGCGCGAGCACCACTAATGCACCACCGGCGCAGGATCGACCGATGAGTAACAGAGACCGCTGTTGTCTAACCGCTTTGCATTGAGGTATTTAGGTGGTGGGCGCTATAGGACTCGAACCTATGACCTCGTGCGTGTGAAGCACGCGCTCTAACCAACTGAGCTAAGCGCCCCGGGATCAAGAAGTGTAGCGTCAGACCTGCCTCCTCGGCAAGGTTCCGCGCGGGACGCGGCGCTACGCAGTTCCGTACAGACGATCGCCGAAATCTCCCAGGCCAGGCACGATGTATTTATGATCGTTCAGCTCGCGATCAACCGCCGGCGTGTAGATGGCGGCGTGGGGATGCGCGCGTTCGACGAGCTCGATTCCTTCCGGCGCCGCGACGATGCACACGAGGCGGACGTTCATGGCGCCCGCCCGCCGCAACAGCTCGAGCGCGGCTACCGCGCTTCCACCCGTGGCCAGCATCGGATCGACCATCACCACGTAGGCCTGATCGAGCGGCCCGGGCAGCTTCGAATAGTACCGGGAGGCGATCGCGGTCGACTCGTCGCGCTGCAGCCCGATATGGCCGACCCGCGCGTTCGGAACCAGCTCCAGGACGGCGTCCAGCATGCCAAGACCCGCGCGCAGCACCGGCACGACGACGACGTCGGATGCGACGATTCGTCCCGGCGCCGGACCGAGCGGCGTCTGCACGGTGATGTCGGTGGTCGGAACGTCCTTGAGCACTTCGCTCACCAGGAGCACGCTGATCCGTGCGGCGGCGCGCCGAAAATGCTCGGGCGGCGTGCTCTTGTCGCGCAGCGTGACGAGCGCGTCGTCAATGAGCGGATGGTCGACGATGTGGAGAGGCACGGCGTGTCACTATACAACGGGAGGCGCCCTCCCTATCGACGACACGCGACGTCAGACGGTGTCGAGCACCGCAATGTGGCGCAGGTTGCGGTACTGCTCCGCAAAGTCCAGCCCGTACCCGACGACGAACCGGTCCTCGATCGAGAAGCCGACATACTCCACCTTGACGTTCACCTGGCGGCGGGCCGGCTTGCTCAAGAGGCATGCGGTTCGAAGCGATCGTGGATTCCTGGCCCGCAGAATTTCGTGAAGGTAATGGAGGGTGATCCCCGTGTCGACGATGTCCTCGACGATGACGACGTTCCTGCCGTCGAGCGTCGTGTCGAGATCCTTGAGGACGCGGACTTCCCCCGAGCTCGTCGTTCCCTTCCCGTAGCTCGAGACCGACATGAAATCGAGCGACACGTGCCCCGGCATCTGGCGGACGAGATCGGAGAGGAAAATGAAGGCGCCCTTGAGCACGGCAATGAGGTGCAGGCCGTCGGGAAAATCGCGGCGGATCTCGAGCGCCATTTCGGACACGCGCTTCTGGATTTCGTCGTCCGATAGTAGGATTTCGAGCGGCTGGTCGGCGGGCATGCGCGAGCATCATAGCAAATGAAAAAGTTCGACATCATCACCGAGATCGAGGCGAGGCTCCTGGCCCCGCGAGAGACGGTGATTCTCGCGCGACGCGGCCACGTGACGCCGCTCGCCGCCGACACCCTCCGCGAGCGCCGTGTGTCGGTCGTCAGGGACGGCGAGGCGTCGGCGGAGGAGGCCGTGCTGGCGCCGGCGGCAGACATCCGATCGGTCGCCATCGCGTCCGATCACACCGGAATCGCGCTGCGTCAAGGTCTCGTCGCCATGCTCAGGGGCCGCGGACTCGCCGTGCGGGATCTCGGCGTTCACACGACGGAGCCCGTCGACTACCCGGACGTCGCCGCCGGCGTCGGCGACCTCGTCGCGCGCCGCGACGTCGACGCCGGAATCGTCATCGACGGGGCAGGCATCGGGTCGGCCATCGCAGCGAACAAGATCGATGGCGTTCGAGCGGTCATGGCGACGACGGAGACAATTGCGCGCTATTCGCGCGAGCACAACGGCGCGAACGTGCTCACGCTAGGCGCCACGCTCGTCGGCGCGGAGGAAGCGCGCGCGATCGTCACGACGTGGCTCACCACGCCGATGCGCGAGCCGCGGTACATTCGTCGGCTCGTCAAGATTCGGGATCTGGAGCGGCGGTCGTCATGACGCGCGACGAACTGCAGCGTCTCATCGCGATAGTCGTCGAGGAGCTGGCGGCCGTAGCCGCGCGCCCGGCGACGCGCTGCGCCTGCCATGCCGTCCCCGACGACTGCTGTCCGCAGCGGTTGCAGACGGTGATCGATGCCGGCGCCAGCCGCGTCGGCGTCCACGCGGTCGGCGGCGCCGCTGGTTCGGTGGCGTCGATGATCGACCACACGCTGCTCAGGCCGGACGCCACGCGTCAGCAGATCGAGGAGCTGTGCCGCGAGGCGGCCCAGTTCAAGTTCGCGACGGTCTGCATCAACCCGACGTGGGTCAGAACGGCCGCGCGCCTGCTGGAATCCACCCCGGTCCAGGTGTGCACGGTGGTCGGCTTTCCCCTCGGCGCCACGACGGCTGACGTCAAGGCGTACGAGACGCGGCGGTCGATTTTCGACGGCGCCCGCGAGATCGACATGGTCATCAACGTCGGCGCGCTCAAGTCCGGCGATCTGCGGACCGTCGAACAGGACATCGAGGCCGTCGTCTCCACGTGCCGCGATTGCGGGGCGCTGTCGAAGGTCATCATCGAGGCGGCGCTTCTCACCGACGACGAGAAGGTCACCGCGAGCACGCTGGCGAAAGCGGCGGGCGCCGACTACGTGAAGACCTCGACCGGCTTCGGACCGGGCGGCGCAACGGTCGCCGACGTCGCGTTGATGCGGCGGGTCGTCGGCGCCGAGATGGGCGTGAAAGCCGCCGGCGGCGTCCGCGACTACGACGCCGTGAAAGCGATGATCGCTGCGGGCGCGACGCGCGTCGGCGCGAGCGCCGGCGTCAAGATTGTCCAGCAGGCCCGAGGGAAGGAGTGAGTGTAAGAAATCCGTAACGGCCGCCGAGCTCCGCGGGGCCTATAATCAGCTGCGTGCAGTGGCGGAAGTATGTCGAAGCCGGCATTTCTGTCGCGGTTGTCGTGGGGGTGCTGCGCGCGGTTTCGGTCGAACACATCGGCGTCGCCGCCCCCCTCCTTCTCCTCAACATCGTCATCATCGCGCGGTTCCGCGGCATGGCGGCCGCCCTTTTTGCCGGGGCGGTCGCGGCAGCCGCGTACTCTTATTACTTTCTTCCGCCGGCCGGATTCGCCATCGAGCAGCCAGACGACTGGATTGCCTTCATCACCTTTATTGTCACGGCCGTGGTGGCGGGCGAGCTCGCGTCCCGGGCCGAGCGGCGGGCAGCAGAGGCGCAAGCCGGCCGAGGCGAGATCGAGCGCTTGTATCAGGAGCTCCAGGCGGCGTTCGATCGCGCCAGCGAAGCGGAGGCGGCGAGGCGCAACGAGCAGTTGAAGGCCGCGCTCCTCGACGCGCTTACGCACAACCTGCGGACGCCGTTGACCGCCATCAAGGCTGGAGTCACCGCGCTCCTCGGCGTATGGGACCGGCACACCGAGTTGTCGGCCGAGGGGCGGCAGGAACTGCTGCACGTGATCGACGAGGAATCCGATCGGCTGAATCGCTTCATCGAGGGGTTGTCCAACGAGGGACACGCCGCGACCTCCCCGATTCACCTGCGGGCGGTCCAGCTGTCGGACGTGGTTGGCTCGGCGCTCGTGCGGGCGGAGAATGTCACCAGAGATCACCAGCTCGAGGTCGACGTATCGGATAGGCTGCCCCGCGTGCTGGTGGAGCAGGCCTCCATCATCGAAGTGATCTACATGTTGCTCGACAACGCGAGCAAGTACTCGCCGGTCGGAACCACTATCACGATCGGTGCGTTGGTATGGGGCGATCGGCACGTCAAGTTGACGGTGGGCGACCACGGTCCGGGCATTGCGCCGGAGTTCAGGGAGCGGGTCTTCGAGCGATTTTTCAGGATACCGTCGCGCGAGTCGCACGACCGCCGCCGCCGCGGGATTGGCCTCGGCCTCCCGATCGCGCGCAAGCTGATTGAAACGCAGGCAGGCCAGATTTGGATTGAAGACAGCGAGACCGGCCACGGCACATCCGTGGCGGTCACACTTCCCGTGGCGCTAGACGCTGAGAGCGCCGAACCGCCGCAGCCGGCAAGCGCCGCAGCCAGATAGGACAACAAGAGAATGACCACAGCCATCGATCGCTCCAAAGTGCTCGTTGTCGACGACGAACCGCAGATTACGCGCGTGCTGAGGACGGTCCTCAGCGGACAGGGTTATCAGGTTCGGACGGCCGGCGAAGGGGAGTCGGCGCTGGCAGACTTCCAGGAATGGCGGCCGGAGCTCGTCATCACCGACCTCTACATGCCCCATATGGACGGCGTCGAGCTGTGCCGCCGGATCCGCGCCATTTCGGCCGTTCCGATCATCGTGTTGTCGGTGAAGGGCGAGGAGCGCGCCAAGGTCGAGGCGCTCGATTCGGGCGCCGACGACTACGTCACAAAGCCGTTCGGGATCGATGAACTGCTGGCGCGCGTGCGCGCGGCGCTCCGGCGCGGCGGCGGCAGCGAGCCGGATGAATCGGGGTTCGACATCGGCGATTTCCGGATCGATCTCGAAGGCCGTCGCGTTCACATCGGCGGCAACGAGATCCGCCTCACGCCGAAGGAGTTCGATCTGTTCGTCTATATGGCGCGGCATCCCAACCGCGTCATCACCCACCGAACGCTCCTCGAAGCCGTGTGGGGCGAGGCGTCGCAGGAACAGCCCGAGTACCTGCGCGTGTTCATGGGACAGCTGCGGAAGAAGCTCGAGCCCGATCCGTCGAACCCGCGTTACCTCGTGACGGAGCCGTGGGTTGGATACCGGTTCAACCCGAATGGGTAGGTTGGAACTCCCGGAAAAAGCGGAACGCGCCGGCGTGCACGGCCGACGCGTTCCGTCGTCAACTCTCTAGACGTAGCCCCAGAAGAACTCGCCAGTCGCCGCGGAGTTGTAGGTGCCCTGCGCCATGCCGTACCCGTTCGGCGCGGAGTGGATGTATTCGTCTCCATAGCCGAGCGTCTCGCCGTCGATCGCCTTGAAGATTGTCGTGTTGAACTGCTTGTTCATGTTGTCGGCGGCGGCCTGCGCCCAATCGCCGGTCGGCGAGATCTTGTTCGACACCAGGTAGTCGTAGGCGGCGTATTTGCCGTTCAGCGGATTCGACAGGTCGCTCACCGAGAGGTTGGTGTGGTTCTGCGGGCTGAAGCCGGCGAACGTCACGCCGTACGGGGCGTTGTTGTCGGTCCACGACGATGGCGCCAGCAGCGTAGCGTCGGCGCTCGGCGTCGTCGTCGCGTCCGCGGGCGCGAGACTGGTCGTGGCCTTCACGCCGCTCGTCGGCGTCGTCGTCGACGGCGACGACAGCTTCTCCGTAAGTTTCGACAGGAACGTAGCGAACTCGTTCGACGAGAGCTGCCCGTCGTTGTTCGTGTCGACCGCTTTCAGAATCTGCTGAAACAGCAGATTCACATTGTTCTGCCCGGTTCCGAAGTCAGTGGCCGTGACGGACATCGTGTTCTCCCTGCACTTTGCGCGCGTGGTGCGCGTCGAAGCTGGTAGTTCCAACATCGATGCCATCGCGTGCGACGGCGCCGGAACGGGGAAGCTGCAGGAGATTCAACGGGTCGCGACGGAAGGGCCCTGGCGGCGTTCCCGGCGTCCCGTCGGACGATGCGTGGGCGGTGTCGGTGCGCTGACAGAAAATGCTGGCGAGGAAACCGCATTCGGCGGCCGGCAACCATCGGCGAGCCTCCGGGCGGCTCGCCGGCGCCTATTGAAGGGTCTGGCGCGCGATTTCGAACAGTCCAGGGGCGTGCAGATCTGTGTCGGCCAGCCACTGCGCGTCGACGCTGAGCTCTTCGGCGACCGGATCCTCGAGCGCTTCGTACTCGCGCGGCTGGCATCCGAATCCGTAGCGGTGGCTCAGCTGATTGGCGTAGTAGAGGACCGCCGCCTGGCGGCGGGCGCCGCGCGCCCGCTGGTAGTCGTGATGATGGAGAACCGGCTGCTCGATGGATTCGGGAAGGTGCCACGTGTGAAGCGCTCGCGCTCCCACTTCCGCGTGGCGGTCGGCAACGATGGCGGCGAGCTCCGCGGGATCGGAAGGGAACGCCGCTTTGTGTTCGTGCGCGATCTTATAGATGATCAGCTTGCCGATGTCGTGCACGAGCCCGCAGAGAAACGCTTCGTCTACGTCGACGCGCGCCAGCTCCGCCACGAGGCGCGCGAGGTAGGCGGTGCCGATGCTGTGATCCATCAGATCGCGCGACGAAGGGCCGTAGGTCTTCTCGTCGCACATCCGCGAATAGAGCGACACGGTGAGGACGAGGTTTCTAACCGTGGCCGTGCCGAGCCGAACCATCGCCTGTGTGAGGGTCGTCACCGGCTGGCGCGGCGCGGCGTACGCCGAGTTCGCGAGGGTCAGGAGACGCGAGGCGAGCACCTGATCCTTCATGACGATTCGGGCGAGCTGACCGACATTCACGTCAGGATCCGCCGCAAGTTCGACGACGCGCATCGCGACGCTCGGGAGCATCGGCAGCGACGTGTCGCCTGCCTGCAGGCATTCCATGATTGCGTCCATTTAGGTCAACCTCACCGAAAAGAGTCTGTCGAACGCGTGACGGACCGTCACCGACCGTTCAGTATTACAAAAGCCGCCGCAATCGCGGCTGTCAGGGCGCTGTCGGCTGCTGGATGAGGATCGAATCGATCTTCTGCTGTAATGTTTCGAGCGCAAACGGTTTCACGATATAGCTGTTGACGCCGGCCGACATCGCTTCGACGATGTGATCGCGGGTCGCGTGCGTCGTCACCATCAGCACCGGGAGCGCTCTCATCTCGGTCGCTCCTCGCAGGGCCCGAACGAACTGGATGCCGTCCATTTCCGGCATAATCCAGTCTGTCACGATGAGGTCGACCGGCCCTTCCCTCAAGCGATCCAGCGCCTCCCGGCCGTCACAGGCCTCGACCACATCAGTGTGGCCGATCCTCGCGAGAGCCGCCGTGAGGATCCGTCGCATCGCGGTCGAGTCGTCAACAAGGAGAACACGCATGTATCGGCTCCGTCGGCCCGGCCACGCTCGCGCGGTCCTTTGCCCGTGGGTCTGGTTTTCGCCGTCCAGGCTGGCCGATTACGAACGCGTCATCGGCTGGCGAGGGGTGGCTTCGCCTGCATAATCGACCGGTCCGGGAAGAGACTTTAGAAACGCGCGTCGACGCGGGCTGGCGGTGCGCCGGGAGGAACAGGTGTCAACGGACGTGTCAAGAGCTTGCGAGGTGAGCGAATCGGCGCTGATTCGTCTCGATCGCCTCGTGCAAACGGGACGGTTCGTGTCGTCGTTCGCGCACGAAATCAACAACTGCCTGCAGGTGATCGCCGGCCTCGCGGAGTTGGCGATCGACGAGCCGGCGATGCCGGCAGCCGTGCGGTCGAAACTCGAGCGCATCATGGGACAGGCTGCACGCGGCAGCGGAAGCGTGCGCGCGCTGCTCGCTTTCGCGCGCGAGCGCACGGCCGCGGTCGAAACGACCGACCTCGCGTCGCTCGCCGAAGGGGTGCTGGCGCTGCGTCAATATCCGCTCGGCCGTATGCGCGCGGAGGTGCAATTCGAACGGTCCGCGGACGAGCGATGTCGCGTGGTCGGCTCGCCGCTCCAGTTGGAACAGTTGATTCTCGCGCTCGTGCTGAACGCCGAGCGCGCGCTGACGACCGCCGACGGTCCAAAGCGATTGGACGTTGTCTGCCGTGTGGACGATCAGCGCGTCCGGCTCGAGGTATCCGACAACGGACGCGGGATCGACGCGGCCGTCCAACCGTCGATGTTCGAGCCGTTCGTGTCGGGGGGCGGCGACGAGTCGCCGGGAATCGGCCTGGCGGCGGCGCGCGCCATCGCCACGCTCCACGGCGGAGAGGTGACCGCCGAACCGCGCCCGGATGGCGGAACGACGATGGTGGTCACGCTCCCGCGCGCCCAGTAAGGAGCAGCTCTGGAGTGGCGTCCGGTTCTGGATCTATCCGACTGCAACGGCACGAGCGTGTCAGCGAGTGGGGGTGGGCCCACGCAATTAGGGGTGGGCCCACGCAATTAAAAGAAGCTGACGTCCTGTTCTGGATACACGCGAGCACTGCCGTGCGAGCGTGTCGGCGAGTGGGGGTGGGGCCTACGAGAAATAAAAGAGGCCGAGGGTTGCAGAACGCCACGGCCTCTTCCGATGTATGCGGGTCGTGCAACGACCCATTGTCTGGCGTTACGCCGCCGGAACCTCGCCCGTCGGATTCAGCCGCTGAAGCTTGTCGATGAGCGTCGTGCGGCTCAAATTGAGCAGACGCGCCGCCTGCCGCTTGTTGCCGCCGGTTTTTTCCAGGCACCGCAGGATCAGTTCGCGCTCGAGCTGCGACACGACCGACGTGAGATGGATCCCTTCGTCCGGAATTGTGAGCGTCGGAAGAAGCAGCGACTGCGCCGGCTCGGTGATCTCCTCGGGGAGAGCCGAAGCCGGCAACTCGCGCTCTTGGCCCGTCATCGCCACCGCGTGCTCCAGGGCGTTTTCGAGCTGCCGGATGTTCCCCGGCCAGCTGAACCCCATGAGGCTGCGCAGCGCGTCCTGCGACAGCGACTTGTTGGGGAGATTGTTCGAGCGGCAGGCCTTCTGGACGAAGTGCCGCGCGAGCAGCGGGATGTCTTCGCGGCGCTCCCGCAGCGGGGGGAGCGTGACCGGGATGACGTTCAGCCGGTAGTAGAGATCTTCGCGGAACACGCCGTCCTTGACGAGCTTCTTCAGATCGACGTTGGTGGCCGCGATGATGCGGGCGTCGAACTTGATCGGCTTCGACTCGCCCAGCCGTTCGATCTCGCGCTCCTGGAGCGCCCGCAGGAGCTTGGCCTGCAGCGGAAGCGACATCAATCCCACTTCGTCGATGAACAGCGTGCCGCGGTGGGCCATCTCGAAGCGGCCGGCGCGCGCCGACACCGCACCGGTGAACGCGCCCTTCGCATGGCCGAACATTTCGGCTTCCGCCAGCGGCTCGGGAACGGCGGCGCTGTTGAAGGCGACGAACCGCTCGTTGGCCCGCGGACTGTTGTGGTGGATCGTACGGGCGATGAGCTCCTTGCCCGTGCCGGTCTCGCCGTGGATGAGGACGGTGCTGTTCATCGGCGCTACGAGCTCGAGCGTGGAGAAGATGCTCTGCATCACGCTGCTCTGGCCGACGATGCTGTCGAACCGGTACCGTTCGCGCAGCTGGGCTTTGAGCGACGCGTTCTCTTCGCGAAGCTTGGGCGTCTGCACGGCTGTTTGCAGAATGCGCGACAGGTGCGTGAGTTGGAACGGTTTCAGGAGGAAATCGACCGCGCCGCGCTTCATCGCTGCGACAGCCTCGCTCACGCCGCCAAAACCGGTCATGACGATGACGGCCAGCTCGGGGTAGCGCGCGAGCGCCGACCCGAGGAGTTCCATGCCGTCGGCATCCGGCAGTCGCAGGTCTGTGACGAGCGCGTCGTACGCGAACGCCTTGAGGCGCTCGTCCGCGTCGGCGGCGGTCTCCGAACAGGCGACGGCGAAGCCGTCTCGTTCGAGCGACTCGGCGATCATCAAGCGAAGATCTGGATCGTCTTCGACGACGAGCACACAAGCTCTATCCCGTGTTGCAATTTGGGGCGGTGTGGACATGGGGTTGTGCGCCGAAACGGGACTTGCGGTTTCGACAAAAGCCGGATGCAGCGGAATTATACCCATAGTTTGGCGCGTTAAAGAAAGATTCTGCGTTGCCGATTGTTGGAGTGACCCGGGATGCGCTGAAAGGTGCAAGGTCGATGCCGGTCTGTACGCCAGAAATCCATTCGACAACCGCTCCTTAGTGAAAGCGCGAATGCCGCTGTCATTCGAAGTACTGGTCGCGGACGATGAACCTGAGATCCGCGAGCTACTTACAGAATTCTTTCAGCATCGCGGCTTCGCAGTCGCGTCCGCGGCCGATGGACGCGCCGCGATCGCCGAGATCGAGCGGAGTCCCTCTCGCTTCGGGCTCATCCTCACCGATCTGAACATGCCTGGCGCGGACGGGCTCACCGTCCTCGTGCACGCCCGCCGCGCCAATCCTTCAGCTGCCGTCGTCATCATCACCGGCTACGCGTCGCTCGACTCGGCGATCAAGGCCGTCAGGCTCGGCGCGTACGACTATCTGACCAAACCGTTCGCGCTTGGCCAGCTCGAGATTCTGCTCAAACGGGTGATCGATCGCTTCGAGCTCGAGACGGAAAACCGACAGCTCGCTCGGATGGTCGACGGACGCGATCCAATTGACACAACCGCATCGCCGACCCGAATCGACGCGCTCGAACGACGCCTCGAGCGACTCGAAACGGCGATCGCGTCTCTCCTCGCGACCAAGTAGAGAGAAGGCGTTGGCGCTGCGTCGATTTCCTGGCGCGAGGTGTCGCGCCATCGACACGTGATCCGAATTTTTCCTGAGGCATCTTTCTTGCTCGAGGAGCACGCGGAGGGCACGTGGGCGAAATCAGCGATTCGACTCTCATCGACGCACTGCGTCGACACATGACGATGGCGACGGCACGCGAGCTTGCCGCCACGAGCAACCTGGCGAATGCCAACACGCCGGGCTACAAGACCAAGGACATCGCGTTCCAGGAGGCGCTCGATCGTCAGATGGGTGGGGTGGTCGACCCCACGGTCACCAATCCGAAGCATCTCGGAGGCACGCCGGGCGGATCGGCCGGCGTGACGCTCAATCAGGTCGACAATCTGCCCGAACGGCGCGACGGCAACAACGTTCAGGTCGATCGCGAGCTCATTTCGATGACGCGCTCGGCGTCCGACTTCGCAGCCGCGCAGACGGTGCTGGCGGCGAAGTTCCGTTTGGTCCGCTATGCGATCAACGAGGGTCACTGACCATGTCGACGCTTGATACGGCCATCCGCGTCAGCGCCACGGCGCTCCGATCCGAGCGCGTGCGCATCGAAACCGCCGTGTCCAACATCGCGAACGCGGAGACGACCCGCGGTCCGGACGGCCAGCCGTACCGCCGCCGCGACGTCCTGCTCCAGAGCGATCCCATCAACCCGTTCGAGTCGATGCTCAACGCGGCGTCGTCGGTCGGCGTGTCGGTGGCCGGCGTCGTCGAAGATCAAACGCCGTTCGAACGCCGCTACGAACCGTCGCATCCGGACGCCGACGAAGAGGGCTATGTTGCGATGCCGAACATCGACCCGTCCGAGCAGATGGTCGACATGCTGAACGCCACCCGCGCCTATCAGGCGAACCTGGCGGCGATCGGCCTCATTCGCGACCTCACCAACAAGGCGCTCGAACTCGGCAAGTAGGCATTAGGGTCATCCAGTATTCATGGCGATCAACGACATCACATCCGCGCTCCCTTCGGCGCTCCCCACAGCGGCCAAACCGGGTCAGGCGGCAAACGCCGCCGGTTCGGCGTTCACGCGGCTCATGACTGCCATCGAGTCGACGAACGCCGAAGCGAACAACACCGTTTCAGGAATGCTGGACGGCTCGACCGACGTGCACGAAGCGATGATCGCCTTGCAGCGCGCCGACATGACCTTTCAGTTGAGCGTTCAGATCCGGAACAAGCTGGTCTCCGCGTACCAGGAAATCATGCGGATGCCGGTGTAGCGGGTAGCGGCTCATGGATCTGGCACAGCTTCTGGCCCGGTTGCGGGCCACATCGGCCTCGTTTTCCGCCAAACAGATGGTCGTCATCGGCGGCGCGTTCGTCGTTGTCGTCGGGACGATTATCGGCTGGGCGTATTGGTCCGCGCCCGGATACCGACTGCTGTTTTCCGACATGGATCCGGCGGCGGCGTCGGAAGTCGTCGACAAACTGAAGGCGCAGAAGATCGCGTATCAAATCGGAGACAACGGGCGCGCGATACGGGTTCCCGAAGACCGGGTCGACGAGCTCCGGCTTGCAATGACGGCGCAAGGTCTGCCGACGAGCGGACGCATCGGCTTCGAGATCTTCGACCGTACGTCGTTTGGCGCGACCGAGTTTCTCGAGCACGTGAACTACCGGCGCGCGCTCGAAGGGGAGATCGCGCGAACGATTGCGACCCTGGGCGAGGTCTCCAGTGCGCGCGTGCACATCGCGATGTCGAAGGAGTCGCTCTTCGAAGCCAAAGATCAGCCGGCGAAGGCGTCGGTGATTGTGAAGCTGAAAGGGCGGCAGGGACTCGCGCCCGGCACGGTCATGGGCATCGCCAGCCTCGTGGCGTCGAGCGTCGAAGGCCTTCGGCCCGAAGCGGTGGTGATTCTCGATAGTTTCGGCCGGCCGCTCACCCAGACGCCCGACGAGCCGAATGGCTTCGGCATCGAGCGTCAGCAGCGCATCGAGCGCGAGCTGTCGACCCGCGTCGTTTCGCTGCTCGAGCCGGTCGTCGGCGCGGGCCGGGTCCGCGTCAACGTCGCCGCCCGCCTCAACGCCGAGGCGAAGGAGGAGACGGAGGAGCGGTTCGATCCGACCACCGTACTAAGGAGCAAGCAGACGAGCAACGACAGCCAGCAGCTCGCGACGACGGTGCCGGCTGTGGCAGGCTCTCGCGGCAACATCGCGCCGGCCGCGCAGCCGCCGCCGCCAGCCGGCGGCGCGCCCGCGGCGAATGGCGCCCCTGCGCCAGGCCCGTCGGGACCGAGCATGTCGCGCATGGCCGAGACGACCAACTACGAAGTGAGCAAGCTCGTCCGGCACTCCGTGGTTCCGCGCGGCGAGCTGGCGCGACTGTGGGTCGCCGTCATCCTGGACGACGACATCCAGATGAAGAAGAACGCCGAGGGGAAGATGGTGCGAACGCAGAAGACGCGCACCCCCGAGGATCTGCAGAAGATTCAGGGCCTGGTCGCCGCCGCGGTCGGGCTCGACCAGAAACGCGGCGATCAGCTCACGGTGGAAAACGTGGCGTTCGATCTGCCGTCCGAGGAAATGGGCGAATTGGGCTCGCCGGAGGCGCCGGCCCTCACCCCCGTGCCGCGCACCAAATGGGTCATCGCAGGCGTGGCAGGCGTCGTCGTCGTGCTCGTGTTGATTGGAGTCGGCGCGAAGAAGTTTGCGCCGAAGAGAAAGGCACGCACCGAGATTGCGGCCGTCGAGCTGCCGACGGCGCTTCCGCGGACCGTGGCCGACCTGCAGAACGAGATCAGCGCGCAAATCGATGCGGAGCTCCAGGGCGCGGGAGGCCAGAAGCTGCCCACTCTCGTGAAGAAGGTCGGCGCGTTGACCGTGGGTGGTCCGGAGGCGGCGGCCATGCTCGTTCGATCGTGGATGGCGGAGGACCAGCACTGACCTATGGCGATCCAAGTTGCTCTGTCGGGAGTTCGCAAGGCCGCGATTTTGACGCTCGTTCTCGGCGAGGACGTCGCGGCGCAGTTCTTCAAGCATCTCTCCGAGGACGAGATCGAGCGCATCGCGCGCGAGGTCGCCGCGCTCGGAACCGTCTCGGCCGAGGTAGGGGAACGCGTGCTCGAGGAATTTCAGCAGCTCTCGATAGCCGCGGAATACCGCTCGTACGGAAACGCCGAGTACGCGTCGAAGGTGCTGAACAAGGCCTTCGACGAGCCGGACGCCGCGCGCATCATGGAGCGCGTCCTCCGATCGTTCCAGTCCAATCTCGGCTTCTCATCGCTCGAACAGGCCGACCCGCAGCAGCTGTCGAAGTTCATTCTCGCCGAGAGCCCGCAGACGATCGCGCTCATCCTGGCGCATTTGAACTCCGCGAAGGCCGCACAGCTCATCGCGCTCCTTCCGGACGACCTCCGCGCCGACGTCGTGACGCGCATGGCCAGTCTCGACGAAATCACGCCCGAAGTGGTCGGACGAATCTCCTCGGTCATTGCGCAGCGTCTGAAGACCGTCAGCAGCTCGAGCAGCCGCGAGTCGCTGGGCGGCGTGCGGTCGGTCGCCGAGCTGTTCAACCGGATGGACCGCAGCATGAGCCAGGCGGTGCTCACCGCAATCGAGACGAACCAGCCGGAGCTGGCGGTCACCATTCGCAATCTGATGTTCGTCTTCGACGATCTCAAGGACGTGGACGACGGCGCGATTCGCGAGATCGTCCAGCGCGTCGACAAGAAGGCGCTGTGCGTCGCGCTCAAGGGCGCGAGCGACGAGATCCGCAGCCGCTTCTTCAAGAACATGTCGAAGCGCGCCGGCGAAATGATGAAGGAAGAGATGGAAGTGCTCGGCGCCATCAAGCTGCGCGAGGTCGAGAAGGCGCAGCAGGAGGTCGTCGGGGTCGCTCGGAAGCTCGAGGAAGAGGGGCTGATATCGACCGGCGCGGCGGCGGGGGAGGCCTATGTTGTTTAGAGCCAAGCGCGTGACGAAGAACCAGGTGACGCGTCCCTTCGCGTGGAGCGAGGACGGCGCGTCGCAGGTGAGCTCGGTGGTGGCCGACGTCGTCAGCCAGCACGAAATCGCGGAGCCGCCCCCGGCGCCCGTTGGCGACACGCCGGTGGCGGGTGGCGATAACTCCCTCGCCACGATCGAGCGCGAAGCGTTCGCGAACGGATACGCGCAAGGAGAGCGCGCCGGTTTCGAAGCCGGAACGCACCGCGCGGAGGCGATGTTCCGCCGGCTCGCGGCGACCATCGAGGAGCTGACGACGCTCCGCCGCAGGATGATCGCCGAGGGCGAGCGCGAGCTCGTGCAGCTGGCGCTGGCGATCGCGAGGCGGGTCGTCCAGCGGGAGGTCACCGTCGACCACGATCTGGTGATGACGATCGCTCGCGTCGCACTCGACCGGCTCGGCGAGGGGACCGCGGCAACGATTCGCCTCAACCCCGAAGACTACCGCGCCGTGGTGGCGCTCCACGGCGATGCCTGGGCCGGCGTCCGGGTGCGGGTGCTGGCCGACGACGGCGTGACCCGCGGCGGGTGCAAGGTCGAATCCGACATCGGGCTCGTCGACGGCAGCGTCGAAGCGCAGTTCGATTCCATTTCCCGAGAGCTGCTCGGCGGCTCGGAGCTGATAGGCGAAGAGCATGTCTCGAGCTTTGCTGGACGCCTACCTTGAGCGCGTCGCCCAACTCGACCCGCTGCCCGTAGCGGGCCGCGTCGTCCGGACGGTCGGACTCATCGTCGAGTCGATCGGACCCCGGGCGCGGGTGGGCGACATCTGCGAGCTGTCGCGTTCCGGCGACGAGCCGACGCTCGCACTGGAAGTCGTCGGCTTTCGCGACGGACACCTCCTCTCAATTCCTCTTGGTCCGACCACCGGCATTCAGCCCGGCGATCGGATCGTCGTCAAGACGTCGCTCAGCAGCGCGCCGGTCGGCGCCGACCTTCTCGGCCGCGTGCTCGACGGGCTCGGGCGGCCGATCGACGGGCGAGGGGCCATCAAGGCGAACGCGACGGCGCCTCTTCATCCACCGCCCACCAACCCGCTCTCGCGCGATCCCATCGTGACGCCTCTTTCAACGGGCGTCCGGGCGATCGACGCACTGATGACCGCCGGCCGCGGGCAACGCCTTGGCGTGTTCGGCGGCAGCGGCGTCGGCAAGAGCACGCTGCTCGGGATGATGGCGCGCGGGACGACGGCAGACGTTGCGGTGATCGGCCTCGTGGGAGAACGCGGCCGGGAAGTTCGCGGCTTCATCGAGGACGATCTGGGTCCGGAGGGACTTGCCCGGGCCGTGGTGGTGGCGTCGACGTCCGACAACCCGCCGTTGGTGCGGCTGCGCGCCGCCTACCTGGCGACGTCCATCGCCGAGTATTTCCGCGACCAGGGCAAGAACGTGCTCCTGATGATGGACTCGATTACGCGCTTCGCGATGGCGCAGCGCGAAATCGGACTCGCGGCGGGAGAGCCGCCGACGACCAAAGGGTATCCGCCGTCGGTATTCGCGCTGCTGCCGAATCTGCTCGAACGAGCGGGCAACATGCGGGACCGCGGCAGCATCACCGGTCTCTACACAGTGCTCGTCGAAGGCGACGACACCAACGAGCCGATTGCCGACGCCGTGCGCGCCATCCTCGACGGCCACGTCGTGCTCTCGCGCGACCTGGCGGCGCGCAATCACTATCCCGCCATCGATGTCCTGCAGAGCATCAGTCGAACGATGCCCGCGGTGACGACCGTCGATCACCGCCTCAAGGCCGGCCAGGTCAGGGAATGGCTGGCCACCCTTCGCGATAGCGAGGACCTCGTCAGCGTCGGCGCCTACGTAAAGGGGAGCTCCACGAAGATCGACACGGCGCTCGAAAAGCGCGAAGCGGTGGAGCGGTTCCTCAGACAGCGCAGCGACAGTATCACCTCGCTGGACGACGCCATCGGTTCGCTGATCGCCCTGTGAGCTGGTGTGAAGCCAGCTCAGTGCCTTCCTGACGCTTCTTCATCGGACCGCGTTCGCGGTGTGTCCTCATCCCCGAGATCCTCAACCGCCGGCTGGCGTGTCTCCGTCGCCCATGGTGACGATTCTGCCCGCGGGCGCAAGTGTCAGCGCACCGGCCGCATGGACGCAGCTCTCGGCCGGCTGCGCAGGAAAACCTCATGATTGAGCGCCGATTCAAGTTTCGCGCGCAGGTGGTGCTCGACCTCCGTCAGCGTCGAGACGAGGAGGCCCAGCGCGTGCGCGCCGAGCGAGAGGCGGCCGTTCGGGTGGCCGAGCGGGCGTTGGCGGAGGCCGAAGAGCGGCTGCGCGAGGGGTGCGGCCATCCGTTGGCGCACCGGCAAACGGGAATCGACGTCGACTGGTATCGGAATTGGATGGTAGGACTGCGTGCCGCGATCGACCGGCGCACGCAGGAACTGACCAAGCGGCGGGCCGAGCGCGACGAAGCGCTGGCACGGGCGCTCGCCGCCAGACGGGATCTGCGGGCCATCGAACGGCTTCGCGATCGGCGGCGCAAGACGTTCGACCTCGAGAGCCGGCGCCTCGAGCAGCAGCAAATCGACGCGTTGGCGGTGCAGCAGTTCACGCCGCCGGCGCGCGGACCAGGAGGATACTCGTGACCGTTTCGCCAGCCACGTCGGCTCCGTCGGCATCGTCTACCGCGACCACGACGCCCCCCAAGACATCGGATCCGACGTCGTCGCATCTCGATGAGGCCACGAAAGGCCTGGGCCAGGAATCGTTCCTCAAGCTCCTCGTTACACAGCTTCAGCATCAAGATCCGACGCAGCCGATGGACGACACGACGTTCATCACCCAGCTCGCGACATTCAGTTCCCTCGAGAAGCTGACGTCAATCGACAGCTCGCTCAAGCAACTCACCACGCTCGTCGGCGGTCAGCCGACTACCCAGGACGCAACAGGAGGTACGAAGTAATGGCTGTCGGCTCATTTTCAGCGGGTCTTTCGGGACTCAACGCGAACTCGGTTTCGCTCAACGTCATCGGCAACAACCTCGCGAACATCAACACGGTGGCGTTCAAGGAGAGCAACGTCACCTTCAGCGACCTCGTGAGCCAGTCGGTCGGCGGCGGCAGCATCGGCCCGATGCAGATCGGTCTCGGCGTGCAGACCGGCTCCATCGCGCCGCAGTTCAGCCAGGGCGCCATCGAAACTTCGAGCTCGCCGACCAACGTCGCGATTCAGGGGCAAGGGCTGTTCGTGGTGAACGGGCCGAACGGGCAGGCCTATACGCGCGCCGGCAATTTCAATTTCGACAACACGGGCAAGCTCGTCACGCCCGAGGGCTACGCCGTGCAGGGGTATCTGGCCGACTCGAAGGGGGTCGTGTCGACCTCGGGAGCGCTGTCGGATATCGTGGTGCCTCCAGGGACGTTGCGCGAACCGTCGGCGACAACCTCGTTTGCCACCAAGACCAATCTCGACGGCGCCGCGACTGCAGGGACGGTCTTCGCCACCTCGGTGCAGATCTACGACTCGCTCGGCGATCCGCACATCGCGACCATCACGTACACGAAAGGGGTCGCCGCCGGAGACTGGAACTATTCGATTTCAGCGCCGGGCGCCGAGGTCACCGGCGGCACCGCCGGGACGCCGTACACGATCTCGAGCGGCACGATGAGCTTCGACGGCGCCGGCGTGCTCACCGACGTCAACGGCTCCGCTCCAGCCGATGTCTCGATCACGACGCCGACCTGGGTCGACGGCGCGAATGCCACGACCATGAACTGGGACATCGTCGACGCCAACAGCGTGGCGTCGATCACCGGATTCGCCTTCCCTTCCGCGACGTCGTCGATCGTCCAGGACGGGACGGCTGCCGGCTCGGTCAACGTCATCGTCATCGACAGCACCGGCACGATCAAGGCGACCTTCGGCGCCGGGCAGACGGTCGCGCTGGCGCAGCTGGCGACCGCCGGCTTCAACAACCCGCAGGGGCTGCTCAAGGTCGGCGGCAACATCTTCAGCGGGTCGCAGGCGGCTGGCATCCCCAACGTCGGAGCGCCGGGAACGGGCGGCCGCGGCACGGTCATCGGGAATGCGCTCGAGCAGTCCAACGTCGACATCGCGTCCGAATTCACGAAGATGATCCTCGCGCAGCGCGGCTACCAGGCGAACGCGAAAACCATTACCACGTCCGATCAGATTCTGGTCGACACAGTCAATCTGAAACAGTGATCAACCTCTCGATAGTCCCAACGATTAACGGGGCCGGCGCACAGCCGGCCCCGGGTGCCGGAGCTGCCTCCGAAGCCGGCGACGCCGGCTTCGGGTCGTTGCTCGACTCCAAGACGGCCGGCGCGGGCGACCCGTCGGCTCCATCCCATGCGTCGGACGCGGCTCCGCGCCCGCTTGACGCCGCGAACGACCCGGCCGCGTGTACGACGACGAACTGTGCGACGTCTTCATCGAACGCACAGTCGGCTTCGGTTCCCGCCCCGGACTCAACGTCGAAATCCGATTCGTCCTCGACACCCTGGGAGTCGCTCCCGGTTTCGTTGTCGCCGGTCATCACCGCAGCACCGATCGCGAAACTGGAACCAACGCTTCCATCGTCTGGTGCGACCGTGCCGCAGCCTGTCCAAGGGGCGCTGCGGTCCGCGCTCAAACAGGCACTTGCGGCGACAAGTAAGACGACGTCCGGAGATGCCGCCGCCCTCGTCGGCACGGCTGATTCGCACGACAAGGCCGCGGACGACAATACCGACGCCGACCTGAAGCTGACGCTTGACGACGACCAGCTGAAGGAGACTCAGAAGCAGGCGGCAGTGGCGGACAGCCTGAATCGGTGGCTCGTGGCCCACGCCGTCCTGGTTCCCAATCCGATCCCGGTGCCTGCGGCGTCGCCGGCTGCCACCGCATCGCCGAGCATTGGCGGCGATCTGTCCGTCGGCGTTACGCCGGACGCGGAAGACGTGGACGACACGCCGTCCGAAGACGACTCGGCCTCCGCCGCGGTGCCATCGGCCGCCGACCTGTCGGCGGCGACAGGCGGCGCGCTTCTGGGCCAGCTCGCGGTTGCCGTTCCGCTCGAGCAAAAACCAGTAGACACGCCGCCGTCGACCCGTCCCGACAACAGCGTGTTGGCAGGGACGCGTGCGGTTGGTGCTTCACCGTTTTCGGATGCGCGGACTGTCCGGACATTGTCGGCCTGGTCCAAGGCGGGAGGATCGGGGGCTGGCTCGGTCTCCGACCAGATCGTTCCAGACGATGTGGAAACGGCGCTCAATCCTGCCGCACCCGGACCGCCCGCGAAGCCGGCGACTGCTCCCGGCCAAGGCCTTTCCGATTCGGGAACAGCACTGAAGGGCGGCAGCGGCTTGCGCGCGGCATACGGCCTGGATCTCGGCCCGACCAACATCGCAGTCGCGGCTCCTGCAAGTGCGGCTGATGGAACGCGGCCGGCTGGCGCAAACGCGGCGGCAGCCGCGCCGACGCCAGCTGACCGCTTGCAACGGACGCTCGATCGCATTCCCGTCGGTGACGCCGCTCAAAGCGGTGCGAGTCCGACGCCGCCGGCCGCCGGTGCGACTCAGGTCCAGCCCGTCTTCTCGAAAGGCGGCGGGCGCACGGGGAACTCGTCGACCAACGCGCAAGACGAGGCGCCGTCTGCTGCGACGGTCGCGGCGTTTGCACGGGCGATGGCTCGCGCGTCGGGTCCAGACGCAGCCGCCACGTCAAGCTCGTCGTCCTCGACGTCGAGCCGCAGCGATCGTCTCACGTCGGTTCCCGTAACGTCGGTCGCGCCGATCACGTTGAACAGCGCCGCGGGGTCTACGGCGATCCACGCTCCCTCGGAAGCGCAAGGCGCGGCAGTGTTCGACGACCAGGCGCTCGAGCAGCAAATCGTCCAGGCCATCCGCCTGCAGTGGCAGGGCGGGATCGGCGAAGCGACGATTCAACTGAAGCCGGAGCACCTCGGAGCCTTGACGGTCTCGTTGAAGGTCGAGGGAAGTACGGTGTCGGCCGATGTTCACGCGGAGACGCAGTCGGCGCAGCAATGGATCGCCGCTCACCAGGCCGATCTGCGATCCGGTCTCGAGCGCCAGGGGCTGACGCTCGAACGGTTCGACGTCAATCCCGACGCCGAACAGCAACGCCGCCAGTCCTCGTCCCAGGAGAAGCAGGAGGCCGGCGCGAGGCGTCGTCGTCGTGGAGAAGATCCGACGATGACGTTCGAGGTGGCTGCCTAGCACGACCCCGGACGAGTCTCATTTTTGCACCGTGCTCGCCGGCGCCCACGCCGGCGGGCACGTGTGAAGATCCGCGAAGCTGTTCGGCGGTGTCGCACGGCCGTCCCCCCGTCGGCGGCCCGTCCGCGACGCTGTCGGTTCCTCCGACACTTCCGCACCAATCTCCAAGGAAAGAGGCGCCCACTCCCGGGTACCTCACTTGCTCAACCAGTCGTCAGCATCTTTCCACTCTACAAAAGTGGTCGGGCCCGGGGTCCGTCGGCCGCGGCCGGAAGCGCGCCAGGCACCAGACCCGAAGCACTGCATCACATGAAACGAGGGCTATGAGCGACAAACCAGCGGCGGCGGCAGCGGGGGCTGCGCCCCCCAAGAAGAGCAACATGATGGTCATCATCATCGCGGCGGTCGCGGTCCTCGGCCTTGGGGGCGGCGGCGGATTCTTCTATCTGCATTCGAAGAATGCTGCGAAGGCCGAGGCGGAGAACGCCGAAGAAGACGGCGGTCACAAGCCGGCGAAAAAGAAGGGGAAGAAGAAAGCCGCAGCCGAGGAAGAGGCGGGCGGCATCGTCGCGCTCGAACCCTTCATCGTGAACCTCGCCGATCCGACCGGCTCGCACTACCTCCGCGCCACCCTCAAGCTCGTCGTGTCCGACGAGAAGGCCGCCGAGAAGCTCTCCAAGAACCAAGTCGCCGTGATGCGGCTTCGCTCGGCGATTCTCGAGCTGCTATCGCAGCAGAAGGCCAACGAGCTCGTGAAACCCGAAGGGAAATCGTCACTCAAGAAAGAAATCAGCGAACACATTGAGCCGCTCACGGGCGGCGTTGAGGTGAGCGATGTCCTCTTCTCCGACTTCGTCGTCCAGTTCTGATCGCCAGGCGCTCGACGAGCTCATCGGCCCGCTGGCCGACGTCCCCTGCGGCGTCTCGGTGCAGCTCGGCAACGGCCGCGTGAGCATGGAGCGGCTCCTCTCGCTCGAACGCAACGCGATTCTCAGGCTCTCGCAGGCCGCGGGCGAGGATCTCCAGGTGGTTGTCCACGGCGTGGCGATCGCGCACGGCGAGATCGTCATCGTGGACGATCGCACGGCGCTCCGCGTCACGCAGATCGCGGCGCCGTCGGACGAAGAGGAGCGCGCGTGATCGTGTTCGCCCTCGCCGATCCGGCGGTCGAGCCGATCGGGCCGGGGGTCGGCAGTCTGGCGGCCGTCGGCGTCGTGCTGGTGGTCCTCATGGGCGCAGCGTGGCTGATGCGGCGCGGCGCGATCGGGCTTCCCACGCTCGGCAAGAAGCGATCGTCGGGCTTCACGATCGAGACGGCGTTCTCGCTCGGAGAGCGTCGCTCGCTGGCCATTGTGTCGGTCGAAGGGAAGCGGCTGCTGTTGGGGCTCACGCCCGTCCAGATCTCGCTCGTCGCGGAATTGCCGCAACAACAACAGCAGCAACAGTTCAGTGCGGTGCTCGATCGGCGCGCCGTGTCGGGAGATCAGAAGTGAGACGTCGGCTCCGAATCGGACTGCTCGCGGCCGCGGCGGTCGCGATGTTCCCCTCGTTTGTCGCGGCCCAGGCCGCGTCGCAGCTGCAGTTGAAGCTCGACGGCGTCGGCGTCGTGTCCGCACCGCTCCAGATCGTCGTCCTCCTTACGCTGCTGACGCTCATTCCCACGTTGCTCATGACGATGACGTGCTTCACCAGAATCGTCATCGTGTTCCATTTCTTGAGGCAGGCGCTCGGCACGCAGGAACTGCCATCGAACCAGATCCTCGTTGGCCTCGCGCTGTTTCTCACCATGTTCGTCATGGCGCCGGTGGGCGATCGCATCAACACGGTCGCCGTGCAGCCGGTCATGGCGGGGAAGCTCGACGTCTCGACGGCTCTCGACCGCGCGACGCCGCCGATCCGCGAATTCATGCTGCACCAGACGCGCGAAAAAGATCTCGCCCTCTTCGTCGAGTTGTCCAAGCAGGCGCGCCCGGCCGCGGCCGCCGATCTCCCGCTGCGCGTGGTGATCCCGGCGTATCTCATCTCGGAGCTCAAGACCGGCTTTCAGATGGGCTTCTTCCTGTTCGTGCCGTTCCTCCTCATCGACCTCGTGGTCTCGACCACGCTCCTGTCGATGGGCATGCTGCAGCTGCCGCCGGCGCTCGTCTCGCTGCCGTTCAAGGTGCTGCTGTTCGTGATGATCGACGGCTGGAACCTCATCGTCGGCTCGGTCGTGAGGAGCTTCGCCTGATGTCGGAAGCACTCATCGTCGGAACCCTTCGGCAGGCCATCGAGCTCGCCACGATCGTCAGCATGCCGATGCTCCTCGCAGGGCTGACCGCTGGCGTGGCAATCAGTGTCTTTCAGACGGTGACGTCCATCCAGGACAACGTCCTCGCGTTTCTCCCGCGCGCCGTCGCCATCTTCGTCGTGTTCGCCCTGACGTTCCCCTGGATGCTGCGGATGGTCACCGGCTTCGCCGCCGACCTGATTCGCCGGCTTCCGGAGTTCGTTCGGTGATTGACCTCGGGCCGGTGTTGCGCCTGGGCCTGCTGCTCATGCGCGCGGGAACGGTGGTGATGACCGTTCCACTGTTCGGGTCGCTGTACGCACCGAACACGGTGAAGATCGCCCTGATCTTTCTCCTCGCTGTGACCCTCGCTCCAGTCGTGCCGATGCCGGGTGCGCTCACGATCGGCACGCTCACAACGGCGGCCGTACGCGAAATCGCGATTGGCCTGGCGCTGTCGATGGCCATTCGCGTGACGATCGCGGGCGCCGAGCTCGGGGGGCATCTCGCCGGCATCCAGTTGGGGTTCTCGTACGCGGCCGTGGTCGACCCCGCAACCGGCGCACAGAACCAGGTGATGTCGTCGCTCTACGGGATGCTGGCGACGATGGCGCTGCTCCTCACGAATACGCACCATGCGGTGCTGCGGGCGCTGGTGGCATCGTACCGGACGCTGCCGATCGGCGGCGGCGCTATCGGACCGGATCTCGTCACCGCGAGCTCGCGAATGCTCGGGCTCGTCATGCTCCTGGGCGTGCAGCTCGCCGCGCCTGTCGTCATCGCACTGCTCATCGTCGAGTTGTGCCTGGGCCTCGTCTCCCGCACGGCGCCGGCCCTCAACATGGGGTCCGTCGGCTTCGGGCTTCGTCTGCTGGTCGGGTTCATGGTGATTGCCGCCGCGATCGCCGCCGTGCCGACGCTGTCCGCAGTGATCGTCCGGCAGGCGTTCGAAGCGAGCGATCTGGCCATCCGGGCGATGAAGTAGGGTCCGATGGCGTCGAACGACAGGACAGAGAAACCCACAACAAAGCGGCTCAAGGAAGCGCGCGAGAAAGGACAGATCGCGAGCAGCCGCGACGTCGTGCAGGTGGCGGCCTTCGCCGCCTCTCTCGTCGTCATCGGGCGGTGGGGTGGACGGTTGATGTCGATGCTTCAAGACGAGCTGCACTACGCGCTCTCGCACTTCGGAGACGCGCCGCAGCGGCTGCTGATCCCTGAAGACATCGGCGCCATGGTGGTGCGCGCGGGCGCCATTCTCGGCGCCGCCGTCGGACCGATCGCCGCGACGGCCGCGATCGCGACGATCGCAGCGAACCTGGTGCAGACAAAGGGGCTGATCATCACGACCGAGCCGCTCGCCGTGAACTTCGCGAAGCTCAGTCCCGCCGCCGGCTTCAAGAAATTCGGATCGCTCGGCGGCTACGAGCTCGCGAAGATGGTTGTGCTGACGACGGCGCTCTCGTGGCTGGGGTATCGCGCGGTCACCAGTATCGTGACGGACGTCCCCCGTCTGGCGCGCTCCGGCACCGGCCTCGTCGTCACCAGCGGATGGGAAGCCACCGTTCACGTTCTGCGGCAGTCGCTGATGGTGCTCGCGGCTGTCGCCGCCGTCGACTATGCCTTCCGGCGTCATCGCTTCATGAAGTCCCAGATGATGACGAAGCAGGAAGTCAAAGACGAGATGAAGCAGGCGGAGGGCAGTCCCGAGGTCAAGGGGCGCATCAAGAAGATCCAGCACGAGATGTTCCGCAAGCGGATGCTGACGGCGACCAAGCGCGCGACGGTCGTGGTCACCAACCCGACGCACTACGCCGTCGCCCTCGAATACCGGCGCGGCGAGATGGCGGCGCCGCGGGTGCTGGCGAAGGGCCGCGGCTTCCTGGCGCTCCGCATCCGGGAGATCGCGCGCGAATCGGGCGTGCCGATCGTCGAGCAGGTGTCGCTGGCGCGGGCGCTCTACAAGACCGCCGAAGTCGGCGAGACGATTCCCGGTGAGCTCTTCGAGGCCGTCGCGGAAGTGCTGGCCTATCTGATTCGGCTCAAACAGCTGGTGCTCTCATGATCTACCGCCTGACAAAGCTCGTCGCGCCGATCGCGGTCATCTCGGTCGTCCTCCTGATGATCGTGCCGCTGCCGGCCATCGTCCTCGATCTGCTGCTGTCAATCGACATCGGCCTCGCGGTCGTGCTCCTCCTGACGGCGATCTACGTGCGGGAAGCGATCGAGTTCTCGGTGTTTCCGTCGCTCCTTCTTCTCTTGACGTTGTTGAGGCTGTCGCTGAACGTCGCGTCGACGCGCCTCGTGCTCCTGCACGGGGCGGACGGCGTGGAGGCGGCCGGCCACGTCATCATGGCGTTCGGGCAGTTCGTCGTCGGCGGAAACTTTGTCGTCGGCATCGTGGTGTTTCTCGTCCTCGTGGCGATCCAGTACGTCGTCATCAACCACGGCGCGGTCCGCATCTCCGAGGTCACGGCGCGGTTCACCCTGGACGCGATGCCTGGCAAGCAGATGGCGATCGACGCCGATCTGAACGCGGGGACGATCGACGAGAAGGAAGCGCGGCGCCGGCGCGAGCGGATCCGCAAGGAAGCCGACTTCTACGGCGCCATGGACGGTGCGATCCGGTTCACGCAGCGCGACGCGCTGGCGGCGCTGATCATCACCGGCGTCAACATCGTGGCGGGGCTCATCATCGGCATCGTCCAGCACGGCCTCGATCTCACGACCGCGCTGCAGACCTACACGATCCTGACCGTCGGTGAGGGTCTCGTCACCGCGATTCCGGCGCTGCTCGTCTCGATGTCCGGCGGTCTCATCACGACGCGCGCGGCGTCCGATTCGACCCTGGGCGAAGACGTCGCCGGACAGCTGCTCGGACGATCGCAGCCGCTTGCGGTGGCCGCGGCGATTCTCGTCGCGCTCGCCGCCATTCCCGGTCTGCCAAAACTGTCATTTCTCGTCGTGGCGGCGATGCTGGGCGCCGCGGCGTACCTGACGCGCGAGGGCGCGAACGCGACAGCGGCGGCTGCGGAGCCCGCACAGACGCCGCCCGACCCGATGGAGTCGGCCGGCACGGTCGATCCGCTGCGTGTGGAGGTCGGCTACGCGCTCGTGTCGATCGTCGACGAGAAGCAAGGGGGAACGCTCCTGGCGCGCGTCCGGGCTGTTCGTCGTCAGATCGCGTCGGACACCGGCATGGTCGTCCCGCCGGTCCACGTGGCCGACAACCTCCAGCTCGGGCCGCGCACCTACTCGCTGCTCGTGAAGGGCGTGGAGGTGGCGCGCGGCGAGCTGTACGCCGAGCGGCATCTCGCGATCAATCCCGGGACGGCGACCGAACCGCTCGATGGGTCGCCCACGAAGGAGCCGGCGTTTGGTCTCCCGGCGTGGTGGATCTCGGGGGACCTTCGCGACCGCGCCGCGGCCGCCGGCTATACGGTCGTCGATCCGACGACCGCGCTGTCGACCCATCTGTCGGAGACGATTCGTGCATTTCTGCCCGACCTGCTGAGCCGTCAGCAGACGAAAGAGATGGTGGATCGTGTCGGCCAGTCGTCACCTAAGCTGGTCGAGGAGCTGGTCCCGAAACTTGTATCAATCGGGGAAATCCAGCGGGTGCTCCGCCAGCTGCTACGAGAGCGCGTGCCCATTCGCGACCTCGTCACCATCCTCGAAGCCATCGCCGATTCCGCGGCGATCTCCAAGGATTTCGACTCGATGGTCGAACAGGTCCGCGCCGCGATCGGCCGCATGATCTGCCGTCAGTATCAAACCGATCGCGGCGAGTTGCCGGCCATCCAGCTTGCGCCAGCGTTGGAGGAGCGACTCCTGGCGTCGGTGGTCCGGACAGATCACGGCGCCGTGCTCGCGCTCGAACCGACGGAAGCGCAGAATCTGGCGTCCCGCCTGGGGCGCGCGCTGGAGACCGCCGTGGCACAGCCTGTGCTCCTTTGCTCGCCGACGCTTCGACCCCACCTGTGGCGCCTGTTCGCGAAGGTGCTGCCGCATCTCGGCGTGATGTCCCACGTCGAGGTGCCGACCCAGGTGAGACTCGCGACCGTCGCCACGATCGATTGATATGCATCTAAAACGTTTTCGCGGCGAATCGGTTCCAGAGGCCCTCGCGCAGGCGCGCGCCGAGCTTGGGCCGGATGCTCTCGTGCTCGCGACGCGTCTCATCTCCGCGCCCGGCTGGCGCGGCTGGATGGGGATGCGCGAAGTTGAGCTGACCGCGGCGATCGCCCGTGCCGCCGAGGCCGAAAAAGAAGTGCCGCAGCGCTCCCGCCGCCGGGCCGCCGGACACGAAATCCGCCAGGCCCCTCCCGGCCGGGAATCCGACCTCGTTGCGCGGTTGTGCGCGACGGGGCTCGATCGACGCCTCGCGCAGGAAGTGGCCGGTTCGCTGCCGCCGACGGCGCGACGCGGCGCGTCGCTCGTCAGCCTCCGGGGCGCGCTCGCCGATCGCCTGGCGACGCTGGCGTCCGCCGACGCCGACTACGCCCATATCGAGGCGTTCGTCGGTCCGCCCGGCGTCGGCAAGACGACCACCATCGCGAAGATCGCGGCGCAGGAGCGCGCGAAGCGCGGCGTCCGCCTCGGCATGATTGCCGCCGACGGGTACCGCGTCGGCGCTATCGAACAGCTGCGGCTCTACGCCGACGTGATCGGTTCGCCGTTCACGGTCGCCCGCACGGCGGAGGAGCTCGACGTCGCGGTCGACATCTCGTCGGGCCCCGTCCTCATCGACACGGCCGGACGAGCGCCGGACGATCGCGAAGCGCGCGAACTCTTCGAGCGGCTGTCGGCCTACGGCGGCGTGCGCACGCACCTCGTCATCGCCGGCGGAACGAGCGCTCGCGACGTCGAGCGTCTGTTCGACGCGTACGGCCCCGCGAAGCCGTCGCGCGTGGCAATCACCAAGCTGGACGAGACCGAATCGCTCTCGCCGCTCGTCGGCGTGCTTCGGGAACGGCAGCTCCCCATCTCGTATCTCGGAACCGGACAACGTATCCCTGAAGACCTCAAGCGCGCCACAGCGGCGCTGCTCGCGTCGAGCGTGGTCGGGGACGTGCAGCCAGGACGGCAGGTCTGAATGATGGACACTCTCGCGCCACGCCCCCCGCGGCGGGCGCTCACGATCGCGGTGACGAGCGGCAAGGGCGGCGTCGGCAAGACCAGCGTCGTCGTCAACCTCGCGGTTGCGCTGGCCGGAATGGACCGGAAGGTCGGTGTGCTCGACGCCGACTTCAGCCTGGGCAATGTCGACGTGATGCTCGGCCTGACGCCGCGAAAGCACTTGGGGCATCTGCTCGCCGGCGAGGCGACGATCGACGACATCATCGCGGTCGAGCCGCCCGGGGTCCACATCATTCCCGCGAGCTCGGGGCTGCGCGAGCTGACCGCGCTGACGCCCATCATGTGGCAGCGGCTCACCCAGGCGCTCGAAACGCTCTCCTCGCGCCTCGACTTCATCATCGTCGACACCGCCTCCGGCATCGGCGACAACGTCGTCGACCTCGCCTGCATGACCGAACGCGTGCTGATCGTGACCTCGCTCGACCCGAGCGCCGTCGTCGATGCCTACGCGATGATCAAGGTCATCACGAACGCCGACCGGCGGAAGGAAATCGGGCTCCTCGTCAACGGCGTCGGCAGCGAGCGCGACGGGCGGCTCGTGTTTCAGCAGCTCGACGTCGCGGCCGAGCGATTCCTCCAGCGCCGGCTCCGTTACTACGGCTTCGTCATGCACGACCAGGCGGTGCGCGACGCGGTGCTGAACCAGACGACCGTCGTCGATCGCCTGCCCCAGGCGCCTTCCAGCCGCTGCTTCAGGGCGCTGGCGACGCGTCTGTCGGGCCTCAGCTCCAACGGCGGACCGGGACTGCGCCTGATTCCACCGCCGTCCATCGAAACCGCGGCTGAAACGGTCGGGGCCGCCCGATGGGCGTAACGGCCCGCGTGCCAGTGCTGTCCGAGACGGAGCAGTCCGAGCGCGACCGGCTCGTCACGGCCCACGTCGGGCTTGTGCGATCGATGGCGCAGCGGCTCGCGCAGCGTCTCCCCACGCAGGTGGAGCTGAGCGATCTGATCAGCGTCGGGGTGCTCGGATTGATCGACGCCGCCGGCCGCTACAAGCCGGCGACCGGCGTCCCGTTCGAAGCGTTCGCCCGGCGGCGCGTGCGCGGCGCCATGCTCGACGCGCTGCGCGACCTGGACTGGGCGCCCCGGTCGGTGCGGCGGCTCCGTCGCGAGATCGACGCCGCCATGGCGCAGGCGAGGCACCAGCTTCGCCGCGAGCCGGAAGAAAAGGAAATTGCGGCGGTCCTCGGGATGTCGACGGAGGAGTACGAGCGCGCGCTCGATCAGGTCCGCGCCCTCGAGATCGGGGCGTTGCGGCAGCTCGACGCCGGCGGCCCCGATGGCCACCCGCTGCTCGAGCTCTGCATCGATCCGGGCGAAGCGCCAGACGCGCGCGTCGCCCGGCACGAGCTGGCCGAGCACCTTGCGGCCGCGATCAAGCAGCTGCCGGAACGCGAGCGGCAGATTCTCGCGCTCTATTACCAGGAGGAGCTCACGCTCGCCGAGATCGGCGAGGTGATCGGCGTCTGCGAATCGCGCGTGTCACAGCTGCGATCGTTGGCGCTCTCCAGACTTCGAACGATTCTCCGTGACGCGATCGGCGTTCCCGAGGTGCGCAAGTGAACAAGATTCTGTCCCAGGAAGAGATCGACGCCCTGCTCAACTCCGGCACGCCGCTCGAGTGGGCGGGGAGCTCGCGCCCGTCCGATATCGATCCGGTGTTCGGCGGCGTCACCGCCTACGACTTCCGGCGGCCCGACCGCGTCTCGAAAGACCAGATCCGGTCGCTGCACTTCATTCACGACCGCTTCGCGCGCAACCTGGCCACGTCGCTGTCGGCGTACCTGCGCGCCGCGACCGACGTGACGATCGTGTCCGTCGAGCAGTGCGCGTATGCAGAGTTCCTGATGTCGCTGCCCGACGTCACCGCCTTCTACGCGCTGTCCCTCGGAATCGGCGACATCGTCGGCGCGCTTGAACTGAATCCCTCGGTGGCCTTCACGATGCTCGATCGAATGCTCGGCGGCAACACCTCGGCCGCGGTGTTCGAACGCGCCCTCACCGAAATCGAGCAGAACGTCGTCGACGCCGCAGTGAAGCTGATCCTCAAGAGCTTCACCGAAACATGGAAGGGCATCGTCGAGAACGCCGAGTTCAAGATCCAGGCTCGCGAGACACGGCCCCAGATGCTGCAGGTCGCGGCGCCGAACGAGGTCGTCGTCCTGCTGGCGTTCGACATCAAGGTGGGAGACGCGCGCGGGCTGCTCAATCTCTGCGTGCCCGCCTCGATGATCGAGCTCGCCGGCGCCAACCTCACGAAAACCTGGCACCGGGTTCATCGCGCGCCGAGCGAGGAGGACGAACGGCGGCTGGTCACGTCGCTCAGTCGCCTTCCGATGCCCGTCTCCGCGAAGCTCGAGACGACGATGCCCGCCTACGAGCTCGTCGAGCTCAAGCCGGGCGATGTGCTGTCGCTCGGACAGTCGGCCAAGCTCCCGGTCGAAGTCTTCGTTGGTTCGAGGGCGAAATTCTACGGGCGCCTGACCGGCCGCGATGGACGCGCGGTGCTCGCCATCGTCAGCCGCGTGGGTGCGGACACCGTCGAGGAGGCAGCGTAAATGGCAGCGCCCTCTTCCCGCGCGCAAGCCTTCGTCGACGCGCTCTGCACGCAGCTCGCGACCGCCGTATCGACCTTCATCGGCGGATCGCCGACGGTCACCTCCGGCGGGGAACCGCCCTCCGAGGGATGGAACATTCGTCTCGCGGTCAAGGGGCGAGGCACCGGTCTCGTCTGGATCGGCGTCGGCGCCGCCGATGCCGCCGCGATCACCAAACGCATTGTCGGCGTCGAAGAGGCGGAGCCCGCGGAAGGCGCGATCCGCGACACGTGGCGCGAGCTGGCCGCGCAGGCCGCCGGCGCCGCGACGCTCGACCCGGCTGGCACCGGCCTCGACGTTACGGTCAACGGCGTCGAGCCGTCGTTCACCGGCGTTCCCTCAAAGACGCCAGCGACCTTTTCGTGCGACTTCGGCGAGGGGCTCACGGTGGTCTTCGCCGGGTGGGAAGCCCTCACGATTGGCGACAGCGACGCGTCGAAGGGCACCGTCCGCGTCCCGCCGGGGGCTGAGAACCTCGACCTGATTCTGAACATCGACTTGCCGATGGCCGTTCGTTTCGGCCGCACCGAGCTGGCGCTCTCGGCGCTGACGCGGCTTGGCCCGGGCTCGATCATCGACCTCGGCCGGGCGCCGGACGAGCCGGTCGAAGTGCTCGTGAGCGGGCGGGTCGTCGCCCGCGGAGACGTCGTCGTCGTCGGCGGCAACTACGGCGTTCGCATCACGGACGTCGTCAGCAAACCGGACGGCGCGCGGCGGAGTTGATGCGAAAGGGAAGCTGCGAACCCGGAACCCAAGGAGCGATGGCGAGGCTGTTTTCATGATCTATCTCGTGAGTGTGCTGGTGGTAATCGTGGCTGCGGAGTCGTGGCTCCTGTGGCGGGTGGCAGTGGCGCTTGGCGTGCTCGAACGCTACGAGGAGCGGATGGCGCATCTCACCGGCGCGCTGCATCTACTGACCGACACCGCCGAATCCGGATTCGCCTCGTTTGCCGGGGCGCTGACCGAGGCGTCTCAGCCGATGGCCCGTCCAAAGCCGCCGCGCCGCCGACGAACGATGCTCTCCCGGCCTGCGCCGATCGCGCGCGCGGCCGATCGCGATGTCACCGAAGGGGAAATGAGGCTCCGTCTGCAGATCGCCGAACTGGATCGGTCGCGGTACGGGGAGAAAGAGGTCTGATGGCACGCTGCTCCGTCACTGAATGCGGCCGCTGGCGCCCCGACGCGCTCGTTCGTCGAGGCGGCACCGGCATTCGTGTCGACGATGGCTGGTACTGCTCGGCCGGGTGTCTCGAGCGCGCGATGCGTGTCCGCCTCGTCGATCTCACACGACCCGAACGGTTGACGCCGAACGCATTTCCGCCGTCGAAACTCGGCGTACTCCTGCTGGCAGCCGATTGCGGCCTGACCCCGGAGCTGCTGAACCGTGCGCTCGACGCTCAGCGTCTGAGCGGCCGGCGACTCGGCAGCGAGCTGCTCCGCATGCACGTCGTGACGACCGACGACGTGCTGCGCGCGCTCGCCGTCCAGGCGAACACGAGATATCTCTCGACGATCGACCCGGCGACGGTCCGTCAGGGACACGCAAATCTGTCCCGCGACATGATCCGCGCGCTCGGGATGATTCCGTTCGAAGCGAACGTCACGACCAAGGTTCTCAAGGTGGCGTACGTCGCGCCGCTGCCGCGCATCGCGCTCGCGGCGCTCGCCGAGCTCACCGGGTGGCTGCCCGAGCCGTACCTCGTCGCCGACGAAGTCTGGCCCGCGCTGCTCGAGAGCTACGGCGCGAGCGCGCCGACGGGACGGGTGCCGACGGCAACCGCCGACACGGTCGGCGACGCCTCGGCCAGGATCGCGCGCGCCGCAGAAGTCTCGCGCGCGGCCAGAATCTCCCACGCGCGATTCGACCCGTATGTCTGGGTCCGGGTCGAAGCGCCCGACCAGACGCAGGACTTGCTGGTCACGGTTCCCCAGTTCTATGGAGACGATGCATGGCGGACGGGGCATACCTCGCACTGAACGGTTTGCGGACGCGGATCGCCGAGCTCGACCGTCTTGCGGCCGACCTCGCGAACGTCGGCACGGCAGGCTACAAGCGGGAGCGGACGAGCACGCACGGATCCGAGCGTCCGACGTTCGATTCGCTCATCCAGAAGGCCACCGACCCGACGATGGGCGTGCGCAAGATCGACATGTCGTCTGGAGAGATCACGCCGAGCGGCCGCGATCTCGACTTCGCGATTGACGGTCCTGGATTTTTCGCGATTGAGACGGCTGCCGGCACCCGGTACACGCGGAATGGCAGCTTCGGACGGCGCGCCGACGGCACGCTGACCGCGAGCGACGGGTCGCCCGTCCTCGGACAGGGAGGGCCGATCTCGCTCGGCGTCGGTCCGATCTCGGCCGATCCCGACGGCACGATTCGGACGGGGACGACGGTCGCGGGGAAGCTCCGCATCGTCGACGCGACGGCCGACGCGACCGTGACGCGCGAGAGCTCGTCGCGCTTCCTGATCGACTCGGTCGAGAACGTGAATCTGCCGGCCGTCCGCAACAGCGCGCTCGAACAGTCGAACGTGTCAGTGATAGACGGGCTGGCGCAGCTGACCGCGCTCTCGCGCAGCTTCGACGCGCTGCAGCGAGGCCTGGTGTCGCTCCTCTCCGAGGTCGACGGCCGGGCGATTACGGAACTCGGTCGGCACTAACGGACGACATTTATCTGGACGCGGAGTCCGGGAACGAGCGCGGTTGCGGCAGTTCCGGCGGTCTCCGCGGTGATTGTCGACACAAGAGGAGAATCGGCAAATGATTCGGGCGCTTTACACGGCCGCCAGCGGGATGAACGCCCAGCAGGCGAATATCGACAACGTCGCGCACAACCTGGCCAACGTCAACACGGCAGGCTTCAAGAAGGCCCGCCTGGAATTTCAGGACCTCGTCTATCAGCAGAGCCGCGTCGCCGGCACGCCGACCTCGCCGAACTCCGAGGCGCCGGTCGGCCTCGAGATCGGCGTCGGCACGAAGCCGGTGGCGACCTCCCGCGATTTCAGCAGCGGCAACCTGCGTGCGACGAGCGGTCCGCTCGACCTGGCGATTGAAGGGCAGGGGTTCATGTCGATTCAGCTGCCCGACGGGACGATCGGCTACACACGCTCCGGGGCGCTGCACCTGGCGGCCGACGGCAAGATCGTCAACAACGACGGGTACCCGCTGCTGCCGAACATCACGGTTCCTGCGAACGCCACGTCCGTTACCTTTTCGAAGACCGGCGTGGTGGCGGCGACCATCGGCGGCACCAGCACGCCTCAGCAGCTCGGTCAACTCGAGCTCACGACGTTCCAGAACCCGGGCGGTCTGCGGGCGCTCGGCGGAAGCCTGTTCTCGCCGACCACCGCCTCGGGCGACCCGGTGACCGCCGTGCCCGGGGCCGACGCGGCTGGCACGATCTCCCAGGGCTTCCTCGAAGACTCGAACGTCAGCGTCGTCGAAGAGATGATCAACATGATTCTCGGACAGCGCGCCTACGAGGCGAATTCACGCGTCGTGAAGGCGGCCGACGACATGCTGACGCAAGTCAACAACATGGCTCGCTAATGAGAATCGTGAAGGCGCTGATGTCCAGGCGACGAATCGCTCTCACCGCGCTCACGCTCGCGGCGGCGGCAGGGATCCCGAGCCTCGCGCTCGCCCTGCCGATCGCCGAGCGCGCTCAGGCCGCGATTCTCGCGGTCGTCGTCGAGAAGGTCGGTCCGAGGGCCCAGGTGCAGATCGACGAACTGAGGGTCGCGGGCGACATCGAGGGCGCGGTGCGCGCCATCCCAGCGCCCGGGTCGCGCGTCGGCGGCCGCATCCGGTTCATTCTCCGACCGGCCAACGGCGACCCGCGCTCGGCGAACGCCGACGCGATCGTGTCGGTGTCGATTCCCCATCTCAAGGCAACGCGTCCGCTTCGCCGCGGCGAACCGATCGATCCGAGCGCCGTCGTCGAGGAGGTGGGGGAGATGTCGGGCATGCTCCTCCAGCCCTTGCCGGGCCTTGCGGGTATCGCGGGCGCGACGGTTGTGCGCGACGTCGCCGCGGGGGAGGTGCTCACGGCATCGATGGTCGCGCCGGCCATCATCGTCAAGGCGGGAGACAAGATTCTCGCGATGGCGAAGGTCGCAGGGTTGGAGGTTCAAGGGAATCTCGTCGCAGCCCAGGCGGCCCACCTCGGTGACGTGATTCGTTGTGTCAACCCGGAAACACGGCGCGCGATGGCGGTACGCATCGTCGGACGCGGCGTTGGAGAAATCGTCCATGCGTTCTGATCGACGCGCGTTGCCCCTCGTCTCTCGGCGGAGCGTCGCAAGGGGAGTGCGCCGCGCGTGCGGCGTCGGCCTGGTGCTGGCCGCGGTCGTATCGCTCCAGTCGAGCGTGACAGCCCAACAAGAAGCGGCGCAACAGCGGGGATCCCAGCAACAACAGCAGAAACAGCAGCGGACGGCGGAGCCGTCGCAGTACGACATCCTGTACGCGCACTACCTCGAGACGGCGAGGCAGACGCGCGCTGGCGCCTCGGCGCCGCGCTGGATGGATTCGTTGTATCTCGACCCCAAGGCGCGTTCGGTGAACGATCTGCTGACGGTGAAGGTGGTCGAAAGCATCACCGCCACCGGGAGCGCCGACTCGCAGGTCAACAAGTCGAGCAACAGCGTGGCGAGCATCGCGAAGCTGTTCGGAATCGAGAGCAAGTTTCCCTCGGCCGTCGACCCGACCAACCTGGCGAACGCGGCAAGCGACACCAAGTTCAAAGGCAGCGGGAGCACGACGAGGAACGGCGTGCTCACGGCGAATCTGACCGTTAGGGTCGCGGAAGTGCTGCCCAACGGCGATCTGGCGCTCGAAGGCGTCCGCGAGATCGATATCAACGGCGATCGGCAGATGCTGGTGCTCACCGGTGTCGTGCGGCCGCTCGACATCGGCGCCGGCAATGTCGTGCTGTCGACCGCCATCGGACAGCTGCGCGTGCAGTACTTCGGCAACGGCCTGATCAAGGACGCGCTCAATCCCGGCCTCCTCGTGCGCCTGTTCAACAAGATTTTCTGAGACGAGATGACATTGACCACGAATCGTTTCGTCTTCACGGTTGTCGCGGTTCTCGCCGTCCTCGGCGGCGTCGTCATCGCCCAGCAGCCGCCGGTGTCTGCGCCGCAGGGGCAGGGTGCGGCGACCCGCATCAAGGATGTGGCGATGCTGCAGGAGGCGCCGCCGCTTCAGCTCATCGGGTACGGCCTGGTCATCGGTCTGAGCAAGACGGGCGATCGGCAGCAGACGCTCTTCTCGCAGCAATCGCTGGCAAACCTGCTGCAGCGGTTCGGCATCGTCGTCCCGGCGGATCAGATGAAGGTCGAGAACATCGCCGCGGTGCTCGTCACGGCTGAACTGCCGCCGTTTACGCCCGCGGGCGGCCGCGTCGATGTGACGGCTTCGTCGATCGGCGACGCCCGCAGCCTGCAGGGCGGCACGCTGCTCGCCACGCCGCTCAGATCCGGCGACGGCACCATCTACGCGACGGCGCAAGGGCCGTTGTCGATCGGAGGGTTCGGCGGCGGCCGCGGCGCGACGTCGGTGACGGTGAACCACCTCACGGTGGGCCGCGTTCCCGAGGGAGCGCTCGTGATGAAACCTCACGCCGAAGGCCTCGGGTCGGCGGCGAGCGTCAGGCTGACGTTGCGCGATCCCGACTTCATGACCGCCACCCGTCTGAGCCGCTCGATCAACGGCGAGCTGGGCGGCGACGTGTCGCGTCCGATCGATGCCGCCACGGTCGAAGTGAAGGTTCCTGAAGGGTTCCGGTCGGAGATTCCGCTCCTGATGGCGCGGCTCGGCGCGCTCTCGCTCGACATCGATACGCCGGCGCGCGTGGTGATCAACGAGCGCACGGGAACGGTCGTTGTCGGCGCCGGCGTGCGGCTCGGCGTCGCGGCAGTCGCGCACGGGAACCTGTCGGTCAAGGTGTCGACGCAGCTGAATGTCTCGCAGCCGACTCCCTTCTCCAAGGGGGGGCAAACCGCGGTTACACCTGACGTGCAGGTCGATCTCAATCAGGAGAAGAGTCAGCTGATTACGCTCGAAGAGGGCGTGACGCTCGACACCGTGGTTCGCGCCCTCAACGCGCTCGGCGCGTCGCCGCGCGACATCATCGCCATCATGCAGGCGCTCAAGGCCGCCGGCGCGCTGCGCGCCGAGATCGTGATCATCTGATGAGCGTCCCGACCACCGTCTCGTCGCTGCTGCCCACGGTGCCGAACGTCGCCGACGCCAAGGCGGCGGTGCCGAAGACGCAGGCGCAGATCGAGACGCTGGCGCAGGAATTCGATTCGCTCATGCTCGTCCAGGTGATGCGGCAGCTCCGGCAGAGCCTGGCCAGCTTCGGCGACGACGAGGGCGACAAGGTCGGCGGCGATCTGAGCGCGATGACCGAAGCGATCGACACGGAGTTGTCGCGGTATCTGAGCAAGTCCGGCGGCCTCGGTCTCGGCGGGTTTCTCGCCAAGGCGATCGGCCGTCAGCAGGGATCGTTGCCGATGCCGACACCCGCGCCTGGCGCGCCGGCCGGGGCATCACCGTCTGCGGGTGGTTCGATCCGCCCTGCGGCCGTCACCGGCGTCAGCGCGGCGGCGAACGAGCCGACGCGGTCGACGAGTCCAACGCGGTCGACGGGTGACGAAGCTGCGAGCGATGTCAGCCTCGCAAGCGCAGAGAGCGTGAGCGCAACATCGGCCGCGTCTCCAGCTCCGAACGGCGCGCTGGACTATGTCGGATCGGTGACCTCGCGATTCGGATGGCGATCGGATCCGTTCGTTCACACCGCCAAGTTTCACGGGGGAGTCGACATCCGCGCCGCCTACGGGCAGCAGGTGCCGGTGGCGGGCGACGGTCAGGTCGTCTTCTCGGGCGAACAGAGCGGCTACGGCATGACGGTTATGGTCCAGCATCCGGGTGGGTTTCAGACCCGTTACGCGCATCTGTCGGCGATTGACGTTCAAAACGGCGAGCAGGTCGTCAGCGGGCAGCCGATTGGCCGCGCCGGCCAGAGCGGCCGGGCGACGGGCCCCCATCTCCATTTCGAGCTCACCCGGGATGGACAGAAATTGGATCCAACCTCAGTTGTGAGGTCGGCTGCCGGATTCAAGCAAAACCAGGTTGCTGCCGATTACACGTCCGGTAAACCCTCGGGCCGAAATACGGTTTTGGTAGGGTCGACCGGAGCAAACGATGACGCGGTTGGGAGCACACAATGAAAATCGACGGCAATTCGCCGAATGCGAATGTACGTCCGCTTGGACCCTCGCCGGACGACACACGAATCAACCCGGGAACGTCGGGATCCCAGAAAGCCTCGCACTCGGCCCATGGCGATACGGTCGAGCTGTCGTCGCAGGCGCAGCTGGTCGGCCGGACGCTCAAGGCGGCCGAGTCTGGACCAGCGATCCGGCAGGACAAGGTGGACCAGGCCAAGCAGAAACTCGCGGCGGGAGAGGTCGGCAACGATCCGGTTCAACTGGCGAACCGGCTGATCGATCACTTGCTCGAGGGCTGAGGACTTATGAGTGCCGGAACAGCGGAAACGGATGCCGTCGTTGCCGCTCGTGCGTTGACGCGCGCGCTGACGTCGCTCGCCGACGCGCTGGCGAAGGGAGACGTGGCGCGTGTCCTCGATGCGGAGCCGGAGCTCACCACCGCTCTCGCGTCGATGGTCGCCGTCCGGGCCCGGCTGGCCGAGCCGCACACCGACAAGGAATTGGCCAACGCGATCGCGACCGAGCTGCTGAGCGCTCGGGTGGCGCTCGCGCGTTGCGCCGCGCTTGGCGCGTCGCTGGACGACTTCGTGCGTCAGCGCGGCTACACCGCGGCGACCTACTCGCGCAGCGGCGACACCTCGCCTGTCGCGATGCGGGCATCTTCCGGAGGCCGGACGTAGCGCTGCATGGCTGGTCTCTTCGAATCCCTCTCGGCGGCAAGTCGCGCGCTCCTGACCCAGACCTCCGGGCTCGAGACGGTCGGGCAGAATATTGCCAACGTCAATACGCCGGGATACACGCGCCGCACGATCGACCTCGCTGAAGTTCCTCCCGCAGAAACGTACTCCGCCGGCGGCGGCGTCACCGTCCACGCCATCCAATCGAATCGCGACCGTTTTGCCGAACGGCGCCTGTGGAGCGAGCAGCCGCTCGCCCAACAGCAGAGCGCAACGGCCGATCTGCTCGGCGGCGTCCAGTCCGTCGTCGGACTCCCCGGCAGCTCCCTCGACGCGAGCCTGAGCGCGTTCTTCGATTCCTTTGCGGATCTCGCGCAGGACCCGACCTCCGGCGTCGCGCGCCAGAGCGTCGTGCTCCAGGGGCAGTCGCTCAGCAGCGCGTTCGCCCAGATGTCGACGAGCCTCATTGGGGTGCAGCACGACGCCGACATTCGAGTCCAGGCCGCCGTTCAGGACATCTCGCAGTTGGCATCACAGATTGCGACGTACAACGCCGAGTTCGCGAACGTCGGCGGTTCGGACTCCCCGCAAGGACTCGTCGTCCTCGACCAGCTGCGCAAAGCGGTCTCCGACCTGTCCGGGATCGTGAACATCAATGTGACCGAAGACAACAGCGGGCAGCTGAACGTCTCGTATGCCAACGGCAAGGCGCTCGTCGTCGGCGTGACGACGTTCGCGCCGACGACGGCCGCAACGGGAACGAACGGCGCCGCCAACGTGATCGCCGCCGACGGCACCGACGTGACGTCGCTCTTGACCGGCGGGAGGATCGCCGGGCTGATCAACGTGCGCGATTCGGTCATTCCGGGTTATCAGACCCAGCTCGATACGTTGGCGTACACGGTCGTTCAACGCGTCAACGCCCTCCATTCGGCCGGCTACGATCTGAACGGCGCCGCGGGCGGAAACTTCTTCACGCCCATCGCCGGGGCGGCGGGCTCGGCCAGGCTGATGAGCGTGAGCGCGGCAATCGCCGCCGACTACAGCAAGATCGCCGCGGCCGGCGCGGCGTCGCCTGGCGACAACCAGAACGCCCGGGCGATCGCCAATTTGAGCGACACACCAGTCCTCGCGGGCAACACCGCGACGTTGGCGCAGGGGTGGAGCAACCTGGTCTATCAGGTGGGCATCGATTCGCAGAACGCCCGGCAGCAGTCGGACACCCACACGTCGATCGTCAACCAGATCAACGCCTTGATAGACAGCACGAGCGGCGTCTCGCTCGATGAAGAAGCGACGACGATGTTGAAGTTCCAGCACGCGTACACCGCGAACGCGCGCTTCTTCACGGTTATCGACAGCGCGCTCCAGACCTTGCTCGGCATGGTGCAGGGATAATTTCCGAGATGCGAATCACCTTCAACACCGAATACGCCGGCATCAACGACAACCTGACGCGCGTGGCGCAGCGCATGGGCATGTTCCAGGAGCAGCTGTCGTCCGGCAGGCGGCTCAACCAGGTGGACGACGATCCGGCCGGCGCAGCCGTCGCCGTCGCGGAGCACGGCGTGCTTTCCGCGGTCGATCGCTACAAAGGCGCTACCGATTCCACCAACGCACGGTTGTCGGTGGTCGACTCGGCGCTGAACGACATCATCGCGCAGCTCACAGCGGCGAAGACGGCTGCGGCGTCGGCAAGCGGTTCGGTCGGCGCGCCTCAACGCCAGGCGGCCGTCGACCAGCTGCAGGGCATCAAAGAAGCGCTCGTCTCCGACCTGAACATCTCGTATCGCGGCACGTTTCTGTTTTCAGGCACCAAGGCCACGACAGCGGCGTATTCGATCACCAGCGGGACGGTGTCGCTCTATCAGGGCAACGCCAACACGGCGTCCATCGACGTGGATCGCGCGTTCTCGATCCAGGCGACGTTCGACGGTCAGTCGATCACGAAGGGGTCGGATGCGAGCGATGTCTTCGCCGAGATCGATACGCTGATTGCCGCGATTCAAGCCGGCGACGCCACCGGGATCAGCGCCGGCATCGACGCGATCGATCGTGCTTTCAGCCGCACGACCCAGTTCCAGACAGCGGTCGGGACGTCGCTCGCGCGGATCGGGGCGCAGAACATCCGGCTGGACGCGCTCAAGCAGACGGCGACGACTCGTCTCTCGACCGTCGAGGACGCGAACATCGCCGAGGCGGCGACGGGACTCACGGCCGCGCAAACAGCACAACGGGCCGCTCTGGCGGCAGCGTCGACGGTTAACCAACTCAATCTGATGGACTTCCTCAAATGAGCACCGAACCACGTTCCGAGACATCTTCGATCCGCATTGCGACCCAGCTGGGCGAGTTCGAAGCGGCGTCGACAAACCTCGTCACCTTTCCGGAAGGGTTGCCGGGCTTCGAGAAGAGTCGGCGCTTCGTCGTCTTGCGTCAGTCCGGCGGCTCGCCGCTCATTTGTCTGCACGCCGTCGACGGTCCGCCGGCCACGTTCCTGACCATCGACCCGCGCCACGTGCTGCGGGGGTACCGGTGCCTCTTGAGCGATACCGACCGGTTCCGCCTGGGCGTGTCCACCGCCACGCAGCTGCTGTGGCTGACGGTAATCACCGTGGCGACCGACAACGAGCCGTACGTCAACCTCCGTGCACCGATCGTCATCAACCCGGAGCGGTTGATTGGCCTTCAGGTGATGCCGCACAACACGCTGTATCCGCTCCGCCACCGGCTCGACCTCGACGAGGCCGTGCTCACCGGTACGGACGGACCCTCATGCTCGTTGTGACGCGGCGCCGGTCCGAGGCCATCATCATCGGCGACGGCATCGAGGTGCAGGTGGTACGAATCGGAAAGGACGAGGTACGTCTCGGCATCACCGCGCCGCCGCACGTGTCGGTGCACCGCCGGGAAGTGTACGACGAGATCCGTCGAGAGAACGAGGCGGCCGCGGCGCTTCTGGCCGCGACCACGAACGAGCCCAAAAAGAATGAGAATCGTTGACTGGCGCGAGCTCGGCCCCGAAACGGTCGCGCCGCTTTACGAAGAGCAGACGCGCGTGTGGACCGAGACGCTCGGTTGGGACCTCGGAGGGTCGTGGGCAGTGGTCGAGCGCGCGCGCGCGGCCGGCGCGCTGCCAGGACTCGTCTGCCGCCGCGGCGACGGCGCGATCACGGCGTGGACCTTCTTCCTGCGTCAGGACGACGTGCTGCAGATAGGCGCCCTGGTCGGCGCTGGCGCGAGCGCGATCCGCGAGCTCCTCGAGGCGATTCTCGATTCGCCCGAAGCCACGGCGTCCCGCGAGCTGACGTGCCTGCTCTATCCGGCCAGACCCAACGCCCTCAGCGCGCTGACCCGGCGCCGCTTCGAGCTCAGGCCGCACCGATATCTGGCGCGTCCTACCGCGGTCGTCGACACGAAGGCCCTGCCCGACGAGGTCGCCGGCGAGCTCACGCTTCGCCGGTGGCGAGACGACGATGCGATCGGATGCGTCCACTTGCTGGCGCGTGCCTATCAGAACGAGAAGACGGGGCGTGCGCTGGCTCCCCATGGAACGCTCGTGGAATGGGCCCGCTACCTTGGCCAGCTCGTTCGCACGCCCGCGTGCGGCACCCTGTTCCCGAAGGGGAGTTTCGTCGTCGAAGAGCACGCGACCGGCGCGCCGGTCGCCTGTGTGCTGACCACGACGGTCGGTCCGACCACGGCGCACATCGCCCAGGTCGCGGTCGATCCGGCGTGGGCGCGGCGCGGCGTGGGACGCGCGCTGGTGCGAGCGTCGGCGAGAGCCGCCGCCGCCAGCAACCTCGATCGGTTGACGCTCCTCGTCTCGGGCGAGAACGAACGCGCGATGGGGATGTACAAGGCCGAGGGGTTCGGAGAGGTCGGCCAGTTCGTCTTCGCGAGCCGGCTCGTCCCGGTTCGCCGCCAGAGCAGCCGTCCCCAAGCGGCCTAAGAAATGTGCGTAGGCGGGGCCCCACGCGTTTGAAGAAGCTGACGTCCTGTTCTGGATATGCGCGAGCGGTTTACGCCGCGAAGCGCATCAGGCGTGGGGTGGGGCCCCACGCGATTAAAAGAAGCTGACGTCCTGTCCTCGGTTTTCTAAACGCTCTATCCGCGACGATTGAGGAGGCCGGCGCTGCCGATTTCCGGCGTCAAGACCTTGCGGTAGGCGGCAAGGGTCGCCTCGCCGGTCTCGATGGCCTGGGCCGACGTCCGTCGCGCCTGCTCTGCGGTTCGCAGCTCGGTGAGGGTGTTCTGATCGGCCTGCAGGATCTCTGCAACGACGTCCGCGGCCGTGCGGTGAAGCGCCGAGATGGCCGCGAAGCCGTCGAGCGTCTGAGCGACTTCTTTTTGCGCCGCGATGGCCAGACGGATCGGTTTGAGCTCGTGTTCGAGGCTGACGAGGGCGGCCATGATGCGCTCCCGCGCATCGCCGCTGCGGTTGACGTCCCCGAGATCGCGCGTTCGCGACGCCGTGTGCTGAGCGAGCGCGAGCTGGAGAAGCTGACGGAGCAACGACAGCTCCGCCTCGATTCCCGCGGTGTAATCCGGAAGGGCGGCCGCGATCTCGTCTCGGGTCACCGTGGTCCTTTTGCCGCCGTGGGGCTTGCCGCGATTTCGGCCCAGGCATCACGGAGCGGCGTCATGAGGCGAAGCGCCTCGTCGTAGCCCTCGGTTTCCTTGTTCAGATTCGCCTCGAGAAGCCGCGTCGACACGTACACATACAAGGCCCCGAGCTGGTTGGCGAGGTCGCCGCCCTTCTCGTGGTCCAGCGTGTTCTGCAACTCGTGCATCACCCGCATCGCGCGGGATTGGGCCAGCTGCTTTTCGCGCAGGTCCCCGCGCGCCTGCGCGTCCCGTGCCTTGGTGATCGATTGAATGAGGCCGTCGTAGAGCATCGCGACCAGCTCCAGCGGGGAGCGCGATTCGACGAGCGTCTCCTTATAGGCGGCTGCGGCTCGGGCGAGAGTGGAAGTCGTCATGGCACTAGAACAAACGGTATCCGCCACCCAGATTGGACAGTGAACTCTGCTGGCCGTTCAGCCGGGAAATCGCCTGGTCGGCGGCGTAGAACTGTTCCTGCAGCGCCTGCTGCTGGATCTTGAGCCGCGCCTCGAACGCGGCGATTTGGTTCGAGAGGTCCGTGACCGCGGCATTCAGCGTTCGCTGTTCCGTCTGGACGAGCCCGTCTGCGCCGTTGAAGAGCGAGACCGTCGTGTGGACCGTGCCGAAGACGCCCGGTGTGCTGCCGGCGCCTGAAAACAGCGCCTGCACATGTGACAGGCCGTTCGTCGAGGCAGTCGAGTCGAACGTCGATTCGTTGAACGTGAGCTGCCCGGTTCGCGAGAAGCCGATGCCGACGTTGGCCAGATACTGCAGCGTCGAGTCCGCCGTATTCGCGCCGCCCAGCGCCTGGCGGAGCGCGGTGGACACCGTGCGCAGCGCCGAGTCGTGTCCGAGGCTCCCCTCGTCGCCCTGGTTGGCGGCGTTCTGCTGGTTCTGCACGTAGGCGACCAGGTCGTTGTACGCCGAGACGAACGCCGACACGAGCTCCTTCCCGGCGCTCGTATCCTCGCTGATCGTCGCCGTCACGGTTTCGGCCGCGTCCTTCTTCTGCACGGTGATCGTCGCGCCGGCGATGGCGCTCGAGAACGTGTTGGTGGACGACGTGGCGGTGACGTTGTTGACGGTGATGGAGGCGTCGATGGCGGTGACCGAGTTGGCGCCGAACGTCAGCGTGGATCCGGTCAGGCCGTTGACGATCGCGAAGCTGTTCGCCGCGCCCGTATTCTTCCCCGTGAGCACCAGCTTGTACGCGTTCGTGCCGCTCTGGACCACCGATGCCGCGACGCCGATCCCCTCGGTTGCGTTGATGGCGTTGGCGAGGCCTTGCAGCGTGGTGTTCCCGGTGAGGTTGACCGCGACGCCGCCGATCGTCAGCGAGCCGCCGGTGGCGACGTTGGTGGTGTTCGCGTCGGCGGCCGTGGAACTCGCGGTGACCTGAGCTCTCGCGAGTTCGTTGACGACGATGTCGTAGGTGCCGACTGGGGTATCGTTTCCCGGAGTAAACGTGAGCGCCGAGGAATCGGTCGTCGACACCGACCGTCCCGAGAGCGACGTGGGACCGGCCAGGTCCGAGGCGGCGCTGTCGAGGGCGCCCAGCTTGGTTGACAGATCGCTGAGATTGGCAACCTGGGCCTTGAAGTTGAACTGCCGCTTCTGCAGCGCGATCTCGGGTTGACGCGCCTGGTTGATCAGCGCGGTGACGATCGAGCCGAAGTCGATGTTGTTGAAGCCACTCAGGGTAATCGGAGTGCTCATGGTTCCTGCGTTGTCTGTCTGTCGAAACGCCCTCAGGCGGCGAGCGGCGAATCTCGCGCCGTCCCGCCGCCTGATGACCCTTCTACCGTTGCGCCCGTCGGGCGGCCCGCTTCAGGCGCCCTCCGACGGACCGCCCGCGCCTATTTTAGGAGCGCGAGGACGGACGCGTTCGACGAGTTCGCCTGAGCCAGCGCCGCAATACCTGACTGGTTGAGAATCGTGAACTTCGTCAGGGCTGCCGATTCCTGCGCGATGTTCGCATCTCGGATCCGCGACTCGGCCGCGGTGTTGTTGACCACCTGCGATTGCGACAGTGCGATGGCGTACCCGAGCCGGTTCTCGATGTCGCCCACCTTGCCTTGCGTGATGCCGAGCGTATCGATCGCCGCGCGAATCGCCGTGACTGCCGCGACGGCGTTCGTCTGCGACGTGACGTTCAGCGAGGAGATGCCGAGCGTCGATGTCGACACCGCGGAAATCGTCCCGGAGACCACGCCGTTGGTGCTCGTCTGCTTGCTCAGGAAGACCGAGAAGCCGGTCGAGGAGCTCAAGCTCGCGACCGTCGACTCGCGGTTGATTTCCAACAACACGTCCTGAAACTCCGCGTCGAGCGTCGTCCGGCTGCCGGCGGTCGTCGCACCGGACGCCGATTGCGACGCCAGGGTCGCAAGCCGGTCGAGCAGGTTCGAGATGTTGTTCAGCGCGGAGTCCTTGATCTGCAACGACGACAGGCCGTCGTTCGCGTTCAAGATGCCCTGGTTGAGCGTGGCGAGGTCCGATCGATAGCCGTTCGCCACGGCAAGTCCGGCGGCGTCGTCGCCCGAGCTGTTGATGCGCAGACCGCTCGACAGACGGGTCAGTGCCTTCTGCAAGCCCAACTGGCTGCTCTGCAGATTTGCGGTCGCATTGACCGCCGCGATATTCGTGTTGACTGAAAAAGAAGCCATTGTGCGTCCTCCTTGAGACGTCACCCGCCGGCTTCCTTGCCGGCGGTCGGGGGGCCGATTCCGCCCTCGCTGGGCAAGTAATCGGGATCCCGGAAAATGGCTTTAATCGGCGTTCAACACGCCGGCGCACTTTGGCGCCCTTCACACTGCCTGCTCCAGCGTCACCTGGGTTGAACGGGCCTGTACACGCTCGATCGCCCGTGTTCGACGCATCGCGGGCACCGTTTGGGCGAGCCGCCGGAGCAGCGCGAGAGGCAGATCGCCATGCGTGGTCAGACGAATTACCAAGTCCTTTACGTCGCGCCATGCCTCCTCGTCCACACGGATCGGACGTGCCATATTTTCGAGCATGCGCGACGCAAGTTGTAATCGCCCCGCCGCGAGATGTCGCGCGATGCGATCGAGCTCTGGTGCGTCGTTGTTCAGCGAGCGGCGGAACCACGTCTCCCAATCTTCCGCAATGGCCGCCCAGCTGAAACGCGACGAGGTGCGGTCGGCCGCCGTCCGGCTCAGTGCCGACCAGGCGTGCTCGTCTGTCAGCAGTCCCACGGCGGCGTCGACGAACGCGTCTTGAAATGGCTGCGAGCGGGGATCGCCGGGAATGCAGATGCCGCCGTCGCCCACGGTTTCAGGCAGCGCGCCAATCGACGACGTGAGGACGGGGCAGCCGTGCGCCTCGGCTTCGATCGCGGCGATGCAGAAGGTTTCGGCCCAGTGGTTCGGGTAGGCGAGCAGGCGGCACTGCGCCAGTTCCTCGGCCAGCCGTTCCTGGGAAACAGATCCAACCAACTCCACGCCCGGTTGCGCGGCCTTGCGATAGAGCGCTTCGAACTGCGCGCGATCGTCGGCCTCGTCGACCCCGTACACGCGCATGCTGCTGAACACCTTCAGCTCCGCCTCGGGACACCGCTCGCGAATCCTGGGAAATAAATCGAGGAGCACGTCGAGTCCCCGAAACGGGGTGCTCGTGTACGCCATTCGGAGAGGCCGTGTCGAAGACGGCGCCGCTGCCGTCATGCCAGCTGGCTTCGGCGCGTACCCGAGACGGGTCTGCAGAATCCGCCACGGCTTGACGTCGTGCGTCTCTTGAACGGTGTCGATCTGCCAGCGGCTCTGGAGCACGACGAGATCGATCGCGTCGGAACCCTTCTCGTCGGCAAGATCGGCCAGATGCGGCTGGTCGTATGCGTCGCCGGTCCAGAACAGCTGCAGCGGGGCATGACGCGTTCGTCCGATCGCCTGCCAGCGGCGCACGGCAACGACGACGTCCGGCCGCTCTCTGTGGGCGGCGAGCGGCAGCTCGTTCCACGGTTCGTACCGAACGCCGTGAATCGTTTCTCTACTCGGGCAGTTGTTGAAGATCGCGACGTCGTGTCCACGCTGCCGTAGCGATTCGGCGAGATAGACGACGGCGCTTTCCGTGCCGCCAAGGCCAGTCGTCCGCGGGGTGTTGCCGTCGTAAGGCGTGCTGTTCGGATGCCAGAAGAAAACGCGCAGGGGACCGCTGCGATCGGTCGCGCTGCCCGCGGGCCATCCGTCGACAGGGATCAACGCCCGATGGCGGTCGAGCGCCACCTCGTGGGTGGGATCCAGACGCAGCGCCTCGCAGATCGATTCGAGCGCGCGCGATTTGTCGCCGTGGGCGAGGTACACCGCTGCCAGATTCAACGCGGTTTCGACGGTCGGTTCCTCGTCCCACACGCCTTCGAGGATCTGCTGGGCCTCGCGGGTGCGGCCGCGCGCGAGCGCAATGGCGCCTTCAATCGCGCGCCGCGCAGCCGTCCGATCGTCCGGCGACGCGGCAAGAGCGGCCGACGCTTCGTCGAGGTCGCACCGGCCGAGGAGGATGCGCGCTTTCAGGATGGCGGCGCCAGGGTCTGAGGCAATCTGGTCGATGTCGTCGAGCGCGCCATCCAGATCGCCGGCGTCGTGCCGAAGCGTCGCGCGAAGCTGCCGCGCTTCTTTGTTCCCGGGAGCCTGCTTGAGTGTGCGGTCGAGCAGCTTGAGCGCTTCGGCGGGGTGATGAGCCCGAAGCTCGACGAGCGCGAGATTGAAGAGCGCCGGCGCCAGCGACGGCCTCCGGCTGACGGCGCCCCTGTAGGCTCGCGCTGCGTTCACATCGTCGTTGAGCGCGAGATGGATATTGCCTTCTTCGAGAAGGATCTCCGCCATCGACTGGGGAGTCGAACGGCGGGCGCTCTCGAGCGATTTGAGAGCCGCCTGGGGATTCCCAACCTTGGCGAGACAGATGGCGATGTTCAGGTCCGTCTGACGAAACCCGGGTTCGATCTTCGCGGCGCGGTGATAGGCCGTCAGCGCGTCGAACCAGCGCCCGAGCTCCTGGTATTGGATGCCGAGCTCGTATTGGGCCAGCGCGTCGCCGGGTTTTTCGTCCGCTTTCCGGGCGCCAATGCGCAGGTACATCTGCGCTTTCGCGGCCAGCCGCGCGGGGTCGCCGGCCTTGCCGAAATGATGGACGACCCAGGGCGCCATGGCCACGCGCAGCGGGCGGGCCGCATCCACCGACACGAGCTCCTCGTGAACCGGATTTTCCCACCGCAGATGCGGGGTGCGGCGAAACAGCCGGCGGCAGGCGACGTCGAGGTATCCGTTGAAGGGACGTCCTTCGTCGTAGCCGCCCGCGCCCGTCTTCCATCCGACGACGCGGCCGTCGACCATGTAGTGACGCTGGACGGACTCGACCGCGTCGAGAGCCGGCTTGGCCACCGCCGCCAGAATCTGCGCATGGTCGCGCTGCGCGATCGTCTCGTCCGCGTCGAGCGAGAGCACCCATTCGCCAGTCGCGTGCTCCAGAACGAAATTTCTCGCGGCTGCAAAATCGTCCCGCCAGTCGAACGCGAGCAGGCGATCGGCAAACCGGGCGGCGAGTTCGGCGGTCCCATCCGTGCTGCCGGTGTCGGCGATGACGATCTCGTCGACCAGACCGCGGATCGATTCGAGCGATCGCTGAAGAGACGTTGCCTCGTTCTTCACGATCATGCATAGCGACAGTCGCGGCACGAGCGCGTAGACTGCAAGGGGGGAGCCGGGCTGTGTCGTCACTGCACGTGGCCCGCTCGGCAGCTCTGTTCACGCGCTGCCGCTGTTGGCAAGGCGTTCGCACACCGTTGTCCGCATGAGGGTTTCAGACGTGAAGATGTTGCTGAACGCGAGGCCGTTTTCTCCATCCGACGCGGCCGAAACCTGGGCGCATTTGCTCGAGACGCTCGACGCCGAGGCTCCGAAGACCGGACGGATCGTGACGGCGATTCGGTTCAACGGCGTCGACGAGCCGGCATTTCGTGCGGCGAACGTCCTGGCCCGCCGCCTCGACGAATACGACACCGTCGAAGTGGATACGGCGACGCCGCGCGCGCTCGTCTTGCGCACCCTCACCGAGGGCGCCGCGATGACCAGCTCGCTGTCCGATGCCGTCGAGGCTATTGCCGAAGCGTTCCGGGAACCGGACGTGTCTGACGCCCAGACGATGCTCCCGCAGCTGGTCGACGGCATCCGCCACATCGTCACGCTCACCGACGCGTGTTCGGTGGCGCTTGGGATCGGGCTCCATACGCTCACCTGCCAGGGGACGCCGTTCGACCGCTGGATGGAGGAGTTCGGCCGCCGTCTGGTGGCGGTGTTGGAGTGCGAGGGGCAGAAGGACTGGTCGACGCTTGCCGACCGACTCGAGTTCGAAATTGGCCCCGCGCTCCGCGAGTGGAGTTCGATTTTCGAGCAGCTGACAACGACCGCGCACAACAGCGCGGCGTAAATTACAGCGTGGGATCCCACCCCCACGCTGGATGCGCTTCGCGGCGTAAACCGCTCGCGCATATCTGGAACAGGGCGTCATCGCGCGGCCCCCGTCTACGCCGAAGGCTCCGGCGCGGATCGCCGAAGCGCCTGCGCGCGAACGCGGCCCACCCGGCGCCGGATGCGCGTCGCGGCGTGAATCGCGTGCGCATATTTGGAACAAGACGTCATCGTGTTTAGAACATGACGTCATCGCGGAAGACTCTTCTTGGGACATTCCGTGGTATTTGCCTTGCACTCCTCCAGCTCGCACAGTTCCGCTGACTGAAATTAGCCCGAATTCTGCCGCGTAACTCGCGTTCAGGCACACCGGGCGGTCGGCCGCGCGACATCCCTGTCGGCGGTCCGTGAACCGTGCAGGGAGGCGTTCATGCGCCGTGTGTCGGCGAAGATCGAGCAGGCAGGTGCAACGCACTACGGCAGCCCCCTCACATGGGGCGACGGCGCTCCGGACGACGCCGTCCGGCGTCCCTCGCGCTGGTCGATCGGGGCGGCGGCATTCGACAATGCCGCAACGGGCGAAACGCGCTCCTATCTCTGCGATCCCGACCACCATCGCGTGCACATCGCGGCGGCCGACGGTCAGCTGATCGCCAGCTTCGGCCGATTCGGGTCGGAACCCGGCGAATTCGACACGCCGTCCGATGTGGCGCTCGTCCGCGTCCCCTTTGCCGGCGAAGACATTGGCGACGACGACCTCGCGGGACGGCTCGTGGCCGTCGCCGACTACGGGAACGATCGCGTTCAGCTCTTCGAGCCAGACGGCGTGCTGTTCGGCGTGATCAGCGGCCGCCACGACGATCCGGTCCGCGTCCGGCGATGCTTCGGCGCCAGGGTCTTCCACATCGAGGCGCACCCGTACCTCGCAAGCCCGACGCGGCTTTCGGCGACCGGTTCCGTGCTTTCGGTCCGTTGCCCTCAGCGCGAGGTAATCGTCGACCTCGAACACGCGCTGCTTCTCGACTACGCGATGTGGGCGGATAGTCCCGCCCGGGCGGCGCGGAAGGTTTCTTCGTGGCTCAGATAGCCGACGCCGCCCCCGTCTCCTTCAGTCCGCCGTCGATCGGCGCCGCAGAAATCGACGAAGTCGTCGCGGCGCTTCGGTCGGGATGGCTTTCGACCGGTCCTCGCGTGCGCGAGTTCGAGCGCCGTTTTGCCAGCTACGTTGGCGCGCGGCACGCGGTTGCGGTCAATTCCGGATCGGCGGCTCTGCATCTCTCGCTCGTGGCTGGTGGAGTCGGAACGGGCGACGAAGTCGTCACGACGCCGCTCACGTTCTGCGCGACGGCGAACGCCATCATTCACGCGGGCGGGACGCCGATCTTTGCGGACGTCGATCGGTCGACCATGAACCTGGATCCGTCGGCGGCCGCCGAAGCGCTGACGGCGCGCACGCGCGCCGTGCTCCCTGTCGATTTCGCGGGACGGGCCATCGACGCGACGGCGTTCGAGCGATTGGCGGAGCGGCACCGCCTTCTGGTCATCGAAGACGCCGCGCACGCGGTCGAGACGGTCAGCAACGCCGGAAAGACCGGCGCGACCGCCGACTTCACCTGTTTCAGCTTCTACGCCACGAAGAACCTCACCACCGGCGAAGGCGGGATGGTAACGACGGCGTCCGACCAGTGGGCCGACGAGCTGCGCGTTGCCTCGCTCCACGGCATGAGCCGCGACGCATGGTCCCGTTACAGCGGCGTCGGTTCGCCCCACTACGACGTCGTGATGGCTGGCTTCAAATACAACATGATGGACGTCCAGGCCGCGCTTGGACTCCAACAGCTCGCGCGGATCGACGCCATGCACGCGCGTCGCGCGGCGATCTGGAACATCTACGACACCGCGTTCCGGGCGTTGCCGCTCGTTCGACCGGCCGTTCCCGAGCCGGGAACCGTTCACGCGAGGCATCTGTACGCGGTGCTCGTCGACCAGGACGTCTGCGGATTCTCCAGGGACGGCCTCGCTGCGAAGCTGAGAGATCGAGGCGTCGCTTCGAGCGTCCATTTCCGCGCGCTGCACCTGCACCCGTACTACGCCGAGCGCTTCAATTTGCGCCGCGGCATGTTTCCGAACGCGGAATTCATCTCCGATCGCACCCTGTCGCTTCCGCTGTCGGCCGCGATGAGCGACGAGGACGTCGACCGCGTCGTGGAAGCGGTGCGGGAGGCGTTCGAGTGATGGGACGGGTGATCTTCTACGTCGCGGCCGGTCCGAGGATCGGCTTCGGACATCTGGTCCGCAGCCGGCGGCTCGCCGAAGCTCTGGCGGTCCGTCCCATTGTCGCGCTCGACGGAGGCGCGGCCGCGCGAAGGACGGCGCGAAAGCTTGGCTGCGAGGTCGTCGCCGGGAGTCGCCCGAATGCGCTCGCAGCGCTCCGTCCCTCGTTGCTCGTCGTCGATCACCCCAAGCCAGGCGCCGCCGAGCGCTGGCTGCGCGTGGCGCGGCGGCTCAACGTGCCGACGGCGAGCGTCCACGATCTGGGCGTGGCGCCGTGCCATTCGGATCTGTCCATCGACGGCTCCATTGCGCCCGGCCCCATGGGCCTTGCGGGCGTCGACTTTGCCGTCCTCGACCCGAACGTCCGTCGTGCCCGGCACGACCGGGGCGGAGCCGCGCGACTGCGCACGATTGTGCTGATTTCGCTTGGCGGAGGCGCGCGACGCCATCTCGCGCAAGCGATCGGCAGGGCAGTGGCGCGGCGGCGTCCAGACGTCGAGGTGAGGATCGCAGGCGGATTTGGCGCCGGCAGGAAGGTCGGCGGCGGGGTAGTCATGCTGCCGGCGGCGGCCAGTCTCGCCGGCGAATACGCGATGGCCACTGCGGCGGTGCTGGCGGGCGGCGTCACGTTGTACGAGGCATGCGCCGTTGGGTTGCCGGCGGTCGGCGTCGCCGTGGTTCCCGCACAGCGGAAGACGATCGCGGGCCTGGCGCGTCTGGGCGCCGTGATCGACGGCGACCGAGCGTCGGCGCGGTTCACGTCGGCGGGCGCCGCGTCGCGTGTCGCCGGGATGGTGTGCGACCTGCTCGACGATCCCGCTCGTCAGCGGAGGCTCGCGCGGTCCGCGCGCCAGCTCGTCGATGGTCGCGGAGTCCGGCGCGTCGCTCGGGCGCTCGGTCAACTCGAACAGCAGTCGCGTCGCGACGGGTCGCTGCGGCGGGCGACGGAGAAGGGGCGCGGGATCGCGTCAAGGAGGCATGCCGCGTGAGCCGCTCGATCGTGTTCGACCTGGACGACACCCTTTATCCGGAACGTCGCTTCGTGTTGAGCGGATTTTCCGCCATCGCAGTGGAAATGGAACGGCTGCACGGCGTGCCGGCGGCGGAAGCGTTCGGCGTCCTGCGCCGCGCGTACGCGCAAGGGAGGCGGGGGACCGCGCTGCAGGAGCTCGCGGCGCGGTACTACCTGGCGCCCGACTCTGTTCGATGGTTTCGATCGTTCTTCCGCGGGCACGATCCGAGGCTCAGGCTCCCGAAGAACGCCGCCGATGTGCTCGCCGAGCTGCGCCGCGGCTGGAAGATCGGAATCCTCACGAACGGCATTCCCGACGTGCAGGCGCGGAAGGTCGCGGCGCTCGGGTTGAGCGTCAAGGTCGACGCCGTGGTCTACGCCCTGAACACAGGAAACGGCAAGCCGGAACCGGCTGCATTCGAAGCCGTGCTCGACCGCCTGAAAGCGCCCGCGGCCGAGTCGGTCTTCGTCGGCGACGATCCCTGGTGCGACATTTCCGGCGCGCGTGCTGCGGGCATGAAAACGATTCGCATCCGGCAGGGTGTCCACAAGCACGCCGCCATCGAAGACGGGCACGAAGCGGACGTCGTCGTTAACACGCTCACGGCCGTGCCCGTTGTCGCGGAGAGGCTCCATGCGGAGGTGACCTGTGGCGCCGTTTGAGATCGGCGGCCGTGCGATAGGCGAGCGTCATCCGCTCTTCGTAATCGCCGAACTGGGACTGAATCACAGCGGATCGGTCGAGCGGGCGCTGGCGCTCGTCGACGCGGCCGCGGCCGCAGGAGCGGCGGCGGTCAAGCTTCAGACGTTGTCTGCCGATCGCCTCATCGGAGAGGCGGCTCCGGCACCTCAACATCTCGCCGACGAGGAGCGCGCGGGTTCGCTGGCGGACTTCTTTCGCCGCTTCGAGCTCGACGAAGCGGGCCACCGCGCGGTCGTCCGTCGAGCTCGCGAGCACGGGCTCGCCGTCTTGTCGACGCCGCTGTACGAGGATGCCGTCGACCTGCTCGAGTCCATCGGCGTCGACGGCTACAAGATCGCCAGCGGCGATCTCACCTATACCGCGCTGATCGAACGAGCGGCGCGCACCGGCAAGCCGCTCATCCTGTCGACCGGGATGAGCGAGCTCGACGAAGTCGCGGCCGCCGTGGGTCACGCGATCGCGGCCGGAGCGCGCGACCTGGCGCTCCTGCACTGTGTGTCGTGCTACCCGGTGCCGGCAGGGTGCGAGAATCTGCGCGCCATCCAGACGCTGGCGACGACCTTCGCCGTTCCCGTCGGGCTGTCCGACCACGGTTGCGAGCCCCACACGGCGGCGGTTGCGGTCGCTCTCGGCGCGAGCCTCTACGAAAAGCATCTCGTGCTGTCGGCCGAAGACGATGCGGTCGATGCGGCTGTGTCCGCGACCCCTGCCGAACTCGCCGCAATCGTGGCGTCTGCCGAGTGGGCGAGACTGTCGCTCGGCCACGGTCGCAAGAGCTGTCTTCCCATCGAACAGACCAATCGGGTGCCCAGCCGCCGCAGCCTGTACGCGGCGCGCGCGCTCGCACCGGGCGCCGTGGTCGGAGCCGACGACGTCGTCGCGCTGCGACCGGGCGACGGCCTCGCGCCTCACTACCTGACCGAGCTCGTCGGCACGACTGTCAACCGTCCCATCGCGCGGCACGAGTCGTTCCGCGTGGAGGATCTCTCCGGAACGCGTCCGAAGGTGCTACATGTCGATTAACGTCCTGATTACGGCGGCTTCGCGTCGCGTTCCCCTGGTTCGTGCGTTCAAACGGGCGGTCGCTCCGACCGGCGGACGAGTGATCGTCGCCGACATCGAGCCGCTGTCGCCTGCCGTCCACATGGGCGACGCCGCCTACCGCGTGCCGCTGTCGACCGATCCCGAGTATCTGGCTCGCATCGTCGATGTGTGCTGGCTCGAGCGCGTCGGCCTCGTGGTGCCGACCATCGACGACGAGTTGCAGCTGTTTGGTTCGTCGCTGTCGCTCCTGTCGTGCCTCGGCACGCGAGTCGCGGCCTCGCCGGAGATTACGGCCGCCATCTGCAACGACAAATTCAAGCTGTGCGACCACCTGCGCGCGCGGGATATTCCCGCGGCGCGTTCGTGGCTTCCGCAGGATCTCCCGGCCGATCTGACGTTTCCTCTTTTCATCAAGCCGCGCTTCGGCAGAGGGAGCGTTCACGCGTTTCCGGTCACGAACAGGCGGGAGCTCGAGTTCTTCCTCACCTACGTCAAGAATCCGGTCATCCAGGAATTTCTGGCCGGCCCGGAGTTCACCATCGACCTGCTGTGCGGATTCGATCGCGTTCCGCGTTCGGTCGTGCCGCGAGAGCGGCTGTTGATTCGTGCGGGTGTCAGCGATCGAGGTCGCACCGTCGGCGATCCCGCGCTCGTGAAGCTGGCGCTCGACTGCGCGGCGGCGCTCGACTTCGTCGGCGCCGTGAACATCCAGTGCCGGGTTGTCAACGGCACGCCAGTCGTGTTCGAGATCAACCCGAGATTTTCCGGCGGCATCGCGCTGACGATCGCAGCCGGCGCCGATTTCCCGCGCATGCTCGTCGATCTCGCCCGCGACCGCGAGGTGGCGCCGTCGATCGGACGGTTCCAGACCGATCTGTGGATGACGAACTACGAAGAAGCCATCTACCTCGGTCGCGAGCAGGCAGGGCAGCCGTGGGCCAACGAATCCGAGGCGCTCGCGCGAGTGCCCGCCGTCGCGAAGCAGGTGGCGTGATGAAGACCCCTACGGTTGTCGTGCTGCAGGCGCGAATGAATTCGGCTCGGCTGCCCAACAAGTCGACGGCGCTGATCAAAGGCGAGCCGCTCGTGGCGATTTGCCTGCGGCGACTGTTGGCGAGCGACGTCGGTCCCGTGGTGCTCGCCACGACCGTCGGATCAGACGACGACTGTCTGGTCGAAATGGCCGCCGGTCTTGGCGTCGAAGCCGTGCGCGGATCGCGCGGCGATGTCCTCAGCCGGTTCCAGCAGGTCGTTCGCGCGACGGGCGCCACCTTCATCGTCCGCGCCACTGGCGACAACCCTGCAATCGACATCGATGCGGCGCGCCGCGCGCTCGACACGCTCGAGCGTTGGGGCGCCGACTGCTGCTGCGAACGGGGGCTGCCGTACGGCACTGTGGTCGAAGCGATTCGGGCCACCGCTCTCATCGATTCGGCTGCGCGGGCTACGACGGCGGCCGATCGGGAGCACGTCACCACCTATGTCCGGCGCGAGGTCGGACGGTACCGGGTCGCCGCTCCCGATGCGCCGTCGCCCGTCCGTCGTCCCGATCTCCGTCTGTCGGTGGACACGCCGGACGATCTCGCATTCATGCGCTCGCTTGCCGAGGCGCTGCCCACGCCGCTCGCGAGCACACCGCTGCCGACGATCATCGCTGCCGTGGATCGACTGCAAGGACAGGAGCAGATCGCATGATCTCGGTGACGCGACTGGACGGCACGACCGTGCTCGTCAACGTCGATCAGATTGAGTCGATCGAGCAGACGCCGGACACGGTGGTGTCGCTGATGAACGGCCACAAGTTCATCGCGAAGGAGACACCCGAGGAACTGGTCGAGCGGATCGTGAAGTTCAAGCACTGGATCGAATCGCCGCGGACGCAGACGCCGACCGCGGCTCAGCCCTCAGAGGAGGGGTCGGAGCCGAGGCGCGGATGAAGAAGGTCCGACTCGACTTCACGACGGTCGCCGGAGTCCCGCTCGGCCTCGGACTGATACTCGTCGGCCAGATCATCGAGGGCGGGTCGCCCAAGAGCGTCCTGCAGCTGACCGCGGCGCTCACGGTGTTCGGCGGCACGCTCGCCGCGATTCTCGTCAGCTTCACCGCGCACGATGTTCGATCCGCCTGGCGGGCATTGCGCTCGGTGTTTCTCTGGAGCGGCGAATCGCCGCGCGCCACGATCGAGCTCATCACGCATTGGGCGGGGCGTGCGCGGCGCCAGGGGTTGATGAAGCTCGAGGACGAGCTGCACGCGGTCTCCGATCCGTTTCTTCGCAAGGGTCTCGGACTGGCGGTCGACGGCGTCCCTCTTCACGCGTTGCGAGACATTCTGGAGCTCGAGAACAGCAGCCGCGAGGAGGAAGAGGAAGCGCCCGCCCGGGTATACGAGGCGGCGGCCGGCTACGCGCCGACGCTGGGAATTCTGGGCGCGGTGCTCGGTTTGATTCAGGTGATGCAGCACCTCAGCGAGCCGAGCCGCCTTGGCGAAGGGATCGCAGTGGCCTTCGTTGCGACGATCTACGGCGTTGGCGTCGCGAACCTGCTGCTGCTGCCGATCGCAACCAAGCTTCGAACGAAAGCGCATTTCGAGGCGCGCCGCAGGGAACTGATCGTCGAGGGGATTCTGGGAATTACCGAGGGGCTGAATCCGAGAACGCTCCGGGAGCGCTTGATCAGCTGCAGCGGCCGTCCGGAGCTCGCCGAGGAGGTCCCGCGTGGCCGAGTCGCGTAACGAGGCCTGGGCGGGAATCAGGCGCCGCCGCCGGCGGCGGATGCCGACGACCGGTCATCTCGATCGCTGGATGGTGTCGTATGCAGACTTCGTCACGCTCCTCTTCGCCTTCTTCACGACGCTCTATGCGATCTCGAAAGTCGATGCGGCCAAGCTTGCGACGATGGCGACCTCGATGAACAAGGCGTTCGAATCGCGCGAATCGAACAAGGGTCGCGGGGCGGTGCAGCCGCGAATCTCAACGGCACAAGGCGGTGTCCCGAGCGAGAAGGACGTCGACGTTGAAGCAGAGCTCGTCAAGCGGCTCGCCGGCGAGCTGAAGGATGGCCGGGTGTCGGTCGACGTCGACGGGCGGGGCGTCGTGATTTCGCTGCTCGAATCGGGGTCATTTCCCCTAGGCAGCGCCGACCTCACGCCGGAAGCACGCGAAGTGCTGTCGAAACTCGCCGCGACCATCGCCCCGCTCGACACCGCAGTGCGTATCGAAGGCCATACAGACGATGTGCCGATACACACCCCCCGTTTTGCGTCGAACTGGGAACTTTCGACCGCTCGTGCCACAAGCGTCGTGCAATACCTGATTTCGGCGGGCGGCGTGCCGGCGTCCCGACTGTCGGCCAGCGGGTACGGCGAGTACCACCCAAAGGCCACGAACGATTCAGCCGAAAACCGTACCAGGAACCGTCGTGTCGATCTTGTTGTCTTGAACCCGGTGACCCGTCGGGCGGAGGAACCGCCCGTGCCGTCGTCGCCCCATGCGGAGAGTCCTCGTGAATCACGCCCTTGAGCCTTCGGTCCTGAGCGCGCTGCTGGGCCGCCCAGAACGCGATCTGCTGTCGTCGGCCGATCGCCATACATTTGCCGGCCAGCGGCTGCTCGTCACGGGTGCCGGCGGCTCGATTGGATCCGAACTGACCCGCCAGCTGGCGGTCTGCCGTCCCGCGCGCCTGACGCTCGTCGACAACTGCGAGCTGAACCTGTTCAACATCGAACAGGAAATCCGCGAGTTGGCGCCTGGCGTCACCCTCGAGCCGCGGCTGCTGGACGTCAGCCGGGCCTCGGCGATCGAAGCGACGTTCCGAGGCGCCCGTCCCCACGTCGTCTATCACGCGGCTGCGTACAAGCACATCACGATGACCGAGCGCGACGTCTGCGCGGCGGTCAGGACGAACGTGCTCGGGACCTGGTATGTGGCCCGGGCCGCACGCGCCGTTGGCAGCCGGATGGTGCTGATCTCCTCCGACAAGGCATCTGCGCCCCGGAGCGTGATGGGCGCGACGAAGCGGCTGGCGGAGCTCATCACGCTCGGCACGGCGTCTCCGCTCTTTCACGCGTTGGCCGTCCGCTTCGGCAACGTGCTCGGCAGCAGCGGCAGCGTGGTCGAAGTGATGCTCGAGCGGATTCGGGCCGGCAAGCCGATCGAGGTGACGAACCCGGACGCCGAGCGCTTCTTCATGTCGGCGCGCGAAGCCGTGTCGCTCGTGCTCATCGCCGATCAGATCGGTGCGGCGGGCGAAATCTTCTGGCTCGACATGGGCGCGCCGATTCGCATCGGCGATCTCGTCGAGCGCCTCCAGGCGCTCGCCGACGCGGCCGGCCTGCCGCGGGTTCCGGTGAACGTCGTGGGGCTTCGGCCCGGCGAGAAGGTGCGCGAAGAGCTCGCGCCGAAAGATCTTCAACTGGTCCGCACGCGCCATCGACGCATCTGGGTGGCGCAGGCCGACGACGTCGAGGTCGCATCGCTTGTCTTTCCAGCACAGTGGGATCCGAAGCTTGGAATTCACGTGACTTGAAGTCGCGGC